>Ga0207706_10002912_pt1 | contig 16545 bp, 16 predicted proteins | sample KBSC53metaG_FD_184318 | JGI IMG/M metagenome (GOLD analysis project Ga0207706, IMG submission 184318) | Corn rhizosphere microbial communities from Kellogg Biological Station, Michigan, USA - KBS C5-3 metaG (SPAdes) (version 2) | ecosystem: Host-associated > Plants > Roots > Rhizosphere > Soil ... | reverse complement strand
TCATTCGGCAACACACCAAAGGTGCCCAGCACCATAAAAATTGCCGCAGGATGCGGTTTTTTAACAGGCACATCGTCGCCACCGATAATCAGCGAAAACGCATCAGCAATGCCAAGCGACTCCAGCAGCGGTGCCACAAACGGCGTCGGCTTGTTGGTGACTATCGCCATCGGCAGCCCGGCGGCCTTTAAGGCGGCCAGCGTCTGCTTTACCTGTGGAAACAGCGTACTGCCCGCATCCACGGTATCGGCATAATGTCGGTCAAACAGCGCCCGCGCATCACGCTGCTCTTCCGGCTGCGGCTCACGGCCCAGCGCGAAGGTCAGCGCGCGGGCCATCATGATATCCGCGCCGTTGCCAATCCAGGTTGAGACACGCTCAAGGCCCGCCTGCGGCAGACGGAGGTCGTTCAGCGTGCGGTCAATCGCATCGGCCAGGCCGGGTGCGCTATCCACCAGTGTCCCATCGAGATCAAACACCAGCGCACGAATATCAGTGAAATGAGCCATTGGCCTTCTCCAGTTCGTTGCGCATATCATCGATCACTTTTTTATAGTCAGGGTGACCGAAGATCGCGGAACCGGCGACAAACATGTCGGCACCGGCGGCAGCGATCTGGCCAATATTGTCGATCTTCACGCCGCCATCCACTTCAAGGCGAATGCTGTAACCGCTCTGATCGATACGCCTGCGCGCTTCACGCAGTTTATCCAGTGTACCAGGAATAAATGACTGACCGCCAAAGCCAGGGTTCACTGACATCAGCAGAATGATATCCAGCTTATCCATGACGTAATCGAGGTAGCTCAGCGGGGTCGCCGGGTTAAACACCAGACCCGCTTTGCAGCCATGCTCTTTAATGATTTGCAGGGTGCGGTCAACGTGTTCGCTGGCTTCGGGATGAAAGGTGATGTAGGTGGCACCCGCTTTGGCGAAATCAGGGATTAGCGCATCTACCGGCTTCACCATCAGATGCACATCGATGGGGGCAGTGATGCCATAGTCGCGCAGTGCTTTCAGCACCATCGGACCCATGGTCAGATTAGGCACGTAGTGGTTGTCCATCACGTCGAAGTGAACCACGTCACCTCCGGCCGCCAGCGCTTTGGCTGTGTCTTCGCCCAGGCGAGCAAAGTCCGCCGAAAGGATTGAAGGGGCCAGCAAATATTGTTTCATCCGATTCTCCCACTGTTGTGCGCCAGCACGCAGGCTGGCGTAATGCGTTGGTCGCGGACGAAACAGACTAGCTATAAAGTGCCAGCAGTTCGTCGACCTTGGTGCGACCCGTTATGCTTCGGCTGATAGAACGCCGGGCTTTGACCACATGTAACTCTGCATCCTGATACCATAAACGCGTCAGTGCAGTGTCGTGGTTAGAAATCAGTACCGGAATCCGGTCCTCCGACGAAGCCAGCTTTGCCGCTAACGCCGCCAGGTTCTCCTGCTCACGCAGGCTGAAGCTGTTGGTGTGATAAGCCGTGAAATTGGCCGTTGCCGACAGCGGCGCATAAGGCGGATCGCAATAGACTACCGAGCCTTTACCGGCATTGGTCAGGGTAACATCGTACGATTCACAGACAAACGTCGCTTTTTGCGCACGCTCGGCAAACCATAACAGTTCTGCTTCCGGAAAGTAGGGTTTGCGATAGCGGCCAAACGGCACGTTGAACTCGCCACGCAGGTTATAGCGACAGAGGCCGTTGTAACAGTGACGGTTCAGATAGAGGAACAACAGCGCGCGCAGGTAGGCGTCGGTGCTGGTGTTAAATTCGGTGCGACGCTGGTAATAACAGATCTCGTTGTTACTTTCCGGCGTAAACAGCAGCTGCGCGTCACGGATGAAATCCGCCGTGCGCGTTTTAACAATGTTATAGAGATTAATCAGGTCACTGTTGATATCAGCCAGATGGTAGCGATCAAATTCAGTGTTCAGAAACACCGAACCCGCGCCAACAAAGGGTTCTACCAGACAGTCGCCTTGCGGCAGATGGCGATGGATCTCTTCTACTAAGGGAAATTTTCCCCCTGCCCATTTCAGGAAAGCGCGATTTTTTTTCATGCTGTCGTGGTTATTACATCTTATTGTGAGGCTGTGGCTGGACCGACAGCAGATCTGCGCTTAAAACGGGGCCAGAAACTGGCCCCACATCCGCTATTGGCTGGCTTCTTTCTTCACCTGGCTTACTGGTTTAACCCACGGGTTCTTCGCACGCACTTCGGCAGGCAGTGAGGCTACCGCGCGTTTGGCATCAGCCGGTGTGGCATAGGAACCACTCACCAGCACGTACCACGACTGACCGTTACGGGTGGTTTTGTAGACGTGATACCCACTCAGATTCTGCTGCTTAGCCCAGGCATTCAGGCTTTCCGCCTTCGATGCACCGCTCAGCTGCAGGGTATAGCTGCCGCCTGGTAATGATTTGCTGGCTGAACTGCTGCCTGCCGCCGCAGTGGCCGGAGCAGAAGGGGCTGGCGTACGTGCTGGCGTGGTATGTGTTTTGCTGTCACGGGTTGCAGGCTTCGAAGCAGTTTTATGCGATGAATCGTGCGCCGGACGGGCAGAAGCGTTTGATTTGTTTGGCGTCTGACGGCCTGCAGGGGCCGTAACCGGATTCGCAGCCGTTCCGGCATTGCCGCTGACCGTGGCAGGGGCTGTTGGCAGTGAACTGCCACCCTGCGTGCCCATCGCGGCACTGTCGACCTGCTGCTGCTGATTACTCAGCGCGCTGTTCAGATCGCCCGGCAGCGTGACACGCTGCTGATTTGCTGGCGTCTCAACAGGGGCGGCCTGCGTAGGCGTTGAAGCCACAGGCGGCATTGAGACGTCGCGCTGCGGGTCAGACACAGCATTACCGCTGGTCGCCGCGTTATTTTCGCTGGTAGCTGGCGTGGTCTGCCCGCCGGTTGGCGTCGTCTGTCCACCCGACATGGAAGAGGAGCCGGCCAGGTCGATATTCTTTTCGCTGCCGGAACCGCCACCAGCGGCAGGCGTATTGCCCGCAGTCGCAGGTTTTTTCTCATCCGGGCCATTCAGCGCCGAACCAATACCCAGTACCAGTAACAGCAGAACCAGGATCCCGACACCCATCATGATGCGCTGGCGCGAAACCGGTATTTTGGCTGCGGGAGACGACTTACGAGGGCGCGAGGGACGGCGATCGCTGGCGTCAGGTTTTAACTCATCTTCCGGTTTAAACTCATCCATTTTGCCTCCTCCGTAAAGCGGCATTCCGCACTGCGCACCCTGCGCGCCGCGTCACCACTCAACTGCTTAATCTCAGGATTGCTGACAATCATTAATTGCAGCCAGCACCATATCATGTGCCACGCCACCACGCACTTCAGAGCGGCCAATCGACAGCGGGAGTACCAGCCGCAATTCGCCCGCCAGAACTTTCTTATCGCGCATCATGTGCGGCAGATACATCTCCGCACTCATCGCCTCAGGCCCATGTACCGGCAAACCGGCACGCAGGAACAGAGCAATAATGCGGTCCGTCTCCTGTGCCTGGAACTGCCCCAGGCGTTCAGCCGTGCGTGCCGCCATCACCATGCCCGCTGCAATCGCTTCACCGTGCAGCCAGTTGCCATAGCCCATGTGTGCTTCAATCGCATGACCAAAAGTATGGCCCAGATTCAGCAACGCCCGCTGACCGTTTTCACGTTCATCGGCGGCCACGACTTCGGCTTTCAGTTCACAGCAGCGACGAATGCAGTACGCCAGCGCCTGTTCATCCAGCGCCAGCAGGGCATCAAGATTCTGCTCCAGCCACTGGAAAAACGCACCGTCGAGGATGATGCCGTACTTAATCACTTCCGCCAGACCCGACGCCAGTTCGCGCGCGGGCAACGTCTGCAGACAGGCAGTATCAATCACCACCGACGCGGGTTGATAAAACGCGCCGATCATGTTTTTGCCCAGCGGATGGTTAACGGCCGTTTTGCCGCCAACCGAAGAGTCGACCTGCGACAGTAAGGTGGTCGGTACCTGAATAAAGCGTACGCCACGCTGATAACTGGCCGCAGCAAAACCGGTAAGATCGCCAATGACGCCGCCGCCTAAGGCGATAAGCGTCGTATCACGACCGTGCGGCTTTTGCAGGAGCGCGGTAAAAACCTGATCCATCACGGCCAGCGTCTTATATTGCTCGCCGTCGGGTAAGATCACCTGATCCACTTTTACACCTGCCGCCGTCAGCAGCGCCGTCAGCTGGTCAAGATAAAGCGGAGCCAGCGTCTGGTTTGTCACCACCATGGCGTTTTCGCCCGCGGTTAGCGGCCAAAAAGAAGCCGGATCGTTAAACAGTCCGGCAGCGATAGTGATGGGGTAACTGCGTTCCCCCAGTGAGACGGTGATCTTCTCCATGATGCCCGATACCTGTTAAGGAGCCTTCGAACGTTGGATCAACTTTTTTCCAACATGTGGATAATCTGATTCGCCACCACTTTCGCACTCTGATCATCTGTGCGAATGGTTACATCGGCGATCTCTTCGTAGAGCGGGTTACGTTCGCCAGCCAGCGCTTCGAGCACTTCACGCGGCGGTGAATCCACCTGCAGCAACGGACGTTTTTTGTCACGTTGGGTGCGCGCCAGTTGCTTCTCGATGGTGGTTTCAAGATAAACCACAACACCGCGGGCGGAGAGACGATTACGCGTTTCCCGGGATTTGACGGAACCACCGCCTGTCGCCAGGACGATGCCTTGCTTCTCGGTCAGTTCGTTAATGATTTTTTCTTCGCGATCGCGAAAGCCAGCTTCGCCTTCGACATCAAAAACCCAGCCCACATCCGCTCCGGTGCGTCGCTCAATTTCCTGATCGGAATCGAAGAACTCCATGTTGAGTTGCTGAGCCAACTGACGGCCAATAGTGCTTTTGCCGGCACCCATCGGCCCAACCAGAAAGATATTGCGTTTCTCTGCCATTTTGTCGGTATTACTAAGAATTCGTTAATGATACCCCGCGTTCAGCATTTGCTGGCGGGACAGGAACTGAGACCTCATGAGCGTTAGCAAGAGTCAGATGAAAAATTATCTCAACACTCAAGGCTGTTTGGCAACCGATTATATTGCCTTCAGCACATCCATTTCTGAATTGGCCTGTGTTCGCGAAACTGTAACGCGCCAGCGCTGCGTCTTTACAACGCTGCGTACAGAGGAGTTTTCTGATCTGTTTGCCGGGATTTACCCAGCATAGACGGTTACACCGTATTGAAAATCGCTAAACCTTGTAAGCTAATTCCTCTCCTGCGTCAACGCAGATGGCCTTAAGGGACGCATTTTCCGTTTTATCCAGCCGTAAGCGCTGCTTCCCTGACCAATCGCGGCGTAATGAAGATCACCAGCTCTCTTTTTTTGCGCTGATCAGATTGCTGGCGAAACAACCCGCCAATCAGCGGCACATTTCCCAGCAGCGGCACCTGATTTTGTCCGCGGGTGCGCTGCTGCTGAAAGATACCGCCTAACGCCAGTGTTTGCCCGTCACTGACCGTGACCTGAGTCTCAATTTCCTGTTTATCGATGGATAATATGTCGCTATCGCCGGTTCTGATGCTGCGACCCGGCATATTCTGACTGATATGGATCTTCAGCTGGATGCGGCCATTGCCGGAAATCGTCGGTGTCACCTCCATACCCAGTACCGCTTCTTTAAACTCAATACTGGTGGCACCGCTGTTTCCTGCCGACACTTCATAAGGAATTTCTGTGCCCTGCTTAATCGAAGCGGTCTGCTGATGTGAGGTAAAGAGGCGCGGACTGGCGATGATTTCAATCTGGTTCTCCTGCTCCAGCGCACTTAACTCCAGATCCAGAAGCTGCCCTCCGATGCGCGCCAGCGCCATTCCCACGCTGATGCCGGGTGAACTCACCGCCAGCGGAACATCCAGCCGGGGATGATGCAGGATATCATTTACTGCGGCGTCCCCCGCCTGCAATCCCCACTTCACGCCCAGCTCCTGCAGATGCTCCTCGCTGATAGTGACGATGTGGGCTGACAGTTCAATCTGTTCCAGTGGCAGATCCAGCGCCCGTATCCAGCGCTCCGTCTCTTTCAAAGCCGCCGCACTATCGCGCAGTAACAATGCGTTGGTGCGTTTGTCGACCGTCACGCTACCGCGCGGCGTCATCAGCGACTGACGCTCACTCAGCAGGCTGGCATACACCTCGCTGGCGCTGGCATAACGCAATATCACAGCGCGCTGTTGCAAAGGAACCTGCTGCAACTGCGACTGCTGCTCAGCCTCACGTGCCTGCTGCTGAGCCTGCTGCCAGCTTTCCGGATAGACCAGCAGGACATTATCCTGTTCAACCAGCGTCAGCTTTGCCATCCGCGCCACCAGGTCGAGCGCCTGATGCCAGGGCAGGTTATCCAGCCGCAGCGATAACGAACCTTCAACCTCTGGCGCAATCATCAGATTGATCTGCTGATAGTCAGCCAGCGCCTGCAAAATACGCTCTACCGGGGCGTTATCAAAAGTCAGGCTGAGAGGCTCCTCATCAGCGGCGTAAACCGGCAGCAGGCAGCTTAGTAGCAGCAGCAGAGTAGCTATCCTTATCATGCGATCGTCCTTTTAAATAAAATACGGCCTGTTGTGCGTTGCAGCTATTCGCCACCGCTAAGGTAAGGCTGCGGCGGGTCATATCCGCCAGTTGCCAGGGTGCGAATGGAAATGGCTTGCCGGTGCGGGCCGTGACGCTCTCTCCCTGCGGGGTCAGCAGCCAGGCATGGAAATGCGCCTCCCGGCCAATGATCCCCTGCAGACGCCAGCCGGTGAGCGCTTCCACTGACGCCTCACAGACGGAACCGGCTACAGGCCGGAACGGATCGCGCGCCAGTACGCCGCCACAGTACAACAGTAAAATCAGCAGACTATGGCGCATCGTCAGGTTCCAGCCAGAGTTGAGCCACCAGGTACTGCGGCTGCGCCAGCAGCTGGAAATGCACCGGAAACGGTGCGGAAGCCTGGGCAAGCTCGGCAAAAAGCGACTGGAACGCCGGCCACTGCAGATGCAGCGTCAGCATGCGTGAGGGGGCGTCCGGCTGCCACTCTTCCAGCTGGCTACGGCGTGCCGCCAGGATCTCTTCCACTGCACGGCCCGATGCAGATGCTGATCTCGCGATCTGCATCGACTGCAGCTGCGCCTGCAACTGCGCATTATCAGGGTTCTGACGCCACTGGTGCTGGCGCAGCTGCAGAGTGCGGGTCAACTGCAACAGCGTCTGCTGTTCAGCAATTCGCGCCTGCTGCTGTGGCCGTAACCACAGGATCCAGGAGAGCAGCAGCAGACCGGATAAGAGTGCGGCGAGCAAGCCATAGCGCGCAATAGCGGCCATCTGCCACCAGCGCTCCCACCATTCACTCACTGTTCACCTCCTGCATCTCTGCCCGCAGTGAAAACCGATAATGGCCATCAGCCTGACGCTTAACCCCGCCCTGCTTCACCAGACCAAACAGGGCCACAGTGGTTAATTGCTGGCGGAACTGTCGGACTGCCGCCATATCCTGTGCCCGCCCCTCCAGTGTCAGACGGTTGTCGCGCTTCTCCAGCCGGGTCAGCCAGGCGGTGTCGGGAAGTAACGCGGGTAAATCGAGCCAGAACTGCTGCCAGGCGGCCAGTTGTGCAGCCTGCTGGCGATGCTTCGCCTGCTGTTTTTGCATAACCGCGAGCTGGTCCAGTAACTGCTTCTGTTGCGCTAACTGCTGCCCCAGGCTTTCCAGCGCCTGCTGCTGCGTCCTGCTCGCCTGCGCCACCTGCTGACGCGTCTGCTGGATCCGCCAGGTTTGCTGCATCACCACCAGTAACAGGGCGCCAGTCGCCAGTGACAGCACGACCAGGCTCTGTCGCCGCTGCTGTTGCCGACGGCGCTGCCGCCAGGGCAGCAGATTAACCGCGACCATCACTCATCCCCGTCGCGCAGCGCCAGCCCGGCCGCCAGCGCAAAAGCGCCCGGATTCTCCGGCAAAGGTGGCTGCTTATAACGAAACAGATCAAAAGGGGAAAACGCGCTAACGTCTGCGGGCAACGGCGTCTGCTCTGCGGTACACCAGGCGACAGAACGCGCCCCGGGAAAGGCCTGCCGTTGCAGTGCCTCCAGCGTGGCGGCTTCGCCTGTGTCAGCAGCGGTGTGCGCATCGCTCCAGAGCCAGCGGTTATCCTGCTGCAGAACCAGCACCGCGTCGTCCTGCAGCGCTGCCTGCCGGGCTAACCGCTTCAGCGCCTCGGTGGTCAGTTCGAACACCTGCGGCTTTAAACCCGCCTGCAACAGGGGTGCCGCCCACTGGTCGATAATCTCCAGCCGCGCTGCCGTGACGCAGAGCTGCCCGCTCTGCACATCCGGCCGGTAATCCAAAGCCAGCGCAGCGGGCTCCAGCGGAAAGAGACGGCGAGCGGCCGCCTGCACGTAGTGCCCCAGCGCGGGCTCATTCAGCGACTGCGCAGGAAGGGGGAGCTGGCGCTGCAGCACCAGCTGGGCAGGCAATCCGACCCGCAGCGAATAACGGCGTGGTAACCGCTGACGCCAGGTCGTTAAGGCCGCCAGTAATTCAGGCGAAGATTGCAGCACGCCGTTTCTTAACGTATCTTGCGGCAGCCGCTGCTGCCACCAGTGGCGTAGCTGCCAGCCATCACGACGAGGCTGGAGGGCCAGGGCGCAAATCTGCCTATTCTGAATATCCAGCCCAATTTGCCAGGTATGAAAAGCCATACGCGCGATCTCCTTATCGTCCGGGAAAATGGACATATCAAAGCGTCTGGCTTGCCTTTATACTACCGCGCGGTTGTTTATAAACTGCTCAAACGACAACAGATGGGAAATTCCAGGTGAAGTTCGTAAAGTATTTATTGATCCTTGCAGTGTGTTGCATCCTGTTGGGAGCTGGCTCGATTTATGGTTTATACAAATACATAGAGCCACAGCTGCCCGACGTAAACACGCTGAAAGATGTGCGTCTGCAAACCCCTATGCAGGTTTACAGCGCCGATGGCGATCTGATCGCCCAGTATGGCGAAATGCGCCGTATTCCTTTGACCCTGCAGCAAGTGCCACCTGTGATGGTGAAAGCGTTTATTGCGACCGAAGATAGCCGTTTTTATGAGCACCATGGTGTTGATCCGGTGGGTATTTTCCGTGCGGCCAGCGTTGCGCTGGTCTCCGGTCACGCCTCGCAGGGTGCCAGTACTATCACTCAGCAGCTGGCCCGTAACTTCTTCCTGAGCCCGGAACGCACCCTGATGCGTAAAATAAAGGAAGCGTTCCTGGCGATCCGCATTGAGCAGTTGCTGAACAAAGATGAAATCCTTGAGCTCTACCTGAATAAGATCTACCTCGGCTACCGTGCTTATGGCGTTGGCGCAGCCTCACAGGTCTATTTTGGTAAGCCGGTTGACCAGCTGTCGCTGAGTGAGATGGCGATGATTGCCGGTCTGCCGAAAGCCCCTTCCACCTTTAACCCGCTTTACTCGCCGAGTCGTGCCCTGTCGCGCCGCAACGTGGTGCTGGCGCGTATGCTGGATCAGCATTACATCACGCAGCAGCAGTATGATGAGGCGCGTAATACGCCGCTGGTCGCGAAGTATCACGGCCCGGAAATCGCTTTCTCTGCCCCCTATCTCAGCGAGATGGTGCGTCAGGAGATGGTGAAACGCTACGGTGAGAATGCCTACACCGACGGTTACAAGGTCTACACCACCGTGACCCGTCGCCTGCAGGAAGCCGCGCAGACCTCCGTTCGCAATAACGTCATGGCCTACGATATGCGTCATGGCTATCGCGGCCCGACCAGCGTGCTGTGGAAAGTGGGTGAACCGGCCTGGGATCAGATGAAGATTGAGAAAGCGCTGAAGACGCTGCCGGTCTATGGTCCGCTCAATCCGGCAGTCGTAACCGAAGCGCGCAGCGATGAAGCGACCGTGATGCTGAAAGATGGCAGCAATGTGTCGCTGGCATTAGCCGGTGTGCGCTGGGCGCGTCCTTATAAGTCTGACACCGTGCAGGGCCCGACGCCGAAAAGCGTGACGCAGGTATTGCAGGCCGGCCAGCAGATCTGGGTGCGCAAGGTGGGTGATGAGTGGTGGCTGGGCCAGGTGCCGGATGTGAACTCGGCGCTGGTCTCGCTGGATCCGAATGATGGTGCGGTGCGCGCGCTGGTAGGCGGCTTTGCCTTTAACCAGAGCATGTTTAACCGTGCGACCCAGGCGCTGCGTCAGGTCGGCTCTAACATCAAGCCTTTCCTCTATACCGCCGCAATGGATCGCGGGCTGACGCTCGCCTCAATCCTTAACGATGTGCCGATTTCACGCTGGGATGCGGGTGCAGGTGCTGACTGGCGTCCCAAGAACTCCCCGCCAACTTACGATGGTCCGATTCGTCTGCGTCAGGGTTTAGGCCAGTCGAAAAACGTGGTGATGGTGCGTGCGATGCGTGCGATGGGCGTGGATTACGCCGCTGAGTATCTGCAGCGCTTTGGTTTCCCGGCTCAGAACATTGTTCACACCGAATCGCTGGCATTAGGTGCGGCCTCGTTTACCCCGTTACAGGTGGTGCGCGGCTACTCCGTGATGGCGAATGGCGGCTTCCTGGTCGATCCTTACTTCATCACCCGGATTGAGAACGAACAGGGCGGCCTCGTATTTGAAGAGAAACCGAAGATCGCCTGCCCGCAGTGCAATCTGCCGGTGATCTATGGCGAGACCAAAAAAGCGCTGGCCCTGAATGAAGAGAGCGTCGAGAACGTTGCAGCCTCTAATAACAACCAGAATCAGGCCGTTCCTCAGCCTGAACTGGAGCAGGTTCCCGCTCAGGCACAACAGGGTGAGCAGCAATATGCACCGCACGTGATCAACACCCCGCTCACCTTCCTGATCAAGAGCGCGCTGAACAGTAACATCTTTGGCGAACCGGGCTGGATGGGAACAGGCTGGCGTGCCGGGCGTGACCTCAAGCGTAATGATATCGGCGGTAAAACCGGTACCACTAACAGCTCGAAAGATGCCTGGTTCTCGGGTTACGGCCCTGGAGTGGTCACCTCAGTCTGGATCGGCTTTGATGATGCGCGCCGCAATCTGGGCCGCAGCACGCTCTCCGGCGCCATTCCCGATCAGATTTCGGGCTATGAAGGCGGTGCGAAGAGCGCGCAACCAGCATGGGATGAGTACATGAAGAGTGCGCTGGATGGTGTACCGGTGCAGCCGTTAACGCCGCCGGATGGTGTGGTCACGGTGACGATCGATCGCAGCACCGGCAAGCTGGCAAATGGGGGGGGTAACACCCGTCAGGAGTACTTCATCAATGGCACCCAGCCAACCGAATATTCGGTTCATGATGTGGGTACCACCATTATGGATAACGGTGAAAGTCACGAGCTGTTCTGATGTGACCCACGAAACCGCACTGTAAAAAAGGCCGACGTCAGTCGGCCTTTTTTTATTCAGTCACAGATGATATTCAGTAACTCAGCCGTCCCTGCTTCACCAGCCATTCGCGCGCCATAAACAGCGCACTGACATTACGTGCCTCGCGGAAATCGGGTTCATCCAGCAGCGACATCATATCGCTCAGCGGCCAGCGGTGGACAATCAGCGGCTCCGGCTCATCGCCTTCCAGCTTTTCAGCGTAGAGACCTTCCGCCACCACAATGTTCATTTTGCTGGAAAAGTAGGAGGGGGCCATGGTGAGTTTGCCCAGCGTTGTCAGTTGGTCAGCACCAAAACCGACCTCTTCTTTCAGTTCGCGAACTGCCGCTTCATTCACGGTTTCACCTGAATCGATCAGCCCCTTGGGGAAACCAAGCTCATAGGTTTCCAGTCCGACGGCATACTCCTGAATCAGGATCAGATGGTCATCAATAATCGGCACAATCATCACCGCTTCACGTTCTGAGGGCTTCATCCGCTCATAAACGCGATGCGCACCATTGCTGAAAGTCAGATCGACCGATTCAATGGTGAATAACCGTGAACGTGCCACGGCGGTGATATTGAGGATGTCAGGTTTTTTTGGAATTTTCATATCAGCCTCAAATTATTTTGCGCCGGCTATCTGGAGCGAATTAGCATACCTAACCACAAGCAATTGTGCGACAGTCAGACAATCACGTTATCGTTACACAGATTACATCGATTGAATAACAGCCTTTGGTTATCAGTTAAGACTAAATTTGCATTAGTCAATATGCTGCGATAAGTTTCAGATAATACCGATATTTAATCCAGTCTGAGCCGGTTACCATTCGGACAAGGCAGGGTTTAACAAATGCTAATCAGATATACGCTGGCACTATTTCATCGGGTGTCTGACTCCTCAGGGTTATATAATCTTCCGGAATGCCTCTTTTATAGTGAGCATAACCGAAAGCGAAAGTTTAAAGTGAAGGCAGCATTTTGGCTGAATTGAGCAGAGCATGAGCACAATCTTGATGATCCTGGCCATAGTGCTGACCTGTTCAATCCTGGCAGGCATTGGGTTCTGGTACGCTATGCGGCATCGTCCGCCGTTGGCGAAACCTCTGCCATTTATCAGTCCGCCCTGCCGTAAACTCTCTGCTCAGGAGCGTGAGGCGGTTGATAAGTATGTCGCCGCGCTGGAAAAGCAGCCCCGTACCACGTTGACGACCGATAAGCGCAGCGCGTCCGAACGTCTGACGCTGACGGCACAAAGCAACAATGTCTACCCCGTTACCCGTGCGATTACCCGCTACGGACTCTCCACGGACGATCCCCATAAATGGCGCTACTACCTTGATGAAGTTGAAGTTCATCTGCCGCCGCTGTGGGAACAGTACATCGCCGACGAAAACTACGTTGAGTTAATCCGCACCCAATCTATTCCGCTGGTGATCTCGCTGAACGGCCACTCGCTGGTGGATTACGCCGTGGATCAGCAATCGCTGCCGACGCTGATGCGTCCGGTGTCGACCAACGCCTCTATCCGCAAAGCGGAAACGGAAAACGTCGAACTGCTGCAGGTGCGCAAAGAGACGCCGGAAGAGTATCGTCTGTCGCGACCAGATGGCACGCGTGAAGCGGTGCTCATCTCTCTTGCCTTCTTACTCTTCTTCTTCAGCCTGTTAGTCCCCGCAACGCTGATGATCTGGCTGGTGCTGACGGGTGCAGTCATGATTGCCGCCAGCCTGTGGCTGCTCTACCGCATTCCGGGTGAGCGCGGCCTGCGTGACATACACTGCCTGCGCGGCGCGCCAAAGCGCTGGGGCCTGTTCAGCGAATCGAACCAGGAGCAGAGCAATATCACACTGGGGATTATTGACCTCGCCTATCCACCACACTGGCAGCCTTATGTCGCGCACGATCTCGGACAGGTGACGGATGTGGAGATCTACCTTAACCGTCAGGTGGTGCGTCAGGGTCGCTTCCTGTCGCTGCAGGATGAAGTCAAAAATTTCCCTATTCAGCGCTGGCGTAAAAACGTGGTGCTGGCCTGTGGTTCACTGATGGTGCTGACCATGCTGGTCACCTGGATCCCGCTCGGCATGCCGATCAAACTCAGTCTGGCCTGGGCCAGGGGCACCGACAGCCTGGAGGTCAGCAGCGTCGATAAACTCAGCAGCGTGCCCCTGAATATTGGCGACAACCTCAAAGTGAGCGGTACCGGCATGTGTTCGGTGCCGGACAACTATCAGAGCAACCGAAGTTACGCCTTCATGCCGTTCGACTGCTCGGCGGTCTACTGGAATAACGCCACGCCGTTGCCGCAGCCACAATCGGACATTATTGATAAAGCCGCTGCTCTGCTGGAGACCACCACAAAGCAGCTGCATCCGGAAACCAATACCGATCCTAAACTGAATCCGCAGCTGGCCTCCGCGATTCAGAAGTCCGGCATGATCCTGCTGGATGACTTCTCCGATCTGGTGATGAAAACGCAGGATCTCTGTAATCAGCCACAGGATTGTATGCGCCTGAAAAATGCGCTGGTGAACCTGGGCAATGCCAAAGACTGGGAAGCGCTGATGCGTCGCGCAGATTCCGGCCAGCTAAACGGCATGAATGTGCTGCTGCGGCCGGTCAGTGCCGAAGCCCTGGAAAACCTGGTCAATACCGCCACCTCGACCTTCTTTTTCCGCGAAACCCGTCGTGCGGCAGAAAATCTTAACAGCCCGCCGCCAGGGGGTTTTCTGATCGTCAGCGACGAGGGCCGCCAGCTGGTGAATCAGCCTCAGCCAACCGTGTCGCTGTTTGATCTTGATCCGCCCTCTCAGTGGCGCGAACTGCAACGTATCTCCGCCATGCTGCTGCATACGCCTTTCAGCGCCAGCGGCATCATCACCAGCATTTCAACGGATGCCAACGGCACGCGTCATATCGTGCTGCACAATGAACCGGATGCCATGGCGCAGTGGCGCTATCTCGGCACCGTATTGCTGCTATTGGTGCTGCTGACCTGCGGTGTGATCAATGGGTTACTGGCGCTGCGCCGTATGCACCTTAATCGCCAGCGCATGATCGATATCCAGCACTATTACGACAAGTGCTTCAATCATAACCTCGGCACTTTGCAGAGCGTGCGCCCGATATTCTGAGCCCTGCCCTTCTGTGCTACCCTGTCGCCCGGTTTTTTTACAGGGTGAAACATCCGCATGCTCAACTGGTCTGAGATTGATACCGTGCTGCTCGACATGGATGGCACACTGCTGGATTTGGCGTTTGATCGTCACTTCTGGCTGGAGCATGTGCCTGAACAACTCAGTCAGCAACGCGGCATCACCCGGGCGGAAGCCGAAGCGATCATCGCGGAAAAGTATCAGGCCGTCGCCCATACGCTAAACTGGTATTGTCTGGATTACTGGGCAGAAGCGCTGGCGCTGGACATCCGTGCCATGACCTGGGCGATGCGCAGCCGCATTGCGCTGCGTGACGATACGCTGCCTTTTTTGCAGGCTCTGCGCCGCGCGGGCAAGTCCACTATCCTGCTGACCAACGCGCATCCTTACAATCTGGACGTCAAACTGGCGCAGACAGGTTTAGCGCCGCACCTTGATTTATTACTTTCCACCCATACCTTTGGGTATCCGAAAGAAGACCAACGTTTATGGCAGGCGGTACAACAGCACACCGGCTTTTCTGCGCCGCGCACGCTGTTTATCGATGATAGCGAAGTGATTCTGGATGCTGCGGCGTCATGGGGCATCGGCGAGTGCTTAGGCGTAAAGAACCCCGATTCGGGTCGTCCTGAGCAAATCTTTCAGCGTCATCGCGCCACCGGCGACTACCGGACGCTGATCTGAGTCAGGAGCAGCAATGAAGAAAGAGAAAAGCAGCGAAGAGGTACGCCTCGACAAGTGGCTGTGGGCCGCGCGCTTTTACAAAACCCGGGCGATTGCGCGGGAGATGATTGAAGGCGGCAAAGTGCATTACAACGGCCAGCGCAGCAAACCCGGCAAGGTGGTAGAGCTGAATGCGGAACTGACACTGCGTCAGGGCAACGATGAACGCACCGTAGTGGTGGCGGACATCAGCGCTCAGCGCCGTCCGGCCAGCGAGGCCCAGCAGCTCTATCGCGAAACCGATGCCAGCATTGAAAAACGCGAAAAAATGGCGCAGGCGCGCAAAATGAATGCGCTGACTATGCCCCATCCCGATCGGCGACCTGACAAAAAAGAGCGTCGCGATTTGATGAAGTTTAAATTATCGGGCGATGAATAACGCCGTCTTAGCTGACGCGCCATCGCCCCGTACCAGTGAGAGAAAAAATATGTCAGCCCAGGATCAACTGCACCGTTATCTGTTTGAAAATGCCGCCGTGCGCGGCGAGCTGGTGAACGTCTCTGACACCTGGCGTGAAACCGTAAAGAACCATGACTATCCGGCACCGGTTAAAACGCTGCTGGGTGAGATGCTGGTCGCCACCAGCCTGCTGACTGCCACGCTGAAGTTTGATGGCGAAATCACCGTGCAATTGCAGGGTGACGGTCCGCTGTCGCTGGCGGTGATCAACGGCAACAACAACCAGGAACTGCGCGGCGTAGCGCGTATCAAAGGCGACATCCCGGACGACAGTACCCTGAAAAGCATGGTGGGCAATGGCTATCTGGTGATCACCATTTCCCCTGAAAAGGGCGAACGTTATCAGGGAGTGGTGGGACTGGAAGGTGAAACTCTGGCGGAGTGCCTGGAAGATTACTTCATGCGCTCAGAGCAGTTGCCAACGCGGCTGTTTATCCGCACCAGCGACAAAGGCGCCGCGGGTATTCTGCTGCAGGTGATGCCTGCGCAGGATACGGAGAAAGAGGTTTTCGACCATCTGGCAACGCTGACCGAAACCATTAAAACGGAAGAGCTGATCGATCTGCCTGCGAATGAAGCGCTGTGGCGTCTCTACCATCAGGAAGAGGTCACCCTCTACGATCCGCAGCCGGTGATCTACAAATGCACCTGCTCGCGTGAGCGCTGTGGCGAAGTACTGACCACGCTGCCGCAGGAAGAGGTTGATGAGATCATCGCGGAAGATGGCAAAATCGACATGCACTGCGACTATTGCGGCTCAAACTACGTGTTTGACGCCGTCGATATCGCCGGTATTCGCAGCCA
>Ga0207706_10002910_pt1 | contig 16551 bp, 14 predicted proteins | sample KBSC53metaG_FD_184318 | JGI IMG/M metagenome (GOLD analysis project Ga0207706, IMG submission 184318) | Corn rhizosphere microbial communities from Kellogg Biological Station, Michigan, USA - KBS C5-3 metaG (SPAdes) (version 2) | ecosystem: Host-associated > Plants > Roots > Rhizosphere > Soil ... | reverse complement strand
GGTACTTCTTCATCGTCGATGCGCCGGACGTGAACGCCTTCGCCGTACCCGGCGGATTCGTCTACGTCAATCGTGGGCTCATTCAGCGCGCTGAACAGATGGACGAGTTGGCGGGTGTGCTTGGTCACGAAATCGGCCACGTCGTGAAGCGCCACACCGTCAAGCAGATGGAGAAGGCGCAGGGCGCCAACGTCGGCGTGACGCTGGCCTGCGTCCTGACCGGCGTCTGCAACAGCCAGGTCGCCGGAGCCGCGATCAACATCGCCGGCGGCGCATTGTTCGCGCGCTTCAGCCGCGGGGACGAAGCCGAAGCCGACTCTGAGGGGTTCAAGAACGTGGTTCGCGCGGGGATCAGCCCGGTCGGAATGGTTACCATGTTCCAGCGTCTCATCGAGGAGCGCAGAAGCCGTCCGAGCGCGGTGGAGTCATGGTTCCTGACCCACCCCCTGGAAGAGGATCGCATCCGGGCGGTTCAGGCGTTGATCAACCAGGTGCCCGCCAGCGAGCTGGCCCGCCTTGGAACCGACACCCGGAACTTCCACTCCTTCAAGGCAAGGCTGCAGTCTCTGCCGCCCTCGCCCCCGCCACGCCAGGTTCAGTAACAGCCTTCCGGACTTAACGGGCAGCTCGCGGACAGCCCTGGGAGCGCATCGAGAGCACTTTTCCAGATGCGCTCCTCCGCGAAGCGTGTAATGTTTCTGGCTCATGCGGATCGCATTGACTATCGCTGGATCCGATTCCGGTGGGGGCGCCGGAATCCAGGCCGACCTGAAAACCTTCCAGCGATTTGGGGTGTTCGGAACCACGGCGATAACGGCCATCACCGCCCAGAACACTCGCGGCGTCGCAAAATGGGAGGCTGTATCGCCCGACCTCGTGCGCGCCCAGATAGACGCTGTGGCTGAGGATCTGCCTCCCGCTGCGATCAAAACCGGAATGATTGCCAACGCTGCCGTTGCTACGGTGGTTGCGGCCGCGATCAGGGATCACGCCTTCCGCAACTTTGTCCTAGACCCGGTAATGGTTGCGACGTCGGGCGACCCACTCCTGGAACGCGATGCAATCGAGATCATTCGGAACGAGCTGGTGCCCCTCGCCTCAGTGGTGACGCCCAACATTTATGAAGCGCAAATCCTCACTGGGGAAAAGATCGAAGATGAAGACGGCATGACGCACGCTGCCGAAATCATCGTCCGCGAAATGGGTGCTCAATCGGTGGTGCTCAAGGGCGGTCACCTCGCCTCAGGCGACCGCGTCGTCGACATACTATATGATGGTGACGCCCGGGCTTTCCGGAGCAAACGCATAGACACTACCAGCACTCACGGGACGGGCTGCACGCTCTCTGCGGCAATTGCCGCGCAGCTGGCGACCGGTGAATCGCTCCACGCTGCCGTTCGTCGCGCTATCGACTACACGCACAACGCAATCGCGACCGCGCCCGGATTGGGCGGCGGCCACGGGCCCCTGAATCACCTCGCCGAAGACAGCTGACGCGTCGCCGTTCTCTCCAGGAACTCTGTCACCAGCTTCTCGAACGCCGTGCTCACTCGGCTGGTCGTCGCCAGGACTTCCTCGTGGCTCAAAGCGGCCCCTGTAACTCCCGCCGCGGCGTTCGTGATGCAGCTCACACCAACCACTCTCATTCGTAGAGCGCGGGCAACTATGACCTCCGGCACCGTCGACATGCCAACGGCATCAGCGCCCATCAATCGCAGCATCTTCACTTCGGCCGGAGTTTCGTAGGACGGACCGAGAACCGCGCCGTACACACCCTCTCGCAGTGATATGCCGAGCGCCTCGGCTGTATTACGGAGAATTCGACGGAAGCCCGGGTCGTACGCGTCGCTCATGTCCGTGAAACGGGCATCGGTCTCCTCGACTGGACCAACCAGTGGGTTCGTCCCCATCAGATTGATGTGATCCGAGATCATCATCAGATCGCCGACCGCCAGCCTTGGAGAGATTCCTCCAGCCGCGTTCGAGACGAAAAGCTCGCGCGCGCCAAGCGCGTGGCAGACCCGAACCGGGAAGGCCGCCAGGGCCGCCGAATGCCCTTCATAGACGTGAAAGCGGCCGCTCAACGCCACCACATCGCGCCCGCTAAGAGTGCCCGTGATCACGGCACCCTCATGACCGACAACAGTCGCTTCGGGGAAGCCCGGGATGTCGCGGAACGGTATGCGAACCGCATCTCCGATCTTCTTGGCGAGCCCGCCCAGCCCCGAGCCAAGGATGATGGCGATGGTTGGCTGAGTGTCGCCGCGCTCTTTTATCGCCTTGGCCGCGATGGCAGCAGACTGTGCAGAGTATTCCGTCATTCGTCCGGTCCGATCAGCTCGTCGATCGTGTTCGAGACTTCTTCGATGAGCATGAGTCGCTCCTCCCACGGAAGAAATGCGCTCTCGAAGCCGTTGAGCGCAATACCCGCCAATTCCTCGACAGTGAATCCGAGGTGCTCAGCAGCGTGGACGTACTCATCGGTGAGCGTCGTGGCGCTCATCAGTCGATTGTCGGTGTTGAGCGTGACGTTCAGCCCGCGGTCGAAGTACTCGCGGAATGGGTGCGAAGCATAAGAATCCGCAACGCGCGTCTGCACATTGCTGGTCAAACACTGCTCGAGCGCGATCCGGCGGTCGTTCACGTATTGGGTCAGGTCCGCATCCTCGATCAAACGCGTGCCGTGGCCGATGCGATCCGCGCCCAGCACGTGCACCGCTTCCCGAATGGAGTGGGCGCCATCTCCCTCGCCTGCATGACATGTCACAGCCAGATCGTGCTCGCGCGCATAACGGAAAGCCTCGACATGGCGCGAAGCGGGATTGCCCTTTTCGCCCCCGGCAAGATCGAAGGCGACCACGCCCTCGTTCTTGAACTCGACAGCGAGCTTTGCCAGATCGAGGGAGCTCTGCGGCGGGTTCTGACGAAGACCGCAGATGATAAACCGCGCCGTGATGTTGAACTCCTTCTCGGCACGACGAAGTCCACGAAGCGGCGCTTCAACCGCTTCGACGAGCGTGAGACCACGGACGACGTTGAGGATGGGAGCGTTTCTGACTTCGATGTAGCGGACACCGTCCTCCGCGGCGTCTTCAGCCAGCTCGTACGCAGCCCGCTCGAGCGCCTCCTGGTTCTGTAGCACCGAGATCGTGACGTCAAAGCGACGGAGGTAATCCTCCAGGCTTTGCGCGTCGTCGACTCTCATGAAATCCGAGAGCTCTTCGGCGGTCTCCCTGGGAAGCTTGATGCTCTGCTCGCGCGCCAGCTCGAGAAGAGTCGACGGCCGCATCGATCCATCGAGATGGCAGTGCAGCTCCGCTTTGGGCAGCTGACGGAGCTTGTTCGAAAAAATTGATAGTGGCATTAAAGAGCGTCTGAGTCCTGATCCTGGTCTGCGGCCTGGCGAGCGCGAACGATGCGAAAAATCGCACCGTTGTGCACGGGTGTCGCGTTGGCGGTGACGATGCCGCGGCTATCCGTAATCAGTCGCTCCCCGTCCCGAATCGCTTTCGCCTGCAGCTCGTCCCATGCCTGGACGGCATCCAGCGCTGTAGCGGAAGAATCGACGTCGACCGGCTTGGCGTTGATGTAGACGCGGACTTTGTCGCTCATCGCGCGATGGGTGCAATGCGCACTTCCGTCGGCGCCGAGATCGGCTCGGGAAGAGAGCGCAGATAATCGATCAGCGCGTCGAGATCGACGATGTTGAGCGGACGCATCGAGGTCGCGCGCTTACCGGCATCGTAGCCTTCGCCGCCCGTCGCGAGGAAGTCGTTCACGATCACGTTGTAAGTCTTATTGTCGTTGAGAGCCGTTCCATCTGCCATCGTCGCCGAAACGAGCCGCGAACCCTTTGGTTTTGACGGATCGAATCGGATGGTGAGACCACTGACGTGATCGTCGACGCCGGACTTGCTCAACATCGCCTCGAGCAGACCGCGCAGCTGCGCTCCGGTCATGGTTAGCGAGTAGAGCGTATTGCCGAAAGGCTGCAACTCGAAGAGCGAGCCGTACGTCGCATCACCGGCGCGGAGCTCGGTGCGAATCCCGCCGTTGTTCATGATGGCGACGTCGCCCTTACCGGCACTGCGCTGCGCGTCAGCGATTAGGTTGCCGAGCGCGTACTGCCCACCCTGACGCGGGAGAGTCGTGGGAATCGTCGCAATGTGTCGGCCAACGATGGGCGCGACTCGAGCTACCGCGCGGCGCACAATCGAGTCGATTTCGGGCAGTGGGCGAATAGTGTCGATGGAGAGCTCGCGCACTTCATGGTGCACGGGAATATGAATGGTCGTGTCGAGCGCGATGTCGAGAACGTCGATCGCCCTCCCAGAGGAGCGCGCCTGGACGATCGGAATGCCATTGACGTCGGTGTTGATGAACGAGTGCGAGTGACCGCTCACGATCGCGTCGACCTTGGTCCTGACGTTGCGGGCAAAGTTCATGATCTCGCCCGCGCACTCTGTAGCCCCGTCGCGCCCGCACTGAGCGCCGGCGTGCGCGATGACGACGATGAAGTTGGCGCCGCGCTTTCTCAGCGCAGGCCCGATGCTGTCAACGATGGGCGCGGGATCATCGAAGCGAAGACCGACGACGTTGGAGGCTCGCGTAGTTGTGGGAGTGGAGACCGTCGACAGTCCGATGATTCCGATCTTCGTTTTGCCGCGCGTGACGATGGTATCGTTGCGAATCCACGGCACATCCCGCCCGTCGGTGTAACGGACGTTGGCGCCGAGTATCGCATAGTTCGCCTGCCGCATGCGGGCTCGCAGCGAATCAACTCCCCAGTCGAATTCGTGATTGCCGAGTGCGGCCGCAGCGTACCCCATTCGGTTGTAATACTCGACGACTGGCCGGCCGAAGGAAAGGTTTGAGGCTGGCGTTCCCTGAAACATGTCGCCGCCATCGAGGAGGAGCGTCACACACCGGGGCGTGCACTCACTGCGGGCGCGGCCGACGGCTGCGCCGACATACGCTGCTCCGCCGCGCCGCACTCCCTGCGCATCGGGACGCGGCTCGAGGGCACCATGGAAATCATTGGTGCCGATGATCCTCAGGAACCTGGTGCCGGTCGGAAATGCTGGCCGCGAGGTCGTTACGGCTGTGGGAACTACCGGATTCACCGCTGGAAGCTGCGCTCCCGTCGAAGAACGCACTATCGACCAGTTCGCCTGGAAGTAGTCCGATTGTCTCAACGTTCCGCGCGCTCTCACCTCGTCGATCAGCAGCTGCCTGATCTCCTGCTGCTTGTCGTATACGACCGGGGCGCCACTCAGCATCGCGTAGCCACCACCGCCCGTCTGACGGTAGTTGTTGAGCGCCATCGTGAACGTATCTGAGTCGCGAACCGCCCTCCCCTTGTAGTCGAGACGCGTGATCCTGGACCCGATCGGGCGGCTGACATCGATGACATAGTCGACTCCGGAGACGATGTCGAAGTTGTAGCCTGGGATTTCGGGGTCTGGCTGGAGCGGGCCGGCCGGCGATGTCGGCGTTCGATAATATCTGGCGCTGAATTCGAGATAATCGCGAAGCTGCTTGCCGGTGATTCTCACCGCTCGCAGAGTGTTGTCATACGAGTAGAGCTGAGCGACCTGAGCGATGGTGATTGGTCCGGGATTGAGCACGACATCCGTCGAGAACGCGGCTGTTGAAGCGAGATCGGTTCCCGCCACCTTCCTTTGCGTTTCGAGTATGAAATCGATCAGCGGGGTGTCTTTCACGCGCGCTGAATCCGTGCTCCACCGCTCCGTGGCCGTACCGATGGCCGTCGTCACATACGACACCGTCTGGCGGTGGACGGCTTCGGTCGCGGCGACCACCGCCGGGTTCTCTGCATGACCGGCGGCTTGAACCAGATCGCTGTTCTTCTGGCTGACAGTCCAGCGACCGTCGCTGCGTGAGACCTGCAGGTGCGCAATCGCGACGCTCGTTGCCCAGTTCTTTGGCTGCATGAGCAGTGTCTGTCCAATCGTCGTGCCCCGCACTTCCTTGTGCGAGTGGCCGTACACGACGAGATCGACGCCCGGAACCTCGCTCGCAATCCGTGCTGCTACGTTCTCACTCGGAACGCCGGTAGTCACGGTGTCATAGCTGGAAGGCTCGTTGAGCCCGGAATGAACCGTGACGAGCACAATGTCCGCACCAGCCCGACGAACTTCCTGCACGGCCTCCCGCACCGCCGGCACAATGTCGCCAAAGCGGAGCCGGCCGCGGATGTTCTCCGCGTCCCAGACCGCCACGCCGGGAGTCGTGGCTCCAACGATTCCGACCTTCACACCCGCGCGCTCGACGATGGTCCACGGACGAAACGCGTGAACCCCCGCGGGGTCGAGCCGGTAAGTGTTGGCAGACAGAAATGGAAACCTCGCCTGGCGGACCGCCGAGTCGAGGTAGGGAACTCCATAGTTGTATTCGTGATTGCCGATCGCCGCCGCGTCGTACTGCATGGTATTCATCGCCGCGACAATCGGGTTGGTCCGATCGGCGGACACTCTGGCCGCGACATAAGCGAATGGGTTTCCCTGCAGCAGGTCGCCGGCGTCGAGCAGAATGACGCGTCCAGGATTGGCGGCGCGCACGGAATCGACAATGGTCGCGGCGCGCGTCAGCCCGCGGACAGACTCAGCACGATTCGCGTAGTAATCCCAGGCCCTGACACGCCCGTGCACATCGGTTGTCGTAGCAACGACGAGATCAATGGGCCCCGCAGAGCGCGGGATCTGCGCCGGTGTACAGCCGACTACCAAAGCAATTACGAACGCGAAATGTCTCACTCTCATGCGAGGGCAGCCCCTTTGCCGGTCCATGGTTACACCAAAACTAGTGGCAGGCCCTGCGCCGTGAGAGTGCAATCGCCGGCCAATTCCTGCGCAGGACGGATCGTCGGTTTCGATCACCATCCGGAATGAGCAACCGCCTCGTCGTTACAAAGCCGATACCAACTCGGTGCCGTGCCCGATGTATGATCCGAACGAGTTCGGCAAACCACTCCGGAGCTTGCAGATTCCTCGAACTGAAGATCGGTTGACGCGGCAAAGGGCTGGCAGACAACTTCATGGCGTGACCGAAGCGACCTCCGCCGGCGATCGCGTTCTGGTGGTTGACGACGAACCGGATATCGTCGCGCTCGTCGCCTACCACCTCGCGAAAGCCGGCTTCGCAGTTTCAACGGCAACCAGCGGCACCGATGGACTGTCGATCGCGCGCCGCGACAAGCCGTCGCTCGTGGTTCTGGATCTGATGCTGCCAGGTCTCTCCGGATACGAGGTCATGGAGCAGCTGCGCGGCGATCCCGCCACCTCACGCATCGCAGTGTTGATGCTGACCGCGCGGCGAGATGAGGTCGACAGGATCCAGGGCCTCACACTCGGCGCCGATGACTACTTGACGAAGCCGTTCAGCCCGCAGGAGCTTGTGCTGCGTGTCGGTGCGATTCTGCGACGCGTCAAAGCCGGCGGCGAGGACAGCACCGGAGTTCAGCAGATAGGACCGCTCAAGATCGATAGTAACGCTCATCGCGTTACCATCGACGGACGCGAACTCGACCTCACGCCCACCGAATTCAAGCTCCTGTCGCTCCTCGCCGAGCGCAAAGGTCGTGTTCAACCACGCAGTTTGCTGCTCGAGATCGTTTGGGAGGCGGCGCCGGACATTCAGACTCGCACCGTCGACATGCATGTTCAGCGTCTGCGTGCCAAACTTGGTCCTGCCGGCGATCTTATTGAGACCGTGAGAGGTTTCGGCTACAGAATCAAGAATATCAACGAGCGAACGTGAAGCTGGCGCATCGGCTGCTGCTGCAATCGCTGGCGATTGTGGCGGTGATGGTGATCTCAGTGGTTGCGATCATCGACCAGCAGCTGCACACGAACATTCAGAATCGGGCCGCCATCGACCTTGGTGGTGAGGCGCGGCTTGTCGCCCTGCAGTGGGTGCCAGGCATCAACGCCGACTCGCTGGCCGACGCCGCCAGTGTCGCGACGGGTCACCGCATCACGCTGATCGATTCGACTGGAAGAGTTATCGGCGACTCCGAGTTCGATGGCCCCGCGCTAGAGCGCCTGGAAAACCATAGCACCCGGCCCGAGGTCGTCGCCGCCCGCGAAAATGGAATGGGATCGGTGCGCCGCATGAGCCCGTCAACTGGCGAAGAGCAGCTGTACGTCGCAGTCAGGGCGGCGCAAGGGACCGCGCGTGTTTCTGTCACGACGCGCGTTATCGAGGACCTGTTCAACAGCGCGCGGAACGGCGTGATAGCGGCTGGGTTGATTGCTTTCCTGTTGGCAGCGGTGCTCGCCCTTTTATTCGCGCGGTCGGTGTCCAGACCGATTACAGACCTGCGCGATGTCGCCCGCTCGATTGCTTCGGGCGAGCGGCGCAGATATCCCGCGCTCGCCGCTCCAGGTGAAGTGGGTGACCTGGCAGACGCGATCCACCGGTTGGCGGAACAGCTCGAGACGCGGCTATCCGCCCTTGCGGCGGAGCAGTCGATCCAGACGGCGATCGTCGAGACCAGCAACGAGGGCATTGTCGCCATTTCATCCGCCCATGAAGTCGTGCGCATAAACGACACCGGGCGTCGCCTGTTGAGCATCAGCCGGCCGGTTCCGTTCGGCCTCGATTTTTTGCCGCGCGAGTCGACCCTCCGCAGGGCAATTCTCCTTGCCCTCAACGGAACGGCGACAGAGCCGGAAGAAATCACCCTCGGTGAAACCGTGCTGTCGTTGACGGCGCGACCACTCGTGCACGGCGGAGCCGTCGTCGCGCTTTTCGACCTCACGCCCATCAGAAAGCTCGAGGCGGTGCGCCGCGATTTCGTGGCGAACGTTTCGCACGAGCTCCGCACGCCACTGACTATAGTCGGCGGATTCGCCGAAACATTGCAGGATCCGGATATACCGCCTGAGCGGCGGAGCGAGTTCGCCCAAACGATCTTCAGCAACACCCAGCGCATGCAGCGTATCGTCGACGAGCTGTTGGACCTGTCGCGCATTGAATCGGGACACTGGAAGCCGCATCCACAGAACGTCCGCGTCGCGGATGTCGCCGCCGAGATCTTTAATCGGCTTGGTCAGGCCGCGAAATCCAAGGGCATCGCCCTCGGCACCGAATTGGGCGCGGGCGCGGAAACGATCTACGCCGATCGCACCGCGCTCGAGCAGATTCTGGTCAACCTCGTCGAGAACGCGATTCGCCACACCGGAGGAGGTGGAGAGGTGACGATTCTCACCAAGCGAGAAACGCGCGGCGTGACATTGTTGGTGCGGGACACGGGCGCTGGAATTCCTCCCGAGCATCTGCCGCGGATCTTCGAGCGCTTCTACCGCGCCGACACAGGTCGCTCACGCGAAGCCGGTGGAACGGGTCTCGGCCTGGCGATCGTCCGCCACCTGGTCGAAGCCCACGGCGGGAACGTCAGCGCTGAGAGCATCGTCGGAGCTGGAACCATCGTGCGGGTAGTTTTTCCTGATGCGACCGTGCAGCGTTCGTGACAAAATCTTTACGTCCGATGTGAGGACTCGTGACAAAGCAAGGAGAGCTTCATGCGCGAAAACTGCACCCTCCCTCTAACGGAGTGACACGTGATCAAACTCGGAGCTGCTCGCACGAAGCTGACATCCGCGTGGATGGTTCTGCTCCTCCCCTGCTCCCTGATTGCGCAACAGCCAACCGCTGATACAACCAAGCCTGCGCCGGCACGCGACACCACCAAGGCCGCCGCAGCGCCCGCCAGCGTTTCATTTCCGCTCGATTTCTCCGGCCTCATTTACGCGAACTTTCAGTACCGCGGAGACAAGGGAGCGGCCAAGTCGACGAATAAATTCGATTTCGAACGCGCGTACCTGACTTTCAGGATGCCCGCAGGAGACCGCGCGAATATCCGCATAACGCTCGACGTCTTTCAACAGGGGACTACCCCGAGTGACGCGTTTTACCGAGGGTGGGTAATTAGGGCCAAGTATGCTTACCTGCAGTACGATCTGATCAAGAGCGCCAGCTGGAACGCCAACGTGCGCGGCGGGATCCTCCAGAACGTCGTCATCGAGCATGTTGAGTCGTTTTGGCCGCGCTGGATATCTCAAACAGCCGTCGAGCGCGCCGGCTTCTTTTCTTCCTCCGATGTCGGCGTCGCCACACTCTGGACACTTCCCAGCAAGTGGGGTGAGTTCTACGCTACGATCGTGAACGGTCCTGGCTATACGTCGCGCGAGACCGACCGCTTCAAGGACTACGCGGCGCGACTCTCCATTACGCCGCTCAGTGGATCCGACAACAAAGTTCTGAAGACTTTCGCACTGACCGGCTGGACGTACATCGGCGCGGTCGGCAGTCAGTTCGCCAGCGGCGGAGTGGGTCAGGTTGGTACGGTGGGCGTTTCGATGCCGCGCACCAGGGGCGGATTCTTCACAGGTGTGCGCGAGCCGCGGATCTCAGCCGGCTTCGAGTGGGACATGCGCAAGGACGGCAGCGAGTCCGGCGCCAATACCGCCGCCAGTCCACGAGTGGAAACCGACAGCAGTGGCCGCCTGCTGTCTGGATTCGCTGTGCTCAAGCCGTTCCAGCTATTCAACGAGAAATCGACGCTGCCACTCGGAATCGTCGGCCGCTGGGACAGGTTCACGCCAAACACGGGCACCGACGCGTTCATCAACACCGTGATCGCGGGCCTGGCCTGGGATCTCAACAAGAAAGTCGCGCTCTCGCTGGATTACCAGGAACAGACACCCCACAACGGCGCGATTTTCACGCCCACCAAGATCTACTTTCTCCACCTCGTCGCAAACTTTTAGGGGGGACTCCGCCCCATCGGGCGCCCCCCTGAGTCGTTGTGACAATGTCGTTACCTGACATACGTCGTGATGTTACCCGGCGTTCCTAACCTGCATTGCCCAGACGTTTCGCTCTGACAACGACAAGGAGTCCCTAAGTGAGAGCCCTGAAAGCTGCCGCGCTCATGTTGTTGGCCGTCGCCTGCGCCAAGGAAAGCGCAAACAACTCCCAAACGGCCTCTTCCACAGCTTCGACCACATCTGGATCCGTCGACCTGACGGGCGCGGGGGCAACGTTCCCCTATCCCCTCTATTCGCGCTGGTTCTCGGAATACGCGCGGGAAGCGGGAGTCAAAATCAATTATCAGTCGATCGGCAGCGGCGGCGGCATCAGACAGCTTTCGGAAGGCACTGTCGATTTCGGCGCCTCCGACAGCCCAATGAGCGACGACGAAATGGCCAAGGCCAAGGGCGGCCCGATCATCCACATTCCGACCGTACTCGGCGCCGTCGTCATCACCTATAACATTCCGGGCGCCTCAGCGCCCCTCACTCTCACGGGAAAAGCAATCGCCGACATATTCTCGGGGAAGATCACCAAGTGGAACGACGCCAGGATCACTTCTCTCAATCCGGGCGTGACGCTTCCCGCCACCGACATTCTGGTCGTCCACCGCTCCGACGGCAGCGGCACGACTTACATCTTCACCGATTACCTGAGCAGAGCCGTGCCGGCCTGGAACTCGACCGTTGGCAAAGGCAAGGAAGTGAAATGGCCGGTCGGACTCGGCGCCAAGGGCAATGAAGCGGTCGCGGGACAGGTGAAGCAGACACCGGGCGCAATCGGCTATGTGGAGCTCGCATACGCCAAGCAGAACAACCTTCCAACCGCGGCGATCCAGAACAAAGCCGGCAAAGCGATCGTGCCGTCGGTGTCCGCGGTCACAGCGGCAGCCGCGGGAGCCGCCAAGACACTGCCGGCCAACACCGACTATCGGATATCGATAGTTGATGCGCCGGGCGCCGACTCGTATCCAATCTCTTCGTTCACCTGGATTCTGGTTTACCAGAATCAGGGCGATGCAGTGAAGGGAAAGAAGGTCGTCGATTTCCTCAACTGGGCGCTAACGAAGGGAGAAGCCGACGCCGCGGCGCTCGACTACGCCCCGCTGCCCTCGGAAATGGCTTCGAAGGTCAAAGAGAAAATCGCCGCCGTTCGTCTGGCGCAGTGACCTCGATCACCGCCCGCTGGCTGGAGCGCGATCGGCGCACGCTTCGCGTCAACATCGCTTCAGTCGGTGATCGAGTCTATGGAATCGTCACCACCATCTGCGCGCTGGTAATTCCCGCACTGGTGGTGGCGATAGCCGTGGCGATCTTCGCGGCTGCGTGGCCGGCGATAGCCAGGCTCGGGCTTTCCATCGTGACTTCGAGCGACTGGGATGTACCCGGTGGACATTTCGGTGCCGCTCCCGCTCTCTACGGCACTCTCGTTTCGTCTGTCGTCGCGCTGATCATCGCGACGCCGCTGGCGATAGGCGTAGCGATCTTCCTCTCGGAATTCTCACCGACATGGCTTCGTCAGCCGGTCGGCTTTCTGGTAGATCTGTTGGCTGCGATTCCAAGCGTAGTCTACGGCCTCTGGGGAATTTTCGTCCTCACCCCGTTGCTCAGAGAGCATGTGATGCCGTTCCTTCGCGACACGCTCCACCTGGGTGCGACGCCATTCTTCACTGGGCCCGCGTACGGGCCGAGCATGCTGGCAGCGGGTCTGATCCTGGCCATCATGGCCTTGCCGTACATCTCCGCTGTCTCCCGCGAAGTTCTGTTGGCGGTGCCGCGATCTCAGCGAGAGGCCGCGCTTGCGCTCGCCGCCACTCGTTGGGAAATGATCCGCGACGCCGTTATCCCATACGCTCGCTCAGGCATCATCGGCGGCATCATGCTGGGTCTTGGGCGCGCGCTCGGCGAAACCATGGCGGTAATGATGCTGATCGGCAACAGCCCGAAGATTTCAGCTTCACTTTTCGCTCCGGGTTATACGATGGCTTCGCTCATCGCCAACGAATTCAGCGAAGCCACGAACGATCTTCACCTCTCGGCGCTGATGGCTGTCGGTGCCGCGCTGTTCCTGATCACACTCATCGTCAATGCGGTTGCGCGTTGGCTGGTTTGGAGCGTGTCGAGGGATCGCGCCAAATGAGAACCGTCCGCAGTCGGCATATCGTCAGCGGCGGCATGATCGCGCTTACGTATCTCGCCGCGATCCTCGCCACCCTGCCGCTCATTCTCATTCTCATCCACCTCATTCAGAAAGGCGCGTCTTCCCTTTCGCTCGCTTTCTTCACGAATGGGCCGTCCCCCGTTGGCGAAGCGGGCGGCGGAATGGCAAACGCGATCGTGGGGACGCTCGTAGTCGTCGGCACCGCGAGTCTCATCGGTCTGCCGATCGGGATCGCAGCGGGGTTGTACCTGGCGGAGAAGCGCACGACTCCTCTCGCCTACACCGTGCGCTTCCTGGCGGACGTACTTAACGGTCTCCCCTCGATCGTGGTCGGCATATTTGCGTGGGAGTTTCTCGTACGCCCCATCGGCCACTTCTCCGCGCTCGCCGGCTCCGTCGCGCTCGCCGCCATGATGATCCCGCTCGTTACGAGAACGACCGAAGAAATGCTTCGCGTGGTACCGACGTCACTCCGCGAGGCGGCGCTCGCGCTCGGATACCCGAAGTGGCGAACATCGATAGCCGTTGTATTGCGTACCGCGCTCGCCGGGATCGCTACGGGAGCGCTGGTAGCAATCGCAAGAATTGCCGGCGAGACGGCACCGCTTCTGTTCACGGCGTTGGGCAACCAGTTCTGGTCGACATCGCTCAAGGCGCCGATTGCCGCGCTTCCTCTCCAGATTTTCACCTATGCCATCAGTCCCTACGACGAGTGGCATCGGCAGGCGTGGGCTGGCGCACTGGTGCTGATAGTGATTGTTCTGATTATCAGTGTCGCTGCCCGCTTCGCCACCAGGTCACGTTTTGGTGCTCCAGTCGACTGAAGTGATGCGCGAGAAGCCTGCGCGGGTCGCCACTCCCACTGTCCAGGTGCGCGTGGCGGATCCCGTTGCGTCGCACGCGACTGCGCCGTGCATAGTGACCAGCCAGCTCACGGCCTACTTCGGCGACGTCGCGGCCATCAAGGATGTCACGATGTCGATTCCGCAGCAGGCTGTCACTGCCATCATCGGTCCCTCGGGGTGCGGCAAGTCGACGCTGCTGCGGTGCCTGAATCGCATGCACGAGACGGTGCCGCGTGCCCGCGTCGAGGGCTCGGTCCAGATTCTTGGCAGTCAGATTTACGGCGATGGTACGAGCCCGATCGCGGTGCGGCGCCACGTGGGAATGGTTTTTCAGCGTCCGACGCCGTTTCCGACGATGTCCATTCGCAACAACGTCGCGGCAGGGCTCAGCATCGACAAGGCAAGCCACCAGGCGCGCGGCTCAAAAGACGAAATCGTTGCCGAAGCGCTGCAACGCGCCGGCCTCTGGGAGGAGGTCAAGGACCGACTCAACGAAAGCGCGATGGCGCTTTCCGGCGGACAACAGCAACGTCTCTGCATCGCCCGCGCGCTTGCGACGCGGCCCCGGGTTCTCCTCCTCGATGAGCCGACGGCCTCACTGGATCCATTGAGCAGTCAGAAGGTCGAGGAGCTCGTCTACCATTTGCGCGAAACCGTTACCGTCGTGATCGTTACCCACAACATGCAGCAGGCCGCACGCGTCTCGGATCGGACGGCGTTCCTGCTCGCCGGTGAGCTGATCGAATTCGCTTCCACCAACGAGCTCTTTACCGCACCGCACGACTCGAGAACCGAGTCATACATCACTGGAAGGTTCGGATGACCGCGGTCGCCACTATCGCAAAGTCGGCATCACCGGCCGCTGTCGGCACTATCGAGGCGCGCGAGTTCTGCTTCTGGTACGGAAAGAAACAGGCACTCAGGAACATCTCTATGGCAGTGCCGCCGCGGTCGGTGACGGCACTCATCGGACCATCGGGCTGCGGCAAATCGACCTTTCTGCGCTCGATCAATCGTCTGAACGACCTCATCCCCGGCGTGAGACACGAAGGCGACCTTTGTCTCGACGGAAGCAGCGTTTACGAACGGTCTCTCGACGTTGTCGGACTCAGACAGCGGGTAGGAATGGTCTTTCAGCGTTGGAATCCGTTCCCGAGGTCAATCTACGACAATGTCGCTTATGGCCCGCGCATCAACGGGATTGCCGAAGGCGCGTCTCTCGATGAAATCGTGGAGAAATCACTTCGCAGAGCAGCACTCTGGGACGAGGTCAAGGATCGGCTCAGGACGACGGCGCTCGGACTTTCCGGCGGTCAGCAGCAACGCGTCTGCATTGCGCGTGCGCTAGCCAATCAGCCAGAGGTATTATTGCTCGATGAGCCCGCGAGTGCACTTGATCCCAGCTCCACTCAGCGCATCGAGGAGCTTCTGTACGAGCTGAAGCGGGATTTGACCATTCTGATCGTCACACACAATCTGCAGCAGGCGGCGCGCGCGTCGGACTACACCGGCTTCTTTTTCACCGGCGAGCTCGTGGAGTTCGGGCAGACAGAGCAGATCTTTACCAGCCCACGCGAGGACCGCACCGATGCATATATCACCGGGAGATTCGGATGACAGCTGACTCAGGTACGGGCGGTTTCCGCCATTTTCACGACCAGCTTTCGGCGCTCAAGGAGACGCTGCTTGGCATGTCGTCGATAGCGGAGGAGCGTACTGATCTCGCCGTCGAAGCGCTGCTCACCAGGGACAAGGAAAAAGCGAACCTCGTCATCGAAGGTGATGTCAAGCTCAACGCGCTGGAGATGCAGGTCGAACAGGCGGCTGTCGAGTTGCTGGCCCTGCAGCAGCCGATGGCCCGCGACCTCCGCTTCATCATCGGCGCGATCAAGGTGTCCAACGACCTCGAGCGGGTTGGCGATCACGCAGTCAACATCGCCGAGTCCGCGCTGAGACTCGCCGGGAAGCCAAAGGTCAGCATTCGAGTTCCGGAGATCGAGGTCATGGCCCGACGTGCCCGCAAGATGCTCGGCGATTCTCTCGACGCGTTCATTCGCGCCGACGGAGCGCTCGGTCGTCAGGTCTGCAAGGATGACGATGTGGTGGATTCACTCCACGACTCGGTCTTCCGCGTCCTGCTCACGCACATGATGGCGGATGCCAAGACCATCTCGCCGTCACTGGAGTTTTTGCTGGTCGGTCGCAATCTCGAGAGAATTGCCGATCTCGCCACCAACATCGGCGAGGACGCCGTCTATCTGGCGGAGGGCAAGCAGATCAAGCACCACCGCGAAGAAGAGCACGTCAACGAAGTCCGGCTGCAGACAACAACCAGTAGCTGATTGCCGCGACGGTCGCCGAGGCCGGAATCGTGATGAGCCACGCCCACACAATCCGGCGGGCGATTCCCCAGCGAACGGCCGAGAACCGGTAAGTAGCGCCCGCGCCCATTATGGAGCCGGCGATCGTGTGCGTGGTGCTCACCGGAATTCCGTAGTGGGTCGCCACACTGATCGCGAGCGCTCCGCCCGTCTCCGCGGCAAAGCCGCTAACCGGTCGCAGCCGGGTGATGCGCGAGCCCATGGTGTGTACGATGCGCCAGCCGCCAAAAAACGTTCCGAGAGAGATAGCGGTGTACGCTCCCATCTTCACCCATAGTGGAATTCCCTCCTCGGGAACATAGAGGTGATGAAAGAAGCCGGTCTGTGTC
>Ga0207706_10002906_pt1 | contig 16558 bp, 13 predicted proteins | sample KBSC53metaG_FD_184318 | JGI IMG/M metagenome (GOLD analysis project Ga0207706, IMG submission 184318) | Corn rhizosphere microbial communities from Kellogg Biological Station, Michigan, USA - KBS C5-3 metaG (SPAdes) (version 2) | ecosystem: Host-associated > Plants > Roots > Rhizosphere > Soil ... | reverse complement strand
GCAAGAACGCGGAAAAGCATCTGGCGCAGATGGAAGGCCGCTACCGCGGGCTGCTGGAGGCGGCGCCGGACGCCATGGTGGTGGTGAACCCGGGCGGAGAGATCGTGCTGCTGAACGTGCAGGCGGAGAAACAGTTCGGCTACCGCCGCGATGAACTGGTGGGGCAGCAGGTAAAAAATCATCCCCGAAGGCTTTGCCGAACGGCTGATCGCCGACGGCACCCGCACCGCCGCCGAGGCCCTGGCGCAGCAGATCGGCACCGGGATTCAGCTTACCGGGCGGCGGCGGGATGGCAGCGAATTTCCCATCGAAATCATGCTGAGTCCGCTTGAAAGCGCGGAAGGCATCCTGGTCACGGCGGCCATCCGCGACATCAGCGTGCGCCAGGACGCGGAAAAGCATCTGGCGCAGATGGAAGGCCGCTACCGCGGGCTGCTGGAGGCGGCGCCGGACGCCATGGTGGTGGTAAAGCCGGGCGGGGAAATCGTGCTGCTGAATGTGCAGGCGGAGAAACAGTTCGGCTACCGCCGCGACGAACTGCTGGGCAAGAAGGTGAAGAGCATCATTCCCGAAGGCTTCGCGGAACGGCTGATCGCCGACGGCACCCGCACTGCCGCCGAGGCCCTGGCCCAGCAGATCGGCACTGGGCTGGAACTGCTGGGGCGGCGCAAGGATGGCAGCGAGTTTCCCATCGAAATCATGCTGAGTCCGCTTGAAAGTGCGGAAGGCATCCTGGTGACGGCTGCCATCCGCGACATCAGCGTGCGCCGGGCCGCGGAACTGCACCTGGCGCAGATGGAAGGCCGCTACCGCGGGCTGCTGGAAGCCGCGCCCGATGCCATGGTGGTGGTGAACCCGGCGGGAGAGATTGTGCTGCTCAATGTGCAGGCGGAAAAGCAATTCGGCTACCGCCGCGACGAACTGGTGGGGCAGCAGGTGAAAAACATCATTCCGGAAGGCTTCGCGGAACGCCTGGTCGCGGACGCGCTGCGCTCCGCGGAAGACGCCCTGGCGCAGCAGATCGGCACCGGCATTGAATTGACCGGGCGGCACAAAAACGGCGGTGATTTCCCCATCGAGATCATGCTGAGCCCGCTCGAGAGCGCGGAGGGGGTCCTGGTCACGGCCGCCATTCGCGACATCAGCACGCGCAAAACGGCGGAGCTGCATCTGTTGCGCAAGGTCGAGGAATTAAACCGCTCCAACGAAGAGCTGGGGCAGTTTGCCTACATTGCTTCGCACGACTTGCAGGAGCCGCTGCGCATGGTGGCCAGCTACACCCAGCTGCTTTCCCGGCGCTACAAGGGCAAGCTCGACGCCGATGCGGATGAGTTCATCGCGTTCGCGGTGGATGGGGCCAGCCGCATGCAGCGCCTGATCCAGGACCTGCTGGCGTACTCGCGGGTGGGGACAAAGGGAAGAGACCTGCTCGATACCTCGAGCGAAGAGGCGCTGGAGCGCGCGCTCATCAATCTGCGGGGCGCCATCGAAGAGAGCGGGGCGCTGATCACCCATGGTCCGCTGCCCCCTGTCCTGGCGGATGAAACCCAGCTCGTTCAGCTATTCCAGAACCTGGTCGGAAATGCCATCAAGTACCAGCACCCCGGCGGCGTTCCCCAGGTGCACGTCTCCGTCACCCGCAGTGGAGAAGATAAATGGATGTTTGCGGTGAAAGACAACGGACTGGGAATTGATTCGCAGTACTTTGACAGGATTTTTGGCATGTTCCAGCGGCTGCACAAGCGGGAAGAGTTTGCCGGCACCGGCATCGGACTGGCCATCTGCAAGAAGATCGTCGAACGGCACGGCGGCAACATTACGGTCGAGTCCCAACCCGGGCAAGGTTCCACCTTCCGATTTGCCCTGGCGGGAAGCGAAATGAAGACCATGAGAGCAACTGGAGGATCCCATGCACGATAAAGAAACGTCGGTAGAAGTTCTGCTGGTCGAAGACAGTCCCGGTGATGTCCGGCTGACGCGGGAGGCGTTCCGCGATACCAATCCGGCGATCCGTTTGCACGTGGCTAACGACGGCGTGGAGGCCCTGGCTTTTCTGCGGCAAGAAGGGGGCAATGCTGATGCCCCTCGCCCCGCTCTGATCCTGCTGGACCTGAACATGCCCAGGATGGACGGCCGCCAGCTGCTGGCTCACATCAAGGAGGACGAAATCCTGAAAACCATCCCGACCGTGATTCTGACCACTTCCGAGGCGGAATCGGACATTGTTAAGAGCTATCAACTGCGGGCCAACTGCTACCTCAACAAGCCAGTTGAGCTGGACGCATTCGAAAACCTGGTGAAGAGCATTAACGATTTCTGGCTGGCCACCGCCACTCTGCCGCCGCAGCAGAGTTGAACGCCGGGGGAAACGCGAAAGCGGCGGGAAGCACCCTGGGGAAGTACGAGAAATCATGAAGTCCACTGGAGGAACCGAGCATGCCTTTGCAAGTTCTCTTGGTCGAAGACAGTCCCGGAGATTTGCGGCTCACGCAGGAAGCTTTTCGGGATGTCAATCCGTTCATCGAACTCCACATCGCGAGCGATGGCGTCGAGGCCATGGCCTTCCTGAGGAAACAGGGACGTTACCTCCACGCCCCTCGTCCCGATCTGGTCCTGCTGGACCTGAACCTGCCCAAGATGGACGGCCGTGAGGTCCTGGCATTCATCAAGGAAGACGCGGGTCTGAAAACCATCCCCACCGTGATCCTGACTTCTTCCGAGGCGGAATCGGATGTGGTAAAGAGCTATCAGCTGCAGGCCAACTGCTACCTCAGCAAGCCCATGCATTTCGAGGCCTTCCACAGCCTGGTAAAGAGCATCAACGATTTCTGGCTTACCCGGGTCAAGCTGCCGCAGCAGCGTAAAGGTAATGATAAGGGCGAAAATCGCCCGCTGGCGGGAGGGGCAATCATGAAAGCCATTGGAGGAAACGGTATGCCCATACAAGTTCTATTGGTGGAAGACAGTCCCGGAGATGTCCGGCTGACGCAGGAAGCCTTCCGCGATGCCAACCAGTCCATCCTTTTGCATGTGGCGGCGGACGGAGTGGAGGCCATGGCCTTCCTGCGGCGGGAGGGCGCCCACGCACAGGCCCCTCGCCCGGACCTGATCCTGCTGGATCTGAACCTGCCCAAAATGGATGGCCGCGAGGTGCTGGCCCACATCAAGGAGAATGACAATCTGAAAACCATTCCTACCGTAATTCTGACCACTTCGGACGCGGAATCGGACATTGTAAAAAGCTACGAACTGCAGGCTAATTGCTACCTCACCAAGCCAGTGCAATTGGACGCGTTCGAGGGCCTGGTGAAGAGCATCAATGATTTCTGGCTGACCAAGGTCAAGCTGCCGCAGCAGGAGCAGGGCGGATGAGCGGGAAATCGATCAAGATCCTTCTACTGGTTGAAGATAACCCGGGAGACGCCCGTCTGTTGCGCGAGATGTTGAATGAACAGGGCTCGCAACACACCGAATTGACCCACGTGGAGTACATGAGGGAGGCGGAGAAACACCTGGCCGAGCACATCGTTGACCTCATTTTGCTTGACCTGGGATTGCCCGATGCCCACGGACTGACAGCGGTACGGCGGGCCCACACGGTCGCACCCCGCGTGCCGCTGGTCGTCCTTACCGGTATGGACGACGAGGCGCTGGCTTCGCAAGCCTTGCAGGAAGGCGCGCAAGACTATCTCATCAAGGGCCAAATCGACGCCCGTGGTCTGCTGCGGTCATTACGCTATGCGGTCGAGCGTAAGGCCATGGAAGAGGCCCTGTTCGTGGAGAAGGAACGCGCTCAGGTCACGCTCAACTGCATCGGAGACGCCGTGGCTTGCACCGACAGCCTGGGCAAGGTCACTTTCCTTAACCTGGTGGCGGAAAAAATGACGGGTTGGTTGTTGCAGCAAGCGGCCGGCCTTCCCCTGGGCGAAGTGTTCCGGGTCCTGGATGCCGCCAGCCGTGAAACTCCCCCCAATCCGGTGGAGGCGGCGGTGGGGCAGAATTGCACCGCGCATCTGCAGTCAAACTGCGTGCTGGTGCGGCGCGACGGATTTGAAATTCCCATCGAAGATTCCGTTTCCCCCATCCACGACCGCGAGGGCAACGCCACCGGGGCCGTCATCGTTTTCCGCGACGTGAGCGCGGCCCGGGCCATGGCGGACCAGATCACCCATTCCGCTGAGCACGACTTTCTGACCGGTTTGCCCAATCGCATGTTGTTGAACGACCGGGTCAACCAGGCCATCGCCCTGGCGCCCCGCCACCACAAGAGAGTGGCAGTCCTGTTTCTGGACCTGGATGGCTTCAAACACATCAACGATTCTCTGGGCCATCCCACCGGGGACAAGCTTCTGCAATCCATCGCCAAGCGGCTGGTGGAGTGTGTACGCGGCTCGGACACCGTAAGCCGGCAGGGCGGCGACGAATTCGTGGTACTGCTTTCCGAGGTAGAACGATCGGAGGACACCGCCATCACGGCGCGGCGAATGCTTCAATCCGTGGCCGAAGCCCACTCCATCGACCACCACGATCTTCACGTTACCACCAGCATCGGCGTCAGCGTCTTTCCCGACGATGGACTGGACGCGGAGACGCTCATCAAAAACGCGGACACGGCCATGTACCAGGCCAAGGAGAACGGCCGCCAGAGCTACAAATTCTTCAAGCCGGCGATGAACGTCCGGGCGGTGGAGCGGCAAGCCATCGAAGAGAGCCTGCGGCGGGCCCTGGAGCGGCAGGAATTTGCCGTCCACTATCAGCCCAAAGTCAGTCTCAAGACGGGAGAGATTACCGGGGCGGAGGCCTTGCTGCGCTGGACCCATCCCGTTCGCGGGCCGATCCCGCCCGGACAATTTATTCCGATTGCGGAAGACTGCGGCCTCATTCGACCTATCGGAAACTGGATCCTTCGCGAAGCCTGCCGGCAGGCCCGCGTCTGGCTGGATGCAGGCCTGCCCCTGGCCAGCATGGCGGTAAACATTTCCGCCGTACAGTTTCGCAACGAAAGCTTCCTGCCGGGAGTGTTCGCCACCCTGGAGGAGACCGGCCTGGATCCAAAATTTCTCGAGCTTGAGCTGACCGAAAGCGTTCTGATGAAGCACGCCGAGTCCACCGAAGTCATCCTGAAGACGTTGCGGGCGCGAGGCGTGCAGCTGGCGGTCGATGACTTCGGCACGGGATACTCCAGCCTGAGCTACCTGAGAAGGTTTGCCATCGATGCCCTTAAGATCGACCAGTCTTTCGTCCGCCAGATCACCACCACCCCGAGCGAAACCACGATTGTGACCGCGGTCATCAGTATGGGAAGAAGCTTGAACCTGCGGGTGGTGGCGGAGGGCGTGGAAACCACGGAAGAACTGGCCTTTCTTCAGGCCCACCAATGTGACCAGGCCCAGGGATATTATTTCAGCCGGCCGGTGGCCGCGCCTCAATTCGCCGACTTGCTCGGAACTCAATGTGCGCGGTCTTCCCTCTCTCCTCTCGGCCCGTTCGCCCGTGCGGCCAGCGCCGCATCGTTGAACGAGAGCTGATCACCAGGTTTCGCACCCTGCTTCGCCTTAGACGGGCAGCGCTTTCCTGGTCATTTCTCCGTCCAGCATCCGCCAGATACCCAGCGGATTGCTGTCTCGCAATTCGTCCGGTAGTGCTGATTCCGGAAATCCCTGGTAACAGACGGGGCGGCAAAAACGGAAAATTGCTCCACTGCCGACCGACGTCGAGCGTCCATCCGAAGTCGATGGATAGGGGCCGCCGTGCACCATAGCGTGGGAAACTTCAACCCCGGTCGGGAAACCATTGAAAACCAGCCGGCCAACCTTGGTCTGCAGGATCGCGAGCAGATCGCTGAACTCGCGCAGATCGGCTTCGGTACCGAGAATGGTTGCGGTCAGATGTCCACCCAGGTTGCGTGCCACTTCCAGGACCTGCTCGCGCTTGGAATGGCGCACGATCAGGGTGGCGGGGCCGAAGACTTCTGCAGCCAGGTCCGGATTTCGCAGGAATGATTCAAGGTCGGCTTCGAACAGCGCGGCACCTACCCCGAACTCCTGGTCAGCGCTCGAGGCCTGCCTTGCCGCCAGGAGCTTCACTCCTTTTTCGGTTTGGCGGCGCGCCGTGGTGGATTGATAAGCAGTCCGTATGCCGGAAGTCAGCAGGTTGAACTGCCGAGACTCGACGACCAGCTTCCCCAACCTGTCGATAAAGTTCTTGGCATCGCCGTTCTCGGGCAGGAATAAAAGCCCGGGCTTGGTGCAGAACTGGCCCGCCCCCATGGTAAGAGAGGCGTAGGTTCCAGTGGCGAGGTCGTCGCCGCTTTGCCGCAGCGCGCCCGGCAAAATGAAAACCGGATTGGTGCTGCTCATCTCGGCAAACACCGGGATGGGTTCGGGACGCGCCGCCGCCAGGTCCATGAGCGCTCTTCCGGCACTATGCGACCCCGTAAAGCCGACGGCTTTCACCAGCGGATGTTTGACCAGTGCCACGCCCACGCCGGCGCCGGAATCAAGCAGGAGCGAGAAAACTCCTTCCGGCAATCCACATTCGCGAGCACTCTCGCGTAACAACTGCCCCACCAGTTCGCTGGTGCCAGGGTGGGCGGGATGCCCTTTGACGATCACGGGGTTTCCCGCAGCTAGCGCCGAGGCCGTGTCTCCGCCAGCAACGGAAAAGGCCAGGGGAAAGTTGCTCGCGCCGAAGACCACGACGGGGCCGAGAGCATGCAGCATGGAGCGGATATCGGGCCGCGGAGCCGGTTTGCGGCCGGGATCAGCCCGGTCGATGCGAGCCATCACCCACGAGCCTTCTTCCACCACTTCCGCGAAGAGACGAAGCTGGCCGCAAGTGCGCGCAGTTTCTCCTTGCAGGCGGGGCTTGGGCAGAGCGCTCTCCTGCTCTGCGCGCTCCACCAGCCCATCCACCGCGCCTTCAATTTTGGCTGCGATGGTGCGCAGGAACTTCCCTTTTTCACGACCGGAGGTCTGGCTGTAGATGGCAAAAGCTTCATGCGCCAGGCTGGCCGCCAAGTTTACTTCGTCAGGTTTTGCAGTGAAGAAATCCGGCGGCAGGCTCTCCCCCGTGCGGGGGTTGGTGGCCTGAAAACTTGGCCCGGCGTTGCCGCCTGAACGGGATCCGATGATTGATTGTCCTGATAATTTCAAAAGGCTCCGCCTCCGGCTGCCGGGTGCTCAGTACCAGAAAAATAGTATATCGGCTCAAACCTGCAATTGAACTGCACGCTTCAAACCTCCCATTTCCAGTTCCGTCGCTCGTGTCAATTCCAGCCGGCCGGGTGTCCCACACCTTGGCGCACTTGGCCAATGTGTGCCCTCGGTCGAGCCTCCATAATCAAGGCTGATCCAACGAATCCTGTTGCATCAACAGGACCACCTTCTGTGTAGTCTCGAGTTCGGTGGCGGCAGACCTAGCGGGCTAACCCACCTGCACGGTTAGCATCGATATCGATCCGCCATCGACACCTTCGATTGGGAAAGTGATGATGTCGCCTTGCTGCTTAGTCGCGATGACATACAGCATGGGCAAGTAATGATCCGGGGTGGGAATCGAAAGCAAAGCTTCGGGTCCGAGTTTCTCGTATTCGATAAGAGGTTTGTACTCTCCGGCTACCATCATTTCCTTCGCATCCCGTTCAAAACGAACCGCCCAATCATAAGGATCGGGCATGTGTCGACCCCACGCATAGGCGTGGAGATTGTGGACCAGGTTTCCGCTGCCGAGGACCAGGATGCCCTCTTCGCGCAATGGCGCGAGCTTCTTGCCAATCTCAAAATGGAATGATGCTGGCTTATTTTCGTCGATGCTTAACTGCACGACGGGAACGTCAGCTTCGGGATATACGTGCCGAAGCACCGACCATGTACCATGATCGAGTCCCCAAGAGTTGTCGAGCGTTACTTCCAGCGGTGCGAGCAATTTCTGCACTCGACGGGCGAGGTTGGGATCACCAGGCGCAGGATATTGCACTTGAAATAATTCTCGCGGAAACCCGCCGAAATCGTGAATAGTTTTCGGCGAGGTGGCGATGGTTACTCCGGTTTCTGAAACAAACCAGTGGGCCGAGATAGAGAGAATGGCTTTGGGTTTGGGGATCGTCCGTCCGATGCGGCTCCATGCTTTTGTGTAGCCGTTCTCGAGGACGGCGTTCATCGGATTGCCGTGACCAAAAAAGATCGCGGGGAGTATCTCAGCCATGCGCAGGCACCTCTCTTTGATTCACTGCCGGCAATTGGCGCGGGCGGCCGGCCTCAGGAGGAAGTGCGACGACACCCGCCATCACCAGGCGGTCAGAGTCACGCCGTCAACGTATTCCGTCATGCTGGCTCCGGTATTCGCAATGTCCATCTGAAACTGCAGTCCCAAATTTTCGCCCCATCCCGCCGGCAGGGGGCCAGGCGCGAAGACGATATTCCAGTTGTATGTCTTTTTACTGGCCGGCCTCCCCTTGCTGTTGTACTGCTCGATGGTGACGGAGTCGTAGTGCTCGAAATTGTCGGGCGTGCTGCGGTGAAAGTTAAGCGTAATGTGGTACCAGGTGTCGGGTTTAAACCGGTTGCAGACAACGTTGGTGTGTGACCATTTGTGACTGCCCGCGTCCCAGACATCCCAGACGGCGGCTGCGTAGTTGCATTGTGTCCCGAACATGAACCTTGTGCCGGTGTCGAATTGGGTGATTTGCTTGTTGTGCTGAAACACATCGAATTCCAGGGCCTGCGCGAAACGGGTGTCACTGGTCACGTTGAGCCAGAAATCCATTTTGAAGTGCGATACCGCGTCATTGGCACCGACCTTGTACCACCACAATCCGTTGGTGTAGGCGCTGCCGCTGATATAAAAATCGCGGCTGGCCCCATCCACCGACGGGCTGGTGATAAAAGGTGAAGAGGAGACGGTGGCCGTCCCGGTGGGAATGCCGCCCGCACAGGTCACGCAAGATCCCCATCCGATGCTGCCGTTAGTGCTGTTGTCCAGAGCGACGGACTCGTCGATTTTCGAGTAGGTAAACGTCTGGGCCGAAGCCAGACCCGAGGTTAATAAGCAGAAGCAGAAAAATGACCGGAGGACCTGCATGGCTCACCCCTGAATTAAGATAGGAAGTACGTCCCGCGCGAACCCCGCCCCTGTTGGGCTCCAAGCATATTCTGATCTTCGCGATGTGCGACTTATATCACAGAATTCGGCTAGCACAAGCGGTGGTGTGCACATTTGTTTGGCTCCCGGCGGGTCTCAAAGAATATCGGAAGAATCCGAAGCATTAGTGTTCGGCACCGGACACCTTTTTGCCCACCTGACAAGTGAGCCTGCTCGCCCGTCGCGGCGTTCGACGACCGCGAGAGGCGAGAGAGCGTCGGCCAGCCCCCGCTATTTTTCAGGGGGCGCGGCAGGCGAGTGCTGTAGACTGTCGCCGCGCGAAATGGTTTGTCTCCCAGAGGAGGTCTGAACGTGTCTGATTCATTCGCCAGGGAAATCACTCGCCGGGGATTCATTGCCAAGGTTGGCCAAAGTCTGGCGGTAGCCAATCTTGCCGGGACGCTCTTGAAGGGGGCTGAAGCACTGGAAGTACCGGATCCGCCGGGGAAGAAATTAGGCTGGGCGATTGTCGGCCTGGGCAGTCTAGCCATCAACCAGATCCTGCCGGCGTTTGCGAAATGCGAGAAGTCGAAGGTGGTGGCCTTCGTCAGCGGCCATCCCGATAAAGCCAACAAATTGGCGCTGCGTTACGGCGTGAACCCGAAGAATATTTACAACTACCAGAACTACGACACCATCCGGGACAATCCTGAAGTTGACATCATCTACATCGTGCTGCCGAACGGGATGCATGCCGAGTACACGGTACGCGGGCTCCAGGCCGGCAAGCACGTGCTCTCGGAAAAACCCATGGCCAACACGCCTGCCGACTGCCAGCAGATGGTCGATGCCGGACGCAAGGCCAATCGAAAACTGATGGTGGCCTACCGCTGCCGTTATGAACCCTTCAACCAGGAGGCGATTCGCATGGCCCGCCAGCAGGAACTGGGGCCGACCAAGGTCATTCTGGCTGATCACGGTTTCAACATAGGCGATCCCACGCAGTGGCGGCTGAACAAAGCCCTCGCGGGAGGGGGATCGCTCATGGATATCGGCATCTATTCGTTGCAGGCGGCGCGCTATCTTACCGGTGAGGAACCCCGCGAGATCAACGCCATGATGTACACCACGCCGGGCGACGTGCGTTTCAAGGAAGTAGAGGAAACGATAAATTTTCAACTGCGATTCCCCAGCGGAATTCTGGCCAATTGCACTTCCAGCTACGGCTACTCGGGACAAAATCGTTATCGCGTGGTGACCACCAAGGGCTGGTTCGAACTGGAGCCCGCGACCCAGTACACTGGCTTGCGGATGTATGTGCACCACGACGACACGACCGAAGAGCGCCTGCTTCCCGTGCGCGATCACTTTGCGCTGGAGATGGACCACATGTCCGGTTGCGTGATGGAGAACAAAGAGCCGCTTACGCCCGGGGAAGAGGGATTGCGCGACCTGACGATCATGATGGGCATCTATGAAGCGGCCAGAACCGGGAAGACGATCAGGCTGTAGCCTTGAAATGGAAGAGGCGAGGGTGCCCCATTTCTCGCCGCTTTTGCGAGAAATGGGTCTGGGCCGCGGATCGCATCCATCCTCGCCTGTGCTTACGAGTCAGTGCTGAAGTTAAAAGTCAAAGGCGTCGGACAGAGATTGCCCTGAGCGAAGTCGAAGGGAGTGTCCGGCCCACACAAGCAAGAAAGAAAACGGCCTTCCGGCCTTGAGGTCAACTATGAAATTGATTCCCAGTCTCGTCTGCTCTCTTCTGGCTTTGTCACCACTGGCGTATTCCGCATCCCAGACGCAAGTGTTTCCCACAGCGGCAGGGCCGGTCAGCATTACGCCGCTGAATCATGCCAGCACGCTCATTGAGGCGGGCGGGAAGGTGATCTATCTCGATCCCGCCAAGCCTGCCAATTTCTCCGGGCGGCCAAAAGCCGACCTCATTCTGATTACCGACATTCACGGCGACCACATGGATCCTGATTCCATCAAGGACATCAGCAAGGCTGGAACGGACATACGGGCGCCGTCCGCTGTGGTCCAGACAGTTTCCAGCGCCAAGCCCATCGCTAACGGAGAAAGCAAAACCTGGCAGGACTGGACGATTGAGGCCATCCCTGCGTACAACCTGAAGCGCGGCCCCGCGCCGGGAAAACTTTTCCACGACAAGGGACGCGGCAACGGTTACGTACTGACCTATGGCGGCAAGCGCTTCTATTTCTCAGGCGACACTGAAGGTGTTCCCGAGATGCGCGCGCTCAAGAACATTGACGTGGCCTTCGTGTGCATGAATCTGCCCTACACCATGCCGCCCGATGAAGCCGCCGAAGCGGTCAAAGCATTTCACCCGAAGATTGTTATCCCCTATCACTATCGCGGGTCCGATCTCACCGTATTTCAAAAAGGACTGGAAGGAACCGGTATTGAGGTCCGGTTGCTGGACTGGTACCCGAAGTAGGACACCCTTCGGGCCTGAGGTCACGATAGATAGAGGGCGCAGCCCAGCGCCTTTATTCGTTCGCGGGGGTCAGCTTCACTTCGCTGATTTGGATTGTCGGCTGGGAGTTCGTGTAGTGGGGAATATCTCCGACGATAGCCGGCGCATGCGGGCCGAAGCTGGCCTGGTAGTCCTCCACCGAATCAAACATGAGATGTCCCATTGCAACATAAGCGGGGGATGAATCGGCTTGCCCGCCGGATATGCCTTGCTCAACGAACACCCCGCGCAGTGCCGCTCCCAGCAGTTTTTGCACCAGCGGAATATGGTGCGCGAGATAGTAGTCCATGTCGAACTTCGTTGTCTCAGAGTTGGGATAGAGCACGCTGACCTTCACCATGGTGCCTCCGGTTGCCGGACGAATTCTATCCCAGCCTGGTGCCCGGGAGTATCGGATCTGCCGTTCTGCCCGCTCACATGCGCAAACTACTTTGCGCTGGGCGTCGTGCTGCTGATGGCCTGAGGCCGCGCCTTCAGGGCATGCTGGATAAGCTGCTTCGCACTTTGTAGTTCTTCGCCAACCAACTCCAGCCGCGGCGGGCGCACCCGCGCGTTCCCCACGCCGGATTCAGCCTGCACCAGCTTGATCAGCTGGACGAACTTGGGGACCGTATCCAAGCGCAGCAGGGGCAGAAACCAGCGGTAGAGCTCGAAAGCTTTTTCGTGCTCGCCGTTAATAGCGTGGTTAAAAAGTTCGACTGACTCACGCGGCAGGGCGTTGGCCAGGCCCGCGATCCAACCGGTGGCCCCGACCGAGATAGCTTCCACGATCGCGTCATCCACGCCCACGAAAATCGCCAGACGATCTCCCAGCAGAGCGCGGATGGCGGCGACGCGCCTGACGTCCGTGCTGGATTCTTTGACCGCTCCCAGATTTTCGTGTTCCGCCGCCAGTTCCTGAATCTGCTCGGGAAGGTAATCGGTGCCGTAAGCCACCGGGTTGTTGTAAAGCATGCACGAAAGCGGAGTGGCCGCGAACACGGCGGACACGTGGGCTCTCATCTCCCGCCCATCGCCTTGATAAACGTAGGGCGGCAGCACCATGAGCGCGTCGCATCCAGCATCGGCCGCGGCTTTGGCCTGGGCCACGGCTTCGGCGGTGGAGAGCGCGGAAATCGAAGCAATGACCGGACCGCGGCCGTGTGCGGCTCTAACCGCTGTCCGCACGATTGCGACTCTTTCCTCGAACGAGAGAGTTGCGCCTTCTCCCAAAGAGCCCAGAACCACGACTCCGCTGCAGCCATTGTCCAACAGCCACCGGCAATGTTCGGCCAGGAAACCATGGTCGATCTGCAGAGCCTCATCGAAACAAGTCGTAATCGCCGGCATTACGCCTTTCCAGATCATCCGCGGCCTCCTGTGATTTCACTGTGTTTGACTTGTTTGCCGTCGGCGTCGGCTCGGGCCAGCCGGGACGGCCAGTAGGGCTCGACCGGAATCGAAGATTTCCTGCCTGCAATCTGATCGACCACGATCCGCCCGGTCGCAAGCGAGGCGGTAATTCCCAGTCCTTCGTGGCCGGCGGCCAGAAAGACGGTCGAGTCACCCGGCCAGGGGCCGATCAGGGGTAAGTTGTCAGGCGAGGCGGGGCGAAATCCGGTCCACGCCCTGTCTGCGCGGAGATTCGCCAACTTTGGCATGTACTCCTTTGCGCGCCGCAGCATGCGATCGAGAACGGCCATATCGACGTCCGTCTTTTCTGCCTCGTACTGGCGCGATGAACCAACAAGAATTTGTCCGGACTTGCGCGGTTGAACATTGAAGGCCACGGAATCGGTGGAGACGGAATGCGCGCTCTTCAAATATCCCAGCTCAACCAGTTGGTGCCGAACAAATCCCGCGTAGCTTCGGCTCAGCACTAGATGGCCCTTCCGTTTCCTGATGCCTGCGCCGGGAGTAAGTGAGGAAGTCCAGACTCCGGCTGCGTTGACGATAGTAGCCGAGGAAAACTCGGTGCCGTCGGCGAGGCTCACCCTCCCTCTTCCGATTTGTGAAACTGGAGTGCCCAGATGGAGTTCCGCGCCGGTCGCCTGGGCGCGTTCGATCAAGAAGCGTGCGGCGCAGGGAGGATATAAAACGACGTCTTCGGGCACCAGCAAGCCGCCGGCCATGCCCTTGCGCAAGTTGGGTTCGAGATGTTCCAGGGTTTGTGGATCGAGGACCTCGGTTGGAACTCCGCGCTGGCCGTAATATTTCTCTTTGCGCCGCACTTCGGCCATCTCTTCCTCATCGGCCGCCACCCAAATTGTTCCGCATGGTTCGTATTCGACGTCAGGAGGAAGTTCCGGACGCAACTGCTGCCAGAGTTGCTGCGAGTAGCGGGTGAGAGCAAACTGGGCTTCGGAGTCGTCCATGACGACGATGTGGCCCATGCCGGCAGCGGTGGCGCCGCCTCCAATCACATCGCGGTCGATGATTGCCACCCGCATGCCCTGGCGGGCGCACTCTTCCGCGCAAGCCGCGCCTACGATGCCCGCTCCAACCACCACTACGTCATAGATGAGCGCCGTCATTGCTGAACACTCATCGCCGAATGCCCATGCAGAATGGATCGCGCGGATCGAGGACGAGGTTCGCGTCAGCGTTAACGAACGCGGCGCCCTTGATGCTGGGGTGTACTTGCCCATCGCGCACCTTAATACTGCCTTCAAACACGCTGCCCACAATGCTTTCCTGTTTCCACACCTGGCCTTCGAGCAGCTTGCCGTCGGCATACAGGCAGGCCAGCTTGGCGCTGGTTCCGGTGCCGCATGGCGATCGGTCATAAGCCTTGCCTGGGCACAGGACGAAATTCCTGCTGTTGACTCCGGGGTTTTGCGCGGGACCGAAAAGTTCGATGTGGTCTATCTCTTCCCCGTTCGCGCCTGTGATCCGTTGAGTGCGCAGCGCCTGGCGGATTGCCCAGGTAAAGTTCGTCAAAGGCTCGACGTGGTTGAGCGTAAGTTCGTGGCCCTGGGCCTCGGCCAGAAAGAACCAGTTTCCGCCCCAGGCCACGTCGCCGCATACCGGTCCAAAGCCGGGGACATCGACTGCGACCTTCGCCGCGCTGCGATAGCTGGGGACATTATTCACTGTCACTTCTCCGCCGTCGTGAAGGATGGCGCTTACCGTACCCACCGGCGTTTCGATGCGATGCTCGCCCGGCCTGATGCGGTCCAGATAGGAAAGCGTCGCGACCAGCCCGATGGTGCCGTGTCCGCACATGCCCAGATATCCCACATTGTTGAAGAAGATCACACCGGCGGCGCAGGCCGGGTCCACCGGTTCACACAATAGGGCGCCGACCATCACGTCTGAGCCCCGCGGCTCATTCACCACCGCGGAACGGAAATCATCGTGTTGGGCGCGGAACCGGCCGAGCCGGGCGCTCAGTGGACCACTGCCCAGGTCAGGGCCGCCGCTGATTACCAGCCGTGTGGGCTCACCGCCGGTATGGGAATCGATCACTCGAATTTTGCGGACACTGCTGCCGTTCATGAATAGTCGCGCTCTGGTTAGCCCTTTATCGTCTCACAGCACGGCGCTGCTCGACAGCGTCGGCGGGCGAAGCCCCTGCAATCGTGCGCTAATGTATAGAATATCCGCTGGCCGGAGCAAGCCTTGTCATCGAGACTCAGCTGGCCAATCTGACAGAATCGTAGCGCCGGCGTCCCGCCGGCTGTCGGGAGGGCGTCTCGCCCTCCTATCGCGAAGCGGACGCCTGCGATCGGGAGACTTTAATGAACGTTGAGGGAGCGCGAATCTGTGGTTTTGCGGTTCTGACTGCGATGGTGTTAGTGCCCGGCGCCTTGCCGGCCCAGAAGACGCAGGCCGCGGAAAGGGCGGCTGACATCAAGAGCCGGCAAGCCCATCTGCTTTCGCTGTTCGACGAGGAATGGCAGTACGAGTTGCGATCCGACCCAGAAAACGCAACATCGCTGGGGGACAACCGCTACAACGATCGTCTGAGCGACCGGTCTCCGAAGTTTTATCAATCCGACGAGGAAGCCAGGCGCAAGTTTCTCACCCGCTTCGAGGCCATTGATCCGGCTGGATTATCTGCCCAGGAGACGCTGAGCCGCGAGTTGATGATCCGCAATCTGCGCCAGGACATTGAAGGGGCTGGCTTCAAGCCCTGGGAGATGCCGGTCAACCAGATGGGCGGACCGCATCTCGGGCTGCTGGAGTTGGTGACGTTAACGCCTTTCAACACCGCGAAGGATTACGACGACTATCTTTCCCGCCTGCATCAGGTCCCCGGGATGCTCGAGCAAGTGACCGGCAACATGCGGCAGGGAATGAAAGACGGGTTGATGCCGCCTCGTTACCTGCTGGAAAAAGTGGTGCCACAAACGCAGGAGATTGCCAACACCGAGTCTGACTCCAGCCCCTTTGCAAAGCCGGTGAAGAAATTTCCCGCCGGGATTTCCGAGACTGATCAGAAGCGGCTGCGATCGGCGGTGCTGGCCGCGATCCGTGATGAGATTCTTCCGGCCTACAAACGTTTCGCCGCCTTTATGCGCGACGATTACGCGCCTCATGGCCGCTCCGAGCCAGGAGTATGGGCGCTGCCCGACGGCGCCGAGCGCTATCGTTTTCAAGTCAAACGCATGACGACCACAGATTTAACCCCCGAAGAGATCCATCAGATCGGACTCAAGCAGGTGGCCGAGATTGAGGGCGAGATGTTAAGCCTGGCCCACAAGCTGGGCTTCAAAGATCTGGCCAGCCTGAACCAACATATCAAGGACGATCGCAGGTTCTATGCGACGTCCGGCGAGCAGGTGCTGGACCTTTACACGAAGTACACGCGGCAAATGGAGAAGGAACTGCCCAAGCTCTTCGGCCGCCTGCCGCAGAACAAACTCGAGGTGATCCCCATGGACCCGTTTCGCGCCAAGAACGCCGTCCCGGCGGATTACATGCCGGGCGCGCAGGACGGTTCACGTCCCGGACATATCAATGTGAATGAGTGGGACCCGGAGCATCGCCTGCCCTTGC
>Ga0207706_10002905_pt1 | contig 16574 bp, 13 predicted proteins | sample KBSC53metaG_FD_184318 | JGI IMG/M metagenome (GOLD analysis project Ga0207706, IMG submission 184318) | Corn rhizosphere microbial communities from Kellogg Biological Station, Michigan, USA - KBS C5-3 metaG (SPAdes) (version 2) | ecosystem: Host-associated > Plants > Roots > Rhizosphere > Soil ... | reverse complement strand
CTTGAACAATTGGAAGATGCTATCAAAACAAATAATCCTCTTTATTATCAAAGTTTCGTCGATAAAATGTTTATTTCCATCAAAGATATTCAGCAAGCAGTTTTAAAAGACTCCAAGGCCTTGGTTGAGCTATATCATGGAGACAGTGCAGTTTATATGTTAGTCATTACCGCGCAAAAATCTTATATACAGAAGATAAATAAAAATTCCTTTGACAGCTTATCGGCTGCCTATGTTAATTATATTTCCAATCCGGATCTCCTAAATGGAAATTTTAATAATTACGTCGAGTGCTCCGGTCAACTATACCAGTTGCTGTTTCAAAATATAAGTTTACCAGTGGGTCGCATTATTATTTCGCCAGATGGAAAATATTTTCCCTTTGAGGCTTTAATAACAAATACTAAACCCTTAACCTATTTTCTGGATGATCATGCTGTCAGCTATACTTATTCCGCACGTTACTTATTGAATCAGTTTACAAAAAAATCTGCTTCTAATTCTCAAACATTTATGGGAATTGCTCCCGTTAATTATTCCAATGGCTTTCCAGCCTTATTAGGCAGTGACGAGTCATTGCGACAGGTTCAAAATTATTTTAGCAATCCCCTCAATCTTACCGGAAGCGATGCGTCGAAAAATAATTTCTTGAAAAAGTATTATAAGTACAAAATCATTCAATTGTATACCCATGCGACTGGCAGTGGTTTTTCCGGCGAACCAACAATCTATTTTTCAGACTCCGCCTTGCTCCTGTCAGATCTTTTTTATGAAAGCAAACCGGTGACGAGTTTGATCGTACTGTCTGCTTGCGAAACGGCCCAGGGAAAGTTATATAATGGAGAAGGTGTTTTTAGCTTTAACCGGCAGTTTGCTGCGTTAGGAATTCCTTCTTCAATTTCCAATCTCTGGCAGGCAGATGATCAATCGACATACAAGATCACTGAGCTTTTTTATAAATACCTGGCCAAAGGACTACCATTGGATGTTGCATTACAAAAAGCCAAAAAAGAATTCAAATCTATTTCCTCTAAAGAAAAAAATTTGCCCTATTACTGGGCAGCGTCCGTTTTGGTGGGGCAGGCAAATCCAATACTCGTGCAAAAAACTTTTCCCTGGTTATGGGTAGTTAGTATCGTTATTTTTCTCCTCTTTGTCTTTGGGGTATTTAAAATCATACGGCGACACGGGCTCAATTCTGCCTCAACAATGTCTACTCTCCCTGATTCATAATCGCCCTTGACATTTGTCAAAAAGAGGCCCGGCAAGTATTTTTCTATAAAAACGCCTAACAAAGGCTTGTATAAGTGGATTCCCTTAGATATTTTAGGCGTTCGAAATCCAATCCAATGAAGAAAGCCGTACTGTTCTTTGTGCTGTTAATTTATTTCCTGTCACTTAACGCAAATACCTATTACTCTGTAAACAGTGTGTCTCCCAATCTAATAGGTAGCTGGCACCTAAACCGCAATGGCACCGGCGCATCACCGGCAAATTTCACAAGTGGAGATATTTTTGTTATCCAGGCAAATCATTCCCTGGCCACCACGGCTAACTGGACAATAAGCGGCACAAATTCAAAACTCCTTATTGAAACAGGTGCCACTCTTCGGGGCAACAATAAAATCACCGTTCCAAGTTTTCAGATCGATGGCACAGGAACTTATGTTCACAATGTGAACAATAATACATTTCCAGGAACCACTATCCGAACCTTTGCAGCGACTAGCACAATTGAATTAGACGATTGGAGCGGGACTGCTGCGTTACCCAGCCCAACTACCTGGGGCACCATCATCATGAATGTTCCTAACGGTAGCAATTTGAACCAGGCTGGCACTCTTACCGATGTTGCAGGTAATCTTATTCTTCGAAATACAGGTAATCCGGGAAATGAATTACGCCTGGCCACAACCCAAAGCTACACCTTAACTATCGGCGGCGATCTGATTATTGAAGATGGAGTTTTGGAAGCAGGACAAAGCAATGGAAATTATAATCAAAAGATCATTATAAATGGGTCCTATAATCAGTCAGGTGGAAGTTTTATACGTTCAAACAATAATGCTAATGTATTGCAAGTCGAGTTTAACGGGACAAACAGCACTTTTATTAAGACGGCTGGCACGATGACCAATACTTACATGAATTGGGCCGTAAATGCAACAAAAAAACTTACACTGAATAATAGTTTTTCAATTCCGGTGTCAAGAACGATCACTGTAAATGGGACATTAGATTGTAATACGAAGCAGGTAACAGGGGCCGGTTCGTTTGCTCTTACATCAACCGGGAGATTGAGTACAGCTAATACTTCGGGTGTTGATGGTTCTATCCAGGTGTTAGGAACTGCAAGCTTTAGCAGCGGTGCTTCTTACGAGTTTCATGCTGCGACAACCAATCCATTCCCTGGGGTGCTTAGCACTGTTACGGCAACAACTGTCGTAGTGGATGCAAATGTTACGCTCAATAAAAATGTTTCTGTTACAAGTGCCTTGAATCTGACAACCGGCAAACTCACGATCCCTACGGGAAAAGTCTTGACAGTAGCATCTGGAAGCACCATTACCGGTTCGGGATTCGGTGTTTCCAAGCATATCGTAACGCAGGTAAATACAAGTACAGGTGCTACAAGCACATTGCGTGTAAGCAGTCTTTCGGGTACTGCAACATTCCCTATTGGCAATGGAACTTACTATATGCCGATTACGCTTACTACACCGTCAGCTTTTGATTTTAGCCTGTGCATTTTCCAGGGAATTACAAAAAACGGCACACCTAATGGGATCGCATTTACTGCCCTGCAGAAATCAACTGTGGTTGACGCAGTTTGGATCGTGAATAAAAACAGTGGGTCGGGGCTGGTGACAATGCAGCTATTATGGCCGGCAGCTTTGGAGGGATCAACTTTTTCAACCCTTACAAATAGTTCTATCGGCATAGCTCATTATGGCACCTATTGGGAATCGCCGCTAGGCTCGGGTGACCAGGTGCAAAAAACAGTTACGAGAAGCGGCATCACAAGTTTCTCACCGTTTGGTATTGGAAAGATTGGCCTCCCTTTGCCATTAAAATTTGGCGATCTTAAAATTTATAAAGAAAATAGTGACTTGCACATTGATTGGTCTACCTATGATGAAATGAATGTGGACCATTTTGAAATTGAACGATCACAAAACGGTCAGCAATTTGCAACTGCAGGTGTGATGAATGCGATGGGTAATGGCAACAGCGGCAAAACGGATTATAGCTGGCTCGATTCTTCACCACTCAGCGGCACTTCTTTCTACCGGATAAAAGAAGTTGATATTGACGGAGAGTCAAAATATAGCTCAGTAGTAAGAATTGATATTGACCGGAACAATTCTAAATTGAATTTATTTCCGAATCCTGTTGTTGACAAAAAACTCTCAGTGCAGGCGAACATAGAACAGGGTAGGTACAATATCCTGGTGTCTAATTTGGATGGTAAGAAAATCTATAATCAAATCCTGGATCATCGCGGTGGCATGATCAGCCAAAGCATTCAGTTACCTTCCGCCACATCCCCCGGCATTTATTTATTGACGATCAGGAGCAATCGGGTAAAGATTTTGAAACAGTTTGTAGTGAGGTAATTCTCTCAAGAAGCTCTCAAATAAAAACGTGTTATTTTGACTAACCCGGGGATCCTACGGTTGTAAATAGAATACTTACAAAAAAAAGATAAAGAAATTGTTTACCTTAGGTTAAGTAATTACGACAAATCGCTGGCATATTTTCCCCTGATCGGAAAATACCCCTCTACTTCGACGCGATTAACTTCTATTATACCACTCTATTAAAGCGAAATCTACCGGTGATAACCTGGAGACCACGAGTTATCGCAGCTGGCGATAGTGGTGTTGAAGTGGACTGGTTGTCGTGAAACCAAAGAATTGTAACTCTATTCTCTCACCTAAAAACAAATGTTATGGCAACGAGAACAAAAGCAGCAAAACCGAAAAGAGGTTTTAAAAAATTGGTACTGTCTGTTCCTATTTTGGCACAAAATGCTGGAAAATCAGCTGATGTAAGAAAGAAGAATGCTGAAAAGGAATTCAAGCAATTAGTATTTCCAAAGCTCACAAATAATGAACTTTGGGAAATCACCAGCATCAATTGGAGAGGCCCGGTAAAGCCTCAAATGAAAAAATATCTTATGACGGTTGGTTTAAAGCGAAACAAACGAGTAGGCCCACCCAGCGATCCAAAAGTCGCCCAGCCTACAACACCACCTCCTTCGGCATAAATCGAAGGAATTAAATAAATAATTTATGACCATGACAATGTCGCGCGTCATTAGGCCAATTGCTAATGTCGTCTGGCCAATTATAAACGTCTTTAAACGGCACAATTTAAGCAGTAAACCCGTTACAAAAAAAGTCAGGAAAAAGAGTGTGATTGGAGACTTTCTTCCGAATATCGTCGTCAAGTTTTACGATAATATTTCTTTCCCTTATCATGAAGACGCAAATGTGCAGGAATACTTTTCAAAAAATAAATTGTTTCCATGGCAGGAACTGCATGAGAAGTTTCCCGGTATCAGGTTAAGCAAATTGTTTAATTCACTGAAGCCTGCAGAAATTGAAGGAATAGTTAGTAAGATCAAAGACTCAAACCCAAACTATAATCCTCCGAACTTTCTCTCCTGTGTCTCTATTGAATATCCTGAGAAGGATTACGGAAAAGAATTGCTGTCAATTATTGCTAAATCTGAAATTGTTGAATATGCATATATTGAAAGTGATGGGGGCCCGTCTTCTACTGTCACCGGGGCGAATCCCAAACTGCGAGAGCAGGGTTATTTAAACCGGGCGTCCGAAGGGATTAATGCAAAATATGCCTGGGGGAAACCTGGCGGCAGGGGTGAAGGTAACGTTCAATTTATCGATATAGAACAAGGATGGGCATTGGATCATGAAGACCTTCCCCGGAATATTCCTCTGCTTTATGGTATCAATTCTGAATTTCTCTTTCATGGCACAGCGGTATTAGGAATAATTTTTATGCAGGACAACGGTGAGGGCGGAGTTGGAATCGCTTACAAGGCAAGGCCTCAAGTAATTTCTCAGATAATAGAAAAGACTGATAGCAACGGAAGAGTAAGGAAGGCAAATATTGTTAATGATGCAATCTTGAAAGCAATTGATCAATTAAAATTTGGGGATATTCTTTTAATTGAGGCGCAGGTTAGTGATGAAGATCTCATTTGGCCTGTTGAGACGAGACGAATGACATTTGATTTAATAGAACTTGCGACAAAGAAGGGGATCATTGTCATTGAACCTGCAGGGAATGGCGACACTAGTAGTGATCCGGTTGGCAATAACCTTGATGATTTTAAAAATGCATGGGAAAATAAGGTTCTTGACCGCACACCCGGAAACGCAGAGTTTAAAGATTCAGGCGCTATTATGGTTGCCGCAGCATCAGATAGGAATGGACACTCCAAAATGAAATCCACAAACTTTGGTAATCGAATTGATTGCTTTGCCTGGGGTGAAAATGTCTTTACGACCAATGATCCGGCGGAGTTACCCGGGCCGTATCTACCGGATTTTAATGGCACATCAAGCGCTTCTGCAATAATAGCCGGTGCTGCCATTGTAGTTCAAAGCATCGTAGAAGCATCAGGCAAGCCACGCCTTAGTCCCGCTCAAATGCGTGATATTTTGAGTCAGAATGGTACTTCAGGGAATAGAATAGGAGTAATGCCTAATCTAAAAAAAATAATTGATGATGTACTGTAAAATGCAAAGAATGTGATATGAACAAAAGCCTCAATTTAGTAACCTATGAGGTATGTATCTTTTTTCGCCCTATTTGTTTTATTTCCTTTCATATTCCTGGCAGGTCAATGTCCGGATAGGGATGTAGTATGGAAAAGACTAGTGTTTCTGAGGGACTCTTCGCCTACATTATCACCGACTGTTAAATTAAAGGAACTGCAATCGTATGAGGCCAGGATAAAAGACTGTCCTTACAAATTCGATTCAACTCATGCATTATTAATGCAGCGGATCGGGGCCGCGTATTACCACTTGGCTGATTACCTTAAGGCAACTTACTACACAAAACAGGCCATAGGTATTATCAATTCGAACGCTGGTAAGCCCTCAATAAATGTTAGCCATAACATAAGAAATTACTACAACCTTGGTTGGTTTTGTGACTCCCTGGGAAATGTGCGCGAAAAATTCAAGGCCTACGACAGCTGTATTTCGATCTCTATGAGACTTAATTCTGCGAATATGTATTGTGTTCAATCATTGACGGAGAAGGTTAAGCATTTTTTTGATGTCGGGGATTATCAAAACTGTATAAATTATTCAATCATATTTGAAAAGATTTCTTTGCGATATGCTGAGAATGAAGATAGAGATCGTGGAAACCAGTATGTCTTAACGAGTTTGCTATGGCGGGTAAATGCATTGATCAAATTTGGAGACTATAAAACCGCCGAGGAGCTTCTTTTTAGTAGAATTGACTATTGCAGGAAAACAGGACTTGTAAATTATTTAGGCACGATTTATCAGCAACTTGCAGATCTTCAAATCCAACAGAGGAATTATGAACGAGCTATTCTTAACTATAAGCAGGCTTTTAAATATGCAATGCAGGAGAAAGACAGTATTTCCTGTCTGATTGTTTTAAACAACTTAGGTTATGATATTTATTTTAAAGGATTCAATGACCTGAATAAAAGCATCGCTTATTGTAAAAAGGCACTTGTGTATGGTAATAATGAGAATTCTGAAAATAGATTTGAATTATTAAATCTATTAGGACGTCTCGGCAGTTTATATGCCCGTAAAGGACTTAATGATTCGGCCTCCATTTACTTTCAAGCCGCATTGAACCAGATCAAACCCGGCATGAACGAAGAATCCTTGTTAAATAGCTCAATGGAAGATTTTTCAAGACATCGGCATACGCATTATTTAAGTGACCTTTTGTTAAATAAAGGAGATGTTTTAATAGGGCAATACAAAGGTTCAGGAGAAAATAACCTTTTAAATGCAGCGATAAAAACGTACAAGTTAACTGATCGGTTACTTGACAAGATCAAGTACCAGCAAACAGAGATCCAATCTAAACTTTTATGGAGAAGCGATAGTCGCCGGTTGTATGAACATGCGATTGATGCCTGCTATTTGCAAATGAATTACTCAGATGCATTTTATTTTTTTGAAAAAAGTCGGGCTGCCCTTCTGCAGGATCAGCTAAATGAGCAACATTGGTCAGGAGAAAGTAATATTTTAAAGCAAACCCAACTGGAAAAGCAAATCCAACAACTGCAACGGGAACTAAATAGTACTGATAAATCATCCCCGCGACATTCGGAACTGGAAGACAAAATATTTAGCGCAAAGCAGGAACTTGGGCGTTTAAGAGATATCATAAAGACTAACAACCCACTTTATTACCAAAATTTTGTTGATACAAATTTTATTACCCTTAAGGATGTACAAGGTAGAATTTTGAAAGATCGACAGGCGTTGGTGGAGTTATTTGCCGGCGATAGTGCTGTGTACACCTTAGTAGTTACATCACAACGATCTTACCTGCAAAAAATCAACAAAAATGATTTTGATCGATTATCTGATACTTACCGAAATTTTATCTCCGATCCGAAACTGCTTAATGAGAAGCCGGATCTATTTAAAAAAATCGCACTGGAGTTATATCAGTTAGTTTTTCAAAATATCGTTCTGCCTGCTGGGCGCGTCATCATTTCCCCCGACGGCAAATACTTTCCCTTTGAAGCCCTGGTGACAACTACACAGCCTTTGACCTATTTCCTGGAGGATCATGCGGTGAGCTATACGTATTCTGCCCGCTATCTTCTGAACAATTTTGCTGTAGATCCCACTTCCAGTTCAAACACATTTATGGGTTTTGCACCCGTGCAATATGCAAGTGCTTTACCAGAGTTGTCGGGAAGTGATCAGTCATTGCAACGAATGCGAAATTATTTCAGTAAGGCGACAAATTTTATTAGAAAGGACGCATCGAAAAATAATTTTCTAAATGAATATTATAAATATAGAATTATACAGCTATACACGCATGCTACGGACAGTGGTTACACCGGTGAGCCAATGATTTATTTTTCAGATTCAGTATTATCACTTTCGGATCTTTTTTATGAAGGAAAACCTTCGACCAGTTTAGTTGTTCTGTCTGCTTGTGAAACTGCCAATGGAAAATTATACAATGGAGAAGGCGTCTTTAGTTTCAGCCGGGAGTTTGCAGCATTAGGTATTCCGACCTCTGTTTCTAATTTGTGGAAGGTAGATAATCAGTCTACCTACAAGCTAACGGAATCGTTTTATAAATATTTGTCCCGCGGATTGCCTTCAGATGTTGCTTTGCAGAGGGCCAAAAAGGAATTCAGAAAAACCATTTCATCGAAGGAGCAGGATCTTCCTTATTACTGGGCAGCACCGATTCTGATCGGGCAATCAGATGCTATAGTTTCTGAAAAACCTTTTCAATGGAAATGGGTGGTGTTGTTCGTTGCAGCACTATTTGGTTTGCTATTTATTTGGACAAAGAGATTCCGGAAAAGCAGGAATAAGAAAACTTTGTCAACCCAACTCGGGGTATAACGGAAATTGCTTCATCCATTGTTTCACTTCGTCACTAACTGACCTGATTGTTTTCTCATCGTCTATTTTCATTAACACGCGATCGACCAGTTCGACTACCGTTTCCATATCTTTTTCTTTCATTCCTCTTGTGGTGATAGCTGGCACTCCTATTCGAATACCTGAGGTGACAAAGGGACTTTTATCGTCAAAGGGCACCGCATTTTTATTCAGGGTAATGTGAGCCTTGTCCAGGGTTTCCTGTGCTTTTTTGCCAGTGAGGTTTTTATTACGAAGATCGATCAGCATTAAATGGTTGTCGGTACCCCCGCTACTAATATTATACCCACGATTGACAAATGCTTTTGCCATGGCCTGTGCATTACGCTGTACTTGTTTTGCATATTCAGTGAACTCATCGGTCAATAATTCTCCAAATGCAACAGCCTTTGATGCAATGATATGTTCCAATGGTCCGCCCTGTGTACCAGGGAACACTGCCATGTCAAGCAAATGGCCCATCATGCGGATATTTCCTTTTGGATCTTTTACACCAAAAGGATTTTCAAAGTCCTGCCCCATTAAAATAATTCCACCTCTGGGCCCGCGTAGAGTTTTATGGGTGGTGGAAGTCACAAAGTGACAATCATCAAATGGTGATTTTAATAAACCCTTGGCGATCAAACCAGCGGGATGAGCAATATCTGCCATTACAAAAGCACCGATCTCACCGGCAATAGCCCTGATCTTTGCATAGTCCCAATCACGACTATAGGCAGAGGCTCCGCAAATGATTAATTTGGGTTCTTCTGTCAAGGCAATTTCTTCCATTCGGCCATAGTCTATTGTCCCACTCTCTTTTGTCACTCCATAAAAAGTTGCCTGGTATAATTTTCCGCTGAAGTTTACCGGCGAACCATGTGTGAGATGACCACCCATGCTGAGGTCAAGACCCAGGATTTTATCCCCTGGTTTTAATACTGCCATCATCACTGCCGCATTAGCCTGCGCGCCACTGTGAGGCTGAACGTTGGCATATTCACAATTGAAAACTTTTTTTATACGATCAATGGCGATCTGTTCAGTTTCATCTACAATTTCACAACCACCATAATAGCGGCGGCCGGGGTAACCTTCAGCATATTTGTTGGTCATTACGTTGCCCATTGCCTGCAGAGTTTGCAACGAAACAAAATTTTCTGACGCGATCAATTCTATACCATTACGCTGGCGTTCCAATTCTTTATTAATGAGATCAAAAATCTGGGTGTCTTTTTGCATGGGGCAAAAGTAAATGAACAATGTTAAACGAAACAAATGTTTCACTTATCCATGGCCTAACTTGTTTTAGGGAGCAATAATTGTGTAAATTTTCTTTATAAGTTTTTCAAGATCGACATCGTCCCGGTTTGAAAAAATGATAATAAGAAAATTTTTTTCAGGAATCGAAAAACTGTAAGACCGGAAGCCGCCATTCGATCCGCTATGATATACTTTAGCAGGCACTGAACTTTCCTCAACAAACCATCCATAGCCATAGCTTAAATGATTCTCTTTGTCAATGATAAATTGTGAAGAACGAGCCTGGCGGATCATTTCCTTTGGGAAAATTTTACCCGACTGCAAAGCAGTGAACCATTTCACGTAATCATCGCAGGAGGTATAGATACCGCCATCACCCTCGGTGGAAAAGAAAATATTTTCGTTGGCACCGGAGTTTTTAAAGCTGTTTGCTGCGCTGTCAAATTCATAACCGGATGCCTGGTTTTCGATGTTTTCTTTTTCACTCCAAACGACGGTTTTTTTCATTTGCAATGGTATGAAAATATTTTTCTTTAAGTATTGAGCATAGCTTACCCCGCTGATCTTCTCAATGATCAACGACAGTAAACAATAGGCTGTGTTACTGTAACGAAAATGACTGCCGGGAGAGAAATAAGTTGAATCAGTATTTTTAATTGCATTCAGCACATCGTTGATATGTGCATGTTTAAGACTTTTTGTATCAGTCAGGTCATAATGATCAATAATCCCGGAGCTGTGTGTCAGCAGCTCCTTTACAGTAACAATTTCAGCCACTTTTTTATCCAGCCCGGGAAAAAATTTTTCCAGGTGATCATCGAGGGAAAGCTTTTTGCTTTCAGCAAGCTGCAAAATGGCAAGGGCCGTGAATTGCTTCGTGAGCGAACCGATATTAAAATTGGTTTTTGAATTGAGGGCCGTTTTTGTTTCAAGATCAGCGATTCCATAGCCGTTTTTGAAGATCAGGTTCTCTTTTTCGATGATAGAAATCGAGATGCCCGGTGCATCAGTTTTATAAATGGTTTTAAGAAGCGAATCGATTTGTAATTGCTTTTTGGACGTATTGGCAGTTTGTGCAACGCCTCGCGTGAAAACGAATAGCAATAGAAAAACTATGTGTGATCTAAGGATCATAATGGGCACTTTAAATATAAGTGCTTTAAAACTGTCTGGCAATTCAAAAATTAAATTTCGTTACTTTCATGGGCTGATTAGCATACAAAAAAACAAGAATGAAGGCAATCATTCCCGTAGCAGGTGCAGGAACAAAACTGAGACCTCATACTTACACTCAACCCAAGGCTTTGATCCCGCTGGCCGGCAAAACGGTCCTGAGTATCATTGTTGATCAGCTTTATGAAGCCGGCATAAAGGAATTTATTTTTATAGTAGGTTATCTCGGTGATAAAATACAGGATTATATCCGCGAAAAATATCCCCAGCTTATCGCGCATTTTGTTCATCAAACCGATCGCCAGGGTATTGGTCATGCCGTAAGACTTACCCGTAGTATAGTGAATGGTGAAGAAATATTCGTTTCCCTTGGCGATACCATTTGCGAGTACGATGTACACGAGGTGATCAACAGTCCCTATTCGATGTTGGGAGTAAAAAAAGTTGATGATCCACGGGATTTTGGTGTGGCTGAGATGAATGAGGAAGGAATGATCGAGCACGTGGTAGAGAAACCTCATATTCCCAAAAGTAACATGGCGCTGGTGGGCCTTTATAAAATAAAGGAAAGCGACCAGATGTTTCAATGTCTTGAAACAAATATTAAGCAAGGCCTGCGCACTCACGGCGAGTACAGTATAACCGATGCCCTGGATTGCATGATAAAGGCAGGTGCAAAATTTAAGGCATTCAGGGTGGAAAACTGGTTTGATTGTGGCAGAAAAGAAACCTTGCTCGAATCTAACGCAACTCTGCTGAAGAAATTTGGAGGTAAGATTGAGGAGGGACTTCACTTTGAAAACACGGTGGTCATTCAGCCAGTGAGCATAGCTGCCGGGTGTAACATAAAAAATTCTATTATTGGCCCGAATGTGGCCGTCGGAGAGAATACAACAATCGATTATTCCATCATAAAAAATTCTATTATTGGCGCTTACTCCAATCTTTTTGATATTGTGCTTGACGCCTCACTGATAGGAAGCGATACAGAAATAAAGGGCGAAACAAGAACACTGAATATTGGCGACAACACGGATATTGACCTCGGTTAGGTTGAGGTATTAATTAATCAAAGAGCCTGTTATCGCTAAGGACAATTTGCAGGAAGGAGAGAATGGCTTCCGGATTTTTTACTACCATTTTTTTCTGCCACCAGAATTACCACTTCCCTTGTTTTCCCTTTCCCTGGCAACAGTCACTGATATTGGTCTGCCTTCAATTTCTTTGTTGTCAAGGTTCTTCATGGCTTCATTTGCTTCCTTGGAAGATTCCATTTCAACAAACCCAAAACCCCGGCTTCGACCGGTCTCACGGTCTGTGATCACTTTTGCGGAAGATACAGTACCGTACTGCGTAAATAATTTTCTCAGGTCTTCATCAGTAGTATGAAAACTTAAATTCGAAACGTACATGTTCATGGATCAATGAATTAAAAGTTAACGATAGAAAGTCAGGTGTGATGTAAGTCTGCAGAAAAAAGCTGAGTAAACTGAACTATTACTAAAAAGCAAAAATGGAGTTAAGTCATACTAAATTTTGAAGAACTAATCACTTTGTGAAGATAAGCTTAATATCCTTAAGCCCCGATTTATTATTGATCCTGGCTTTCTAAGCTTGGCTAGTGAAAGTTTAACTGCGACCTCAACGAAAATTGACGTATCTTTCATGATTGGTCGAAAACTTAAAATCAAAAGAATTAATCATGGGTAAATCGAGGGAAACATGGAATAAAAAAGAGAGAGAAAAGCAAAAACAAAAGGCAAAAAAAGAAAAAGAGGAAAGAAAAAAACACAGAAAAGAAACAGCAAAGACTGGTGACCTTGAAAATATGATGGCCTATGTGGATGAAAACGGAGTCATATCTTCAACTCCACCAGATCCTGCAAGGAAGAAAATCATAAAGGTAGAGGATATTGTAATTGGTGTGCCTGAACAGAAACCTGTCGATCCTGAAGATCTTATAAGAAAGGGGAAAGTGACGTTTCTTAACGAAGCAAAAGGTTATGGATTTATAAGAGACCAACAATCAGGCGAAAGTCTTTTTGTACATGTGAATAATTGTTCGCAACAGATACAGCATCATGATAATGTAAGTTTTGAAATTGAATGGGGCCCGAAGGGGGCCAGTGCAATAAATGTAAAATTGGTCTGACCACCTTTGCGTAGGGACGAAATATCGAAGACCTCAAAAATAACTGCGACTTCTGCCACTTTGAACTGTCCATAGGGTCTTTTTGCATAATGAAAGAAGATGTTGAAAACGCAGTTTCACTAATTATACGCGAAAACCCATAAACAAATAGGATCTGTTTTATCCGAAAAAATCAATTATTATTATTTGCAGGCTTTCTGGCAGAAATGCTTAGCGTCAGAACACTCCATTTTCTATGGGTGAAGCTCGAACATGCTCATACATTAGGGGCGGGAAGTGTAGGCCTATTATTCAGCTGTTAACAGAGTCATCGGAATCTGCTTTTTCTGTTTCGGTTATTTCTCCGTTGGTTTGTTCGACCGGTTTTTCGAGAAGAGTATTGTTTTTGATGTATAACTGAAAATTGCTGTTCATCGTAAATTCAAGTTCGCGCTGTTGCATGAACTTGCTCGTTGTATTGTCCTGTTGCAATACAGAAATCAGATCTTTTGCAATGGGCGGAAAATTTTCTCCCGCCTGGCCACGGCCTTTGGTCAATTGGATCGAAAAAGTAAATTTTATTTTTTTCCCACCCGAGGCCCGCTGAAAATCACTGCTGTTCATATCCAGCGTTTGCTCACCATTCACCGAACGTTTGAGAAGGATCTTGATAACAGGCAAGTACTTGTTCCATGTCTGCAGGAACATAATGAATTATTTTTTAGTGAAAGAAAACGTTAAACCACTTCTGATAATCTTGTAAATTCAACCCCATTGAAAATGCGGGCAAGATTTACATCCTTTGTTTTTTCCCATCGCTCTATATTGGCATTAGTTACTATCCGCCATAAATTTTTTGACTTCAGATCATTATAATCTTCGCTCTTGATAAACAAACCTTTGATAGTATCACGTTGCCTGAAATGAATATTTAGCGGTTTATCGGTATTATTTTCTGCTTCTACATGTTTAATGATTGCTTCATTTGTCATATCGATGATTTTACGTTAAAAATTGCACCATCTGAGAAGCTTGCAGAATAAAACTCAAAATAAAAACAGACGTGGGGGCTGTAACAAATGCTGCAGAACTCAAATATCCGCAAAGGTAACTTTTTAAAACCGGATGAAGCGTTTTTTTTTGTCTCTTGGCAACAAATTTCACCTGCATTTGAGTTTATTAAGCTAACTTCGCAGATTGTTTCTTTATAAAATACTTTCATGAGTCTTCCCAAGTTTTCCAATATCCACCATTCATTTCATGCAGAATTGAAAGCAAAAATCAGTGAGTACTTTCTCGAAGTCGGTCGCTCTACAACCGGCAATTATCAACTCTTTATAAAAGCCGTCGTATTAATGATGAGTTTTGCATTTATTTACGTTCATCTGGTATTCTTTACCCCGCCTGTACTATGGCAGGTGTTTGAAAGCATACTATTAGGAGGCCTTGTGGCGGCAATTGGTTTTAATGTGATGCATGACGGGGCACATGGCAGTTTTAGTAAGTACAAATGGGTGAATCGGCTTGCTGCTTTTTCACTGAACATTCTTGGAGGCAATAGTTTTATGTGGAATGTGAAGCACAATGTCATTCATCATGCATATACAAACATAGATGGTGTAGATGATGATATTGATATTCAGCCCTGGCTGCGCATGAGCAGTACTCAAAAAAAATACAGGCTACATAAGTACCAGCATATTTATTTCTGGATACTTTATTCCATGCTCTACATCTTCTGGATATTTATATTGGATTATCAGAAATATTTTAAAGGCAGAATTGGAAACACGCCGGTTAAAAAAATGAAGTTGAGCGATCATTTTATTTTCTGGGGTTTCAAATTGGTTCATCTCTTTCTGTTTATCGGCCTGCCTGTTTATATGGTGGGGTTTGAATCATGGCTTATTAGTTTTCTCATCTTCACGCTGGTGGCAGGTTTCGTATTGAGTCTTGTTTTCCAGCTTGCACATACGGTTGAACATACTTCTTTTCCGGTGGCTGACCTGGAAACCGGCAAAATGGAAGATGAGTGGGCTGTTCACCAGATAAAGACCACAGCCAATTTTGCTACAAAAAATAAACTCGTTACCTGGTTTGTAGGCGGATTGAATTTTCAGATCGAGCATCATCTATTCCCCAAAATATCTCATGTTCATTATCCCGCTCTTCATGACATTATTAAAAAGATCTGCGAGGAACGGGGTTTACACTACATTGAATTTAAAAATGTGCGATTTGCCATAGCTTCTCACGTAGCTTTTTTAAGGCAAATGGGTAAATGATGTAAAGTGAAGGATAATTTTAATTAATTATCGCTTTATTGAGTCGATTTTATCCACCCTGTCTTTCAGTATCAGGCTACCGCCTATAATCTGTAACTCATAACTTCATCCCGTATCTTTAATGCTGATGATTATTTACCAATGACCTTCTCCAACGGCATCACTAAACTGTTTGGCATTGATTATCCCATTGTCCAGGCGGGAATGATATGGGCCAGCGGTTGGCGGCTGGCCAGTGCTGTTAGCAATGCCGGGGGATTGGGATTGATAGGCAGCGGATCGATGTATCCTGATGTCTTAAAAGAACATATTCAAAAGTGTAAGTCCGCGACCGGACGTTCCTTTGGAGTAAACGTACCCTTGTTATATCCCGACATTGATAAGCACGTCCAGATTTGCATTGAAGAGGGAGTAAAAATTATCTTTACTTCGGCCGGTAACCCTAAGACCTGGACGGGCGTTCTAAAAGAAAGGGGTATTACGGTGGTTCATGTGGTAAGTAGCAGCCGATTTGCAAAAAAAGCAGAAGAAGCAGGTTGTGATGCTATAGTGGCCGAGGGATTTGAAGCCGGGGGCCATAATGGAAGGGAAGAAACAACAACGATGGTGCTTGTACCTTCTGTAGTAAATGCAGTGAAGTTGCCGGTATTGGCCGCTGGAGGGATCGTAAATGGCAGGCAAATGCTGGCAGCAATGGTAATGGGAGCTGAAGGCGTGCAAATGGGCAGTCGCTTTGTGGCAAGTGAAGAAGCATCGTCTCACATGGAATTTAAAAACGCGGTCATTCATTCGCAGGAAGGCGATACAATCTTAACCATGAAACAACTAACGCCTGTAAGGATGATGAAAAATAAATTTTTTGAAGAAGTATCACAGGCTGAACTGAGGGGAGCAACGATTGATGAATTAAAAGCGATACTAGGAAGAGCAAGGGCTAAGAAAGGGATGTTCGAAGGAAATCTTGATGAAGGCGAGTTGGAAATAGGCCAGGGAAGCGCATTACTACGTGACATTTTACCGGCAGCTGAAATCGTAAAAAATGTTTGGCAAGAATTTGAAGAGGCCCTTAGT
>Ga0207706_10002904_pt1 | contig 16576 bp, 18 predicted proteins | sample KBSC53metaG_FD_184318 | JGI IMG/M metagenome (GOLD analysis project Ga0207706, IMG submission 184318) | Corn rhizosphere microbial communities from Kellogg Biological Station, Michigan, USA - KBS C5-3 metaG (SPAdes) (version 2) | ecosystem: Host-associated > Plants > Roots > Rhizosphere > Soil ... | reverse complement strand
GGGCGGTTAGCTCAGTTGGTAGAGCATCTCGTTTACACCGAGAGGGTCGGCGGTTCGAGCCCGTCACCGCCCACCATGCCAGCGCACGCGCTCCTCACAAGCTCCGAACCAGCTTCATTGCAACGCCGAGCCAAGGCGGATTGGCGACGATTTGCTGGCGCGCACCCGCTTCCAACGGAAGAATCTGGAGCTTTTCCTCGTCGCGGTTGATGAGCCGGCCGAACGTGAAGCGGCCGGCGGGGCGGGGGATGAGCACGTCGCGGTTGAGGGCTCGGGCATAGTCGGCGGGGGCCAGCGTTTCGCACCATATCTCGTCGCCCGAGCGATAGTCGCCGATGCTGGCGGCAACTAGAACAGCCACCTGGCCGTCCCCGACGTGCGGAGGCACGACGATCGCGGACTTCTTCGGAGCGATGGCGCCGCCGGGGCCGACGATCGCCGCGACCTTGAGCTCCGCTGCCTCGCCGCCCTCGACAAGGTCCTGCGCATCGACCCCGAGCGCTCTCGCGATGCGGTTGAGCCAACCTACCGAGACGGTGCGCATTCCCGTCTCGAGCCGCCCGATCGTTTGCGGCGTGGTCGGAGGGTCGCAGCGGCGAGCCACATCGTCGAGCGTCATCCCTCGTGCCCGGCGTACCTCCCGAATACGTGTGATCATCCGCCTCCCCATTGCTTTTCACGAACCAGATCGGTTTTCTTCTGTCCTACAGATTTGCCTTTGTGGCAAGCGGCTGAGTCTCAACCACGGGAGAAAAAAGCAATGGGAGTGAAACGGCAGCCGCGTCTTCTCGCCGAGCGTCCGATCGAAGACGGGATCGCGTCGGAGTCCGTCGCGAGCGGCATTCGCGCCGTTCGCTCTGTGACGGTCAACGCGGCCGAATCTCCACTCGGCTGGCTGTTCTCGCGCCGGCTGGTGACCCAACGCCAATATGACGCGGGGGAACGGCTTCGGTGCGATTGGGAGCGGGCGCAGCTTGCTCAGCGCGTAACCATGTCATGGGACGCAGCTCCGGTCGCGCGCGGCCGTGGCGATCCGGCGGGCCAGCCGGACCTGACCGGCGCTCAGCTCGATGCAAAGCGGCGCTTCAACGCCGCGATTTCCGCGGCGGGGCCAGGGCTCGCCGACATATTGTGGCGGATTGTCTGCGCGGGCGAGGGCATGCGCGACGCGGAGACTGCGCTCGGATGGCCGGCACGCGCGGGCAAGCTCGTCCTGACGTTCGCGCTCGACCGGGTCGCCGATTACTACCGGATTCGCTAGTCCTTGCGGCCGCCGCGGTGGTCGGCCGGCGCCTTCGCATGAGAGATGTGCGAGCGGTCCGAGCGCCTGGTCCTTTGCTCCGTCCGGCTGCGGATGGTGGGATCGCGCAGGTTGTTGCGCCCTTCGTCCTTGCCGCTGTTGCTGCGCATATTGTCCTCTCCTACTGGTTCGCTTGCTAAACGGGCGAGCTGGCCGCGAGTCTCCGCCGCTCGCCGCTCCAGGGGAGGCATTCGCCATGATTCTCTACGGGTCCTCGCTTTCGCCCTACACGCGCAAGGTGCTCGCTTTTGCCGGCGAGAAAGGCGTCGAGCTCGAGCTGAAGCCAACCGGCGGCGCACTGGGCCAGCCGAGCGAAGAGTTCCTCGAGGCGAGCCCGTTCAGGAAGATGCCGGCGCTTCGGGACGGCGACTATACGCTCGCCGATTCGAGCGCGATCGTCCACTATTTGGAGGCAAAGCACCCCGAGCCGGCGCTGATTCCGGCGGACCCCAAGCTGCGGGGCAAGGTGATCTGGTTCGAGGAATTCGCCGACACCGTCCTCGTTTCTTGCGGCGCCAAGATCTTCTTCAACCTGATCGTCGCGCCGCGCTTCCTCGGCATGCCGGGCGATCCGGAGGCCGCAAGGCAGGCCGAGCTCAACGACCTCCCGCCGATCCTCGATTATGTCGAGCGCAACGCTCCGGGTGAGGGGGAATATCTCGTCGGCGACCGTTTGACGCTTGCCGACCTCGCGGTCGCGGGGCCATTCGCGAACTTCCGTCACACCGAGACGAGCGTGGACCCGGAGCGCTATCCACGCACCGTCGCTTATGTCGAGCGCATCCTGGCGCGCCCGAGCCTCGCACAATGGGTCGAGCGCGAGGCGGCCTTCCTCGCCAAAGAACCGGCATAAGAAAACGGCGCCGCCTCCAGGGAGTGCGGCGCCGTCTTTCCACGCCTAGGCGTTAGAACGAACCGCCGCCACCGGAGCTTCCCGAGCCCTCGGTGCCGCCGGTCGAGCCGGTGCCGGACTCGTCTTCTTCATTCTCTTCGTCGAGCGCGCCGCGGCCCTGCTTCGCGAAATCGCTGCCGCCGGTGTCATCCGGGGTCCCGCCCTCACGCAGATATTCGTCCGACGCGGTTCCCTGCGAGCCGATGAAGCCTTCGCCGCCGCTCTGGCCCGACGTGTCGGACCCGCCGCTTGAGCTCTGGTAAGTCATGGTTTCGCCGCCGGAGCTGCTCTGCTGGCTTTGGCCGCTCGAGCCCTGACCGCCGAAATCGGCGCCTTGGCTGAGCGTCGTGCCAGTTCCGGTGTTGCTGTCGTTGCCGCCGATCGGCTGGCCGCTGGTGCCGTCGCTCCCCGAACCCGTCGAGCCGCTCTGGCCGCCGCTCCTCTGGCCTCCGGAGCTGTCTTCAGAGCCCTGGTTGCTCATGGTCTGCTGCGAGCTTTGGCCGCCGGCCTGCCGGCCTTGCTGCTGCCCGAATTCACTCGGCTGGCCCTGCTGCCCCGTGGTGGGCGTGGCGCCTTCGTTGTCGTTGATCTGATCGTCCCGTTCGTCGGCCATGCGAATACTCCTTCACATCGCCCCCGCTTGCTCTGCGCTGCTCAACTAGGCCGCCGTCCAACCGTTCCGAGGGTCCAACGAGCTTTGCGACGAACCGCTCGGCGCAATGAAAAAGGCCGCCGCCCGTGGAGGACAGCGGCCTTTCAATAAGCGAGATTTGGCGCTTAGCCCTGCGGCTCTTCGCCTTCTGCGGGAGCGGCTTCCGGGGCCGCTTCGGCGGCGGGCTCGGCCGGCGCCTCGGCGGTCGCGCCGGGCTCGGCATTCGGATCGAACTCCTCGGTGAACGCCGCGGTGTCGCGCTCGAACATCTGCGCCATGACGTCGACGCCCTGCGCCTGCAGGTCCGCCTCCTCTGGCGAACGCGCGACGTTGACCTTCACGGTCACCGCGACCTCGGGGTGAAGCGCGATCTTCACGTCGTGCATTCCGATCGCCTTGATCGGACGGTCGAGAACGACCTGGCTCTTCGCGACATGCGCGCCGACGCCTTCGAGCGCCTCGGCGATGTCGCGGGCGCTGACCGAACCATAGAGCTGGCCGGTGTTCGACGCCTGGCGGATCAGTTGCACGGTCTTGCCGTCGACGCCCTTCGAGGCCTTTTCGGCATCGGACCGCTTCGAGGCATTGTCTTCCTCGATGCGGGCGCGATTGGCCTCGAACACCTTGCGGTTGGATTCGTTGGCGCGGAGCGCCTTCTTGCGCGGCAGAAGATAGTTGCGGGCAAAGCCGTCCTTCACCTTCACGACGTCGCCGATGGCGCCGAGCTTCTCGACGCGCTCCAGAAGAATGACTTCCATGTGCGTCGCTCCTTATTTCACGATGTAGGGAAGAAGGCCGATGTGGCGGGCGCGCTTGATCGCACGCGCGAGCTCACGCTGCTTCTTCGAGGAGACCGCGGTGATCCGCGAGGGCACGATCTTGCCGCGCTCGGAAACGAAGCCCTGGAGCAGGCGCACGTCCTTGTAATCGATGCGCGGAGCGTCCTTGCCGGAGAAGGGGCAGGACTTGCGGCGGCGAAAGAATGCGCGGGCCATTATTCGGCCTCCTCTTCACGTTCACGAGGAGCGCGGAAGCTGGGGCGGTCGTCGCGATCGCCACGCTCGGAGCGGCGCTCGCGCTCCTTCTCGCCGCGGCGCATCATCGCCGACGGGCCCTTCTCGTGCTCGTCGACCTTGATCGTGAGGAAGCGGATCACGTCCTCGTTGATGTTCGACTGGCGCTCGAGCTCGGCGACGGCCTGGGCGGGCGCGTCGACATCGAGCATCACGTAATGCGCCTTGCGGTTCTTGGCGATCCGGTAGGCGAGCGAGCGCAGGCCCCAGGTCTCGGTCTTGGCGACCTTCCCGCCATTGTCGGTGATGATCTTGGTAGCGTTTTCCGCGAGCGCGTCGACCTGGGCCTGGGCGAGGTCCTGACGCGCGAGGAAAACATGCTCGTAGAGCGGCATGTTTCACGTTCTCTCTATTGGCCGATCGCTGACGCCGCCCGTTGCGACGCCCCTCCGGCTGTCTTCCAAACTAAACGGGCGCAGCGGTCGAACCCCTGCGCCAGCGGGCGGGCCTATGGCCGAACGGGCCCCAAAAGGCAACCCGATCCATGAACTTCGCGGAAGGACGGTTGCACAAATGCAATGACTCGTTCAGCCGTGGGAGCGGATAGCGCAGTTCTCCGTTTGTAACGAGTAGAGGAGTAGGACGATGAAGGCTTTCTCGATCAGGCTTGCGGGGGCCTCATTAATCGCGCTTGCGGCTGCGGCCTGCACGACGTCAGGCGTCGGCACGGGCCAGGTCGTCGGCCAGAACATCGGCGCCACCTTCACGTGGACCCAGAACGGCGGGAGCCGGGGCACCATGGTCGCGCAGCTGAGCAACGGCCAGGTGTACCAGGGCCCGTTCTTCCAGATCACGTCCGAAAGCATCGTGGATTACGATCCGCTGTGGAACGGCTGGGGTCCCGGCTTCGGCTGGGGGCGCGGTTGGGGCGGACGCGGCTGGGGATGGGGATGGGGCGGCTGGGGTCCGTGGGGCCCGTCGATGGACACCATCACCCATTACAGCGGCCAGGTGCTCGCCAACCTTCAGGGGCCGGGCGGCTTCATGCGCTGCGACTTCAGGCTGATGCGCCCGAGCTACGGAATGGCCGGCGGAGGCATGGGTCAGTGCCAGCTTCCCACCGGAACGATCATCCAGGCCCAGTTCCCGCCGGGCCGGGGCTACTGATCTAGCGCTCCTTCGGATTGCGGAGGCCCGCCCACTCATGGCAGAGTAGGCGGATGGCCACACAGCTGAAATCGGTGCAGCCGACAGCGGACCCGCTCGACGGCACGAGCCTGCCGGGCTGGCTGTATTTCCACCCGGAATTCTTCGAGGCCGAGAAGCAGGCGTTCCTGCGCGCCGCCCCGCAAGTCGTGTGCCACGAAAGCGAGATCGCCGAGCCGGGCGAATGGCGCAGCCTGGAATATCTCGGCGAGAGCGTGATCGTGATGCGCGGCGACGACGGAGACGTACGCGCCTTCTCGAACGTCTGCCGTCACCGCGGCTCGCGGCTGGTCGACGGGACGGGCGGCTGCGCGAAGGTCCTGACCTGCCCCTACCATGCCTGGAGCTATGCACGCGACGGACGTCTGGTCGGAGTTCCCCATCGGCAGGAATATCCGGGCCTGCAGACGGAAAAGCTCGGGCTCCATCCGGTGCCGCTAGAGAATTGGCGCGGCTTCCTGTTCGTGACGCTCGAGCCCGGCGCCCCATCGGTCGCGGAGATGATGGCGTCTTATGAGGATGAGGTCGCCCCGTACCGCTTCGAAGAGCTGCGGGTGATGGGGCGCGTCACGCTCCGCCCGCGGCCGCTCAACTGGAAGACCATCGCCGACAATTATTCCGATCATCTGCATATCCCGGTCGGGCATCCCGGCCTCACGCGCCTGTTCGGCCGCAATTACCGGATCGAGGCGAAGGAGCATGTCGACCGGATGGAAGGCGACCTGGTCGAGGCGGAGTCGGCGAACCCTTCCGAGCGCGCCTACCAGCGCCTGCTCCCCGAGGTCGATCACCTGCCGCCGACGCACCGGCGCAAATGGCTCTATTACAAGCTGTTCCCGAACGTCGCGTTCGACATCTATCCGGACCAGGTCGACTTCATGCAGTTCCTGCCCGTGAGCGCTACGGAGACCGTGATCCGCGAGATCAGCTATGCGCTTCCCGACGACCGGCGCGAAATGAGGGCCGCTCGGCAGCTCAACTGGCGGATCAACCGGCGGGTAAATACCGAAGATACCGAGCTGATCACGCGTGTGCAGCTCGGCATGCAGTCCCCGACCTATGAACCGGGGCCGCTTGGGACGAGTGAAGTGTGCCTGCGAAGCTTCGCGAAGAAGCTCAGGCGGATGATCCCTCAGGCGCGGCTTCCTGAGCCGCCGCCAACGGGCTGGTCGCGGTCAAACGCCGGGTCCGCCTGACTGCAAACCAAACCGGGATTCCTGTCGCGACCAGGGCCAGTCCCCACAAACTCGGCTCCAGCCCCGCGCCCCAGAAGGCCCACAGCGAGAAGGCCAGCCCGAGCGCCGCGCAGACGGCGAGGCGGCCGCTCCTGATCCGGCCGCCGGCGAGCAGTTTCAATGCTCCGGCCGAGCAGCCAACGTAGAGGACAAGCGTCGACACGACCGAAATCAGCGTGATGAACGCGAACATCCCCGCGAGCGACCGGCTGTAATTGCTGACCACGAGAAGGGTGGCGACGACGCACGCGACGACCTGGGCCCGAACCGGCGTCCCTGGCCCCGTCGTCTTCCCGAACCATGCGGGCAACGCGCCGTCGCGCGCGAGCTTGAGAGGGATTTCGCCAGCACAAAGCGTCCAGCCGTTGAGACAGCCGAGAGCGCTGATTGCCGCGAAAGCGGCGATCGCCGAGCCCGCGAATGACCCGAGGAACGGCTGCGCCGCGTCGGCGAAGGGCGAAGGCGACTTCGCAGCCTCCGCGCTCGGAAGAAGGTAGAAGACCGCCCAAGTGACGCCGACGTAGATTGCGCCCGTGATCGCCGGGCCGAGCACGGATGCGATCGGGATCGTTCGGTGCGGGTCCTTGACCTTGTCGGTCGAGATCGACGCGCATTCGATTCCGAGCATGGAAAACAGGCAGAGCGCCGCCGCGCCGGCAATCGCGCTGCCTGATGCTGGAACGACCGTCTGATCCGCCGGTGGAATTCCCCGGCCCAGATAGATCGCCGCAATCACCAGGATCACGACTAGCGGCAGCGCCTTCAAAACGGTGGTGACGACCTGCACTGCGCCGGCTGCGCGCGCCCCGGACGCATTGACCAACCACATCAGCCACAGGAGCAGGATCGATGCCGCGGGGGCGACGATCGGCGCTCCAAGGACCGGAGCGATGTGGCTGAGATTGCTCACGGCCGCGATCGGCAGGATCGCCAGCGCGGTCCAGACGGAGATGAGGTAGCTCCACATCACCACGAACGCGACCTCGCTCCCGAAGGCTTCTTCGACGTAGACAAACGGCCCGCCTTCGACGTGCGCCGAGAGGATGGCGAAGGTTGCTGCGAGGAACAGCGCGCCGGCGATGGTGATTCCCCACGCGTAAATTGCGTTTGCACCGAAGGGCGCGAGCAACGCCGGGAGCAGGAAGATCCCGGCGCCGATCATGTTGCCGACGACGAGCGCCGTCGCCATCGTGACCCCGAGCTGGCGCTCGCTTGCAGCTGGATCGGCATTGATCGGCGGATCGATGATTCCCGTCGGGATCGGTTCAGCGCTCGATGCCATGTGAACTCTCCCGCCTTGGCAAGCCCGTCCTGCCAGCCTAGTCGCCCGGCAACTGCTTAGCCGAATAGAGGACCAGATGCGCGCGTTCATTTTCCCGGGTCAGGGCAGTCAGGCGGTCGGGATGGGCGCGGCACTCGCCGGGGCCAGCCGGCCCGCGCGCGACGTGTTCGACGAGGTCGACGAAGCGCTTGGCCGGAATCTCTTCCGGCTGATGCGCGAGGGACCGGACGAGGAGCTCAAGCTCACCGAAAATGCACAGCCGGCGATCATGGCGCACTCGATCGCCGTGCTTCGGACAATGGGCGTTCAGGTGGCGGACGTGGCGAGCTTCGTGGCCGGGCACAGCCTCGGCGAATATTCGGCGCTGTGCGCGGCGGGGTCGTTCGACCTTGCGACCACCGCCAAGCTCCTGAAGTTGCGCGGCCAGGCGATGCAACAGGCGGTGCCGGTCGGAGAGGGGGCAATGGCCGCGCTGCTCGGCGCGGATCTCGCGCTTGCGCAGAAGATCGCGGAGGCCGCCTCCGAAGGCGAGATCTGCACGGTGGCAAACGACAACGATCCCTCGCAGGTCGTGATCTCAGGCCAGAAGTCCGCGATCGACCGCGCGATCGCAATGGCGAAGGACATGGGCGCCAAGCGCGCCGTCCCGCTTCCGGTCTCCGCGCCTTTCCACTGCCCGCTGATGCAACCGGCCGCGGAGGCCATGCGCGACGCGCTGAGCTACGTCGTCGTCGCTCCGCCGGCAGTGCCGGTTTTCGCCAACGTCACGGCCCAGCCGGAGACCGACCCCGACACGATCCGCAGCCAGCTGGTCGAGCAGGTCACCGGCATGGTCCGCTGGCGCGAAAGCGTCGCCAACATGGTCGACGCCGGAGTGGACCAGTTCGTCGAAATTGGCGGCAAGGTCCTCGGGTCGATGGTCAAGCGCATCGCTCCGGACGCGCAGGTGACAAGCGTCGTCACGATCGAGGAGATCGAGGCGGCGGCTAAGGAGATTGCGTAAATGTTCGATCTGAGCGGCATGACCGCGCTTGTGACCGGCGCGTCCGGTGGGCTCGGAAGCGCGATTGCGAAGGCGTTGGCCGGGCAGGGCGCGCGGCTGGCGGTTTCGGGGAGCAATGTCGACAAGCTCGAGAACTTCCGGGCCGGCCTCGGCAGCGATCATGTTGCGCTGCCGTGCAACCTTTCCGACGGCGCCGCGGTCGATCAGCTCGTCCCGCAGGCGGTCGAGGCGCTTGGCGGCAAGCTCGACATCCTGGTCAACAATGCCGGTGTCACGCGGGACAACCTCCTCATGCGGATGAAGGACGAGGAGTTCGAGGAGGTCATCCGGATCAACCTCGAAGCCGCGTTCCGGCTAATGCGCGCGGCGGCCAAGCCGATGATGCGCGCCCGCTTCGGCCGGATCATATCGGTGACGTCCGTGGTCGGCGTGACCGGCAATCCGGGGCAGGCGAACTATGTGGCGTCGAAGGCCGCGCTGATCGGGATGACCAAGGCCGTCGCGCAGGAGCTCGCAAGCCGCGGCGTCACTGCAAACTGCATCGCGCCGGGCTTCATGAACTCGGCCATGACGGACGCGCTCAACGACCAGCAGCGCGAGAGCATTCTTGCGCGCATTCCCACCGGCGCAATGGGGTCCGGCGAGGATATCGGAGCGGCTGCCGTTTACCTAGCCAGCCGCGAGGCCGGGTACGTCACCGGGCAGACCCTGCACGTCAACGGCGGTATGGCGATGCTCTGAGCCTGCGCGGCGCAACGCCATCCAGGCGAGCAGGAGCGTCGCGACGGGGCCGAAGGGGAGGGTCAGGAATTGCTCGGCAGGCCGAGCGAACCACGGCGCAAACCAGATGAATGCCAGGGCATTGCGCTCGCCGGGCAGGAAATTGTCGCTGAGCGTCGCATCCCGGTAAAGAAAGGCCGCGCCCAAGGCGACGATCACCATGTCGTAATCGAGCAGGTAGGGCGTCGAAAGCGCGATCGCAGCGCAAGCGCCCGCGTTGCGGACGGCGGCCGCCGCGTGGCGAATGCGCCAGAGCAGGATCAGCGCTCCAACAAGGCCAATCGTCTGGACGAAGTAGGCAAGCTGTACGTTCGCGCCCCAGGAACGTGCCATCGCAAAGAGCCCCGCGCTCTTCCAGAAGGGGACAAGTCCCTGCTCCATGTACGTCCGGCCGAAGTGAAGACTGCCGAAGAAGGCCAGCCAGCTCTCGGTGCCCCACAGAAGCGCAGATGCGCCGCTTAGGAGCAGTGCGCTGATCATGGCGGCCAGCATGATCTGCCAGTGCCGGCCGAACAGGAGCAAAGGCGCGAGCATCAGCGCCAATTGCGGCTTGTAGATCAGCGCTCCGAAGAGCGCGCCCGCGACGAGCGGCTTGCGATCGATCGACAGCAGGCCCAGCCCCAGCAGCGTCATGGTCAGGAACGAATTCTGTCCATGACCGAGGACCATCGCGGACAGCGGACAGGCCAGAGCGATGAGGGTCGCGCGCCTGTCCTGGAGCACCAGATGCGCCGTTATGCCGGCAAGCGCCAGGCTGACAAGCTGCCAGCAGATCAACGCCGCGACGTAAGGCAGGAGCGCCAGCGCGCAGGCGACGAAGAGGAAGACAGGCGGATAGAGCCAGGCGGAATCGGGCACGTCGTGGCCATGAAAGTGACGCGCCGCCGAATTGAGCAGCTGCGGATTCCACGCGTCGGCTGCGTGGCCGCCTAGCGCCATCCGTCCGGCGTTCCAGAAAACGCTGAAGTCGGTGCCGACCGGGCGCCCGAACGCGTCGACGGTGCCGTGGGACGTGAGCAGCAGCCCGCCGAGCAGGACCAATGCGCCAAGGCCGCTCGCGGCCGCGAAGATGGTGACGCGCTCCCGAGTCAGCCACGCCCCACTGGTCAGCTTACCCATGCGTTCCCCCTCGCTTACCTGAATAGTCGAACGGCGCCCCGCCGGAAACGGCTTCGGGCCATGCCTTGTCGTGACATTCTCGCCACCTATATCGCCTCCGAAACCTGATTTGCGGGCGCCGTCGCGCGTCCGGGGGCGAGTGGAAAAGGGAAGAAGAATGGCGAAAGTTATCGGCATCGACCTTGGCACGACCAACAGCTGCGTCGCCGTGATGGAAGGCGGCAAGCCGAAGGTCATCGAGAATAGCGAGGGCGCGCGCACCACGCCTTCCGTCGTCGCCTTCACCAAGGACGGCGAGCGGCTGATCGGCCAGCCGGCGAAGCGCCAGGCGGTCACCAACCCCGACAATACGATTTTCGCGGTGAAGCGCCTCATCGGCCGCCGCTACGACGACCCGATCACCAAGAAGGACACCGAGCTGGTGCCCTACAAGATCGTGAAGGGCGCCAACGGCGATGCCTGGGTCGAGGCCGGCGGCAAGGATTATTCGCCCTCGCAGATTTCCGCGTTCATTCTCCAGAAGATGAAGGAAACCGCCGAAGCCTATCTCGGCGAGACTGTCACCCAGGCGGTCATCACCGTCCCCGCTTACTTCAACGATGCGCAGCGCCAGGCAACCAAGGACGCTGGCCAGATCGCGGGCCTCGAAGTTCTCCGCATCATCAACGAGCCGACTGCGGCCGCGCTCGCCTACGGGCTCGAGAAGGAAGAGGGCAAGACGATCGCCGTCTATGACCTTGGCGGCGGCACGTTCGACGTATCGACTCTCGAGATCGGCGACGGCGTGTTCGAGGTGAAGTCGACGAACGGCGACACCTTCCTCGGCGGTGAGGACTTCGACGCGCGGATCGTCAACTGGCTCGCCGACCAGTTCAAGGCGAAGGAAGGGATCGACCTCCGCACCGACCGGCTCGCGCTTCAGCGGCTCAAGGAAGCCGCTGAGAAGGCGAAGATCGAGCTGTCATCCGCGCAGACGACCGAGATCAACCAGCCCTTCATCACCGCGCGCATGGAAGGCGGGACGACCACTCCGCTCCATCTGGTGGTGACTCTCACCCGGGCCGAGCTCGAGAAGCTGGTCGACGATTTGATCGAACGCACGATCGAGCCGTGCAAGAAGGCGCTCAAGGACGCAGGCATCGACGCCAAGGACATCGCCGACGTCGTTCTCGTCGGCGGAATGACCCGAATGCCGCGCGTCCGCGAGAAGGTGAAGGAATTCTTCGGCCGCGAGCCGCACACCGGAGTGAACCCGGACGAGGTCGTCGCCATGGGTGCAGCGATCCAGGCCGGCGTCCTGCAGGGAGACGTCAAGGACGTGCTTCTGCTCGACGTGACTCCGCTGAGCCTCGGAATCGAGACGCTGGGCGGCGTGTTCACGCGGATGATCGACCGCAACACGACGATCCCTACCAAGAAGAGCCAGGTGTTCTCAACCGCCGAGGACAATCAGAACGCGGTGACCATCCGAGTCTTCCAGGGCGAGCGCGAGATGGCCGCGGACAACAAGGTGCTCGGCCAGTTCGATCTGGTCGGAATCCCTCCGGCGCCGCGCGGCGTGCCGCAGATCGAGGTCACGTTCGACATCGACGCCAACGGCATCGTCAACGTCTCGGCCAAGGATAAGGGCACCGGCAAGGAGCAGCAAATCCGGATTCAGGCGTCGGGCGGCCTGGCCGACAGCGACATCGAGAAGATGGTCCGCGAGGCCGAGCAATTCGCCGAGGAGGACAAGAAGCGCCGCGGCGCGGCCGAGGCGAAGAACAACGCCGAGAGCCTCATCCACTCGACCGAAAAGCAGCTCGCCGAGCATGGCGACAAGGTCTCGGCCGACATCAAGTCGGAGATCGAAAGGGCGCTCGCCGAGGCCAAGACCGCGGTCGAGAGCGGCGATTCCGACGAGATGCAGCAGAAGACCGCTGCGCTGACGCAATCCGCGATGAAGCTCGGCGAGGCGATGTACAAGGCGCAGCAGGCCGAAACGGATGCCGCCGCCGGTGCGGACGCCGGCGCCGCCGGTCCGTCGGAGCAGCCGGCCGAGAGCCAGGAAGAGGTCGTCGACGCCGAGTTCTCCGAGGTCGACGAAGAGAACAAGGGATGACGATGATGCGCCGCTTGCCACTCGGGGCGGCGCACCATCCTGTAAGGCGTGACGGGGAGGGATGATGGTCGAGCAGGACTATTACGAACTGCTGGGCGTCAACCGCGGCGCTGACGACGCTGCGATCAAGTCCGCTTATCGCCGTCTCGCCAAGGAATGCCATCCGGACCGGCACAACGGCTGCTCCGAGCAAACCGAGCGCTTCAAGGCGATCAGCCACGCCTATGACGTGCTGAAGGATCCGCAGAAGCGCGCCGCCTATGACCGCTTCGGCCACGCCGCATTCCAGAACGGCGGCGGCGGCGATCCCTTCGCCGAGGCCGGCTTCAATGGCTTCTCCGACATTTTCTCGACCATCTTCGGCGAGTTCATGGACCAGCGCGGCGCTCGTCAGAACGCCGCGCGCGGCGCCGACCTGCGCTACGACCTGGAGCTCAGCCTCGAGGAGGCGTTCACCGGCGCGGAAAAGACCATCACGGTCGAGGCGCTCGCCACCTGCGAGACCTGCGACGGGCGCGGCTGCACCGGCCTCGACCGCTGCGCGAGCCACTGCCAGACCTGCGGCGGAATGGGGAAGATCCGCACCCAGCAGGGCTTCTTCATGGTGGAGCGCGGATGCCCCAATTGCCGCGGCTCGGGCGAGGTGATTTCCAACCCCTGCGGCAATTGCCACGGCGAGGGCCGCGCGGTCACGCAGCGGAAGCTGTCGGTGAAGATCCCGGCGGGAGTCGACGAAGGCACGCGCATTCGCGTGGCCGGCGAGGGCGAAGCCGGCGTGCGCGGCGCGGCGAACGGCGACCTTTATCTGTTCGTCCACATGAAGCGCCACCCGATCTATGCGCGCGAAGGCACCACCTTGATCGCCGATTGTCCTGTGAGCTTCACGACCGCCGCGCTAGGCGGCGCGATCAGCCTGCCAGGGATCGACGGGCGCAAGGTCGACCTGAAGATCCCCGCCGGAATCCAGTCCGGCGAGCAGCTTCGCCACCGCGGCTCGGGAATGAGCGTACTCAACGGCCGCGGCCGCGGCGACCTCGTCGCGCGCGTGCTGGTCGAGACTCCGTCGCGCATGTCGGCCAAACAGAAGAAATTGCTCGAGGAATTCCGCGAGACCGAGACCGGCGACGAATGCCCCGCGGTGAAGAGCTTCTTCGGGCGGGTCCGCGATTTCCTCGGCAATTAGCGGCGCCTAGTCGGGCAGAAGCATCCCGAAAATCTGCGCGAACAACTCGGCTGCGGCGTGGATCTCGAACGACGGCGGCCGCGCGGCGCGATTATCGCACTGGAAGCAACCGAGCTTCTCCCCGTCCCGGACGACCGGCACGCAGAGCGTCGATGCCACGCCCGCGGCGCGAAGCTCTTCCAGTTGCTTGGGCGTCGGCGAGCGGAGCAATGCCTTGTCGATCGGCTCTCCGTCCTTGCGCGGAAACAATCCGACCGGATCGTCAGCGGACTGCGCAACGATCGCCGGAAGCGCGCCGCTGACCGATAGAAGCGGCAGCTTGCTCCGGCTGCTTTCGACCCGCTCGTCACCAAGGACGAGCGCGACGCGATCGTAGCCGGTCAGTGCCCGCATCCTTCGCGCCGCGCCGTCCAGGTTGGATTTCCTGTCGGCCCCGCCCAGTCCTTCGATGAGCCGGCTTACCGACCCGAAAGAATCGCCCAAGCCGCCTTCGGCGCTGTCGAGGCCTTCCAGGAGGATCGTGTCGTCGAGCGACTGGAAAGCGATGTCGAAGTAACGGGGTTCGTCGATCAGCCGGACTCGATAGGCCCGCGCGATGCCATTGCTGCTCCGCTGCCGTGACAGGCTGTTCCTCAAATCGTGGAGCGGCTGCGCCAGCGTGAACTGCGAAAGCGGCTCGCCGATGAGGCGTTGGTGATATTCGCCAAGAAAGGCGTGCGCATTCTCCGATGCGCGGAGGATCAGCCAGTCCGGCGACAGCTCGAGCAGGAAACCGGAAGGCTGGATTTGCGCCTCACGCATCGGAGCCGAACACCCGGCCGAAAATCGTGTCGACGTGCTTCAGATGATAATTGAGGTCGAACAGGGCATCGAGCTGCTCGGCTGAAAGACGTTCCGAAACTTCAGGGTCGCCCTTGAGCAGGTCGAGCAGCGAGAGCTGGCCGTCCGATTCCCACACCTTCATCGCGTTGCGCTGGACGAGCGCGTAGGAATCTTCGCGGCTTAGCCCTGCCTGGGTGAGCGCCAGCAGAACGCGCTGCGAGTGCACCAGCCCGCCCATGCGATCGAGGTTCTTCCACATCCGCTCGGGATAGACGACCAGCTTGTCGACCACGCTCGTCAGCCGCGTCAGCGCGAAGTCGAGCGTGATCGTCGCGTCCGGGCCTATGAAGCGCTCGACCGAGGAGTGGGAGATATCCCGCTCATGCCACAGCGCGACATTCTCGAGCGCCGGCGTGACATAGCCGCGGACCATGCGCGCGAGCCCGGTCAGGTTCTCAGTCAGCACCGGGTTGCGCTTGTGCGGCATCGCCGAGCTGCCCTTCTGGCCGGGCGAGAAATATTCCTCGGCCTCGAGCACCTCGGTGCGCTGGAGGTGGCGGATCTCGGTCGCCAGCCGCTCGATCGAGGAGGCGATGACTCCGAGCGTTGCGAAAAGCATCGCGTGCCGGTCGCGGGGGATCACCTGGGTCGACACCGGCTCGACAGCAAGCCCGAGCTCCGCAGCCACATGCTCTTCCACGCGAGGATCGATGTTGGCGAAGGTGCCGACCGCGCCAGAGATTGCGCAGGTGGCTACGCCGTCGCGCGCTGCGACGAGGCGCTCGCGATTGCGGGCAAACTCCGCATAGGCCTGCGCGAGCTTGAGGCCGAAGGTGACGGGCTCGGCGTGGATTCCGTGGCTGCGGCCGATCGTCGGCGTCAGCTTGTGCTCCAACGCCCGCCGTTTCAGCACCGCAAGCAGCGCGTCGATGTCTTTGAGCAGCAAGTCGGCCGCCTGCGTCAGCTGCACCGCGAGTGCGGTGTCGAGCACGTCGGAGCTGGTCATCCCCTGGTGAAGCCAGCGCCGCTCCGGGCCAAGCTTCTCGCCTGCCCACGTAAGGAAGGCGATCACGTCATGCTTGGTGACCGCCTCGATCGCGTCAATTGCGTCGATATCGATCTCGCCAAGGGCGTCGCTGTCGTAAGCCGCGCGGATCGTTCGAGCGTCCTCGGCCGGGATCATCCCGATTGTCCCCATCGCTTCGGCCGCAAACACCTCGATCCGCCACCAGATGCGGTAGCGGTTCTCGGCCGACCAGATGGCCGTCATTTCAGGTCGGGAATAGCGGGGGACCATGGCCGCGCCGGCTAGCAGGGATGCCGCCGTGCTTCAAATCAGGTGCGAAATGTCTGCAACACTTGGAAAGCTGACCTAAGTTTCGCGAACCTTCGCTCGATCATTTTGGACACAGGCTCCAGCCGCCATCGACAGCGCGACTGCAGCAATGAGCAGCACATACAGCGAGCTATGATTGAGGTTCCACAGGCGCGCTTGTGAGTGCGTGGCGCAGTAATGAGTGGATCGCCACAAAATCAACGAACTGCCGCGAGGGCAGGGTGGTTCGCGCAAGCCCATCGACGACACAAAGTAGTCATAAGTCAGATAGCTGACGATTACTCCTACCCACGCAAAGATCATCAGCAGTTTCAGTGAGCTGCAGAACCTGTGCCGCATGAGGGTACGTCTAGCTGCGAGCGCCATCGAATCAACTATGCCGCCCAACTAACGCCCGAAATTGCGCCGAAGCAGACGCTAAATCAGGCCCATCGCCCGCATGCTCGTCCGCCCTTGAGCACCCACGATTACGTGATCGTGCACCGTCACCTTCATGTGCCGCCCGGCGTCGACGAGGTCCCGTGTCAGGCGGATGTCTTGCTGGCTCGGGCTTGGATCGCCGCTCGGGTGATTGTGGACGATGATCAGCGCGGTGGCGCCGAGCGCGATTGCGCGGGCAATGACTTCGCGGACGTGGACCGACGCTTCGTCG
>Ga0207706_10002902_pt1 | contig 16579 bp, 14 predicted proteins | sample KBSC53metaG_FD_184318 | JGI IMG/M metagenome (GOLD analysis project Ga0207706, IMG submission 184318) | Corn rhizosphere microbial communities from Kellogg Biological Station, Michigan, USA - KBS C5-3 metaG (SPAdes) (version 2) | ecosystem: Host-associated > Plants > Roots > Rhizosphere > Soil ... | reverse complement strand
ACAGGACCGCCACACTCTTCGCAGGCAGCGACGTCGGTGCGGCTCACGATCTGGCAGCTGCACTCATCGCAGTACCAGACCGGAATGCGATGTCCCCACCACAACTGGCGCGAGATGTTCCAGTCGCGGATGTTCTCCATCCAGTTGACGTATACCGCTTCCCACCGCTCGGGCAGAATGCGAATGGTGCCATCGCGCACTGCCTTGAGCGCCGGCTTGGCGAGCGGCTCCATCTTCACGAACCACTGGTCCGACAGCCGCGGCTCGACGACGGTGTCGCAGCGATAGCAGTGACGAACCGCGTGCTGATGTGGCTGTACCTTGATCAGCTGCTTCGATTTCTCGAGTGTGCGCAGGATGCGCTCCCGCGCCTCGAACCTGTCGGCGCCAATCAGATCGCCAGGCACACGCGAGCCGGCATCAGTGGCATTGGCCATTGTGCCGTCGGGCGCCATGATCACCGGCATCGACAGCTTGTGCCGTTTGCCGACCTCGAAGTCGTTCGGATCGTGCGCGGGGGTGATCTTCACCACGCCGGTGCCGAACGCGGGGTCGACATACTCGTCGGCGATGATCGGAATCTCGACGTTGGCGATGGGAAGCAGCACTGACTTCCCGATCAACTTCTTGTAGCGCTCATCATCCGGGTGCACGGCCACCGCTACGTCGCCGAGCATCGTTTCGGGACGCGTGGTTGCGACGGTCACGCTCTCGTTGCCCTTTGCCCCGACTACTGGATAAGCGATGTGATAAAGGTTTCCCGTCTCCTCTGTATGCTCGGCTTCTTCGTCGCTGAGCGAGGTGAGGCAGCGAGGGCACCAGTGAATCACGCGGTGGCCGCGATAAATCAGGCCGCGCTCGTAGAGCTGAACGAAAGCCTCTCGCACACCGCGCGAGAGCTCGGGCGAAAAAGTGTAAGCGGTACGATTCCAATCCGCTGATGCGCCGATAGCTCGCAGTTGGCGCAGTATTTCTCCGCCAGTCTCCTCGACAAAGGCGACCGTGCGCGCAATGAAAGCTTCGCGCCCGAGATCGGCTTTTGTCCTGCCTTCAGCGGCAAGCTGCTTCTCGATGATGTTCTGCGTCGCGATGCCGGCGTGATCCGTCCCGGGAACCCAGAGTGCTTCATCGCCAACCATCCGGCGCCAGCGGACGATCACATCCTGCACGGTATTGTTGAGTCCGTGACCCATGTGCAGCACCGCTGTCACGTTCGGCGGCGGCATCACTACCACGAACGGATCGCGATCTCCGCCATTCCGGCGGCTGCGCTTCTCCTCGGCCGCGAAAACTCCGGCCGCGATCCACCTTTCGTAGATGGCGCGCTCGGTCTCGCCCGGGTTGTATTGAGCCGGGAGGTCGGATAGTTCGGTTGTGGGACTCATCTCTGGCGCAAGTTAACGGGCGCCAATTTCTCGGGTAAGACCGCGAGTCTCACCCGAGAAAAGAGTGCGAGCGTCAGGTATTCGTCGGTCTCGCTCGGGTAGCGCCGTTGGTCGGCGGCGCGTTCTCCGGATCAGCAACGTGATCGGCTTTCGGCACGCCGGTCGGAGCTACCGGTGACCCATCGGTGCGGCCGCCACGGGCTTTCTTTGTCGTTGACTTCCGACGCTCGGCGGCATCGGGGATATCGTCAGCTGCTGCCATGAACGCTCTGTCCTCTTTAAGCGAACGATCTTCGAGAATATTGCGCGGATCGGCGTGGCGATCGATCTCGGTGGAATTACCCTGGCGACGACGGCCGGTACCTACCTGCTGTCCTTCCCAATGGCCTTCCGTGAATTTCGGGTCGCCGTCCTCATAGCGGCTTGCTCCATCGTCGAGCAGGACTTCTTCGCTGCCGACGGTCAGCCTGTTGACGACGGTCTCGACGCCCGGTACTCCGCGGGCAACGACGACTGCCTGGTGCGCTTCATCTTCTGAATTCACCCAACCGGTGAGCTCGATGATGGCGTCTTCGACCGCGCCGATATCGATCGCGCGCTCACTCAGGATCGGATCGTTTCTGAACGCTTCGAGAACTCTTTCTTCGAGCTCCTCGGTGCCGTTCAGCGCGCCTTTTGGGGTGTCGACTTCCTCGTCGAAATCGGGATCGAACTCGTCTTCGTCGAGACCTTCATAGTCGAACTCTTCTTCCTCTTCTCCAGTGCCACCGCCGAAGGTGTCCTTGATCCTGTCAGTCAAGCCTTTGAACCCTCCGAATCGCTCTGCCATGAGCACACCGGCCGCGAAGCCGGCCGCGGCCCCGATAGCGATGAAGAGCGCACTACGCGAGGAAGATTCTTCCTCCTCTTCGTCGTATATGTAGGGCAGCTCGTTGCGGAAGCGGTAGGGTGACATAGGTGTAGTAACCTGTGGCGAAGGGTATCTGCAAACGATACCTTAACGGGGAGCAAAAGAAAGGCCATCCGCAGTACTCGAAATCATACTAAAAAATGTTGACGCTGAGGCTTCCCGACGGCGCCACCCGTGAAGTCCCCGAAGGCGCTCTGCCGCGCGACATTGTCGCGTCCATCGGGCCCAGGCTGCTCCGCGACGCGATCGCGGTAAAAGTAGACGGAGAAGTTCAGGACCTTACCACGCCGCTCAGAAAAGGCGGCGATTTTCGCGTTCTAACCGAGAAGGATCCGGAATCGCTCGGCGTGCTGCGCCATTCGGGCGCGCACATCCTGGCCACCGCCGTCAGGCGCCTGCGCCCCGATGCCAAGATCGGATTCGGTCCCGCCATCGAAGACGGCTTCTATTACGACTTCGAAGTCGACCAGCCCTTCACTCCCGAGGATCTCGAAAAGTTCGAGTCGGAGATGAAGAAGGTGATCGCCGAGAAGTATCCGTTTGTTCGCGAAGAGGTATCACAGCAGGAGGCGAAGAAGCGGTTTTCGGACGATCCGCTCAAGCTGGAGCGCCTGGGCGAGTTTTCGGACGACGAGATCATCTCGACCTACACCGACGGACCCTTCATCGACCTCTGCCGCGGACCGCACGTCCCCGACACGTCCTACCTGAAGAACTTCAAGCTGTTGCACACCGCTGGAGCGTATTGGCGCGGCGACGAGCATCGGCAGATGCTCCAGCGCATCTACGCCACCGCGTTCTGGAAGAAGGAGGATCTGGAAGAGCACCTTCACCGGCTCGAGGAGGCGAAGCGGCGCGATCACCGCACGCTTGCCCAGCAGCTGGATCTGTACTCGACTGATGCGAGAGTCGGCCCAGGGTTGATCCTGTGGCATCCGAAAGGCGCGATCGTTCGAAATGAGATCGAGGAATTCGAGCGCGCCCTCATTCTCCGTCACGGTTACGAGCTCGTCTACACCCCGCACATCGTCAGCGAGAAGCTTTTTCAGATCTCCGGGCACCTCGAGAACTTCAAGGAAAACATGTTCGGCGCGATGGATGTCGAGGGTGCGCACTATCGTCCGAAGCCGATGAATTGCCCTGGGCATATCTGCATCTATCAGTCGCACCAGCGCTCCTACCGCGATCTGCCAATTCGCTACGCCGAATTCGGAACGGTCTACAGATACGAGCGCAGCGGCGTATTGCACGGGATGATGCGCGTGCGCGGATTCACGCAGGATGACGCGCACATCTTCTGCACGCCCGACCAGGTGCCGGCGGAGATCGAACGGCTGCTGGACCTGTGTGATGAGATGCTCAGAGCGTTCGGCTATCCGTACACCATCGAGCTGTCCACGCGTCCCGACAAGGCGCTGGGAAGTCCAGAGCTCTGGAAAAAAGCAGAGAACACGCTCGCCGACGTTCTGAAGAAGCGCGGCCAGGAGTTTACATACGACGAGGGCGGGGGAGCGTTTTACGGCCCGAAGCTCGATCTCAAGCTCATCGATGCGATCGGCCGCAAGTGGCAGGGCCCGACCGTTCAGCTCGATTTCAATTTGCCCGAGCGCTTCGGTCTCGAGTACACCGGCGCCGACAACACTCCGCACCGGCCGACGATGTTACATCGCGTCCTCGTCGGGTCGATGGAGCGTTTCGTCGGTGGACTGATCGAGCACTACGCGGGAGCGTTTCCGCTGTGGCTGGCGCCGGAGCAGGTGCGCGTCATTCCAATTGCGGACGAGGTGAAGGGTTTCGCCAAATCGGTCGTTGACCGGCTCGCCCAGCGTGGCGTGCGCGCTCACCTCGACGATCGGTCGGAGACTCTCAACTACCGGATCAGGGACGGTGAAGTTCACAAGATCCCGTACATGGCGGTGGTCGGAAAGCGAGAGGCCGAGTCTGATTCGATAGCGCTCAGAGTGCGGGGCGCCGGAAAGAAACAGGAAGTCATGACTGTGACCGACTTCATCGCCAGAGTTGATGAAGAGCGTTCGACGAGAGCGCTGAAGCCGTAACGAGCAACTTCACAACACCTCAGGAGTTTTCATGCGGCGCGTGATTGCATTCGTCGTTGTGCTTCTGCTGTCATGCGGCGGCAGCCTGTTCGCCCAGCAGCCAATCGTGTTGCGCGCGGCACGCATGATCGATGGGACCGGTGCAGCTCCAGTCAATAACGCCGCTGTCATCGTGATCGGGGACCGCATCACCGCTCTGGGTCCTGCGTCGAGCGTTGCTATTCCTGCCGGTGCCAACGTCATCGATCTGGGCGACGTCACCATTCTCCCCGGATTCATCGACGCGCACACCCACATCATCGGTCGCACGCTCGGCGACCCGATGAGCGATCTCGCCGTAGTGAAAGACTACCAGGGTTATGGTGCGATCATTGGCGTCGATAACGCGCGACGCACGCTGATGGCTGGCTTCACTTCCATCCGTGTGGTTGGCGCATCGAGCTTCGACGACATGGCGCTGCGCCAGGCGATCAACGATGGCCGGGTCCCCGGGCCGCGAATCGAAGCAGCCGGCCACGCGATTGGTATCACCGGGGGCCACTGCGACGAGAACGGTTATCGCCCGGGTCTGCTCAAGTTCGGCCCGGACGAAGGAGTCGCCGACGGTGTCGACCAGGTGCGGGCGGCGGTGCGGTATCAGGTCAAGTCGGGGGCCGATGTCATCAAGATGTGCGCGACCGGCGGAGTTCTTTCGGAGGGCGACGCGGTCGGCGCGACGCAGTACACCTTTGAGGAGATGAAGGCACTAGTCGACGAGGCGACCAAGCTCGGACGAAAGGTCGCCGCGCACGCTCACGGCACCGAGGGAATCAAGATCGCCGTTCGCGCGGGAGTCACGTCGATCGAGCACGGCTCGTTCCTCGATGAGGAAGGAGCGAAAATGATGGCCCAGCGGGGGACTTTCCTGGTGCCGACGATGATGGCGGGCGAGACAGTGGAGCGCTTCGCGAAGAGTGGGGTTCTCAAGGGGCTGCGTGCCGAGAAGGCGCTGGCGGCAGCAGCGGCGATGAGAAACGCGGCGAAGATCGCCGTCGCAAACCATGTTCAGATCGCGCTCGGCACCGACGCGGGCGTAATCCCTCACGGCACCAACGCTCACGAGTTCGGGTTGATGGTCGAGTGGGGTGGACTCACCCCGATGGCTGCGCTCAAAGCTGGCACCGTCAACGCAGCCAAGCTGCTTGGTTGGGACGACCGGCTTGGATCACTGGCGACTGGAAAGCTGGCCGATATCGTTGCCGTTCCCGGAAACCCGCTCACTGATATTCATGTAACCGAGCGGGTGAGCTTCGTGATGAAAGGCGGAGTGATCTACAAAGGGTCCGGCGCCGAAGCGCGTTAGGACGCGCTGGCGGTCGGGACGGCTTCGGTGGCTTCGCTCGTATCCACCGTCTGCCTGAGCACCCGCCGCAGCACCTTTCCGATCTGCGTTTTGGGAAGCTCGTCCACGAATTCGAATTTGCCCGGGACCTTGTACTGAACGAGCCTCTCGCGACAAAAGTCCTTGAGCTCCGACGCGGTTGCAGTCTGGCCGGATCGAAGCACCACGAATGCCTTGACCACTTCGCCCCTCATCTTGTCGGGCAGGCCAACGACTCCGACCTCGGCAACGGCCGAATGCGCGGAGATCACCTCTTCGATTTCCCGCGGCCACACCTGGTAGCCTGAGGTCTTGATCAGGTCTTTCTTGCGATCGACGATGAAGATGTAGCCGTCTTCATCCATGTAGCCGAGATCGCCGGTGTAGAGGACGCGATTGCCGAGGTCATCAATGCGCAGCATCTCCTGCGTTTCTGCCGGACGATCCCAATACCCAACCATCAGCTGTGGCGCGCTGATTACGATCTCTCCCACCTCACCGGCCGCGACGGGAGTACGCCCATCATCAGAATCGAGAATCCGCACGTCAATGTCGGGCAGTGGCATCCCGATCGAGCCCATCTTCTTCTCGCCAAGCACCGGGTTGGCGATCACTGCCATCTGCGCTTCTGTGAGCGAGTATCCCTCGACGATCACCCCACCCGTCAGCTCCTCGAATCTCTTCTTTGTCTCTGCCATCAGGGCTGCTGCACCGGAGAAACAAAGCTTGATCGAAGTGAAATCGATTTTCCCCGAGCGCGCGGCGGAGTGGTTCATGATACCGTTGAGCAGAGTAGGAACGGTGCAGATAAAGGAAGGCCGCACCTTCCTTATCTCCTCGAGCACGTCGCGGATTTCGCGGGGATTCGGAATCAGCGCGATGGGATTGTGATTGATGAGCGCGAGGCTCTGAAGTCCTGTGTTGCCGTAGGTGTGAAATAGCGGCAGCGGCATCATGATGACGTCGGTCCACTCGTGCATGGCGGGTCGCAGCCAGGCTTGCAGCTGGATGCCGGCCACAACCATTCCGCGGTGGGTGCCGACCACTCCCTTCGGAGTTCCAGTCGTCCCGCCGCTCATCAGGATCACGGCGGGTTGGTCGGGAAGTGCCGAGTCGCTCGGCATATGCGCGCCGCGATAGTGTCGAGTCAGCTGTGAAAGGCGGTAGTCGCCGTCGCGCAGAACGATCCGTTCGCTCTCTTTTTTCTCCTTGAGCAGCGTATAGCCGACTTTCAGGTGGAACGGCAGATAATCCTTGATTCCACTGGCGATCACCCGCCGCAGAGACGTGCGCGGTTGAATCGCTTTGATCTTCTCATAGAATCGGTTCAGCACGACGATCGATCCGGCGCCAGTGGCCTTCAACGCGTCCTCGTCCTCGCGCTCGGTGTAGGTCGGATTGAAGGGGCACGCGATGGCGCCGATCTTCCACGCGCCGTACTCGGCCACCATGAACTGCGGACAGTTGGGAAGACAGATCGCCACCCGGTCACCCGCCTTCACTCCCATCGCCGCCAGTGCGCCGGCAAAGGCATCGCTGTCCTCGTGGAGCATGCCGTACGTGATGCTGGCGCCCTTGAACAGCAGTGCAGGGCGGTCTGGCCATTTGTGGGCAGCTTCGCGCAGATAATCGATCAGCGTCAGATCCGGGTATGGCTGCAGCGAACGAGGCACTTCGTCGTCGTAGTTCGCGAGCCATCTTTGTTCGGTCATTGTTGCCTCCTCACTCATCTGGCCAGGCGATCTGGTAGCTCAACCTGCGAGCTAACGATGCGATAGCTTAGAGAGAGCCGCTTTACGTCATTGTACGTAGCAGCCACGTCAAAAACCCTTAGCCGAACATGATATGACGGCCGTAACCGGACTCCATCATATAACCTGCATCTCGGGAGCGCCGCAGGACAACGTCGATTTCTACTCGGGAACCCTCGGGATGCGCCTGGTCAAGAAAAGCGTGAACCAGGATTCGCCGGGAACTTATCATTTGTTTTACGCGGACGGCGAAGGGCATCCCGGCACGGATATCACGTTCTTCCCATGGCCCGAGATGCCACCAGCAAAGACGGGCGTTGGGTTGGCGAACGAAGTCTCGCTGGCGATCCCGCTCGGCAGCATTGAGTACTGGGCCGACCGCTTGACGGAACATCACGTTCAGCTCGGCGAGATCGAGACGCGGCGTGGCACCTCTGCACTGCCGTTCCACGATCCGCACGGGTTGCCACTCACGCTGCACGAGACAGGGGACGACAGGCAGTTCACTCCGTGGGCAGAGAGCCCGGTACCCGCAGAGAAGCAGATTCGCGGACTCCATTCGGTCAGACTCTGGGAGCGCGACGTGTCACTGACCGGTGCTTTCCTCACCGGCACTCTCGGATTCATCGACATCGGCAAGGAAGGGGATTGGTTTGGATTTGAGATTGGCGGCGGTGGATCCGGACGGTATCTCGAGGTCTGCGAGATTCCTGATGTCGACCGCGGCCGCTGGGGAGTTGGTGGAGTGCACCACGTCGCGTGGCGCGTCCCCGACGAGCAAACCGAAATCGAGGTTCGTGAGGAGATAAACCGCGCCCGCAGGCGACCGACCGAAGTGATCGACCGCTTCTGGTTCAAGTCCGTCTACTTCCTCGAGCCCGGTGGTGTTCTGTTCGAGATCGCGACTGACGGTCCTGGTTTCACCGTCGATGAAGATCCAGCCACACTCGGCGAGCACCTGGTGTTGCCACCATGGCTCGAGCCTCACCGCGAGGAGATAGAGGCGGCGCTTCCTCCGATAAAGCCGGCCACGGAGTCAGGCGCGCGCCTCTAAGTCCTTTTGCGTTACGGAGCTTTGTCGCCGCTGGTGGTGAGAGTCATTACGGAGTCCGCGCTCTTGGTCTTGTAGTGCGCGGTCGTCGTTCCACTCATGTGGCCGCCCTGCACTCGTGCAACGCCATTGGTGGTGACCTGCAGCCCCTTGCGGCGCACACTCGCGTACGGCCCGGCGGATAGCATGATGCTATCGCCGTCTACTGTCACCTTGACCGGGACTGGAGCACGTCCCGGGAAGTTGAACGACCAGCCGTCGGTCGTGCTCTTCGCGTTAAGGACGTAGGTCGTTGGTGTGGTGTCACCAGTCGTTGGAACGGATTTCATGTTCCATTTTCCGGCGACATCGGCGAGGTTGACGGTTGCCGGCGGCGACGTCGTGGCAGTCGTCGATGATGCCATCGTCGACGTATCGGCGGCGGTAGTATCGGCCGCCTTTTCAGTCTTGGCGCATGCGGCGACGATCGCGGTGACTGAAAGCGCGATCACGATGCTGCGGTGCGACACCATTGAGACCCCCGTTGATTGATTACGACGGCTGTGCTGAGCCCGATGTGAGCGAGCCGAACGTACCGTAGGACGGAGGATGCAGCAAGCGGCGAGGGTGTTAAGTTCGCCGCTCGCGACAACGCAGGATGTTTACTGTTTCCTGACGTCTCTCAGTGCAGACCGCAGCTCGTCGGTGATGAGATTGGACGAATAATCCATCAGCTGATTCAGAGCGCCCTGGAAATCCGCAACGGTCACGCTGCCGAGGGTGCTCGCGGTGATGATCGAGCCGGGTATGCGATTGTCGCTCTGGACGTACGGTGTGAGGCGATCGCGTCCGTGTACGTTCACGTTCCAGATCTCGCGACCGGTGCGCCGATCGAGGAGGACGGCTTCCGCATAGGTGAAGAGGTACGCCGCTTCGTCGGCCTTGGCGTTTATTCCGAAGCGTTCCATGCGTACTTCCATCAGATAGTCTGCCTTGCTTTCGTCGTTGATCGGCCGCGTTCCCAAGTAGCGACTCGCACGCTGGAGTGTGCGCTGCGCAAGCACAGTCGGGAAATCAATACGTGAGCTGGCGCTGTCCAGGCGCGCATTTGCGCGACGTCCTTCCTTCTCGCGGGCGACATCGGCGCCGGCGCGCACTACGGCCTCGAGCGCGTTCTGGGAGCTCGTCAAATCGTAATAGCTGGTGAGCAGCTCCGGAGACGGCGGCGCGATGTAGATGACCGCCAGCGTTCGGCTGGAGAACGGGTATTCGGCCAGGTGGTGACCACCGCCGCACGACGCAAGCGTAACAGTCGCCATGAGACCAGCGGCCACGCGCGCCCCACGCGAATAAGAACCCTTTGTACTCATCTGATTATCCCTGTTTGGCAGATACGAGAGCGGCGGCCATTGAGGCCGCCGCTTTACTCATTACTCAGACGACAGGGAGCGAGTCCGGGTTACCTGGTTTACCCCGTTATTTGGCCGTGCCGCGATAGACGACCTTCCAGACGCGGCCGCCGCGATCGTCGGTGATGAACAGCGAGCCGTCGGGTGCAACCGCCATGGAGACGGGGCGATGCTTCGCCTTGTCGGTGGCGTCGACTCCGACTGGACCACCGACAAATCCATCGGCGAAAGTCTCGAACTTCGCCGGGTCTGTTGGCTTGCCACCGCTGAATGGGACGAAGACCACTTTGTATCCGCCCTGCGGTCCCGGTGCGCGATTCCAGGAGCCATGGAAAGCAATCAACGCTCCGCCCTTGTACTGCGCCGGGAATTGTCCGCCGTTGTAAAAGACCAGTCCGTTAGGGGCCCAGTGGGCAGGGAAGTAGGCAGCAGGCTCCTTTCTGGTTGCACAATCTCCCACTGCTTTTCCGTCGCCACCGTACTCCGGAGACTGGACGAGCTTGCCCTGGGTGTAATCGTGATAGCAGTAGGGCCAGCCGTAATCACCACCCTCCTCAATGCGGAGGACCTCTTCGCTTGGCTGGTTCTGCCCCTGCTCGGCGGTGTAAAGCTTCGGCCACATCTCAAAGAGCTGATCGCGCCCGTGTTGAGTGGAGTACAGCTGTCCGGTTCCATCGAAGGCGATTCCCTCGCCATTGCGGATACCGGTTGCATAACGCTCACTCGCTGAGAAGCGCTGGTTGGTTTTGTTGGCGTTGTACTTCCAGAGACCCGCGCGCGTCTGCAGCTCGGCGCACGGCTTCTGCCCCCGTGAGCCGGCGGTGCGATTCTTCACCTGGCATGCATTCGTTGCCGAGCCAATGTCGATGTACATGTTGCCGTTGCCGTCGATGGCGAAAGGATGCATGGGATGCTCGCCGTTGCCAGGCAGTCCGTCGACGATTATTTCCGACTGCGCGGTGGAAGGCCCGAGGCTGTCACGCGACAGCGCGTAACGAACTATCCGCTTCGTGATTGTATCGCCTTCTTCGGCGTAGACAGCGCCGTGGTAGATCGCCAAACCGGTTCCCCCTTCGCTCTTCGCGCCAGGAGACGTACCGAACCGCTTGACGACGTCGGCTTTCCCATCGTTGTTCGTGTCTCGCAGCGCTACGATAAACCCGCCAGGATGCACGGGCCCGGTGAAATACCTGCCGCTCCAGGTGTTGATGTACACGTCGCCGTTCTCGGCGACCGCGATGTGGCGCGCGTGACCAACCGAGTCGGTGAAAACGGTCGCGCAAAACCCGGGGGGCAGAGTGATCCCGCCGTTGTCCGTTGCACACGCGGCAGCGGCGGCCGCCTGGACGGTGTTAGCGGATGTAGTGTCGCCAGTTTTATCCTGCGCGGTTTTGGCGCAGGCGGTGAGCAACAATGCCCAACCGGCGAAGACGGAAGATGCTGCCGAAACCACTGACGTTCTGCGGAAAGCTCCTACGCGTATAGCCATGCCAGGCCTCTCGGGTTGGGTGGTCCGGTTGGAATCAGCGGCGGTAGTGCATCCGTCGGCCGCTCACTGGGCCAAGATCGATGGCGAGAGCGATCACGAGTCCTGCAACCGGCCAGAATGTCCAATGTCCGCCAAACCAGTTGTGCACCACTGAGTACCAGAGGAGCGTGGTGGGCAGAAAGATCAGACCCAGGATCGGCCAGAGGATGTTGTCGAAGACACCACGGAACCAGTGCGTGAAGAACCAGAGCAGTGCAACCACGAGGCGGGGCGCGGCCAGCGCCAGCAGTGTCATGATGCAGGGCATTCTCTCAGGACTCCTCTCGCCGTCGGCGAATTGTTGATGGTGTGGCTCTTTCGGTGACGGGCGGTACAGGTTCTGACGATATGAGCTCTCGCTGCGTCTCGGACTCTGTCAGGCGCATTCCTTCCGCATTGTTCGTGCGAGACGCCATCACCATCCAGAGGATCCAGAGCGCCAGTGGCGGCAACGCCAGCCAGAGGGCAAATGTCGAGAGGCCCATCGAGCCAGTCCACACGGTTTGACCGGCGCGAGTGATGTTGGCGTATAAGCCTTGATCGCTGATGCCGGCGTTGACGCTGCCGTGGGCGCCTGGTCGCGTGACTTTCCAGGCGACGGCGAGAGCCGGACTGACGAGGACGATCGCCAGTCCGATCCAGTACGCCACCCAACTTGCCAGCAGGTGTCGCGGTCGCCAACGTCGAATCGACAACATCATGACATACGTTGGCTGAGCATCATTTCACGGGGAGGCCAGCCATCTCGAGCAAATCCCGCGCAATTATCTCGGAAGGGCAGGGGTTTCTGACCGCTCCGCGAGCAGCTTGGCAGAAAACCGTTGCGCCTCGGCGATTCGCTCCACTTCAACGGCAATCGCATCCACCGACTGTTGAAGCTGATCGAGCCGCTGCTCGTAGAGAGGGTTCGGCGATTCCAGCCTCGAGTCCGGCTTCAGCGCCTTCACCAGCCACACGGTCACGCCGGAAAGAGCCGACACGAGCCCTACGATGATCACGGCAACGACTGCAAAGTTGGCGACTTCAGGAGCCATTGCTGCCTCTGATTGAACGTTTGAGCATAGAATACCCTACGAAGTCGTACGCAGAGAGTTCCACCCGAGTGCAACATACAGCGATATGAACCAGTCGCGAAACTACGAGGTGATCGTCGTTGGGCTCGGCGCGATGGGGAGTGCGACGATCTTTCACCTTGCACGACGAGGCGTCCGGACGCTCGGCATTGAACAGTTCGAGGCTGGTCATACGCGCGGGTCGTCGCATGGCGACAGTAGAATCATTCGCGAGACCTACTTCGAGCACCCGCTCTACGTTCCTTTGGTCAGGCGTGCCCACGAGCTGTGGCGAGAGCTGGAGACTATCAGTGGATCGGCGTTGATGACGATCAAGGGCGGCCTGATGATCGGTCCGCCCGATGGCAGCGTCGTAAGCGGTACTCTCCGCAGCGCTCGCGAGCACGGTCTTCCCTATGAGATCCTTACGCGCGAACAAGTGCGGCAAAGATTCCCGGCGTTTGAGATCTCCGCTGATTCGGTTGCGGTGCTGGATCCCCGGGCGGGTTATCTAGATCCGGAGGCATGCACACGCGCCCACATCGTCGCGGCGCGGGACGTCGGTGCGGCGGTGCACTACGAGGAGACTTTGCTGGATTGGTCCGCGGGTGAAAGCGGAGTAAGGCTGCGGACAACCGGCGGTGAGTATCACGCCGATCGGATCGTCCTTGCCTGCGGGCCGTGGATGACGGGGCTCGTGCCGGATCTGCGACTCCCGTTAACCATCGAGCGACAAACTGTATTCTGGTTTGAGCCGCTGGGCTCGACCCGGTATGAAGCTGATCGATTCCCGATCTATGCCTACGAGTTCAAACCGGGGACGATTTGTTACGGCTTTCCAAGGTTGCCGCGCGGCGTGAAAGCGTCAGTTATGCACGACGGGGAAACGACTGCGGATCCCGGGATGGTTCGCCGCGAAGTCACTCCGGACGAAGCGAAGGCGCTGCGCGCTGCGCTTCGCCCGGTTCTGCCCGAGCTGGCCGATATGAAAGTGCGTGAGACCGCGACGTGCCTGTTCACGAACACTCCGGACCACGATTTCGTGATCGACTTCCATCCATCTCACCCGAACGTTCTTGTCTCGAGCCCATGCTCGGGTCACGGGTTCAAGTTCGCGAGCGCAATCGGCGAGTTGCAGGCCGCATTGCTGATCGACGGCCAGACGAAGTTTGATCTTTCGCCTTTCCGAATCGGCCGGTTCGCCTCCTCGGAATTATCCCGCTAACCATATTCGACTCAGAACTCCAGCGTCGAGATGTACTGATAGTCCCGACGAACGCTGTCGATGGGGGCGCCGGGATACGACTCCTGCTCGACATAGAGATGCTTCCGGTCGATGTCGTCGATCATCGATAGCAGGCGCTTGAAGTTCACCATGCCTTTCCCGAGCTCGACGTCGCGCTCCGCTCCCAGCGACGGCGCATCCTTGATGTGAAAGAGTGAGTAGCGCTTGCCGTATTTCTGCATGTACTCGAGCGGATCCTTGCCGCCGACTACCGCATTCCCTGTGTCGAGCTGAAGCGCAACGACGTCCGGATCAGTCCGCTGAACGAAGACATCGTAGGGCGTCGTACCATCGATGTTTCTGAAATCCCACGCTTCGTCGTGAAATCCGACGCGGATTCTGCTGCGGAGTGAGCGAGCGCCAGCTTCGTTGAACCGGTCAGCCCAGCGCCGATAATCGTCGAGTCCGAGCTTATTGGCATCGGGAAGGCTTGCCACGATCAAGTACTCGTGGCCGAGTATGTTCGCGTTCTCTATCTCGCGGTCGAGATTGTTGAAGATGTCGGTGTCGACATGGGTCGAGGGCGCCACCAATCCGTTGTGGTCGAGAATAGCGCGCAGCTTGGCTGGTGCCATTCCAAAGTTGTTCATCGAGCTCAGGAGCTCGACTTTCTTGTAGCCGGTGCGCGCAATGTTGACGAGAGTGCCCTCGAGATCCTTCCGCGCGTCGTCGCGCAGCGTGTAGAGCTGGATGCCGACATTCTTCAATCGCCGCCCGCCCGATCCGCCCGCGGCAGACGCGCAGCCTAGCTGTGGCGTTAAAGCAGCGACCCCAAGCGCAGTGAGAAATTCGCGTCGGTTCATTTCGCGTCCCCTTTAGGCTGGTGTTGTGACGACAGTTCGCAAGGGATAGCATATTCTCTGTCTCGCGCATCCAGCAAGATGAAGGAGCAAACTTCACTGCCAGGAGAGAGCCATGACCGGGAGCAACTATTCGCGACGTGAATTTCTCGAGCTGAGCGCGGCGGCCGCCGGCGGATCCCTTGCCGCGAGAACGGTCATCCTCCAGCCGGAAGCTCAAGCAGGGCCGAAGACCGTTGGTCCAAGCGACACAGTGCGGTTTGGAATCATAGGCGTAGGAATGCAGGGCTCGGGATTGCTCGGAACGTCAATCACTCTTCCCGGTGTCGAGTGCGCTGGCGCCGCTGATCTTTACGATGGCCGTCACACACTCGCTCGCGAGATCGTGCGCCCCAACCTGCCGGTGACTCGTCGCTACAGGGATCTACTCGACAACAAGGAAATCGATTGCATCGTTGCCGCCGTGCCCGACCACTGGCATCGACAGGTTGTCATCGACGCCGTGAGCGCCGGCAAGGACATCTACTGCGAGAAGCCGATGTCGCACAACGCCGCTGACGGAGTGGCGATGCTCGACGCGGCGCGGAAGGCGGGTCGCATCGTCCAGATTGGATCCCAGCGTGTGAGCTCACAGGTTTGCGCCAAGGCAAAGGAAATAATCGGCAAGGGCACGCTCGGAGATCTGATGCTGGTGGAAGGCTCGATGGGCCGCAACGACCCGTGCGGCGCGTGGCAGTATCCGCCGCCCTTCGACCTCTCGCCGGCAAATCTCGATTGGGATACCTGGCAGGGCGACGTCGTTCCGAAGCGCGCGTTCGATCCGATTCTCTTCGCGCGCTGGCGCTGCTGGAAGGAGTATGGAACCGGCGTCGCCGGAGATCTGCTGGTTCATCTGATAAGCGGGATGATGTTCATGCTCGGGATCAACGAGCCGGCGCGCTACGCGGCCGCTGTCGGCGGAATTCGCCACTGGAAGGATGGCCGCAACATGCCCGATGTTCATTCGGCGGTTTACTACTTTGGCGACGTGCCCGTTTACATGAGGCTCAACCTCGCCACGGAGATGCCCGAGATTTATCGAATCCAGGGCTCGAAGGGACTGCTCGAAGTGACGGGATCCAGCGTCACCTTCACACCGCAGCTCGGCATCGACACCTATCCGTGTTACTACACGGGCAGCTTCCCGCGCGCGATGCGCGAGCAGTACGAGAAACAGTGGCACGCCGAGAACGATGCGAAGCTGGCGAAGCTGCCACCGCAGGAATCAGTGACGTACCGGATGGCTGATTTCGACGACACCCGGCCGCATCTAGCCAACTTTTTCGACGCGGTGCGCACGAGGCGGCCGGTAGTTGAAGACGTCGTGTTCGGACACAACGCCGCGCTCGCCTGCCACATGGCGAACGAATCCTACTTCAGAAAAGCCGCGGTCACGTGGGACACCGCGTCTCGAACCATCAAGAACGTCTGACGCGGATCAGGCCTGCGCGCTCTTCCGTCCGGTGCGATGCAGCAGCCAGCCAAGTACGAACATCGCGCCGCCAACGACGAGCGAGCCCGGCCCTACCGTCATCATCCCGGGGAGCCAGATGCGCCAATCTCCCTGATGCGCGAAGACAGAGATCAGCATGATGGTGATGCCAAAGGCGAGAAAGATTCCGCCGATGCCCATTAGGGCTGCAGTTAGTCCGGATCGCATTGATTGGTGGTGAGTTCGCGCGAAAGATAACGACCTTTCAGCAGGCTGCGCCCGCGTTCATTGGCGGGCGCTTCAGCGTGCCGGGGTAATCACGATATTCCGGTACTCGACTGGACCGTGGTCGCCCTGCAGATAAATCGGCCCCGGCGTGCCCTCGTTGCTGTCGATGGCTCCTCCTGTTGGCCCGGGTATCTCACGATTTGAGATGACCTGCTTTCCGTTGGCGACAACGGTGACCATGCGGCCGATGAGTGTGATGTCGTACGTCTGCCACTGGCCCGCTGGCAACGACGCGATCTCGCTTGGCTCGATG
>Ga0207706_10002900_pt1 | contig 16585 bp, 19 predicted proteins | sample KBSC53metaG_FD_184318 | JGI IMG/M metagenome (GOLD analysis project Ga0207706, IMG submission 184318) | Corn rhizosphere microbial communities from Kellogg Biological Station, Michigan, USA - KBS C5-3 metaG (SPAdes) (version 2) | ecosystem: Host-associated > Plants > Roots > Rhizosphere > Soil ... | reverse complement strand
CGAGGGCGAGGCGACGGCGGCGCATCACTCCGCCCCGGCATGGGAGAGCCTACCCGCCGCCACCAAGCTCGACAGGCCCTATTCGCCCGGCGATCCGCAAGGCGCCCGCGCAGGAGACGCGACACTGGTCGCCGCCGACAGTTCGGCCGCCTCGCGCGAGGCCGCGGCCTATCGCCGGGAAGCGGACACCGAAACGAAGGGCGGCGAGGCTTCGGCGCAAGGGGAGAGCGGGCCGGAGGTGACCGAGCAAAAGTAGGCCCGCGCGCCGGAAGGCAGCGACCGCGCCGAGGTAACCCGTCGTCATCGGCGCGTGGCCGATATCGTTAGGCGAATGCATCGAACATGTGTACAAAGCCGTCATCGCTGACCTGTACCTGGGTTCTTAGCGACAGAGAGACGCCTCGGACGTGCTCCCGCCTTTGCCATGGGAGCCAACAGTGTCCGCCTTTCTCCTCGTCGGCTTAGTCATCGCCATCGCCTTGCTGCTCGCCACCTGGTTTGCCGGCGAGTGGATTTGCCGCCGGATCACGCTGCGCTACGAAAGGCGGCGCCGGCGGCTGTGGGACGGAATCGGTCCGGAGGATCGCCCCGGGCGCGACTAGCGTCCGCGCGCGACGTCGCAGGGTCGGGCGCGATATTCTTTCGTTTTCCAACTGCCTCCCTTTGCGCATAACGGGATCGGTTTCTGCTATCGTTCCGTGCACGGGCGCGGGCGCGGGAAGCGGCGCGCGTTCTCCCTCGAACTTGCGATGCGCGAGACGAGCAAGAACCGTGAAGAGCTGGCGTGGGGCCCGCCTCCTCGCCTCGGCTGGCGGGCACCGCCCTTGACGGCGGCGCCCGCAATGAGGAACACTCCACTTTACGGAATCAAACACCGTTTCAACGCCTTGTTCGACTGGAGAAAAACGAGAAAGAGGGAGTCCCATCGATGCACAGCTCAGTCAGGTTCGCCGCCATTGCTCTCGGGATCGCGACGCTGGCCGCGCCGGCCTTTGCGCAGACGCCGCCTCCGCCCCCATGGCGGCCCTATCCGGTGCTCGGCGCCGATCTCGGGCTCGGCGGGACGGGGTCGTTCTCCGCGGTCGACAACACCGACACCGGCCAGCTGTGCTACATGATCTTCGCCGCCGGGGCGCAGAACGTCACCGGCGCTTCGATCCGCGACGCCAAGAGCCACGCCCCGGTGGTGGCGCTGCAGGCGCCGGGCGCGGGCGGCACCAGCGGGGCCTGCGCGAACGTCGACAAGGGCCTCGCCAAGATGCTCGCCGACAATCCCGGCAACTATTACGTTGCGCTCGACAGCGCGGCCTATCCGAACGGCGTCGCTGCGAGCGGGGCGCTGACGTCCGCGCTCGGCGTGGCGATCGGCTGATGATGAAACAGGGAAGGGGATCGACAATGCACTCGATGCTGAAGACCGCCGCCTGCGCGATCGGCGCGCTGGCGCTTGCCGCTCCGGCCGCCGCGCAGCAGAACGCGCCACAGGGCCAGGCCGCGCCGCCGCAGCAGGCCCAGCGGCCCAACGCGCCGCCGCCCGGGCCGCCGCGCCGGGCGCCGCAGCCATACAGCCCGCAGCCGGCGGTCACCGCCAGCTTCGCTGGTCGGAATGCGAACTTCACCGGTGTCGTCGACCCCGCCGCGGGGCAGCTATGTTACCTGCTCAACGTGGCCGGGATCGACGGCGTGACGGGCGCGCGGATCGTCACCGACAAGGGCCAGCAGGTGGTCAACCTCGAAACGCCGGTCGACGGCGCTAGCGGGACTTGCGCTTCGATCGGCGCGGACGTGGCGAAGGCGCTCCTGGCGAGCCCGGGCAACTACGTCGTGCAGATCGACAACGCGGCCTACCCGCAAGGCGCCGCCAGCGCGCCGCTGGTGGCGCAGACGTACGGCTAGGCCTGTCCCGGGCGCGCTGGACGAGGGGCACGATTAACTAACCCACATTGGCGGGTTCCTCCGTCGCCCGCGTGCCCGGCACGGTTCGCCGATTCGTCGGAAACGCGGGACGGGGCTCGGGACTCGCTCAGATGCGTGCCGCGGCCGAACCCCCGATGCCCGGCACGCGCGGAACAGGCCGGTGTCTCCACCGGCCGACGCGGTGGCGAGTTGGCGGACGGCCGGGCCCAGTCCTCTCGGCGATCCGACGATCCGCCCTGCACCAAGGCGAGAGAGGGGGAGGCCGTGCGAGTCCTCCCCCTCATTCGCGTGCCCGACTCGCCGGAACCGCGGGGCGCCTTGTCGCGTTCTTCTCGCGTCTCACATGAGGAGAGTCCGCCATGAAGCCGATCACCGCCGTGGTTTCCCTGACCGTCCTGACCGCCGCCTGCACGACCACCGCCGGCGGGGGAGCGGCGCCGACCCACACCGGCACGCCGCTCGTCGCCACGCTCGACGGCAAGGCCGAAGTGCCCGGGCCGGGTGACCCCAACGGTAACGGCGAATTCTCCGGCTGGTTCGACGCCGCCAAGGGCCAGGTGTGCTACACTCTTGGCGTCGGCAGCCTTGCGAGCCCGACCATGGCGCACATCCACCGCGGCGATGCGCAGACCGCCGGCCCGGTCGTCGTCCCGCTGGCGAACCCGGTGCACGACATCGCCGACACTTGCGCCCCCGTCGCCCCGGCGCTGGTGAGCGAGATTCTCGCCAATCCGGCCGGGTTCTACGTCAATGTGCACACGACGCAGTATCCCAAGGGCGCGATCCGCGCCCAGCTCTCGAAGAAATAGGAAAAGGGCTTACTGAGCGCTGGCGCTGTCGCCGTCGTCCTCGACGGCGAGCGTGACCTGGCCGCTGCCGGCGCGGCGCAGGCCGATCTGCTCGGCGGCGGCGCGGGACAGATCGATCACGCGATGGCCGGCAAACGGCCCGCGGTCGTTGATCCGCACGACGACGCTGTGGCCGTGATAGGTCACCCGCACAAGGCTGCCGAGGGGCAGGGTGCGGTGCGCGGCGGTCAGCTCATTGGGGTTGAAGCGCTCGCCGCTGGCAGTGCGATGTCCAGCGAGCTCGGCGCCATACCAGCTGGCCATGCCGCCGCTGATCGGCTCCCACGCGCTGTTCTCGTCGTTGTCGCTGTCGGCGATACCTTGGTCCACGGCGGCGCCGGTCGCAGCGAGGCCGGACGCGCTGTCGTCGGTCGGAGCGGCAGGTTCGGTGAGGTCGGCGACGGGCGCCGCTGCGCCGTCGATCGGCGCCGCGTCCTTGGCGTATCCAGGCGCAATCGCCCCGCCGAGACCCAGAACGACCGCTGCAGCTAGCAGCGCGCGCAGCCTCATGGTGTTGTTCCCGTCCATGACGGGTTCGGGCTAGCCGCTAAATCGCCCCGAAAGGAACCCCGCTGCCTTCGTTCGGCCCCATTTGAGGCTCGACTCGCCGTGAGTCGTGGAACCGGTCCCGCCCGAGTCCAAGATCGGGACAACGGTGTGCCCGGGACAAAAACGGAAATGGGGCCGGCCTTGCGGCCGACCCCACTCTCACCGGCGTGTGGTCTTCACCGAAGCGAAGAACTTGACGCCTGACGTCTTTCGCACGCGAGCCGTGAGGCAGCGCTGCTATGTCGCCCGGCGCTCGCGCCGGTGCCGGTTCCGTCGGGGGACGGATGAAATCCGAAGACCTCGTCCAAACCGCCCGGCAGTTCCGCGACCGGTCAATCGGCCCTGCTCTTCAAGTCAGGCAATGCGGGGCACTGCCCTTCTGTCCAAGCCGGCCGGAAAGCCCGGCCTGCCGACTGCGCACCTTCGGAGTTTCAACGGTTCGAAAGTTACGAGCGTCCGAAGACCCTTTTGGCTTTCGTTCCTCCACCCCGCGGCATCTCGCCGTCGCGTCGAAGGCAGTTCCAAAATCTCTTCATCTTTCAGGGTATTACCCCGTCCATCCGAAGAGCCAATCCCTGCTCTCGATGGGTTGAAGATGCTCGCCGAATCCGAGTCGGGCAATGGGAAACCGGTCGACTTATCCACTTTCGCCAGGATTGCCAGTGGACAACGGTGGATAACTCAACTTCCCGCCGTGATTACCGTCACTTATCCACGATCACGTTTAGCCAAAAGGCGTAGCCGCAAGGCGTTGAGCTTGATGAAGCCCTCGGCGTCGTGCTGATCGTAGGCGCCGGCGTCGTCCTCGAAGGTGACGTGGCGCTCCGAATAGAGGCTGTCGGGACTCTTGCGACCGACCACCTGGGCGAGGCCCTTGTAGAGCTTCAGCCGAACGGTGCCGTTGACCTTTTGCTGGCTGAGATCGATCGCCGCCTGCAGCATCTCGCGCTCGGGGGCGAACCAAAAGCCGTTGTAGATCAGCTCCGCGTAGCGCGGCATCAGCTCGTCCTTGAGGTGCGCAGCACCGCGGTCGAGCGTGATCTGCTCGATCCCGCGATGGGCAACGGCATAGATCGTGCCGCCCGGCGTTTCGTACATCCCGCGGCTTTTCATGCCGACAAAGCGATTCTCGACGAGGTCGAGCCGACCGATGCCGTGCCTCTTGCCGAGCGCGTTGAGCTCTGTGAGCAGACTCGCCGGCGTCATGGCCTCGCCGTTCAGCGCAACGCCGTCGCCTTTCGCGAAGTCGATGGTGATGTATTCCGGCTGGTTGGGCGCGTCTTCGGGGTTGTCGGTCCGCGAATAGACGTAGTCGGGCACTTCCCCCCACGGGTCCTCGAGAACCTTTCCCTCGCTCGAGGTATGCAGCAGGTTGGCGTCCGTCGAGAACGGGCTCTCGCCGCGCTTGTCCTTCGGCACCGGGATCTGGTGCTTCTCGGCCCAGGCAACCAACGCGGTGCGGCTGGTGAGGTCCCACTCGCGCCAGGGGGCGATCACCTTGATGTCGGGATCGAGCGCGTAGGCCGAAAGCTCGAAGCGGACCTGGTCGTTGCCCTTGCCGGTCGCTCCGTGAGCGATCGCATCGGCACCGGTCTCATGGGCGATTTCGATGAGCCGTTTCGAGATGAGCGGCCGGGCGATGGAAGTGCCGAGCAGGTAATCGCCTTCGTAACGCGCGTTGGCGCGCATCATCGGAAACACGAAATCGCGGACAAATTCCTCGCGCAAGTCATCGATGTAGATGTGCTCGGGCTTGATGCCCATCATCTCGGCCTTCGCCCGCGCGGGCTCGAGTTCCTCGCCCTGGCCAAGATCGGCGGTGAAGGTGACGACCTCGCAGTCGTAGGTCACCTGCAGCCACTTCAGGATCACGCTGGTGTCGAGTCCGCCCGAATAGGCGAGAACGACACGATTGATGTCCGACATGGGCGTTGTTCCTCGATGAAAGGGAGAGCACGATGCGCGCGCCCCCTTAGCAAGTGAGACGCGGGGGACAAGGGGAGGTCACGATGGCAAAGGCCGAACTGAAGACGAAGCCGACCGAGGTGACTGTCGAGGCTTTCATTGCCGGCCTGCCGGACGAGCAAAGGCGCGACGAGGCTCGCGCGATCGATGCGATCTATAGACGCGTCACGGGGGTCGAGCCGAAGATGTGGGGGCCGAGCATCATCGGCTATGGCAGCTACGATTACCGCTACGAGAGCGGCCGTACGGGCACCATCTGCAGGGCCGGTTTCAGTCCACGAAAGGGGGCGCTCACGTTCTACCTCCTCGACGGTTATGGCGCACGCCAGCCCCAGGCCGACGCGCTGATGTCGCGCCTCGGCAGCCATTCGACAGGCAAGGCCTGCCTTTACGTCAAGCAACTGGCCAGGGTCGATCTTGACGCTCTCGAAGGGCTGGTCGCGCTCTGCTGGCAGACGATGAACGAACGGCACCCGTAGCGCTAGGGGGCGGGCTCTATCCTCAGCACGGCGTTCTCGGGCCCATCGGTCAGCACGTAGATGAACCCGTCGGGTCCCTCAACGACATCGCGCACGCGCTGGTGGAGGTCCTGCAGCAAGGCCTCGCGGCGCAACTCGCCATAAGTGTCGTTCATCACCACTCGCTGGAGGCTGCCGGTGCCGGGGATTTCGCCCCACTGGGCGCTGCCGATGAACAGGTTGCCTTTCCAGGCGGGGAACTTGTCCCCTTCGTAGAAAAGCAGGCCGGAAGGGCCGATCGAGGGAAGCCAGACCAGCAGCGGCTTCTCGATGCCCGGCCCGACCGGCGTGTCGGACAGCGGTCCGCCGTCGTAATTGCGGCCGTACGTGAAGTCCGGCCAGCCGTAGTTGCCGCCCGGCTTGATCAGGTTGACCTCGTCCCCGCCGTTCGGGCCGTGCTCGGCGGAAATTATGTCCCCGCTCACCGGGTGAACGGTCAGGCCGTGCTGGTCGCGGTGGCCATAACTATAGATCGCCGGATTGGCGTCCTTTCGCCCGACGAAGGGATTGCCCGACGGGATCGAGCCGTCGGCATTGAGGTGCAGCACCTTGCCATAGATGGTATTGAGGTCCTGCGACGTCTTGCCGAACGCCCCGCCGCTGGTGATAAACAAGCTTCCGTCCCTGGCAAAGGCGAGCCGCGAGCCGAGCGCGGCGGACGGGCCTCCCTGGATCAGCGTCTCAACACCGCTGAGCTTCCCGTTCTCGAGCTTGCCGCGCATGACCGTCAGCTTGCCGAAGCTATAGAGCGCAGGGGTGCCGGCGTCGGCGTCGGCCGGTCGTTGAGCCGGCTCGTTGTAGGTAAAATAGAGCCAGTGGCTGGTGGCGAAGTCCGGGGCGAGCGCGATGTCCTGCAATCCGGTGCTGAAAGCGGATCCCGTGGGCGGCTTGGGCATGCCCGCGACCGGTTGCGGATCGAGCACGGCGCCCGGCGTCGTCGCTGCGCGGATCACGCGCAGGTCTGCCCCCCGTTCGGTCACGAGCAGATCGCCGTTTGGCAGGAACTCGATCGCGAACGGCCGCTTGAAGCCCTTGGCGACAACCGAGACCTTGATCTTGTGCTGTTCGGCGGTGTCGAAGACGTACGGCCTCGTCGAGAGGGACACGGGCGCGGCGCCGATCTTGGGCGGTTGCTGGGCTGGCAGAGCTGCGGATGCCAGCAAAGCCAACGCTGACAGGCTCAATTTGACGGTACGTTTCATGATTTCGATCCCCCTGTTCGGCTCCTTGCTGTCCCTAGCCTTTAATCGGCTTGGCGTGGAGTTGTGGATTGAGGGCCGAGACGTGATTCAGCCACGCCCGCGGCTTGCGCATCAGGTCGTGCGGGTAATCGACCTTCAGGCCCGCCATCTCGGCCATCTTGCCGACGAAGCTGATGCAGTTGTTGTGATCGAGGTCGTAGAACTTGCCCGGATGATGGGCCCAAAAGTCCACTTCCGCGCGCATCTTGCGGTAAGTCGCATCGTCCACCGTGACGGTGAAATGCCTGTTGGTCTTCTCGATCCACTTGGGTTGTTCGACGAAGATTTCGCCTTCCACAGGGCCCGTGAGGATCGACGGCGAGATATGCTTGGCGGTGAAGCCGAAGTTCTCGTCGACGGCCTGCGCGGTGTCCTCGAGCGTTCCCCTGAACACGACGAAGGTGTGCGGATAGCGGCCGAAGAACAGCGAGCCGTTGAAGCTGTGGAATTCGACTTCGACCTTGGCCCATGCCGGCTGGGCGAAGGCAAACAAGGCGACAAGGGCGAACAGCAGGCGAAGGCACGCGGAGCGAAGGACTCGCATGGTTTCAAGGGTTAGGCGGTCGGCCTCTCGCCCGCAACAGCGCTTCCCGGTCCAAGCGATCGAAGCAGGCCCGGTAAGTACGCGCCTAGGCATGCGGCCCGGTAGAGATAGCTCGACCAGAGGGCCAGCCATACGCCGAGATTGCCACGCGGGCGCAGGGCGAGATCGCTCCCGAGGTACATGAGCGTCGCGAGGACCGCGGCATTGCGCAACGCGCGACCGCGCGTGGCGCCGATGAAGATGCCGTCCAGCATCCAGCTCGGCATGCCGATCAGCGGCACCAGGGCGGCGAACGGCAGGAACGAGGCAGCCGTGGCACGGATCGCCCCGTCGGTGGTGATGAACCGAACGGCGAAGCTTCCGAAAGTCCAGAACGCGATCGCCAAAGCGCAACCCGAGGCCAGCGAAAACTCCAGCGTCAGGCGGGCCGCGCGCAGGAACTGCGCGCGCGAGCCGGCACCTATGGCCTGGCCGATGCGGGATTCGGCGGTGAAGGCGAAGGCGTCGAGAATGAAGGCCGCGACGCTGACGAACTGCATCAGCACGTGGTTGGCGGCGAGATTCACCGCCCCGAGCCGCGCGCCGGCGTTGGCGAACCAGGCGAACAGGACCAGCAACGCGACCGTGCGGATCATCAGGTCCCGGTTGATCGCGAACAGCCGCGCCATGGCGTCGCGCGCGAACAGCATCGAGCGCCCGGCTCGGCGGGCCAGCACCAGCGGGCTGGCGCCGGCGATGCGGGTCACCACCACGACCCCGGTCGCCAGGGCCACCCATTCGGCGCTCGAGGTGCCGAAGCCGACGCCCGCAGCTCCCATCCCGAGGCCGAACACCAGCGTCACGTCGAACACGATGTTGGCGAGGTTCATTACCAGCTGCAGTCCGAGCGCCGCTCTCGTACGCCCGAGGCCGAACAGCCACCCGTTGATCGCAAACACGGCCAGTGATGCCGGCGCACCGAAGAACCGTGCCGTGACGAAGGCGCGGGCCTGCCCGGTCACCAGCTCGCCGCCGGCAAATATCGCAAAGGCCAGCTCGCGCAGCGGCCACATCGACACGAGCAGCGCGAGCCCGATGGCAATGCCGATCACCAGTCCGCGCACCAGCAGGGCTTCGATCTCGTCGCGCCTGCCGGCGCCGTCGGCTTGCGCGGTGAGACCGGTCATGCCCATGCGCAAGAAGCCAAACGTCCAGAAGATCAGGTTGATGATCGTCGCTCCGAGCGCCACACCGGCGAGCGCGGCTGCGCTGCCGGTGCGGCCGATCACGATCGCATCGACCACGCCGACGAGCGGGATCGAGGCCTGCCCGAGCATGATCGGCCAGGCCTGGGCGAAGACCGCGCCGCGGTTCAAAGCGGGTAGGGAAGGGCGATCCGGCATCAGCGGCACGTCGCACGCGCACCGCGAGGACGCAACTCAGCCGCCGACGAGAACCTTTTCGAGCTGCTCCTGCTCATTCTGACCGAGCAGGGCGCGCTCGCGGGCCTCGATATAGTCGCGAGTCAGCGGCAGCGCCCTCCGGCTCCGGGCGTACTGGATCTGGTAGTTGCACAGCCCGCCGCTTTCGAACGCCGCCGCCGCGCCGGAAAGATAGAAGGTCCACATGCGGAAGAAGCGTTCGTCGAACAGGGCGACGATCTCATCCTTGTGCTCCATGCACCTCCCGTACCAGGCGCGAAGCGTCTTGGCATAGTGCAGTCGCAGGTTCTCGATATCGGTGGCGATCAGCTTCATCTTCTCGCTGCGGGTGATCGCCTCGCTGAGGGCCGGGATATAGCCGCCGGGGAAGATGTACTTGTCGGTGAAGGCGTCGGTTCGGCTCGGCCCGCCCATGCGGCCGATGGTGTGGATGAGCGCCACGCCGTCCGGCTTCATCAGGTTGTGGCAGGTGCGGAAGAACGTTTCGTACTGCGGTGTGCCGACGTGCTCGAACATGCCGACCGAGACGATCCGGTCGTAGGCAAACCCGCGCCCGTCAAGCTCGCGATAGTCGACCAGCTCGAACCGCACCTTGTCGGCAACGCCGGCATCCTCGGCCCGCTCTTTCGCGAGAGCGATCTGCTCCTCGCTCAACGTGATTCCATGGACCTCGACACCGTACTTTTGCGCGAGATAGATCGCCATTCCGCCCCAGCCGCAACCAATGTCGAGCACCGTGTTACCCGGCTCGATGGCAAGCTTGGCCGCGATATGCGCCAGCTTGGCTTCCTGCGCTTCGCCCAGCGTCATGCCTTCGCGCGGCCAATAGGCGCAGCTGTATTGCATGTGCTCGGAATCGAGCATGTGCTTGTAGAGCTCGTTGCCGATGTCGTAATGATGGGACACATTGCGCTTGGCGCTGCTCGGCCGGTTGAACTGGCCGACGAGGAAGCTCACACGGCGGGCGACGCGGCGCGAGAACGTCGGCGCGAGCATCTTGCCTTCGCCCTCCCACGGGTTGTTGCCCATGATCAGCTGGATCAACTCCATGATCCCGCCGCGCTCCATGACGATGCGGCCTGCCATGTAAGCCTCGCCCGCGCCAAGGCGCGGGTCCATCAGGATATCGCGCGCGACCTTGTCGTCGGTGAAGCGCACCGCGACGTCGGGAAAATCGTCGTCGGGCTTGCCGAAGGTCACCGTGCGGCCCGAAGCATAGGTAAGCTTGAGCTGCCCGCGCTTGACCCGCGCGGCCAGCAGCCGGTCGAGCATTCCCCTCTTCATGCGATCAATCCGGTCCGTTTCCCCATTGCGGGAGCGAGAAAACGGTTCCCGCGGGTCTTGTCAATTGCCTGTATCAAATTCCGGCATACCATTGATAGCCACGATCCTCCCAATATCCGCCCTTGCCGCCGGCGATGCCGTCCAGGCTGGCGACGGCTTCGATGCCGACCAGGTACTTCGCCTGCTTGTAGCCGAGCTGGCGTTCGATGCGCATGCGCAGCGGTGCGCCGTTCGGCACCGGCAAGGGGGCCCCGTTGAGCTCGTGAGCGACGATCGTCTGCGGATGGAACGCATCGACGAGATCAATGCTCTCGTAGTAGTCGCCGTCACCGAGATTGTCGGCGCAGCGGAAGACGAGGTAACGCGCTTCGCGCTTGAGCCGCGCCATGTCGAGGATCGTCTTCAGCTGCGGACCGGTCCACTGGCCGATCGCGCTCCAGCCTTCGACGCAATCGTGCCGGGTGATCTGGGTCCGCTGGGGCAAGGCGCGGATTTGCGCGAGCGACAGCGATAGCGGCACGGCGACGAGCCCGGTGACCGCGAGACGCCAGTCGGCAAAGCCGGAGGCCTCGTGCGCCGCGTAGCTGTCCGTCCCCGGATCGCTGGTGCCGTTGCTGCGGAAATACGGCGAGATGTCGGCCGGCGAGAATTCGCGCGCCAGGGCGTCACGCCCACCGAGCGTGCGCTGCACGTCGCGGTGCCAATTCTCGGCCGCGGCAAACAGCTTCTTCATCGGCTTCGTATCCGCAACCTTCGAGCACCCGGCAAGAAAGCTCGCGCCGAGCCCGACAAGAACGTTACGCCGCTTCATCGCTGCGTCCTCCCGTGATCATGTCGCCGATCTGCCGCGCAGGGCCGGACAGCAGCACCAGCACCACGTGGATGACGAGGAAGCCGAACAGGCCCCAGGCGACGAGGAAATGGATCGAGCGCGCGCTTTGCCGGCCGCCGAACACGTCCACCAGCCATGGAAGGGCGGCATCGGTGCCGGGGCTGATCGCCATTCCCGATGCGATCATCAGCGGCAGAAAAATGAACAGCACGACGCCGTAGGCGACCTTCTGCAGGAAATTGTATTTGCCGTCCCCGTGATGGAAATCCAGGCGAAGGTGGGCGGCAATGTCGGCCCTCATCTCCGACCAGCGCCACTCCTTCCGGCGGGTGACGATGTCGCGGCGCAAGTGGCCGTTGAACAGCGCAACGAGCATGAACACGAGCAGGCCGATGGCGAAGACCCAGGCGAACAGGATATGCCACCAGCGGGCGTCAGCCAGACTGTAGTGCGCGGGGATTGTCGCCCAGCCCGGGAAGTGGGCGACGTTGAACCATGCGGTTTTCGGATCGAACCCCGCCTGGCCCCAGTAGAGGTGCGGGTGGGCGTTCGAGATGTTGAGCCCGGACATGAACAGGATCGCCAGCGCAAGCAGGTTGATCCAATGCCATAGCCGCGTCGACAGGCGATGCTTCCTCATGCTTGCTTCCCTCGCGCCAGAAACATCACGTCCCGTCGCTGGCTTAGCAGATGCTGGCCTGAATCGACAAAAAGCGCCTGCCCGCTGGCCAGTGGACCGGTGGCGAGGAACCATGCCGCATCGGCCACTTCCTCGAGACCGGTTCGGCGCTCGAGCAGGTTCATGCGGTGCGAGACCTCGGTTTCCGCCGGGGATTGGTCATGGCTCGGCAGGATGGCCCCCGGGGCGAGGGCAAAGACCCGGTCGGCCGGGGCGGCCGCCATCGCCATCATCGGCACGGTCGCGGCCAGCGCGTGCTTGCTCACGGTGTAGCTGAAGAAGTCCGGATTGGGGTTGGCCAGCTTCTGGTCGGTGAGCTCGATCACGCGCCTCCCGGCCCGCGAGCGAGCGAGCCTCAGGTAAGCCTGCGCCATGGCCGCCGGCGCCGCGGCGTTCACCTGCATCGCTTCGGTGAAGACTTCGGCGTCGAGCGAAGTCACCTCGTCGGGCCGGAACACCGAGGCGCAGTTCACCAGCACGCGCCAATCGTCCAGATCACCGGCGAGGCGTTCGACCATCGCGACGGCTGCAGCCGGATCCGCAAGGTCGCACGTCACGGCCTCGGCGCTCGGCAGCGCGGCGGCGAGCTCGGCGCCTTGCTCGGCCGAGGTGTGACAATGGACCACGACGTGCCACCCTTCGGCGGCGAAGCGCCGCACGATGGCTTCGCCGATCCGGCGGGCGCCCCCGGTGACGAGAGCGGCCGGGCGGGACATCACTGGCGCGTGGCGTCGAACGCGAAGCTGACCTTGACGGCGTTGTCGAGCCCGTTGCCGTGCTGGCCGTTGCCGATGCCGTAGGCCGTCCGGTCGACCGAGGCGTGGCCCTCGACATGACGCTCGGCGCCCGAGCCCGTCAGCTTGAAGTTGAGGTCCTGGGGCATCGACATTCCGCGCAGGCTGAGCGTTCCATGGGCGACAAAGCCGCCGGCAGGATCCGCCGTCACCGAGGTGCTGTCGTAAGTTGCCGTGGGTGTGGCCGGGGTGTTGAAGAACTCGTCGCCCTGCAGAAGCTGGTCCTTGAAGCTGTCGCCGATCACGGCGCTGGCGAGGTCCACGTCGATATGGATCGCGGCATTGCCCGGGCTGTCGGGATCGAAGTTGACCGTTCCGCCCCATTTCGCAAAATTCGCGGCGATCGAATCCGACCCGTTGCCGACGGAAAAGCCGAGCGCCCCGCCCGGCTTTATGGTCCACGCGGGCGCGGTGGACGTGGCCGCCACCGCGCGGTCCGCCCGGGTCCCCGTCAAGGCAACCGCGCCGGCGAACGCGACGACGGCCAGTGCGGCGGCGCCCTTCCAGTTGCGATGTTGCATGCGTCCCTCTCTCCAGTCGTTCGCGCGACTATAGCGGCTCAAGGGCGGGCGATGGCAAGGCCAATTCTCCGCCAAGGCTGCGGATCCATGCAAATCGGTCGTGAACCTGCGCTGTCCGCAGGCGATCAGTCGGTGCGGGTGGTGGTCGTCGTGGTCGTCGATCCGCCGGGCGAGGTCGATGCCGTCGATGTCACGCTGGTCTCGTCATTGTCGCTGCCGATATTGTCGGCCGCGTTGCTGACCTCCGAGGAGGCGACGCTGAGATTGCTGGCGGTGTCGGAGACCGCGCCTTCGGCCGCGCTCGCCGCGCTTTCCTGGGTTTGCTGCGAGCATCCGGAAAGGATCAACCCGGCGGCCATGGCTCCGACGATGACAATGCGCATTCGTTGTCTCCCCACTTATGTTGGCGCGCGAGACAACGGCGGGCGGGCGCGTGAGTTCCACAGGGCGGCCGTCACTCGGGCACGTTCGCGCGCAGTTCGTCGAGCCACACGGCGCCGGCAGCGTCGCTCGGCGCCCGCCAGTCGCCGCGCGGGCTGAGCGCGCCGCCGCCCGACACCTTCGGCCCGTTCGGAATGGCGCTGCGCTTGAACTGGCTGAACTCGAAGAACCGCTCGAGGAAGCTCTCCATCCACCGGCGGATGGTCGGCAGGTCGTACGCGTTCTTGTTTGCGTCGGGAAAGCCGGCCGGCCAGGCACCGTGCCCGACGTCGCGCCAGGCGTGCCAGGCGAGAAACGCGACTTTCGACGGCAGCTGGCCGTAGCGCATCGTGTGGTGCAGGTAGAAATCGTTGAGCTCGTACGGCCCGACCTTCTGCTCGGTCGATTGGATCTCGCCGTCCTCGCCGACGGGCACCAGCTCGGGGCTGATCTCGGTAGCGAGGATCGCCTCGAGCACCTTGTCGGTCGCGGGATCGAACTGGTTGGTCCGCACGGCCCAGCGGATGAGGTACTGCATCAGCGTCTTCGGCACGCCGGCGTTGACCGCGTAATGGCTCATCTGGTCGCCGACGCCGTAGGTGCACCAGCCGAGGGCCAGCTCGCTCAAGTCCCCGGTGCCGACGACAAACCCGCGATGCTGCCCGGCGAGCCGGAACAGGTAATCGGTCCTCAATCCCGCCTGCACGTTCTCGAACGTGACATCGTAGACCGGCTCGCCGCGGCCGAAGGGGTGGCCGATATCCTCCAGCATCGTCCGCGCGGCGGGGCGGATGTCGATTTCCTGCGCGGTGATGCCCATCGCCTGCATCAGCTTCCAGGCGTTCGACCTCGTGCCTTCGGAGGTGCCGAAGCCCGGCATCGTGTAGCCGCGGATCAGGGCACGCGGCAGGTCGAGGCGGTCGAGCACCTTGGCGGCCACGATCAGCGCGTGGGTCGAGTCGAGGCCGCCGGAAATGCCGATGATCATGCTGTCGCCGTGGGTCTGCTCGTAACGGCGCATCAGGCCGTCGACCTGGATGTTGAAGGCCTCGTAGCAATCGGCGTCGAGCCTGTCGGGGCGGTTGGGCACGAACGGGAAGCGCCGGATCGGACGCACCAGCCCGACGTCGCCTCGCGCAGGGCGGTGGTCGAAAGAGACGACGCGCAGGCTGTCCTGCGGCCGCCCCGCCGCCTCGGCGTTGTCGTTGAAGGTCTTGAAGCGGATGCGCTCGCCGAGGATGCGCTGCGTATCGACATCGACGATGCACAGCTCCGGGCGCAGGCTGAAGCGTTCGCTCTCCGCCATCAGGTCGCCCAGTTCGTAAACCAGGCCCTGGCCGTCCCAGGCGAGGTCGGTCGTGCTCTCGCCATGGCCCGCCGCCGAATAGACATAGGCCGACGCCGTGCGCCAGGATTGCGCCTGGCAGAGCACCTTACGCTCGTCGGACTTGCCGATGACGATGTTCGAGGCCGACATGTTGGCGAGGATCGTGGCCCCGGCCAGCGCACCGGCGGTCGAAGGCGGGGTGGGGGCCCAGAAGTCTTCGCAGATCTCGACGAACAGCCTGAAGCCGGGAAGCTGGTTGGAGGCGAAGATGAGGTCGGTTCCGAAAGGAACCTCAATCCCGCCGACGACAATCGCCTGCTGCTTGACGTTCAGCCCGGAGGCGAACCACCGCTTCTCGTAATATTCGCGGTAGTTTGGCAGGTAAGTCTTCGGCACGGCACCGAGCAGCCGCCCGTCGGCAATGGCGAGAGCACAGTTGTAAAGCCGGCCGTCCTTGCGCAGCGGCGCTCCGATGAGCAGGACGGGGGTGAGCCCCTGGCTGGCGGCAACGATGGCCGCCACGGCCTGCTCGACCGCATCGAGCAGGGCGGCCTGCATGACGAGGTCGTCGAGGGCATAGGACGAGAGGCACAGCTCGGGATAGACGAGCAGGTCGACATGCGCGGCGTGGGCGCGCTGGGCCTCGTCGACGATCCCGTCGCGGTTGTGGCCGACGTCGGCCGTGCGCACGCGCGGGGTGCTGGTCGCGACGCGGACGAAACCGTGGCGGTGCATGTCGTAGAAGGGATGGGCCCGCGGGTCGGCCGGCCGCGATGCGTCTTCCTCGGCCGGCTCGAGCCAGTCGCCTGCTCCGCAGATCCCGAGATCCGCGAGCCTCTTCTGGATACCGGGGCGCGGTATCTTGCCGCCAGTCTCCCAACCATACACCGTTCGGCTCGGCCAAGGATGCGGCTCGCCGAATTTTCGGCCGAATTCCGCCGCCGTCAGCGGAGGTCGCTGGCGCTCGCGCCAGGCGCGAATCTTTTCCCCGGCTCTATGCATATCCCCAAGTATCCAAAAAGGATACTTATCGCAAGGCGATTCCCGTCCTAGTCGCGAAGGCTTTGCTCGAGCATTTGCAGCGCCACGTCGAGCGCGGCGATACGCACGCCGTCGCGGCCGATGGCGCCGAAGTGCTCCTCGCGGTGGCGCGTTTCGCCGGCTCTTCGGGCGCAGGCGAAATGGACCAGGCCCTCCTCGTCGTCGGGGCCGGCTGGCCCTGCAAAGCCGGTGATCGCCACGGCAAGGTCGGCATCGGATCGACGAAGCGCCCCCTGGGCCATCTCGCGGGCGACCGGCTCGCTGACCGCACCGCAGGCGTCCACCTTCTCGCGCGCGATCCCGAGCAAGTCGCACTTGGCCTGCTTGGCATAGACGACGAAGCCGCGATCGAACACATGACCCAGGCCATGCAGGTCGGTCAGCAGCGCGGCGAGCAGTCCCCCGGTGCAGCTTTCCGCCGTGGCGAGCTTCAAGTTCCGAGCGCTGGTGGCCTCAAGGACCCGCTCGGCCCGATCCTGCACCTTCGATGGCAGGACCTGGTCGAGCGTTTCGGCAGCCATGCATTCGTCTCCACTGCCGGCCCGCCCGGCAGGGAGAGAATTCCTTGAAAGGGCAAGCGGTTCCTAGGCCGCCTCGCGCTCGCTGCCGATCGGAAGCTGGGCGCGCACGCTCGCCTTTGAGAGGTCGAGCCCATAGAGCTTCTCGGCGTTGCCGCCGACGATC
>Ga0207706_10002898_pt1 | contig 16587 bp, 25 predicted proteins | sample KBSC53metaG_FD_184318 | JGI IMG/M metagenome (GOLD analysis project Ga0207706, IMG submission 184318) | Corn rhizosphere microbial communities from Kellogg Biological Station, Michigan, USA - KBS C5-3 metaG (SPAdes) (version 2) | ecosystem: Host-associated > Plants > Roots > Rhizosphere > Soil ... | reverse complement strand
AGCGGCACCAGCAGCGGCGTGACCATCGCCGGCGCCCTGTCCGGCTCACCGGCGGCCAGCGCCGGCCTGACCGAGGGTGACACGATCACCTCGGTGGGCGGCCAGACGGTCTCCTCGGCCACCGACATCCAGCAGATCCTGGTCAAGTACCACCCGGGCGACAAGATCTCGGTCAGCTGGGTGGACCAGAGCGGGCAGTCCCAGACGGCGACCGTGACGCTGGCCTCCGGCCCCGCGGCCTAGAAACCCGGGGCGGGTAACCCTGCGACCCGCCCCGCACGCCAGTGACCCCCGGTCACCCCCCGGGGGTCACTGGCTTCGCCGTCTTGTCAACCCGCCGCGGCCTGGGTCGGCGGGGAACGATAGCGCCGCCCGTTCGGGATAAAAATGACATGAAGGCGGCGAGAGGAGAACGGGTGCGCGCGGCGAGACTGCACGCGGTGGGCGACCTGCGGGTGGCGGACGAACCCGAACCGGAGGCGGGGCCGGGGATGAACCTGGTGCGGGTCACCGCGGTCGGCATCTGCGGCTCTGACCTGCACTGGTGGGACGAGGGCGCGATCGGCGACGCCAGGCTCACGCATCCGCTGGTGCTCGGCCACGAGGGCGCGGGCGTGATCGCGGACGGGCCGCGGCGCGGCGAGCGGGTGGCGATCGACCCGGCGATCCCGGACGAGACGTGCCGGGCCTGCCGGGACGGCTACCGGAACCTGTGCTACCGGATCAGGTTCTCCGGTCACGGCGAGACCGACGGCATGCTCCGCGAGGTCATGGCCTGGCCTTCTGGCCTGCTGCATCCCCTGCCCGACGGCGTGTCCGACGCGGACGGGGCCATGCTGGAGCCGCTCGGGGTGGCGATCCACTCCGCCGACCTGGGTCACCTCCCGTTCGCCGGGGCGGCCGCGGTGATCGGCTGCGGGCCGATCGGGCTGCTCCTCATTCAGGTGCTGAAGGCGGCGGGCGCGAGTTCGGTGCTGGCGGTCGAGCCGCTGGCGCACCGGCGGGAGGCGGCAGCGCGGATGGGAGCGGACCAGGTGGCCGACTCCGACGCCGCCCTGGACGACGCGGGGGTGGACGTGGCGTTCGAAGCGGCCGGCAACGACGAGGCGGTCGGGCTGGCCATGGCCTCGGTGCGGCCCGGCGGGCGGGTCGTGCTGGCCGGTATCCCGGGCGATGACTCGATCGGGTTCGGCGCGTCGCTCGCGCGGCGCAAGGGACTGACGATCGCGATGGTGCGGCGGATGAACGAGGTGTACCCGCGGGCGATCGGCCTGGCCGCGCGGGGGGTGGTCGACCTCGGCTCGGTGGTGACGAGCCGGTTCGGTCTCGGCGAGGTCCGGGAGGCGTTCGCGGACGGCGCCAAGCGCACCGGGCTGAAGGTCGTCGTCGAGCCACAGCGCCAACCGCTAGGGTGAGCGGATGCGCTCGGCATGGCTCGCGGTAGTCCTCGACGCACAGGTCGCAGAGCTTGTAGAATGGACCCGTGTGGATCACCGGCGAGTCGGGCAGCAGGGCCCAGAACGTGTTCGCGAGGGCGACGCACGTGCGGTCGGACTCCTCGTGTTGGTCGATGGACGCGACCGAGCAGTTGTGCTTCATGAGGGCGCGGTCCCATAGGTGTGGGTAGTAGTCCTCCGCGTAGATGCGGCCCTGCAGAGAGATGGTGAGGTCTTGAATGCGCGACATGTCAGCGTTGTCCGAAGGTGCGGGTGTCGACGGCCAGGTACATGCGGTTCGGGATCAGCATGACGTGGTAGCCCATCTTGTGGAGCTGCTCCGCCACGGCGTAGTACTCCTCGACGGGACGGAGCACGCGGTGGGCGAGCGACGGGTTGGCGTCGAGCTCCTTGATTCCACCGGCCCAGTGGAAGATTTCGAAGTGCGTGGGTTCGGGGGCGGGCTCATCAGCCCTTGCTTTCTTGCTCATGTGGGTTCCTTCAGTTCTTCGGGACTTCGATCAGCACCAGCTCGTGCTTGGCACGGGTCGATGCAACGTAGCAGAGGTTGTCTTCCTGCTCCAGCTCCCAGGGCAGGCGAGCGAAGCCAGACGGGCCGGTGACCAGCCAGATCACCTTGTGCCATTCACGGCCCTTCGACTTGTGGATCGAAGAGAGCAGCACGACAGGCTGGTCGGGATCACCGCCGAAGATCGCGTCGATTTCTTCGATGACTGCGAGTTGCGGCGGCTTGGTGACAGCACCCTTGGCCAGCACGCGGTTGATGATGATTCGCAGGCACTCGACCTTGTCGGCCACGTCCTGGGCCTTCTTGCCTTGATCCTTGGCCAGCAGCTTCTCAACCTCGCGCTCCTTGAACTCCTCCAGCTTCTCGAGCAGTGCGTCGATCGTCTTGACCTTCCAGCGGTTCGCGAGCTGCTTGAGGCCGTCGCCGATTTCACGACCTTCGACTCGAGCAGGAATGCCCTTCGCGATGAGCTGGTAGACGTACTTGATCAGCGGCGCGTTGAAGCGGCAGAGGATGGCATCGCCGACCTTGACTTCCTTGTAGAGGTCCTCGATCGGTGCGTGGCGAACGAGACCTTCAGGAGCCGTCTCGTGAGCTTCGATGTGGTTGACCCACGTCTTTGCGTACTGGACGACCGCCTTCGGGCAGCGGAAGGTCGTGGTGAGCGGCATGCGAGCTGCGTTCACTGCATCGCCGATCATGTCGAGGGCCTTGGCATCCGCACCGGTGAAGCCGTAGATTGCTTGGTGGCGGTCACCGACTGCGACTAGACGTGACTTGTCGTGCAGCATCCGCAGAGCGAGCTCGCGTCGGGTGGCGTTGGTGTCCTGCGCTTCGTCGATCAGCACCCAGTCGAACTTCTCGATCGAGCAGTTGAAGTAGAGCGGAGCCCAGATCATGTCGTCGAAGTCGATGATCTTGCGGCAGCACTCGGAAGACCGTTGGAAGAGCTCCTTCGAGAGTGCGATGATGGCGTCGGTGTTGTCACGACCGCGCTTCTCGTCGAAGACCTCGACACTGAAGTGGGTGATCAGAGCCATCCAGTTGTCACGAACATCGGGGTCCGTGTTGGGGATGGTCTCGATGCCGAAGCCGGCCTGCTTGGCCAGCGAGACGAGCTGGAGCACCGGGCTTTCGAGGATGGCGTACTCGATCTGGCGGAACGTCATCTGGCGGAAGATGTCGCGGCACTTGCCGCCTTCCACCTTCATGTACTTGTCTGCGACTCCGCGCCAGGCCTTCATGCCGGCGGCGTGGATCGTTTGGACGGTCAGACCAGGCAGCATGCCGGCACGTTGCGCGATCTCCTCAGCGATCTTCTTGTTGTAGGCGCCGAAGAACTTCCGGCCCTTCATCATCGAGAGCGCTTCGAGCAGCGTCGTGGTCTTGCCAGCGCCAGCGACCGCCTCGAGAATGCACGAGCCGGTTCCGTGGATGATCCACTCGAAGAAGCCGAACTGCTGAACAGACGGCTTCTGCATGAACTTGTACTTGCGGTCGGTCATGACTAACTCCGTTGGTATGAATAGATTATATCCACACCGACCGCAAAAGTACAACGTTACGCGCAGCTCACCTCAACCATAGAAGTGGACTGCGGCCCAGATCAGGCCAACGATCAGACCTGCCGACAGGACCATCGCGACGATGCTCGCGACATTCATTGCTGCCATTTCTTGCTTCATGCTTCTCTCCTTATTCGTCTGGTACCAACTTTGCGCCGACCTCGTAGGCGAGGCCATCCTTGAACTTGACACACCACAGGTCGCCCGCGCCTTCGCCGTACGCCTCGAGGTAGCCATCAGCAAAGCCCTGCTCAGGATCGTTCTCCTGCAGAAGCTCGCCAATTTCGAAGAGCCACCTGACCATGTCGTAGGTCTTCTCAGCTCCGTTCCACTTCAGTGCATCGTAGTCGATCCAGTTGCCGTCCTCATCTCGACCAGCCAGCTCGAGGTCTGCGCTCTCGTCGTCGATGTAGCTCTGGATGATGCCGAGCTGCTCGTCAGTCAGGGGTTTGCGGAACTTCGCCAGCCCCAGAAATGTTGTGCTGTATCCCACTTTCTTCCTTGTCCATGTTGCGAGCAGCTTCGAGGAAGATCTTCTTGTAGCCGTCGATCGGGCCGATGAACGACTTGTGCGGGATGAAGTCGTCGTGCTTGCCGAGGGGCCGCCGCTCATTCAAGAGCTGAATGAAACCTGCCCACAGGCGCTCAGCTTCACTCGTCATCTTCAATCTCCAACTGCTCCGAGTTGGCGAGGACCACGTTCTGGCCATCTCGGCCAGCGAACGTGAACACCCCGCTGGAGGGATTCCACTGGCCGTGCATGTGACCCTTGAGTTGGATTGGTGCACCGCCGTGGAAGTTTTCGTAGACACCTGGACGGATCCAGGCTTGGTGCCAGATAGGGGAAGTTTTCATGTCGTTCCTTTCTATCTGACCATTATACCACCTTTTTACACGAAAGGATGGAAAACGTACGAGGGAACCGGCTTCATGACTTCCCAGTCGTTCCACTCCTCACCGCCCCACGAGTCGAACGGGCCTGAAGCTTGCACGAACGTAAGCGCCTTGTCGACGTCACGCATCAGGTTGAAGTCCTTGGCATCCTCTACAGACACCACGGCGAACGTGACGTCTTGGTCCTCGCCGCCACCTTCATAGCCGCCGTTCGAGTCGACTTCGACGAGAGTCAGGCCCTCGTGCTCGAGAACTTCTGCATCCTCGTCCTCGAGCCGTGAGCGAAGTTCGTCGACATCGTACTGTTCGATCTCGTGCTTCTCGAGGAAAGCCTCGAGCCACTTCAGCTGGCGGTCAGCGATTGCTGCGTTGCTGTTGTCTTGTGTCATGTCAGCCCTTGTTGAAGTACTGAGTCACCACGACTGCGCGCGGCTCGACGGGTTCCCAGCTGCTGTCCCATTCCGTACCTTCTTCAGAGGTGTAGTAGCCGGTGATGCGCACGTAGGCGAGAGCACCATCGACCTTACCGTCTGATAGTGAAAGACCAGGTGCCGCAATTGCGAAGACGCGGTCAACCGACTCGCCTTCACCCTCACCACCTCCCTCTGAGTGCACGAGGTACGGGCGCAGGCCGCCGAGCACGTCGTCAGCGTCTTCCAGTTCGTACATGTCGGGCTGACCGGCGCGCCAGCGCCCTTCTTGACGCAGCTCGAACTGGTCGATGTATGCGTTCATCCATGCGCCAGGGTCAGTGGCTGCAAGGACGATAGATTGCTCAGGGCTGAGTTCAGCTTGTTCATCCATTTCTCTTTCCTTTCGTGGAGGAGTTCTTTCTGGTTCAGGATCAAGTGCCGTGCAAACCAGCCCGTGGTCATTGACGTGCACAACTTGAAGTACGCGTTTGACATTGCCTGAAGCTTGTCAATGCGCGAACTTTCGGGGGTCAGCCGCGACCGTTCGATCGCAGTGGCCATCATCTCTTCGAGGCACAGCTCGTACTGCACCTCAGGGTCGAGGCTGTTGAAGGTCTCAACTGAACACCACACCGTCTCTGGGTCTGGGCGAATCGTCTCGTGAAGTGGGCGATCGTAGAACGCCACGAGGGTGTGAAGGTCCTCGTGGTCGTAGATGCGAACAACCGCGTCCTTCCAGAAGGTCTCACGAGATTGACGCATGTTCACACGCTTCTTACCATGCACGACCTTCCAGACCTTCGTCAACTCCTCGTGAAGTGGAAGGATGAGGGTGCACCCTTTCTTCTTGAGGAAGCCGATGTCCCACATCGTCTTCTTCCACTTGATGTCCCAGTTTGCGTGAGACACCTTGAGTGTGAAGAGGACGTTTGGGTCAGCGAAGACCTTGTCGACTGAGTAGGTCATCACCAGCTTGGCCGCGTCGTGCCACTGCGCGTCCACGAAGCACTCGCTGAGGTCGCTCGACGTGATGCCTGCTGGGGTCAGCAGGTCCAGGTCGCGCGGCTCACGGTAGTCCGGGAACCAGTGATACGCCGCCACTGAGCCGATGATCAGCCAGCTCATCGTTGATCACACGTGACCGCGGGTCGGCGACTGTGCTGCCAGTACGAGGACTACCTGATCAGGCGACTTGTAGGTCTGGCGCGTCCGCGTGCCATACTTCACCTCGACCTTGATCATCTTCGGCGAGAAGCTGACGATCTTGCCATGGTACAGGCGTGAGCCTTCGTAGCGGGCGACGACCACCTGGTCACCGACGTGCAGCACTCGGCCGGCCACGTCCTTGATGAACCGGGCTGCCTTGCGTCCCGTTCCAGGAACGGACGGCTCATCGAGAGGGCCACTCGGGAAGGGAGGCGACTGCGTCACTGGTGCTGCGAGACCGGTAGGGAACGGCCAGGACTTGCCGTACTGGCGCTTGAACGCGTCACGGTCTTGTTGCGCCTGTTCTGGCGTAGCCACCACCACACGAGGAGTTGGCGCCGGGACAGGGAGCTTCGGCGGAACGAGGCCTTGGGCTGCGAGGGAGTCAGTGAGGGTTTGCGCGCGGGCGCGCTGAGCTTGCTTGTCGAACATTTGTTGTTTCTCCAGTTCATCACGGTAGAGGTGCTTGAGAAGGCTGACCCCGTCTCCGGAGGCCAGCAATCTGTTAGCAACTTCGTCGAAGTCGTAGGTACGCATGATCAGCGTGCCGACGGACCTTCCTTGAAGGCCTTGCCGACTTGGTCCCAGTACATCAGCTTGGTGCCGCCGTCGACCTTGCGGTTCACGGAGGTGGACTGAATGAAGACCTCGAAGTCGCCGAGCTCGTCAGGCGCGAGACGAACCGTGCCGATCAGCGGGAGAGCCAGCATCTGGCGAGCAGCGTCGCCTGCGTAGACCGCGCCGGTCGTCTTGTTGCGGATCGCGATGCGCTTGTTGGCCTGCACCTTCGGTTCCGTCTTCACGAGCTGGTAGAATGCGGCGCCCTTCAGGAGAGGAGCGCCCGTCTTCTGCTCGACGAAGTCACGGATTGCCGTGCCCGCTTCGATGTTGGAGACAGGGAAGTACTTGACCTCGCTGGAGATGTCGGTGAGGTCACCGTTGGCAGCGTACTGCTGGATGTCCTTGATGGAGACGTCGGCGAGGTTCGCGTAGAACTTCGTCGTCGACTTCATGCCAGTCGAGCGGTCGTTGAAGTACTGCGTGAAGGCCTGCTCGCTCTGCTGTTGAGCAACTGCCATGCCACGCGAGGTCGTGTCCCACTCGAGGACGTTGCCCTCTGGGATGCCCAGCTGGATCAGACGACGTGCAGCACCACGCGGCACACGGAACACGAACGTCCAGCGGTCCGTACGGGTCTTCTCGTACATGCGCGCCAGCAGTTCATCGATGGTGTGTTCGGAGTTGTTCTCTTCTCCGTCGGTGGTGGCGAGGATCAGGAACGAAACGTTCGGGTCGTCGGCGTCAGGTACCGACTCCATGATGTCCATCAGTTCCCAGATGGAGTCCCACAGCGCGGTCATGCCGTTCGCAGGGTAGCTCGTGATGGGCTGAAAGACTTGAACGTTGGAGTTGACGAGTTCGCGTTGAACTCGGTTGGCGAAACGAACCGTCGACAGAATGGTGTCTTGGTTGTTTGCCACGGCGCCGGCCTTGATGGCGTTGACGGTACCGTTGTAGTCGGCCATTGCGGCCTTGGCGATCCCTTGCATTGACGAGGAGTGGTCACGGGACATGCCTACGTAGTTCTTCATGGAAAACCTTTCAAACGAAACTGTAAAATGAAACACTGTCGCTCGTTCGCGACGGTCTATTTATACGCTCAGAGGTTCATTGTACAACCTGCTTCACTCGAAGTACATGAGGTTAGCCTGATTGAGACGGGCAAAGAAAAAGGACCCGAAGGTCCTTTGGTGTCTTTGCGACGTCGTTACAGCCTTGGCCCACGTCCACCCATCATGCCCACGACGAGCGCGACGAGGAAGACAACCAGGAAGATCCAGAAGAGGATCTTCGCTACGCCGGCAGCAGCAGTGGCGATGACACCAAAGCCAAGCAGACCAGCGATAACGGCGATGACAAAGAAGACAAGTGCGTAGTACAGCATGTGAGTCTCCTAATCAACGTTGAGCCGCGGAATTGCCGCTCACGAAGTATTTACGGGTGGTCTTTCAACCACCGCGTTTTCTTAGTGCGAGTGCACGTCCTTCGTTACAACGACATGGCGATCAACGCTGCCGTCGCGCATCATGTGATGGCGGTGGTGGCGGTGCATGTGACGCACTTCCGTGTCACGCACGACCACTACGTGGCGGTGGTGACGGTGATGGCGCCAGCCGTAGTGATGGCCCATGTCATGGCGGTATGGGTGGCCTTCATGGCGACCTTGATCACGCATTTCATGGTGGGTGTCCACCGTCTTTGTGACGACGGTTTCGGCAGCGACTGCGCCGAGGGACATTGCTGCAAGCGCAGCTGCAATAAGGGTCTTGATCATCTCATTCATCTCCATGGTTAGTGAGAACTTCTAGGAGAGGCGAAAGCCCCTCCATAGATTCAGCGAACGTAACGACGTTCCGTCGTGATTTCCCAGCGGGTGCAAACGGCGTTGTCATACGCATCCAGTGTAGATTCTACACAGGTTTGCGTACGCGTTACGCGGATTTTGCGACCCCAGCTGTCCCACTCGTAGGTCACAGTAACCTGTGGCGCGATGTACGGCTGAGCTGGTTCTTCGTAGATGTAGTGGTCGCGGTCCCAGTTGTGGTAACGGTGTTCGCGACGCCACTCTTCGCGACGACGTTCTTCTTCACGAGCGCGTTCGCGTTCAGCTGCATCATTGCTGTGTTCGATGCCGTTGATCAACAGACCAACGCCTGCGCCGATTGCGAGGTCGCGAACCCAGTTGCCGTGGTTGTCACGGTGCCAGCCACGATCACCGTCATGGTGTTCTTCGTGGTGCTGAACCTGAGTCTGCGTCGTGGTTTGCGTTTGTGTCTGCGCTGTTTGCGCGAACGCGCCGAGCGAGAGTGCCGCAACGGCGACTGCTACAAGAGTCTTCTTCATGGTAATTCCTTCATCAGTTGAACATGGGCTCCAGAATTGGAGTCTATGTCTGTCATCTCAAAGTTTGTTATTCCTTGGCGGAAACAATCTTCTTTGCGGCGTTTACCTTCGCCTTGATTTCCGCGCTTTCATTCTTGCCTGCGCGGTTGTTGTAGAAGTTCAGGGAAGCCATGGCCTTTGCCTTGTCTCCACCATGCGACTTCAACGCCCAGGCAGCAATCTTCTCTGCTGTGCCATCCTTGAAGAGGCCCTCAGGCGGGTGCTTCTTCTCCTTGACATCAGCTGACCACTTTGCCTCGAACAGTTCGTCTACCTTCATGTACGTCTCCTTATCTGGAACTTCTATTTACTGGACGAAGCTGATATGAAACTGCACGTGAGTGTCCAAGCTCTTTGCATTTCCTACTTCTGATTTGATCAGGTGCAGGTGCCGCTCGGAGAACAGGTAGTTCGTCACTGCGTTTGTAACGACACCGGGGCCCGCTCCACAGCCAACTGCGAAGAAGTCCCCGAAAGTCTGTTTGAATTTCTGTCTGGCATCTGTCTCGTCTTTGCAGTACGAGATCTGGGCCATCAGCGTCCGGCCTTCACCAGAGGCGTAGTGATCTGCCCATGTGGTCCAAAGGTCCATGATGGTCTCCCGACGGAAACACTCTCCGTCTTCACATCACTGGCCACCATCATCTTGGCGGCTGGCCCTCCCTGGGCTGAAGTGGGAGAGCCGAAGCCCTCCCATCTTTCTTACTTCTGAACGAACTGTGGGTTGACGTCGCCGTCAGTGCCACGTGCCTTCGCTTGATCAGCGAGTGCGTCCTTGCCGACTTGCTTGATCTTCTGTGCGTCAGCGACTGCGCCTGGCTGGACGACCGTCATGTCCATGGCCTTCTGCTTTGCAACAGGGTCACGGGTTGGGTCGCCTTCGGCGAGAGCAGCTTCACGCTCGCGTTCGAGACGAGCTGCCTTGCGGTAGCTGTCTTCACCGAGCTTGTCCTCAGCCATCTTGGCGTAGGCTTCCTGCTTGTCGTACTCCGACATGTCCTTCGTCTTGTCAACGATGGACTTCAGGTTCGACTGCTCTTCCTTCGTCGAGTCCGTCATCTTGGCCGTTGGAACGGCGTTCGTGGTTGGAACTGCGGCGCGAGGCAGGTTTGCGTTGGCAACGTGTGCGGCGTCAGCGGTCTGTGGGGTCACAGGCAGCGAGTTCGTCGACGTGCCAGTTGCTGCTGGCTGCTGGGAAGCAGGAAGAACCTTGGCATCTGGTGCCGAGTTCTGTGCTGCATCCTTGTTGGTCATGTCAGTCATGTCATCTCCTTAAAAAGGTTGGAATGCTTCTCGGGTCCGTGAGGGAACCGGCATTCGGGAAGAATCTCAACTTCATCCTTGCTAGTATTTAGCAGGGACAAGTGCTTCATCTGCTTCTTTTATGGAGATGTGTTTGTAAAAGGTGCTCAATCACCTCATAGCCGGGGTTCTACTTTCTCCATCAGGCATTCACAACCGCCGATGGTTCCTAACATTTGACTACGCCGTGTGACCGACGTCCTCCCCGGGTTCCAATCCGGATCATAGGTGCATCAACCCGACCCCTCAGCGGACAGCGTCGACGAGGTCTGTTTGACTTGCTGCGGAGTCGTTGTGGTCAAGCAAAGCTGAAGTGGCAATAGAGAGCTCTCACTGTTACCGCGAGAGATCGACCACGATTGAACGTTGCTGGAGCTTCCGACCCTTTCGAGTTTGAAGGCAGTTTCCAACGCACGACCGCTTCTTCCACAGAGCGACAAGCCCTGTCCTGTGCAGCCCCGAACTTGTTCTAGCCGTGAAGCCAGCGTTAGGCCGGGTGATTGAGCATGTGGTGATTATATCACATGTTCGGTGAAAGTTCCTTCTTTCGTTGAGCCATCTTTTCACCGAGCTGGGTCGTCTCCATGCCAAGCTGACGAAGCTTTGGGAACATGGTGCCTTCCTCATCCTTGACATGGTCTTCGATCATGAGCTTGAGCGCCTTCATCTCGAGATTGAGGCGAACACCGACCTCGAGGGTCTGGATGTCCTTCATCAACGAGCGAGCGTGCTTGTGTTCCTTCACGGCGTCATCGACGAGTTCATCGTCCTTGTCGTCAAAGAGGGCACGAGCAGCCGGGTAGAAGAGCTCTTCCTCGATCGCCATGTGAGTGGCGAGAGCAGCACAGATCTCGTGTGACAGCGTGATCTTCTCGTCAGCGTTGTTCAAGTTGTCGATGTGTTCGAACTGCGCAAACTTCTCTTTGACCGCGTTGTGGTCATCGATCAGGAGTTGAATTGCGTCCATCACTCCTCCGTCTTCTGGGCGCCGCTGTTAGCGCGCTCCTTCTGGATGGCAGCGTTCTCTGCATCCTGTGGGTTGTAGAAGTCGGCTCCTTCGAACTTGCTCTTCACAGGAATGGCTGACTGCGGAAGTGAGTTGCCTTGCGAAACTGGCTGTGCAGCTGGCATGCCAACCCCAACGGTGTCATCGCCCGTGTGAACGTCAGGTGCGTTCGGGCCAACCTTGCGAATCTCAGCTTCTTGCTGGAGACGCTTCAGCTTTTCTTCCTCAGTTTCAGGCTGCTGAGGTACGTCCGGTGGATTCTTGTTGTCCATCATCTCTCCTTACTGTGACCGCCGTTTGCGGCTCTGTGTATAGGAGAAGTCCCTTACAACGCGCAAGGGAGCTTGAAGTCATCCTTAGCCACAACGCGCACGACCTCGTTGCCAATGTCAACGACATAGGGGAAGTCCTGCAGCGGTGTGGCAGGTTCAACATGAAGCTTTAGAACGTACTCTTCGCCTTCTTGACCGACGCCGAGTGAGAACCCGCCATCGTATCGAAGGAGGACACGACGCAGAAGCGCCCTGTCATCCATTGCGGCTTTGAGACGTTCGAGGGTCATTCCTTGACTCGCTTCTTGGTTTCGACCGGTGCTGGAGCTGGTTCAGGAGCTGGAGCCGGTGCTGGTTCTTCGGTGACTTGGACCGTCTGTTCGACGACAGTTTGCTTCACGACTTCTGGTGCGTAGTGGCAGTCGACAAAGGTCGTGATGTCGCCAACTTCAACGCGCACGACGGTGTCGTGGCCGAGAGCGACCTTGCCTGCGTACTTCCACGGGAGAACGCAGCCGTAGCCACGTACGCCAAGGTCAGCACGATCCCAGGTGTTGGAGTAGAGGTAGGCGTCCTTGTTTGGCGTGGCCTTGAGGACGGGTTCGTCTGCGAAGGCGCCTGCCGAGAGGGCGAGGAGGCCTGCCGCAAGAGCGGAGAGGGTAAGCTTGGTCATCATGATTCCTTGAGGAAGAGCTACAACATCGTAGCACGTATGGGTATTTATCCGGACACCGGCTGGCGGGGCCGGGAACGACAACATGCGATCTGTAAAAGCTACAGATCGCAAATCAGTGTGGGGTGGTCTCAATCTGAGATGCCATATGGTGGTACCCAAGGTCGGATTCGAACCGACAACCCACGAGGTTTGAGCTCGCGCGCGTCTTCCAATTAGCGTACAAGGGCAGAGTTCAAATGGAAGTTGGTTTTACCTGCGAGGAGTCGAACCCCGCGAGCCAAATCAGGTTCTAAGTCTTTCGCAGGTGGCCACCCGCTACCGGACCGTTCGGCCGAACTACCACGCGGTTTCGACGCCGCGTCTTCCATATCTTGGCGGAGAGTGGAGGAATCGAACCCCTGCCGGCTCATCACCGACACGCTGCTTTTCGAGGGCAGTTGAGCGCCATGCTCCGCACAATCCATGTTTGGTATCCCTGGTCGGACTCGAACCGACAAAAGTCTGCGTTCTAAGCGCAGTAGCTGTGCCAATTTGCATTTACCACAGGGACATATTCTGTGTGTCTCGACTAGGATTCGAACCTAGATCTACCCCTTATAAGGGAGGCGTCTTTACCAGTTAAGATACCGAGACCGCGCGTTTTCATTCGGGCGAGCAGGTTGCTTCTGCATCGACCTTGACGAGCTTGTCGCCTTCAGCGGCGTAGAGGCGAGCGTCGTCGTTGTACTTGAAGGCTGGAACCGATACGGTGCGTGTGTTGCCGATCTTGAAGCCCCTTTCGGTGCGACCGAAGACATGCACAGTGCAGCTCAAGTTTACCCGTGAGTGATTGTCCACGGCGCATCGCGCAACGTCATGAGACCAGATACAGCCGGGGCGGGTTTCAAAGCTTCCTTGTGGGGCCGGAGCTTGAGGAGCAGCCAGGGCGGAAATGGAGACGAGCGCACTGAGCGCGAGGAGGATCTTCTTCATGGGCTTCCTTCTAGTTATGGTAGCGGAGATTAGGAGTCGCACCCATCTTTCCCGTGGCTTATGAGACCTCGTCCGACTGCTGGCCGGCCCTCCGCATAAATTCGTGACGGGCTAGGACCCGTCGTGGACTCTGTTAGCCGCGTATGAGCACCGTTAGGTAGTCTCAGGTAGCCGAGTCATTGCGGTCGCGAGCCGCCCACTTTATACTAGGAGATGTGCGAATCTCCACGATCCTTACGGATTTGGTTGCGGCGCCTCGGAATCGAACCGGCCCTCTGGGTTATGAGCCCAACGTGCTACCATCACACTCGCCCGCTACAATCAGTCGTCCTTCTTCTTGTCCTTGGCCTTCTTCTCTGCCTTCATCTTGGCGTTGTCCGCCTGAAGCATTCGAATGGCCTTCTCAAGTTCCTGCTTCCGTTCCGGCTTCAGACGTTTTCCGGCACGGTTGATGAAGAACTGCAGCATCTGGATTGCAGAGCCATCGCCATGTGGGGAGACCGAGTGCCGCTTGTAGATCTTGAAGATCTCTTCAGCGGACTTGGAGTGCGTTCCCTTTGGGGCGAAGGTGCCTGGCTTGCGGTGCGTTACCGCGTCAGACCATTCCTTCTCGAAGAGTTCTTCTAGCTCGGCCATTTCGTTCAGCTCGAGCAGTTCATTCAGCAACATTCATCGTCCTCCTGCTTGGAGAACTATTTATCATTGGCAAATGTTAGGGCAACAAAAGGCGATTTGGAGAATTCCCTTCCGTGCGCCGGCATAAAGGGATGACACGAGTCGAACGTATCCGGGTTTTTAACCAATAAAAGTAGATAATCCAAGATCAAGCGGTTGCTCTAACATTTGCCAACAGAGTTGGTGCCCTAGGTGGGATTCGAGCCCACAACCACTCCATTTTAAGGGGAGCCGCACTTCCTATTAGCGTACAAGGGCGCAATCATGACAACGAAGGAGGTTGACCAGGGGTTGTCGAATGGGAGATAACCCTGGTCGATCGGTTGTCGTATTCATCTGCGATGTCAAGAAGGTCCTGCCAGCAGGAGCCGCACTGCATCGCGCAATTCGTTTCAATCATGAACTCAGACAGCGTCTGCGTCTTGAGCTTCTCTCGAGCAACGCTCTCAGGAATGTTCGCGCAGCTGCAAAGGATCATGAGTTCATTATACCATGTTCATTGAGAGCAGTGATTGCCTGCGTAGGTTGGCCTAGAGCAGGGAACTTCCTCTACGGCAACCACGCCTACGAGGTTTCATGCTGCATCCACTAGCTCGTTCTACGTTCTGTCATGGCGGTGGAAGGGTTTTCCGACGTGGGTGTCCCGTATCCGCATCTAGCTCTCAAATTGGTGCACGACTGCCTTCTCTTATCGACGCAGAGTTCCATGGCGCACTGCGGAGTTCCAAGCCGTGACTTGTTCGGGTGATCATGAGCGGAATCGAACCGCCTAGCGGGACAAGGTGGTACTCGTTATGCCCCTACACCAGTTTCCTGATCATGTTTGGTGGAGACCGCGAGAATCGAACTCGTCTAGACATCCTCGCTGCCAGCGAGAACCGCAACCCATTGCTGCCCCCAAATTTGGATGTTTCGTTGCGGAGTCGAACCGCTTTCCATCGTACCTACCTCTTGGGCCACGTGCTCTGTCCCTTGAGCTATCGAAACAAAATTGGTCGGTGCAGTAGGACTCGAACCTACATCAGACTGTATGTGACACAGCCGGTTAACCTCTCACTCCATACACCGTGATCTCGTGGACTTCTTCCAGCCTGTGCTGGTGAAGGGAACAGCCGCAAACCACGATGTGCTGTTCCTTTGCTGGTCCCCAGGTCCGTAGACAAGGGGCAGCCCTCTCGCGAGGTAAAATCTGTGTGAACAAAAGCGATAGTCGATGTTTGAACGGGGATTCGAACCCTCCTCTCACAACGTATCAGGTTGTGCGCATCCCAAGATGCTTGCCCCTAAAGATGGCTAGGATAACCAACGATCAACGGTTCACAAATCTGGTCAGGGTGCAGGGAGTCGAACCCTGACTACAACGCTCCGGACGTCATCGGCTGCCACACGCCTCCCACCCTGAAATCTTGACAAGGGTTTCCACCTTGATCCCCACTCGCGTTAACGTGTGCTGGTCCAACACGATCCAAAGTAACTCGAATTTTGGAGGAGAAAGTGGGATTCGAACCCACGGACCGGTTTGACCCGGTCTCAACCTTTCCAAGGTTGTGCAATCGGCCTCTCTGCCATTTCTCCATGTTTGGTCGGGTTTGGTCTGATAACCCGAAAGAGTCGTCTTTACTTAGCCTCGCACTGCATCATCGATCTTAGCCATGCGCTCTACGCCTACCACGTTCGGCGATTCCCTCGAAAGGGAGTTCATTCTGGTGCACTCGACTGGACTCGAACCAGCACGGGTTTCCCCTCTAGCACCTCAAGCTAGCGCGGCTACCAATTACGCCACGAGTGCAAAAATTCTGGAGGAGACAGTGGGATTCGAACCCACGGACCCACTTTCGTGGATCTCCGGTTTAGCAAACCGGCGCAATCGGCCTCTCTGCCATGTCTCCAATTGTGGTCCTATATTCGGCACGCAGCCTTATTCTCAAACCGGCTTGAACGGATTCGGCACACTGTGCGTCCCTACCTGGAGCCATTGGCAGGCGAAGCGCCGGTACTGCATACCCTTAGGCTGCAGTTACGACAACTGGCGATTGACGTCTTCCCTCACGTTTGCTTACTCTTGGGAAGAACCTTCATGCATAGGTGACTACCGCAAAACGATCCGTGTCACCACACTGTCCCCGCTAAGGGCATCAATCAAATGGGCTGACATCGCAGAACGATGTCGGATACTCCTCGTACACATGGTACGTGAGCTAAAATCGTGAGGAAAATCTCATTCCTCTCTCACTCCATAGGTTTGCTTACATCCGGTTATGATTTCCCGGTCGTTCCTATGACTAATCCTAGAGTAGGACACTTGTTTGGTGCGGAAGGTGGGATTCGAACCCACACGCCCGAAGGCCCTGCGTTCTGAGCACAGGAAGACTACCAGATTCCATCACAACCGCAAATCTAAGTGACAACAAAGGAGCGACAGGAAAATGCCTTGCGGCGAGGCGGGTGACTTACCACTTGTCGAACGGCACTTGCGCGCCGTGTAGGATTCGAACCTACGATACCTGCTTGGATGATAATCCTAATCTATCGGTTGTCAAATTCGGATGGGCTTCTCACCCAATAGACCCTGAGCGGGTTGCTAGCGATGTTCTATCTCACCGCCGAGGTTGGTGGGGACCCGAGGACTCGAACCTCGGACAGCCGGTACGTACTTCGTTGTGCATTGAAGGTCGACCTATGCGGCAACGTTTTCATC
>Ga0207706_10002897_pt1 | contig 16598 bp, 18 predicted proteins | sample KBSC53metaG_FD_184318 | JGI IMG/M metagenome (GOLD analysis project Ga0207706, IMG submission 184318) | Corn rhizosphere microbial communities from Kellogg Biological Station, Michigan, USA - KBS C5-3 metaG (SPAdes) (version 2) | ecosystem: Host-associated > Plants > Roots > Rhizosphere > Soil ... | reverse complement strand
CAATGCGCTATATGGCGAGCACTTCAAGGGCAAGCTCGACGACCTGCGCATCTACAACCGGGCGCTCACGGCTGCGGAGATCCAGACCGATATGAATACGCCGCTCGGCCAGTAGCATTCCGGACACATAGGTCATAGCCGGGCGATCAGCACCGTGTATGCGGTGCCCCCATGTGACCGGAACGGACCCACTGCCCTTTCGGACAGAAGGGTAACTGTGAAATCCCAATAGACGGGTGACACATTCAGCTCTTTTCTCAGGGCCTATTCGCCTGGAGGAAGAGCGATGACGAAGGCAGAGCAAGCGCGGGTCCTCGCGTGGCGATTGAAGATACTGCGATGGGCGGCCGACGAGCCGCGTCAGGTGGCTCGGACGTGCCGTCATTTCGGCATCTCCCGAACCGCGTTCTATCGGTGGAAACGACGGTTTGAGGTACACGGGGAGGCGGGACTGGGCGACCGCCCCCGGACGCCGCAGAGCTCGCCGCGGGCGACCCCTCGCGAGGTGGTGAGCAAGATCCTGTACCTGCGGCAGCGGTACCACTTCGGGCCGGGGCGGATTGCCGCCTACCTCCAACGCTTTCATGAGGTGAGGATTGCCTGCTCCTCCGTGCACCGGATCCTGGGCAAGCACGGCATGAGCCGGCTGCCGGCCAATCAGAAGCACCAGCCGCACCATAAGCGCTGGCGACGGTACGAGAAGCCCCAGCCGGGGCACCGCCTGCAGATGGACGTGAAGTTCCTCGAGCGCATCCCCGGGACCGGCCAGCGGCTCTATCAGTTCACCGCCATCGACGACTGCACGCGCATCCGCGTGCTGAAGGTCTACGATGCCTGCAATCAGCGCACCGCAATCCGATTCCTTGACGAGGTCCGCCACCGCCTCCCGTTCCGCATCCACGTCCTGCAGACCGACAATGGCGCGGAGTTCCAGTCACAGTTTCATTGGCACGCCGAAGCGCTGGACATCCGCCACGTCTACATCCGCCCGCGCACGCCGCACTTAAACGGCAAGGTCGAACGCTCCCATCGGGTGGATGACCAGGAGTTCTACCAGCTGCTCGATCGACAGGGCATCTCCGATGACATTCACCTGTTCAACGACAAGCTGCGGGAGTGGGAGGACTACTACAATTACCACCGTCCGCACGGAGCGCTCCACGGCCAAACCCCGTACGAACGACTTATCGAAAAAACGCGAGCTGGTGTGTCACAGGGGTCTTGAGACCCTACAACCGCTGAGTTGGTCGGGATGAGAGGATTTGAACCTCCGACTCCTACGTCCCGAACGTAGTGCTCTACCAGGCTGAGCTACATCCCGTGCCCGTCGCGGTCGCGATCAGTGGGTGCGAGTCACCGCGAAGTCCGCCAGCGCGCCTAGCGCCCGCCTGTACGCCGAATCGGGAATCCCGGCCAGGGCTTCGATCGCGAGACTCGCCTCGCGACGCGCGAGCCGCGCAGTGTACTCAAGGCCCCCTGCCGATTCAATTATGCGAGCGATACGCTCGAAGTCCTGCCGCCCGCCCGTTTCTACTGCTCTGCGCAGCAGCGTCGCATCGTCCGGGGAGGCGTTCGCTATCGCGTGAATCAGGGGCAGCGTAGCCTTGCCCTCGGCCAGGTCGTCCCCCAGGTTCTTGCCGAGCTCGGCTCGGTCCGCGCGGTAGTCGAGCGCGTCGTCGACGAGCTGAAACGCCGTGCCGACATGGCGTCCGTACTCCGTCATACAGCGCTCCGCCGCCGGGGTTACCTCGGCGAGGATTGCCGCGATCTGGGCTCCGGCCTCGAACAGGCGTGCGGTCTTACGATTGATGACTTCGAGATAGCGGTGCTCCGAGGTGCCGGGATCGTGCGCGTTCATGAGCTGAAGGACCTCGCCCTCGGCGATCGTGTTGGTGGCATTCGCCATGACTTCCTGGATCCGAAGGTTGCCGAGACCGACCATCATCTGGAAGGCGCGGGAGTACAGGTAATCGCCGACCAGCACACTTGCGGGATTACCCCAGACATGGTTGCTGGTTTCGCGGCCGCGACGCAGGTCGGATCCGTCCACCACATCGTCGTGGAGCAGCGTCGCCGTGTGGATGAACTCGATCACTGCGGCGGCCTCGACGTGCCGATCGCCCTCGTACCCGCAGGCGCGTGCAGCGAGCAGTATTGCGAGCGGGCGCAGACGCTTGCCGCCGCCCGCCACGATGTAGCGGGCGATCTCGTTGACCAGCGCGACGTCGCTTGCGAGGCGCGCGACGACCACCTGGTCGACGCGGCGCAGGTCGTCCGCGACCAGTACTCTGATCTCGTCCAATGACATTTGAGCGAGTTCCCGTAGAACGGCGCGATGGTAACCGCCTGACCGGGTTGATGGAATGCCCGGGACGACCTAAGCGCTTGATTCTGGCGGCCCCGGTCCGTAGAATTCGCCCCCTTTCTGCGGGGCCCGGGGCGGCCCCACTTCAGGAGTGACGAGGGTCATGTACGCAGTCATTGCGACCGGCGGCAAACAGTATCGCGTGGCCGAAGGCGACGTGGTGCGCATCGAGAAGCTCGTGGCCGAGCCGGGGGCCGCGGTCGAGTTCGACAAGGTCCTCGTCGTGGGCGAGGGTAGCGGCGTCAAGGTCGGGACCCCCTACGTGTCGGGCGGGAAGGTCACGGCCACCGTCCAGGCGCACGGCAAGGGCGATAAGGTACGGATCGTGAAGTTCCGCCGTCGCAAGCATTACCTGCGTCAGGGCTCGCACCGGCAGCCGTATACCGAAGTCCGGATCACGGGCATCCTGGGCGCCTGAACCCGGTCGGAAGGAGTTTCCATGGCACACAAGAAAGCAGGCGGCAGTACCAAGAACGGCCGCGATTCCCACAGCAAGCGCCTCGGGCTGAAGAAGTTCGGCGGCGAGCAGGTGCTGGCCGGTAACATCCTGGTCCGACAGCGCGGCACCGTGTATCGGGCCGGCGACAACGTCGGCATCGGCACCGATCACACGCTCTTCGCGTTGTCGACCGGCGTCGTGCGTTATCGGCGCAAGGGCGTGGGACAGCGAGTGCACGTGAGCGTCGATCCGCAAGGCTGACGCGCCGCAATCGATCAGCAGACAGGCCCCGGTCTCCCCGGGGCCTGTTCGTTTCTGGCTTCTGAGAGATGGCTCGGAGCCATTTTCCCCGGGGCGTGCGATGAAGTTCGTCGACGAAGCGAGCATCAAGGTGCAGGCCGGCAACGGCGGCCGGGGCAAGGTGAGCTTTCGCCGCGAGAAGTTCGTGCCGTTCGGTGGCCCGGACGGCGGTGACGGTGGCCACGGCGGCAGCGTGTATGTCGTCGCGAACGCCGGGCTCAATACGCTCGCGGACTTCCGCTATCAGCGCAGCTTCAAGGCCGGCAATGGAGAGCCAGGTGGCAGCAGCGACTGCAGCGGCAAGGGGGGCGAGGACAGGGAGATCGTCGTACCAGTCGGCACGGCGCTCTACGACGTAGACACGGAGGAAGAGCTGGGCGACCTCGCGCAGCCCGGCACACGCGTGCTGGTTGCGCGCGGTGGCAAGGGCGGGCTCGGCAATCAACGGTTCAAGAGCAGCACCAACCGCACACCCCGCAAGGCAACTCCGGGGTACCCGGGCGAGAAGCGCGAGCTACGGCTCGAGTTGAAGCTTCTCGCCGATGTCGGGCTGCTGGGTCTGCCGAACGCGGGCAAGTCGACGCTGATCAGCGCGGTCTCGGCGGCGCGTCCGCGAATCGCCGACTATCCGTTTACCACGCTGCATCCGAACCTCGGGGTCGTGTACGTCGGCCCGCACAAGAGCTTCGTGATGGCCGATATCCCGGGGCTGATCGAGGGCGCCGCCGAGGGTGCCGGTCTCGGAATCAGATTCCTGAAGCACCTGCAACGAACGCGATTGTTGCTCCACCTGGTCGATATCGCGCCGCCCGATCCGGAGGCTGACCCGGTCCGCGACGCGCGCGCAATCATTGCCGAGCTCAAGAAATACAACCCCGCACTCGCCGCGCGCGAGCGGTGGCTGGTCTTGAACAAGCTCGATCTGCTGCCGCCCGCAGACGCGGAACGTCGCTGCAAGGAGATTGTGCGGCGATTGCGCTGGAAAGGGCCGGTGCACCGGATCTCGGGGCTTGCGCGTCAGGGCACCCGCGAGCTCATGCAGGCGCTGATGCGGCGGCTGGACCAACTACCGGCGGCGCCGGCCTGAGCAGAGATTCGGCCCTGACCCGGATACTCCAGGCCGAGTTCGCCTCAGGCGGCCATCGCCTTCAGGCGGGCATTGAGCTCGCGCTTGTGCCGGGCAGCTTTGTTGCGGTGGATGATGCCCTTGTTGACCATCGTGTCGATGACAGGCTGTGCGGCACGATAGGCCGCGGTGGCGGCCGTCTTGTCACCGGTCTGGATCGCCGTCATCACCTTGCGGATGGAGCTGCGCAGACGCGAGCGGGCCGCCATGTTGTGGGCGCGGCGCTGCACCGCCTGCTTTGCGCGCTTTTCAGCGGACTTGATGTTCGCCACGGGTCGAGACTCCTGCCGACCCCGGGCTTTGTGACGGGACCGGCTCAAAAGAGCCGCGTATTCTGGCGATCCGACCTCCGACGGTCAAGCGAAGCCGGATATGGCGGGCGCGTACCGCGCCCCGCCGGGCGGGTTGGGTATAGTCCGCCCCGCATGACGCCCGCCCGGCCCTGGCTCCCCCATCGCCCGTCGATCCTCCGCGCGTGAGCAGCTTCCTACGCAGCACCTCGATCGTGGGCGGCTACACGCTCCTGTCCCGGGTCACCGGGCTCGCGCGCGACATGGTGTATTCGCGGATGTTCGGCGCCGGCGTGCTCATGGATGCGTTCCTGGTCGCGTTCAAGATCCCGAACTTCATGCGCCGCCTGTTCGCCGAGGGTGCGTTCTCGCAGGCCTTCGTCCCAGTGGTCTCCGAGTACAGGGTTCGCAGCACCCACGACGAAGTGCGGGACCTGGTCGATGGTGCCGCCGGGACGCTGGCCTCGTTCCTCGCGCTCGTGACGGTGGTAGGGATCGTCGTGGCGCCGCTCCTCGTGTTGCTGTTCGCGCCCGGGTTTCGTGCGGAGGAGGCGAAGTTCGATCTCACGGTGGAGATGCTGCGCTGGACGTTCCCGTACCTGCTCTTCATCTCGCTCACGGCGCTCGCGGGCGGCGTCCTCAACAGCTACGGGCGGTTTGCCGTTCCCGCATTCACCTCGACGCTGCTCAACCTGACGATGATTGTATTTGCGGCCTGGGTCGCGCCGCGTTTCGAGCAGCCGGCACTCGCGCTCGCGATCGGTGTCTTCGTTGCGGGCGCGTTGCAGCTCGCCTTCCAGATCCCGTTCATGCTTCGACTCAGGCTTCTCCGACGGCCGCGCTGGCGCTGGGATCACTCAGGCGTGCGCAAGATCGGCCGGCTGATGATGCCGGCGATCTTCGGTTCGTCGGTGTCACAGGTCGCGCTCCTGCTCGACACGCTGATCGCGTCCTTCCTCGCGACGGGGAGCATCGCCTGGCTCTACTATGCCGACCGGCTGATGGAGTTCCCGCTCGGTGTGTTCAGCATTGCGCTGGCAACGGTGATCCTTCCGGGACTCGCAGCGCACCATGCCGCGGCGTCGCCGGCGCGGTTCACCGCCATGCTCGACTGGGCGCTCAGGCTGACGATCGTGGTCGTATTGCCTGCGACCGCGGCGCTCCTCGTGCTGGCGGGACCGCTCACGGTGGCGATCTTCCACTACGGCCGCTTCGACGAGAACGACGTGCGCATGTCGTCGCTTGCCCTGATGGCCTATTCCTCGGGTCTGCTCGGATTCAGCCTGGTGAAAGTGCTCGCGCCAGGCTTCTTCGCGCGACAGGACACGCGCACGCCGGTGCGCATCGGGATCCAGTCGCTGGGCGTCAACATCGGGCTCAATCTCGCGATCGTGCTCCCCCTTGCACTTACGCACGACCGCCCGGGTCTGCACGCGCTGCTCGCGCTCAACAACGGCATCGGCGCCTGGTACAACTCGAGCATGCTGTACCGCGGCCTGCGGCGTCAGGGGGTGCTCAAGCCTTCGCCTGGCTGGCGGCGCCTGCTCGTGCAAATTGCGAGCGCGACGGTCCTGATGTGCGCGTTCCTGTGGTGGCTCGCCGGCGACACCGCGCGCTGGATCGAGATGGGTGCCTGGCAACGGGTGCAGTGGATGAGCCTGCTCGTGGCCGGAGGCGCGGTCATCTACTTCGGTGTGCTCTGGCTGCTTGGCCTGCGGCCCGCGGATCTGCGCGTGCGCAGCCTCGCCGCTACGGAAGAGACGAAAGATGGAACTGGTCCGCGGTCTTCATAACCTGCGGCCCCGTCATCACGGCTGCGTGGCGACGATCGGCACCTACGACGGCGTGCACCGCGGTCACCAGCACATGCTCGCCGCGTTGCAGCGCCGGGCGCTCGAGCTCGGGCTGCCCGCGACGGTGGTCACCTTCGAGCCCACACCGCGCGAGTATTTCGAAGGCGCCGACGCGCCGGCGCGGCTTACCCGGCTGCGAGAGAAACTGCAGGCGCTCGCCCGATACGACGTCGATCGCGTGGTGTGCTTGTATTTCAACGCGGAGCTCGCGGCAATCAGCGCGCGCAGCTTCGAGGAGGACCTGCTCACCGCGCGGCTCGGCGTGCGGCACATGGTCGTCGGACACGACTTTCACTATTCGCGGCGCCGCGAAGGTACCACCGCCAGCCTGCGCGCCGCGGGAAGACGGCTCGGCTTCACGGTCGAGGAAGTGCCCCCTTTCGAAATCGAAGGCGTACGCGTCAGCAGCTCGCTGGTCCGCGCCGCGCTCGAAGCCGGCGATCTCGCGGTCGCGACGAGGCTGCTCGGCCGGCCGTACCGCATCAGCGGCCGCGTGCAGCTCGGACAGCGGCTGGGGCGCAAACTGGGTTTCCCGACGGCCAACCTGGCGCTGCATCGAAAGGTGATCCCGCTCTGGGGCATCTTCGCCGTCCGGGTCGATGGTCCGGGCTTCACGTCGCTCCCGGCCGTCGCGAGCCTCGGCACCCGACCGACGCTCGACGGCACGGTCCCGCTGCTCGAGGTTCATCTGTTCGATTTCGATCGCGACCTCTACGGGCGCAACCTCGACGTCGATTTCGTCGCTCGCCTGCGCGACGAAGTACGTTTCGACTCGCTCGAGGCGCTGGTCGAGCAGATGCATCGGGACGCGGCGCAGGCCCGCGCCAGCCTGTAATTGAGCCATTTTTCGAGCCGAGTTCGCTAAACTGGCCGACCCTGCGTCGAGCGTCCGCTCCAATGACCGACTACAAGACGACCGTCAACCTGCCGTCGACGGCATTCCCCATGAAGGCCGATCTTGCGCGCAGGGAGCCCGAGATGCTGGCGTGGTGGGCGGAGCAAGACACCTATCGCAAGCTGCGCGAGGTCGCGCGCGGACGACCGGTATTCATCCTGCACGACGGTCCGCCGTACGCGAACGGTGCCATTCACATCGGCCACGCGGTCAACAAGGTGCTGAAGGACGTCATCGTCAAGGCGCGGACACTGGACGGCTACGACGCCCCGTACCTGCCAGGCTGGGACTGTCACGGTCTGCCGATCGAGCACCAGGTCGAGAAAACCATGGGGCGCGCGGCGAAGGCGCTCGATGCGCGCGCGTTCCGGCAGGCGTGCCGCGACTTCGCCCTCGCGCAGGTGGACGTGCAGCGCGTCGATTTCAAGCGCCTCGGCGTGCACGGCCAGTGGGACGATCCGTATCTGACCTTGTCGCCGCGCTACGAGGCCGAACAACTGCGCGCGTTCGCCCAGATCATCCGCAACGGCCATCTGTACAAGGGCTACAAGCCGGTGCACTGGTGCCTCGACTGCCGCTCGGCGCTTGCGGAGGCCGAGGTGGAATACGAGGAGCGCGTCTCGCCGGCGATCGACGTGCGCTTCGACGTAGTAGATCGGGAGGACCTGCGCCGGCGTTTCGGCATCGCTACGGCACTGCCCGACCTGCCCGCAAGCGTCGTGATCTGGACCACGACGCCCTGGACCCTGCCCGCGAACCAGGCCGTGTCGGTCCATCCGGAGTACGAGTATTCACTGCTCGAGATCGCCGGCGATGCGGGCGAGGAACTCGTCATCGTCGCAACCGAGCTTGCCGACGCGGTGCTCGCGCGGGCAGGCGCCAGCCGCAAGGGCGAGCTTGGGCGTGTCCGCGGGGCCGCGCTCGAGCGCTTGTCGCTCCGCCACCCTTTTCTCGAGCGTGAGGTTCCAGTGACGCTCGGCGAGCACGTCACCCTCGAGAGCGGCACGGGCGCCGTACACACCGCGCCCGCGCATGGTCAGGACGATTTCGCCGTGGGGCAGCGGTACGGTCTGCCGGTCGACAATCCCGTCGACGACGACGGCCGGTTTGTGCCCGCGACGCCGCTGTTCGCGCGCGAGCAGGTGTTCGCTGCGAATCCTCACGTGGTCGAGGTGCTCGCGCAGAAGGGCAAACTGCTCAAGCACGAGAGCTACCGGCACAGTTATCCGGTGTGCTGGCGGCACAAGAGCCCGGTGATCTTCCGCGCGACACCGCAGTGGTTTCTCGGCATGGAGGTCGCGGGGCTGCGTGCGGCGGCGCTGGACGAGATCCGCAAGGTACGCTGGACACCCGAGTGGGGCGAGCAGCGCATGTCGAGCATGATCGCGGGCCGCCCCGACTGGTGCATCTCGCGTCAGCGAACCTGGGGTGTGCCGCTGACGCTGTTCACGCACGCCGAGACTGGCGAGCTGCACCCGGAGACGCCGGAGCTCATCGAACGCGTCGCCGACCTGGTGGAGAAGGACGGCATCGATGCCTGGTTCGACCTCGATTCGCGCGAGCTACTCGGCGACCAGGGAGACCGCTGGCGCAAGGTGACCGACATCATGGACGTGTGGTTCGATTCCGGGGTGTCGCATCATTGCGTGTCGCGGCTGTGGTCCGAGATCCGGACGCCGGCCGACCTCTACCTCGAGGGCTCCGACCAGCACCGCGGCTGGTTCCAAAGCTCGCTGCTCACGTCCGTGGCGCAGAAGGGGCACGCGCCCTACAAGGGCGTGCTGACACATGGATTCACGGTCGACGACAAGGGCCAGAAGATGTCCAAGTCGCTCGGCAACATGATCGTGCCGCAGAAAGTGGTGAGTTCGCTTGGCGCGGACGTACTGCGGCTGTGGGTCGCCGCGACCGACTACGCGAACGAGATCAGCGTCTCCGACGAGATCCTCAAGCGCACGGCGGATTCCTATCGACGCATGCGCAACACCGCGCGCTTCCTGCTCGGCAATCTCGCGGGGTTCGACCCGGCGCGCGACCTTCTCGCCAGCGAACGGCTGGTCGAGCTCGACCGCTGGGCGATCGAGCGGACGCGCGAGCTCCAATCCGAGGTCGTGGCCGCCTACCGCGACTACGCCTTTCACCTCATCTACCAGAAGGTTCACAACTTCTGCGTGGTCGATCTCGGCGGCTTCTATCTCGACGTGATCAAGGACCGGCTCTACACGACACTGACTGACAGCGAGCCGCGCCGCTCTGCGCAGACCGCGCTGTACTGGATCGCCGAGGGCCTCACGCGATGGCTCGCGCCGATCCTGTCGTTCACGGCGGAAGAGATCTGGCGACACATGCCGGGGGAGCGGACCGAGTCGGTATTCCACACAACCTGGGTCGAGCTGCCCGCCACGGGCCGTGGTCGCGTAGCGGTCGACTGGCCGGCTGTGCTCGAGGTGCGGAGCGTCGTGCTGCGCGAGCTCGAGCGGCTGCGTATCGAGGGCCGCATCGGCGCGCCGCTCGACGCGGTGGTCGATCTGTACTGCGCTCCCGAGCGTCGCGCTGCGCTGGCGGCGCTCGGCGACGAGCTGCGATTCCTGCTGATTACCTCGGAGGCGCGGGTGCACGTCGCGGAGGACCGGCCGGCAGCCGCAAGCGCCGGCGGGGGCGAGGGTGAGGGCGCATTCTGGGTCTCGGTCGATGCCTCGAGTGCCGCCAAGTGCGTACGCTGCTGGCACAAGCGCGAGGATGTGGGACATTCCGACCGGCATCCGCAACTGTGCGCACGCTGCGTGACCAATATCGAGGGTCCTGGAGAGCAGCGGCGGTTCGCCTAGACGCTGCCGCTGGAAGCGGTCCAACATGAAGGATCAGGAGCCGGGATTGGAGATGAGCGCGGAGCAGCAGCCGTCGACGGACCTGAGCATGTCGGTGATTGCCAGGCTGCGCCTGCAGCGGACGCATCCCGCCGCCTGGCTCTGGCTGTCGGTGGCTGTCATCGTGCTCGACCAGGCGACAAAGTTCCTCGTGGCACGTTTTCTCGACCTCTACGAGCGGGTAGAGGTCCTGCCGGTGCTCGATTTCACCCTGCTCCACAACACGGGCGCCGCGTTCAGCATCCTGGCAGGAGCTTCCGGCTGGCAGCGTTGGTTCTTCATCGTCCTCGCCGGGGCGGTCAGCCTTGCGCTGGTGGTCTGGCTCTGGCGGCTGCCTCGCGGGGACCGCTTGATCGCAGTTGCGCTCGCGCTGGTGCTGGGCGGAGCACTCGGCAACCTCATCGACCGGGTGAGACACGGCTACGTGGTCGACTTCATCCACGCACACTGGGGAGCGGCCTATTTCCCCGCGTTCAACATCGCCGACAGCGCGATCACGATCGGTGCGGCGCTGCTGATCCTGGACGCCTTCAGGCAGCGATCATGAGGGTTCTGCTGGCCAATCCCCGTGGGTTCTGCGCCGGCGTCGACCGCGCCATCGACATCGTCGAGCGTGCGATCGCGCTCTTTGGCGCGCCGATACACGTCCGTCACGAGGTGGTGCACAACCGGTTCGTGGTCGAGCGGCTGAGGGCGCTGGGCGCGATCTTCGTCGAGGAGCTCGACGAGGTGCCGGACGGAGCTACCGTGATCTTCAGCGCGCACGGCGTGTCGCGTGCGGTCCAGGAGGAGGCCCGGCGTCGCGGGCTGACAGTGTTCGACGCGACCTGTCCGCTCGTCACCAAGGTCCACATGGAAGTGATGCGATACGGCAGGGAGGGTCGCGACGTGATCCTGATCGGTCACGCCGGGCACCCGGAGGTCGAGGGTACGATGGGCCAGTTCGACGCGTCGGGCGGGGGCCGGATCCGTCTCGTCGAGAACGTCTCCGACGTCGCACGGCTCGAGGTCCGGGACCCTGCGCAGGTCGGCGTCGTCACCCAGACGACCCTCTCTGTGGACGACACTGCAGAGGTGCTCGAGGCACTGGTGCAGCGCTTTCCCACGCTCGCGACGCCGCGCAAGGAAGACATCTGTTACGCCACGCAGAACCGTCAGGACGCGGTCAAGAAGCTGGTCGAGGCCTGCGGAGTGCTGATCGTCGTCGGGTCGACGACGAGCTCGAATTCGAACCGGCTGCGTGAGCTGGCGGACAAGGCAGGCATCCGTGGCTATCTGGTCGATGGCCCGGCGGATCTGCGGCGGGAGTGGTTCGCCGATATCGAGGCCGTCGGCGTCACGGCCGGCGCATCGGCGCCGGAGCTCCTCGTGCAACGGGTCGTCGAGCAGCTCGGCGAGTGGGGCGGCCATCCTGCGGTCGAGGTCGTCGGACGTGAGGAGAACGTAGTCTTTGCGCTGCCCAAGGAGCTTCGCCGCTCGGCGTAGCGCGAACTCGCTCGCCGACGCCCGGCCGCGGTGTATCCGCAGCCGCGTACCACGATTCAGGATCGTTGCACCGCAGAAGACGGGTGCCCCGCACACCTTGTCGGAGCACGCCGGAGGGTCGTTGGTATCGCGGAATCGTCGAGGCGGTCTTTTGCTCAGAGTGGTCCGCGACGTCCAACTGCGGGCACGGAGGCGTGCTTCGCGGCTGGGATACCACCGCGTCCACGCGTCGGCTCGTGATCCGGTGGCGGCCTTGGTGCACCGCATCACCGCAATCGGCCAGCCGGCGTTTGGACCGGGTGTCTCGTCGGCCGCGAGCACGCTCGAGCGGCCGCAGGTAGATGTCGCGGACCACTCTGTAGTCATGACTCTGCGACTATTCCGCGATACCGCCGAGCGTGCGGCGTGCGCCGGCAAAGTGTGCGGGGCACCATCTTCCGCCCTGCTACGACGCTCGATCGTGGTACCGGCCCAGCGAGACGCCCGGGCCGAGCGTCGGCGAGCAGCCACTACGGCTCGGCGACGGCGCACCCGCCGCGTCGGCGTGCTGAGGAATCCGTCGCCTACTCCCAGCAGTCGGTATTCGTCGCGGTCCGGGTCCCAGCCTGGTCAATCGTGAATGAGGCGCAACGCGTGTCGTCGGCCTGAGCACCCTGCGCCGTCGCCGTCGCCGCGAATGCGCTGACACCGCCCGCGGTGATCGCCACTGCGTAGTGCCCGCGTTCGGTTGTGCCGGAGATGCCGAGCCCGCCCGGTGGTGCAATCTCCAGCGCGGACGGACCGGCGTAGGTGTTGTTCTGCAGATAGAACTTCTCCTGCGCAACCGCCACATTGAGCAGGGTGTGCTTCGCCTCCGTACGGTGCGTGCGCAGCACGTATTGCCGGTAGCTCGGTATCGCGCTCGCGGCGAGGACAGCCACGACGACGATCACGATCATGAGCTCGATCAAGGTAAAGCCTGTGATCCTTTTCCTCACCCGTCGCCTCCCTGGCGCCAATAGGTGCGCACTGGCTTGGTCGGGAGACCCGGCGCGCAGCTTTCGGGATCCACTGCACAGGTCGGCGCAGGCTCTGACGGATCAGCGTCGCCCGGGTCCGCTGTCGCCCCGACGATGTAGAAGCCCTGCGTGAGATGCGCCACGGCACCGCGGTTCGATGTGCCGTAGGCGTCGACGACGAAGTGATAGGCCTGCAGGTCAGGGATGACGGCGCCGCCCGGCACAGGAGTCGTGCCCGTCTGCTCGTCGAAGCGCATGAAGTACTCGTAGCAATCCTCGGTGTCGCTGACCGAGCCGTCGCTGGCGATGGTCTGCATGCAGCCGGCGACCCCGGAGCCGCGTTGCGGCGTGGGCGGGAGATTCGGGTCGGCGGAGGGTGCGTAGGTCCCGATCGTCGCAGTCGTGTCGTAGACGCCCGCCTGGATCGCGCGCTCCACGCCTGCGTCGGCGGCCTGAAATGCCCGTTCCTGATATTGCTCGTTGCCCGCCATCTGCAACTCGTTCGAGGCCGTGGTCATGCCCGAGATCCCGAGCAGGGTGAGTACGAGCAACAGCAGCAGCCCCACGACGAGCGCCGCACCGCGCTGGCGGGAAGGCATCCGTCGACGAGGAGTGAACATCCGACAGGAGTTCATCTCAGGTCCGCCGGTTACGGAGACTGATGGTCTTGGAGACGACGATGCGGCGGAAATGGTCGTTCGGTGCCGCCTCGTCGACGTCGGCATAGACGTAGGTGCGATCGTCGGCAAAGCCAAAGTCCGGTTCCTCGGCGCGCACGCGCAGCCACATCGTCGCGGCGACGATCTGGCCGCCGTAGTCCGCCGGATCGGCCGCGGGATCGACATATGTGTCCGCGCTGCCATCCCCGTTGGTGTCAATGCCGAAGCGGACCTGCAGATCCTCGACGCCGGATATCACTTCCTCGTCGAGCATCGAGCCCGTCACCAGCCGCTTGCGGCGGAGCGCCGGGACATCTGCGCGGCCGACCGAGCTGCTTGAGACGTAGTAGGCGGTCGCGATCAATTCACGGGTCTCGGAGGTCAGCGGCGAGTAATCGTCCGGGATGCAGCCTGGGTCGTTCGAATCCGTGCAGCCCGCGCTTGCGATGAACAGCCTGCCCTGGACGCGGCCGCTCTGGACATACAAGCGGTTCGCCACCAGCGCTGCGGGAGTGCTCTCCGCGCCGCGGCGCACGATCAGTCCGTCGGTGCCGGCGCGATATTCGTCCTGGAATGCGTCGCAGGCGAGCGCGTAGCCGTCAGGTGCGTTCCAGCCTCCAATGTACTGATCGAGATCGATCGCCCAGTTGGTTCCGCACCTGTCGATCACCGCCTGGGCGCCGAGCAGATCCGTCGGGATGTTCTCGCCAGGAGCCGCACGGTTGACGATGTAGTCGGGACGGCTGGAAAGCCCCCAGTAGCTCGCCATCCGCACATCAGGCTCCAGGACATCGAACGCATAGCGCGCCGTTTCCTGCAGGCGCGCCACCGTCTCGACGGTGCGATAGGCGGTGCGGCTGCGGTCATGGACGGTGATTGCGCTCACGATCAGGAACAGTCCGATCACGACAGCGACCATCGTCTCGATCAGCCCGACGCCCGACTGTCGGGGGAGCGGCAGCGGCTCGCCGACGGTGTTGCTCATATCTCGAGGCGCAGCTCGTAGGTGACGGCGTCGGCCTGGCCGACCTGGATCCAGCTCACGCGGATCGTGTAGCTCGATGGCGCAGCCGGTGCGCCGGCCAGGAACCGCACCTCGCCTAGCCCCTGCGGCAGCTGCGTGGCGATGAGCGCCTTCCACTCCGAAAGGTCGGCGATCGCGCGAGCGCCGGTACCTGTGCCCGCGTAGGCACCGGCCGAAACGTGGTTGGCGCGGATCCGATCGGCGAGATCCGCGGCGATGGATACCGCCTGCGTTTGGAGCTGCGCCGAGCGACCGGCCTGGAGCGATTCCGCGAACAGCATGGCAATGCCGAGCATCCCGATCGACAGCACGAGCAGCGCGATCAGCACCTCGACCAGGGTGAATCCGCGGATCATCGCGCAGCCTGCGTCGGCGCCTGCCTAGGAGCAGCGGAGGGGCGCACTGGACGAATCCTGACTGGCAACGCGCGGACGGCCGGTCTGGCTGATGATCACTGCCCGCGCGGACGCATCGCCGCGGCGATCGCAGAAGATAAAGGTGGCCGTCGTCCCCGACTGCCCGAACGGCCGGAAGGACAGGGTCGGGCGATTGGCCAGCACGCTGCCGGCGGACCGCGCCGGGTAGGCGCGCAGCAGGTCCTCGTCCGCATCACGCACCGCGGACTGATCGTGATCGCGGTTGACGAACACGATCCAGCCCGCGTGCCAGGGTGTCCCGCCGGGCGCGCAGAGCTCGCCGTCCCGGCTGGGGCACAGGCTGACCACGCCGTTGCGTTTTATGGCTTCGCTGCGCGCAAGGTAAAGCGCATGGACGAAGAAGTTGACTTCGCGCGTGCGCGCCGCATCCAGGCCGAGATCGCGAAACGTGGGAATGCCGTAGCCCAGCGTTGCGGCGACGATCGCGACGACGAAAACCATTTCGGGCAATGTGTACCCGCCGCACCGATCCATGGTCGGGCTCCGTACGATCCGTGGATCCTGATACTGGCGGCACCGGCCGGCCCGCGCAGCCCGATTTTCTGCGGCGGTTGACCGGAAACGCTCCCGGCCGCGTGTCCGCGCCCGTATAATTGCTGCGATGGTCAGTCAGGTCCTAGAGCCCCAGGATTCGCGCGACGGTGTCCGGCGCACGCTCGAAGTGCACGGCATTCGCGCCACCGCACAACGCATCCGGATGGCGGAGGTGTTGCTTGCGGCGCCCTGTCACATGACGGCCGAGCAGGTCCTCGCAGCGTTACGGCGCTCGGCGGCGCGGGTGTCGAAGGCGACGGTGTACAACACGCTCAAGCTGTTCGTCGAGCACGGACTCGTGCGACAGGTTCATCTCGATCCGGATCGGTGTGTGTACGACTCGACACGCGAACCGCATCATCACTTCCAGAATCTCGACACCGGCGAGATGATCGACATCCGACCCGAGGACCTCGCGTTTGCGCGGATGCCCTCGTTGCCGCCCGGGACCGAGATCGCCGGCGTCGACGTCGTCATCCGGTTGCGTCGCCGGGTCTGACGAGATCACGCCCCGGTCGGCGCCGCGCCGACCACCAGCGGAAAGCGCAGCGTCACGCGGTACTGGTCGACCGACTGGTCGACCTTCACCGCCGAGCGGCCGGGATAGGCAAGTTCCAGCCTCTGACGAATGTTGTCGAGCGTGACGGGGTGGCCGCTCGATACAGGCCGGCGATCCAGCGGCAAGGGGTTCGAGACCCCTATCTCCACTGTCGCGCCGTCCACCCTCGCCTGCACGGTGACCGTACCACCTTCGGGCCGCAATTCGATCCCGTGCCCGATCGCATTCTCGAGCAGCGGCTGCAGCAGCAGGCTCGGCACCAGTGCGTGTCCCGGCATGTCACTCACCAGCCAGCTTACCTGCAGTCGATCGCCCAGCCGCAGCTGCTCGATACGCTGATAGGCCTGCGCAACCGCGAGCTCTTCGCGTAGCGGGATCTGACCATGCGCCTCAGCGAGGTTGAACCGGAACAGGTCGGAAAGATCCTCGACCGCCGCCTCAGCGCGCACTGGATCCGTTCGCGTCAGCGCCGCGATGGCGTTCATGCTATTGAACAGGAAGTGCGGTTGGATGCGTGCCTGAAGCGCGCGGACTCGTGCGCGCGTCTCGAGTTCGATGTTGCGGCGCCATTGGTGAGCCACGTGGAAGTACCGCAGTGCCAGCGCCCCGACGATCGCCGCGATGGCTGCATTGGGCAGCAGGAACTTCAAGTGTTCGCGCGGGAAAATACCTGAGGCTACGCCGAGCGCATCTTCCCAGGCGCGTCCGAGCCGGTAGGTGGCTTCGGAAACGAGCGCAACGGTGAGGACGACCAGGCCCAACGCGAC
>Ga0207706_10002895_pt1 | contig 16601 bp, 14 predicted proteins | sample KBSC53metaG_FD_184318 | JGI IMG/M metagenome (GOLD analysis project Ga0207706, IMG submission 184318) | Corn rhizosphere microbial communities from Kellogg Biological Station, Michigan, USA - KBS C5-3 metaG (SPAdes) (version 2) | ecosystem: Host-associated > Plants > Roots > Rhizosphere > Soil ... | reverse complement strand
GCGTCGCTCGTACTGAGCGTCCTCATTGGCCTGTCGCTCGCTCGCGGGAACCGCGCCACGCAGCCCGCGGACGACAAGCAACTCCTCATTGGCCTGTCGCTCGACACACTCAAGGAGGCTCGCTGGCAAGCCGATCGTGAGATGTTCGTGAAGCGGGCCACGGAGCTCGGTGCGCGCGTCCTTGATCTCTCTGCAAACGGTGACGACACGGTTCAGATCAGCGACGTCGAGAAGCTGATCACCAATGGCGTCGACGTGCTGGTGATTGTGCCGCACGACGGCCGCGCGATGGCCAAGGCGGTCCGCATGGCACACGACGCCGGAATTCCCGTCATTGCCTATGACCGCATCATTCGCGACAGCGACCTCGACCTCTACGTGAGCTTCGATAACGTCAAGGTGGGTGAGCTGCAGGCACGCTACCTGGTCGACCACTTGCCCACGCCAGGCAAGGGCCGCATCGTGCGCCTCTACGGTGCCAAGACCGACAACAATGCGCTGCTCTTCAAGCAGGGCCAGGACAACGTGCTCGCGCCATATATCGAGCGCGGCGATATTGTCGTCGTGCATGAGGACTGGGTGGAGGAGTGGAAACCGGAAAACGCCAAGCGCATCGTCAACGCCGCCATTTCCGCGCACGGAGACGCCTTCGATGCGGTGCTCGCCAGCAACGACGGCACTGCCGGTGGCGCCATCCAGGCGCTGCTGGAAGAAGGCCTCGCCGGCAAGAAACTGGTCACCGGTCAGGATGCCGAGCTCGTCGCCTGCCAGCGCATCGTCAACGGCACCCAGGCCATGACGATCTACAAGCCGCTCAAGACGCTGGCGCGCAACGCCGCCGAGCTTGCGGTGCGCATTGCGCAGCGCAAAGTCGTGGTCGCGCCGCAGACCGCGAACAACGGGACGATCGATGTGCCGTCGGTTCTCTCCGACGTGGTCACCGTCACGAAGGACAACATGGTGGACACGGTGATCAAGGACGGTCTGCACAGCTTCGACGATGTCTATCGCGGAGTGCCCGAGGCGCAGCGGCCCGCCAGGGACAGGCTGGCGGGCCAATGAGCGGAGATGCTCTGCTTGCGACGCACGGCGTCGTCAAGCGCTTCGGCGGTGTCATCGCGCTCAAGGGTGTGAGCTTCGACCTGCGTCCGGGTGAGATCCACGCCCTGTGCGGCGAGAACGGCGCCGGCAAATCAACCCTCATCAATCTTCTCGGCGGGGTGTACCCGCACGGCAGCTACGAGGGCGAGATCTTCGTCGACGGCAAGCCCGCGCGGTTTGCGACGCCTCGCGATGCGGAGCACGCCGGTATCGCCGTCATTCACCAGGAGCTCGCGCTCTTCGCCGACATGTCCGTGGCCGAGAACCTGCTGCTCGGGAGGCTCCCGCGGCGGCTCGGTGTCATTAACTGGGACGAAGTGCACGCGCGTGCGCGCGAGATCCTGGGCGCTTGCGGGGTGGAGCTGGACCCCGAGACGCTCGTGGGCGATCTCGGCGTAGCCAGCCGACAGCTCGTCGAAATCGCGCGTGCCGTCGCCAAGAGTCCCGAGGTGCTGGTACTCGACGAGCCGACGGCGGCACTCGCGAGCCAGGAGATCGAGCGACTGCTCGCACTGGTGCGGGACCTGCGCAGCCGCGGCGTCGCGTGCATCTACATTTCGCACAAGCTGGACGAAGTGTTCAGCATCGCAGACCGCATCACCGTGCTGCGTGACGGCGAGAGCATCGGTACCCTGTCGGCGGCGCAAACGAATCCGGCGGAAGTCATACGGTTGATGGTGGGGCGCACGATCGAAGATCTCTACCCGCGCCGTAAAAGCACACCCGGCCGGCCGCTGCTCGAGATCGAAGCGCTCAGCGTGGCGGAGCGGCCGGGCGCCCCGCCATTCCTGCGCGACCTTTCGCTGGCGGTGCGTGCCGGCGAAGTGCTGGGCATCGGCGGCTTGATGGGCGCAGGGCGCTCGGAGCTGCTGATGCACCTGTTCGGGGTGTGGGGTCACCGCATGACGGGGCGTGTGCTGCTGAACGGCGCGCCAATGCCGACACCGACTCCGGCGGACGCACTGCAGAGCGGGCTCGCACTGGTGACGGAGGATCGCAAGCGTTTCGGGCTCGTCATGGAGCACGGCGTGACGTTCAATCTCTCCCTCTCCAGTCTGCAGCGCCTGGTCCGCCACCTGCTGCTGCAGCAGGACGCAGAGATCGCGCGTGCGCGTACGTTCGTGAAGAGCCTCAACATCAAGACTCACCGGCTCGACTCGCCTGTACGGACACTGTCGGGCGGCAACCAGCAGAAGGTCGTCATTGGCAGGTCGCTCATGACCGAGCCCAGTGTCCTGTTGCTCGACGAGCCTACGCGCGGTATCGACGTGGGCGCGAAACTCGAAGTGTACGAGCTCGTCAACCGCCTGACGGACGAGGGCAAGGGCATCGTGCTGGTGTCGAGCGAGCTGAGCGAGCTCCTCGGCCTGAGCGACCGCATCGTGATGCTGTGCGAGGGACGGGTCGGTGGTGAGTTCTCACGCAGCGAAGCGACCCAGGAGAAGCTGCTCGCGGCGGCGATGGGGCGTATCGGGGAGGCCGCCTGATGCAGGGTCGCGTTGTGAGTCGGGAGATGACGATGCTGATCGCGCTGGCCGCGATCTGGATTGGCGTCGCCGTGCAGCAGCCAGCCTTCCTGTCGCCGCGCAACCTGTCGCTGTTGATGATCGAGCTTTCGGTTACGGCGATCCTTGCGCTCGGGATGTTGCTGGTGCTGCTGCCCGGTCAGATCGACCTGTCGGCCGGCAGTGGCGTCGGCCTCACGGGTGCGGTCGCAGCCGTCCTGACCTACTGGGCCGGCGTGCCGGCACCGATCGCGCTGCTGGCCGCGGTGATCGGGGCGGTGCTGGTGTGGGCCGCGATGGGCTCGCTCATCGTGGTGCAGCGCGTGCCGGCTTTCATCATCACGCTCGGCGGTCTGCTGGTGTTCAAGGGACTGCATTGGCTCACGATCCGCAACCAGACCGTGCCGATCGTGGAGGGCGGGGGTACCAATGCCTACTCGCTGCTGACCACGTATTACCTGCTGCCGCTCGCCGGATACGTACTCGCCGCGATCGTCGTCATCGCGATGGTCGCCGGAACCCTGCGGGCGCGGGCGCGTCGGCGCAACTACGGTCTCGAGGCTGACGACCGCGAGACGACGTTTCTGAAGCTCTTCGCGCTGGCACAGCTGCTGTTGCTGGTCGTCCTCGTGACGAATCAATACCGCGGCGTGCCACTCGCCGCGCTAATTCTCGGGGGCGTCGCGCTCGGGATTCACATTCTCACGATGCACACCCCGTTCGGCCGCTACCTGTACGCGATCGGTGGCAACGAGGAGGCGGCGCGATTATCGGGTGTGCCGATCCGCGCGAGCGTCATAGGCGCATTCGCGATCATGGGCCTGGTCGTGGCGCTGACGGGCTTCATGCAGACCGCGTATTCCGGGGCCTCGACGACCACGGTTGGCTCGCTGATGGAGCTCGATGCCATCGCGGCGTGCGTCATCGGTGGCGTCAGCTTGCGCGGTGGACGGGGTACCGTGCTCGGGGTGCTGTTCGGCTCCCTGATCATGGCGAGTCTGCTCAACGGTATGACGCTGATGGCGGTTTCGCCCGAGATCAAGTTCATCGCCCGCGGCCTGGTGCTGGCATTCGCCGTCTGGCTCGACGTGAGGCTCTCCGCGACGGAATGATCCTGTCCTCCCTGTCGAGCTCGGACCGCCGCGTTCGACTATTAACGTCAACGCCGCGGGCGAAGGAGGCAACCGATGAAACTGTACGAATTCGCGCCGACTCGATCGATCAGGGCTCGCTGGACACTCCAGGAGCTGGGCGTCGACTTCGAGCCGGTTACCGTGAATCTGACCGCCGGGGAGCACCGCCGCCCCGAATTCCTCGAGATCAATCCGGCGGGCAAGCTTCCCGTGCTCGTCGACGGCGACTTGGTCCTCACCGAGTCGGTGGCCATCGCACTCTATCTGGCCGAGAAGTACCCCGACCGAGGCCTGGTCCCTGACGACCTCAAGCAGCGAGCCCAGGTCAACCGCTGGCTCCTTTTCACGGCGACCGAGCTGGAGCAGCCGCTGTGGCGCATTGCTCGTCACACGTTCATCTATCCGGAGCATCAGCGCTTGCCCGGCGACGTGCTCCTCGCACGCCAGGAATTCAAGGCCATGGCGGCCGTGCTCGAGGAGCACATGCAGGCACGGCGTTTCGTCGTGGGCGACCGCGTCACGGTCGCAGACCTCGTCCTGGCCTATACCCTGGACTGGGCCAACATGGAGGAGCTGCTCGACGGGTTCCCGCAGCTGGAGGCCTACATGGAGCGGATGTACGCCCGACCGAGTGCGCCGCCTCGCATCGCGGTGGCCCTGGCCAGCATCCGAAGGGCCACGTCGTGATCGTCGAACAGATCTGGACGGCCAACGCGGGGCGCAACTTCAACTACCTGATCGCGTGCGCTGAGACGGGCGAGGCGCTCGCTGTCGATCCGCTCGACCACCGCAAGTGCCTCGCGCGGGCGCGCGAGCGTGGCTGGATCGTCCGGCAGGTGCTCAACACACACGAGCATGAGGACCACACCGGCGGCAACGCGGCGATGGTCGCCGCGACCGGGGCGCAGGTGGTCGCGCACGCAAACGCGGCGTCGCGAATCCCCGAGATGACACGCGGGCTCGAGGCGGGCGACGTGATCGCCGTGGGACGCACCATCGAGCTCGAATGCCTCGACACACCGGGCCACACGATGGCGCACATCTGCCTGCTGTCGCGTGGCGACCAGCCGGCACTCTTCTCGGGCGACACGCTCTTCAACGCCGGCGCGGGCAACTGCCACAATGGTGGCCATCCGCGGCAGCTTTATCAAACCTTCGTCGGCCAGCTCGCGCGGCTGCCTGACGCGACGCGGATCTACCCGGGCCACGATTACCTCGCACGCAACCTCGCATTTACGCTCGACCGGGAGCCGACCAACACCCGTGCGGGCGACCTGAGCAGGGAAGCGGCCGATATGGACCCGGCGCGTCCGATCGTGACGACGCTCGGGCTCGAGAAGGAGATCAACGTCTTCTTTCGGCTGCAGAATGCCGAAGTCATCCGCCTGCTGCGCGCGAAACTGCCCGACCTGCCCGCCAGCCCCACGCCCGAGGACGTGTTCCTCGCGCTGCGCGAGCTGCGGAACAAGTGGTAGCGTCCTCAAAGGCTGCTTAGATCTCCGTGCACGACCTTGCCTTCGAACAGCGTGAGCAGCACCTTCGCGTCGGAGATCTCGGTCGGCGCGATGTCGAACAGGTTGCGGTCGAGGACCGCCAGATCCGCGAGCTTGCCGACCTCGATCGAGCCAGTATCCACCTCGTCGCGATTGACGTAGGCCGCGTTGATCGTGAAGGCGGCGAGCGCCTCAGGCAGCGTGATGCGCTCGGCCGGCAGGAAGGGCGTCGTGGTCTCGCCTGCCGCGCCCATGCGCGTGATCGCGACCTCGATCTGCTCGAGCGGGTTCGGCGAGGACACCGACCAATCGCTGCCGAAGGCGACCACCGCACCGCTGCGGACGAGGCTCTCGATCGGGTAGATCCACTGCGCGCGTTCCTTGCCCATGAAAGGCAGGGTGAGATCCGTGATGTAGGGGTCTGCGTAGGCCCAGAGCGGCTGGAAGTTGGCGACGACGCCGAGCGTGCGGAACCGCGACACGTCGACCGGCTGGATAACCTCGAGGTGCGAGATGTGGTGGCGATGGCCGCGATCGCCGTTGGCGACCCGGGCGGCCTCGACCGCATCGAGCGCCTGGCGGATCGCGCCGTCGCCGATCGCGTGGAAGTGCACCTGAAAGCCGTCGGCGTCGAGCGTCGTGACGACGGTCTTGAGCTTCTCCGGGTCAACCATCGGGATCCCGTAGCTCGGCGCTTTGCCCGGCAGCTTGTAGGGCTCGAGCACGACCGCCGTGTAGTTCTCGATCACGCCGTCCTGCATGATCTTGACGGTGCGCGCGTCGACCTGGCCCTTGGTGTAGGTCGTGCTCAAGCGCTTGATCGTGTCGATCTGCTCGAGCCCCTGGTCGCGTTCCCACCAGATCGAGCCCACCACGTGCAGCGTGAGCTCGCCCGCCTGGTCGAGCGTTTGGTAGGTCTTGAGATCTGGCTCGTCGACCGAGGCATCCTGGATGCCGGTGATGCCGAGCGCGTTCAGGTACTTGATCGCGTAGCGCAGCCCCGCCTGCAGCTGCTCGGGCGTGCTCGGCGGCACCTTGTCGCGCACGAGACTGCCCGCGCCTTCCTGCAGGCTGCCGACCGCCTCACCGGTCCTCGGGTCGCGGTCGATGCGGCCGTCCGGCGGGTCCGGCGTGTCCTTCGTGATGCCTGCGATCTCGAGCGCCTTGCTGTTGACCCAGGTCGTGTGGCCGTCGGTGCTCGAGAGCACCACCGGGCGATCCGGCACGACCGCATCAATGAGCTCACGGCGCGCGCGGGCGCCGGGACCGAAAGCCGACATCAGCCAGCCGCCGCCGGTGATCCACTCGGCCTGCGGGTGCGCATCGGAGTATTCCTTGATCTTCGCCACGTACTGCTCGGCAGTCTGGAGCCCGTTGAGATCGCAGCTCACGGCCTCGGTGCCGGCGCTGATCGGGTGAACGTGCGCATCCTGGAAGCCCGGCAGCAGCATGCGGCCCTTGAGATCGACGACGCGCGTGTCGGGGCCGATGTGCTTCTCGAGATCGAGATCGGTGCCGACGAAGACGATGTGGCCGCCGCGGATCGCGACCGCATCCGCCCAGCGGCGCGGGCCGTCGACCGTGTAGATCGCGCCGTTCTTGAAGGCGAGCTCGGCGGGCGCGGCGGCGGCTGCCGCCTGCGGCGCGGCCGACTCGTCGGCGTCCTTCTTCGCACACCCCGCCGCGGCGGCCAGTGCGAGCACAAACACCATCGCTCTCGCGAGACTGATCAATGCGTGGCTCATGCGTGAGATCCTGGTTGGAGCGCGAATCGCGTCCTGGTCCACTCCTCGCTGCAGGTCCAGAGCGCACGGGCCCGCGCCGGATCGAGCGCGTAGGAGCGCACGCCGCTGAACGGGCCCGCATTGTCGTTGCGCGGCGCCACGCCGCAGTCCTCACAGAACTGCCCGCCGACCTCATCGGCGTCCGCGACGATACCGGCCCACACCTGCGTCGCCGCGCCCTGCGGGATCGTCTTGTAGGGAAACCGCTCGGCGCCACCAGGCACCGCGATGATCTTCATCAACGCTTCAGTCGACTCCGGCGTCATGTGCCGGCCGAGCTCCGTCTGGATGCCGCCCGGATGCAGCGCGCAGGCACGCACGCCATGGGACTTCAGTCGGCGGTCGAGCTCGACCGCGAACAACGCGTTCGCTGTCTTCGAGCGGCCGTAGGCCACCCACGGGTCGTAGGGCGTGCGCTCGAAGTTCGGGTCCTCGAGGTCGACGTCCGAGATGCGGTGACCGGCGGAGGAGGTGACGACGATGCGCCCGGGTGCGCTCTGTATCACCAGCGGCGCGAGCTTCCCCACGAACACGAAGTGACCGAGGTGGTTCGTGCCGATCTGCGTCTCGAAGCCCTCGCGCGTGCGGCCCTGCGGACAGGCCATGACGCCCGCATTGGCGAACAGCACATGGATCGGCTGGCCCTCGGCGAGCAGCCGGTCCGCGCAGGCGTGCACGTCCGCGAGCGACGCGAGATTGAGCTCACGCACCTCGACCGTGGCGCCCGGTGCAGCGGCGGCCCGTATCGTGGCGACGGCGCGCTCGGCCTTGTCAGCGTCGCGCGCGGTGATGACGACGTGCGCGCCCTGTGCTGCGAGCACGCGCGCGGTCTCGAGCCCAAGCCCCGAGGTGCCGCCGGTAACGAGCATGCGCCGGCCGGAGAGTGTGCGGCCCTCGAGCAGCTCGTCCGTCGTTGTTTCCTTGCCGAAAGTCATCGTTGCCACGGCCACTCCTTGGGATGCGTGCTGGCGTGTTATGGCTTCAGTGCTTCGCGTTGCGTCTGGATCATCTGCTGCAGGATAGCCATCAGCGCGGCGGCCGTCATGCCGAGCATCAGCACGCCGCAGCACGCTTCGAGCGGCCCCAGGAGTTTCCAAGGCTTGCTCATGACGATGTCGCCGTAGCCCAGCGAGGCGAAGTTGACCGCCGAGTGGTATGTGGCCTCGTACAGTTCGTCGAACTCGCCCAACACGACGAACAGCACCCCCCAGAGCGCAATCTGCACGATCGTGCCCAGCATCATCATCAGCATGACGATCAGCAGCGGGCGCAGCCCGAAGACGGCGCCGGATGTACCTTGCGCAGTTACCGACTGCCGAACGAAATAGCGAACGCCCCAGAAAGCGAAGGCCACCTGCACGCCCATGCACAGCAGAATGAGCGGAAGCCCGACCAACAGGTTCCTGATCATCATGTCGCTTTCTCCATTGGTTCGACCTGGGACGCGCCCGACCGCGACCTTGATTCGCGCCAGCGTTCCAGCGCCCAGACCGTGGCCCACGCATACGCGGCCACGGCGACGTAAAGGCTCGTCCGCACGGCGGAGGCCTGCAGGACGCTCTTGCCATTGGCGCTGTCCTCGATGGCGGGGCCGAGCAGGATCAGCGCCGTAATCAGTGCGTTGCTCCAGAAGGACGGACGAAAACCGCTGCGCCGCGCTCCGAACATCGCGGAACCACACCACAGGGCGGCCGCCATCAGCCACAGCGCCAGCATCCAGAGATTCGGCAGCAACGACAGCCCGAGCCACACACAGGCTCCCACCAGCGCGCCCATCAGGGTCGATCCGACCAGCTCCTTCCCGGCGGAGCGGGCGGTCGTCTCGCCGGCCTGCTGGCCGAGCGTAACCGTCTTCATGATGGCGGCGAGGTAGAGCGATGGGTTGGTGAGTGCCAGCACGAACACCGGCATGACGATTGCCGTGCCGCGGAGCGCAATCCAGGCGGCCGCTTCGTGGCTCACGGATCGCGCGGCCGGCTGGTTCCTCACCGGACTCGGCGTATCCGGAAAGAGGGCATAGGAGAGACTCTTGACCAGGCCTCCTGTCAGGACGCCGACGGCGATGGTCACGCTCAACCATCCGACGACGGCCTGGTCGGCCACTCCGGCCACCGGGATCAGGGCGAACGCCATCACGAGCACCATCGTCACGGGATTGCCGGTACGCAGCCCCTTGTAGAAGACGGCATAGAGGATGATCGCGGTCATGAGCAGGCCGGTCAGCCGGTAGTTCTCGAGCACCGGCACCATCAGCACGCCGAGCGTCAGCAGCGCAGCCAGCAACGCAGCGGTCACGGCGCCTTTGGCGAGTGGCATCGGAGGCCCGGGCTTGCTGAGCACGATCACTGCCATCACGCAGACGGCGAACGGCATCGGCAGCGCGAATCCGTACGCCACGAGCACGGAGACGCCGAGACCGATGGTCAGGCGGAGCACAGCCTTGTCCGCGGGTGCCATGGCGGGTGCTCAGTAAAGGTAGGACAGCCAGCTCATGACCCGGATGTAGATCCGACCGAACAGGTTCATCACCGGATGGTCGCCCGTGAAGACCAGCACTTCGGCCTGTCCGCCAACGCGGACGCCGCGGAGCCGCTCCCGGTCCGCCTGGTCGAATTCCACGGCTACGGGTATCCGCTGCGCCTGCCGCAGCCAGTCGCGGTTGTTCTCGACCGTCGGCAGGGTCCCCGGCGGCGCCGACTGCCCGGTGCCGACGCCGCCGCCCACGCTGCGGATCCGCCCCTTGAGCACCCGCCCGGGCATCACGTCGAGCACGATCGCCGTCTGGTCGCCGGGGTCGATGTGGCCCAGGTTGTTCTCGGTCATGTCGGCACTGATCCACACGTCGTGGATCGCGATCAGCGTCATCACCGGCGCGCCGGCCTGCGCGAAGTTGCCGACGTCCGCGCGCAGGTCGGTGACGGCGCCTCGTGCCGGTGCGCGCACCTTGGTGTTTGCCAGGTCGAGCTCGGCCTTCTCTACCGCTGTGCGGGCGCTGCGCAACTGCGCGTTGCTGTCGCCGCTGTCGCCGGCTGCTTCCTCGGCCTTGCGCAGATCGGCCTCGGCGCGTGAGACCTTGCTGCGCGCTTCCTCGCGCGTGGACTGGGCAATCTCGAGACGACGCACGGAAATGGCACCGGGGTCCTCCTCGTGCAGCCCTTCCTGGCGGCTCGCATCCTTCTCCGCCATCACGAAGTTCGTCTGGGCCGTCTGGAGTGATGCGCGCGCGGCCTCCACGCCGGCGGTCGCCGCGTTGACCGACCGCCGCACCGACTCGTAATCGGACCGGGCGCGCTGCAGCGCGATCTCGTATTGCTCCGGATCGATGTCGAAAAGCGGCTGCCCGGGCTCGACGATGTCGTCGTTGCGGATGTGCACTTCCGTCACCTTGCCCGAGACCTCGCCCGCCACTGAAACGACGAAGGCCTGTACGCGTGCCTGCGAGGTGTACGGCGTGAGCCGGTCGCCGACGAAGTAGAGCACCAGGCTCACGATGATCAGTGCAGCGATGACGCCGGCTCCGATCCGGGTACCGCGGCCGGCGTCGGGAGCGGCTTCCGTGGGCACGTCGGCCTTGGCGTTCGCACTGCTTGTCTGCGCTTCCGGCTCCTGGCTCATGGCGGGTCCTAGGGCTTCGGTGGCGGGAATGCTTCGGCCGCCGGCGGCAGCGGTGCGGTCAACAGGTCGTCCTTCCAGTTGCTGCGCTCCGACATGGTCGCGCGTGTGGCCTCGTCGAGCACGGCGCGACTGCGGCCGGCTTGCCATCCCCCGCCCATCGCCTTGTAGAGCGAGACGAGGCTCTGCGTCACGCCACCTCGGGTGGCCACGAGGCGATCCTGCTGGGCGAACAGGGTGCGCTGCGAATCGAGCACCCGTTCGAAGTCGACGAGCCCTTCCTGGTACTGGATCGTCGCGATGTCGAGCGAGCGCTTCGCGGCCTGCACGGCCTGCTCGAGCAGGTCGACCTGGGTTCGACCCTTGGCAAACGATACCGCCGCATCGTCCAGTTCGCGCGCGGCCCGCAGCACGGTGTCCTGGTACACCTCGTAGAGCTGCTGGAAGCGGGCATCCTGGACGAGCACCTGGTTCTTCAGGCGGCCGTAATCGAACACGTTCCAGGCGAACGCCGGTCCTGCGGCCCAGTTGAGCGTACTCGCCGAGCCGGCCTGCGACGTGTCCGAGATTCCGACCGTGCCGACCAGCGCGATCGAGGGGTACAGCTCCGCCTCGCTGACGCCGATCAGCGCGGATTGCGCGGCGAGCTGCATTTCCGCGGTGCGGACGTCCGGTCGGCGGCGGAGCAGATCCGCTGGCATTTCGACGATGACCTCGAGTCCCGCCTCGGGAATATGCTCGTAACCGGTTGCCATCTCCGGCAACGGTCCCGGTGGCCGACCCAACAGGGTGCTCAGCGCGTTCTGCGCCTGCCGGAGCGCGCTCTCCAGGTCCGGTATGGTCGCGAGCGTGCCGAGGTACAGCGATTTCGCCTGCTGCACGTCCAGCTCCGACTCGTTGCCGCTCTTGAACAGCCGCTCGGTGATCTCGAGACTGCGCTGCTGCAGGGCGGCGTTCTCGTGTGCGATGCGCAGCCGCTGCTCGAAGGTGCGGATGGTCGCGTAGAAGCTCGCGGCCTGCGCCGCCACCAGCACCTGAACGTCATCGTACTGGGCGACGCTCGCGAAGTAGGCCGCATCCGACGCTTCGATCCCACGCCGGAACTTGCCCCAGAAATCCATCTCCCAGGCGATATCGAACGCCGCGCCGTAACTGTTGTACGACTGGCTCGGGACGTCAGACGCGTCCTGCCCGACCCGGAACGCCTGGCCGCTCAGCTGCTGGAGCTGGGGATACAGCGCACTCCCGGCAATGCCGAGTTGCGCACGTGCCTCCATGATCCGCGAGCCGGCCACGCGCACGCTCGGGTTCGAACGCTGCGCCTCGGCCACCACCGCATCGAGCGCCGGGTCGTCGAAGACCAGCCACCACGTGTCGTGCGGCACCTCCGCGGCCGGCGGCGCAAGCGCCTCAGCCAGCTCGGGTGATACGGGCCAGTTCTCGAGCCACGGCACATCCGGGCGCTGAAAATCCGGTCCCACCGCCGTGCAACCGCCTGTCAGCAACGCGGCGAGGGTCGCAGCCAGACGCGCCGGCCGGAGGTTCACCGCCACTGCGGACATCGTTCACTCGGCAGGCTGGGGCTCGCCCTGTGGCTGGCCGCGGTACACCCAGGCCATGAAGATCTGGTAGCCCAGCGCCAGCAGGACGGCGCCAACGAACAACCCGAGAATGCCGCCCGCCGCCATACCGCCCAGCGCCCCGAGCAGGATCACCGGCATCGGCGCATCGACGCCGCGACCGAGCATCAACGGTTTCAGGAAGTTGTCCGCGATGCCCGCCAGGAACAACACCACGGTATAGATGATGGCTGCGACGTTGCCATAGTCGCCGCTCATCCAGATGTAAACGATCACGGGTAGGGTGACCAGTACGGCCGGGATCTGTGCGATCCCCAGCACCAGCACGACCCCTGCCAGCAGCCCGGCGAGCGGAACTCCGGCGACCAGCATCGTCACCCCGGCCGCAATGGCCTGGATCGCGGCCACGCCGATGACGCCCTGCGCGACCGCGCGGATGGTTGCGGTCGACAGCTTTACGAAGCCGGGGCCGCGCTCCGGGCTGATGATGCGCGCGAAGATCGCCTGGCTGGCGCCTGCGCCTTCCGCGCCGAATGCCATGATGATGCCGGCAATCAGGAACGATGCGAGGAACAAGAGGATCCCGCCGCCGATGCCGGCTACGAAACCGAGCGCGGTTCTTGCAAGCTCGCCGATCTTCGGCTGCATGCTCTGCACCAGCGCCGGCAGGTCGGCATGCGCCTTCGACCAGGCCGCGTGGATCCTCTCCCCGACCACCGGCCAGTCCTCGACACCCGGACGCGGCGCGGGGATCTGCAGCGTGTTGTCCCGGACACCGTGCACGAACTGCTGCAGCGAGTCGGCGAGCGATCCCATGAGCACTGCGGTCGGCGCCACGATCAGCGCCGCGCCGGCGAGCGCGATCACGGTCGCCGCCAGCCCCTGCTTGCCGCCGAGCCTGCGAGCCAGCCGCTGGTGAAGCGGATAAATGGCGACGGCCAGGATCAGGGCCCACACCATCAACGTCAGGAATGGCGCAAAGACCTTGTAGCACAGCATCGCCAGTACGAGTATCAAGCCCGCACGGATCAGCACGTCGAGGAGCAGCGACGCTTGTCGTTGCTCGACCGGGTCGGGTTGCAGGGGCGCGTTCATCGTCGCTTCTCCTTATGCGCTGACCGAGCTTTCTACGCCCATGCAACAGGGACGTAAACTGTGGTTACCTCATGGTCAGTGATACCTGACCGCCGCCGGCCGCGCGTCCCGCGTGTGGATGTGGGGGACAGAGCCCGGAGAATTCGTCAACTACGTTGACGATTTTTTGCCGCCCGTATGGCCGCGGTGGCCGAACAGATCGGACTACACGGTCGCATCGAGCGCGCTGATCAGCCGAGAGATCTCCTCTGCGGACGTGTAATGCACGAAGGATGCCCGCAGGACGCCATCGCTGGTGTCGATGTTCAGCGCCTTCACGAGGCGATAGGCGTAGAAGTGCCCCACGCCTACGCCTAAGTCGAATTCCGCGAGCCTGCCGGCGAGGTCCGTGGAGCGATGGTTGTCGACCGTGAACGCCACCGTTGGCGCGCGCTCGGCGGCGCGGTCCTTGCCAATCATGTGGATCCCGGGATGCTTCGACAGGAAGTCGAGTAGCGGCTGCAGCAAGGCGCTTTCGTGATCGCGGAACAGCGTCCGGACCGCGCGGGCGCGTGCCGGAGTGGGCTCGTCACCGAACCCGTGCCGGCCCGCGACGGCTTCCAGGTAGTCCATCACGCCGTTGACCGCTGCCACCTGGGCGTGATCGGCCCCCGCCGCCGTAAACCGCTGTTCCGCCCGCGCGATGTTGAAGAAGTGCCCCTGGTGCGGTAACTCGTCCGCGAAGTCGCGCCGCACGTACATCACGCCGAGGTGCGGCCCGTACACCTTGTACAGCGAGAAGAGATAGATATCCGCGCCGAGCGCCTCGATGTCCGGCAGTCCGTGCGGACAGAAGGACACCCCGTCGACGATCGCGCGAGCGCCGGCACGGTGCACAAGCTCGGTCCACTCGCGCACGCGGTTGATGCTGGCGACGACGTTGGAGCAATGCGTGAAGGCGACCGCCCGGGTGCGTGGGCCTAGCAGCGCCTCGAGATCCGCGGTGCGGAGTTCCCCGGTGGCCGACTCAACCTTCCACTCGCGGACTACGACGCCCGCGCTCGCCAGGCGGGCCCACACCCCGATATTGGCCTCGTGATCCTGGTTGGTGACGATCACCTCGTCGCCCGGCTTGAGCTGCTCGCGCAGGGCCTGCGCAACGACATAGGTGTTCTGCGAAGTCGAAGGTCCGAAATGCAGTTCGTCGGCAGCGACGTTGAGCCACGCAGCCATGCGTTCCTTCGCGGCGTCCATCTGCTCGCCGGCCAACCGGGAGGCGGGATAGTCGTTGTACGGCTGGACCTTGGTCTGCCGGTAATAGCGCTCGAGCCATTCGATGGTCTGCCGACACGCATAGGAGCCGCCGGCGTTGTCGAAGTGCGCGAAACCCTGCAAGGCGCCTTCCGCGAAGGCCGGAAACTGCCCGCGAATAAAATTGAGGTCGAGGACTGTCATTCCATCTTCCAGTTCAGCCCACCTGACCGGCCCGGTCGGCGCCCTGGAAGGCGAGCATCCAGCCCGGGTACTCCGCGGGCAGCTCCGACACCTTGTCCAGTGCGGCCAGCTCCTCGACACTGAGCCGGATGCTCGTCGCGGCGAGGTTGTCTTTCAGTTGCGAGGGATTCTTCGCGCCGATCAGCACGCTGGTCACCCAGGGCTTGTGCAGCAGCCAGGCCAGTGCCACGCCCGCAATCGTCGCCTCGTGCGCCTGCGCGATCGGCTTCATCGTGTCGATGCAGTTGAAGGCGCGCTCGAGGTTCACGGGTGGAAAATCGAATTTGGCGCGCCTGGAATCCTCCGGCTTGGCGCTGTCGCGCGCGTACTTTCCGCTCAGGAATCCACCGGCCAGCGGGCTCCACGGCAGGATCGCCAGTTGCTGATCCTGTGCGAGAGGCACGATCTCGCGCTCCAGATCGCGGCCAGCGATCGAGTAATACATCTGCAACGACTCGAAGCGATGCAGATTCATCTTGTCCGAGATCCAGAGAGATTTCGTGATGCTCCACGCCGGCACATTGCACAAGCCGATATAGCGCGCCTTGCCGGCCTTCACGACATCGTCCAGCGCGCTCAAGGTCTCATCCAGCGGCGTAAGGGGGTCCGCACTGTGGATCTGATACAGGTCGATATGATCCAGGCCCAGTCGCTGCAGGCTTGCGTCCACCGCATCTAAGATGTGTTTGCGGGAAAGTCCATTCACGTTGCGCGCCTTCGCGCGACGCTCGATCTCCGACTTCTGCGCGGGGCTCATGTCCTGCGGCGCGGGCGGCGTCACGCGACCGAACACCTTCGTCGCCACGACGATTTCATCGCGGGGCAGACCGAGGTTGCGGATCGACTGACCGAAGGTAGTCTCCGACATCCCGCCCGCGTATACGTCGGCCGTGTCGAAAAACGTCACGCCGGCGTCGAACGAGTCCTTGACCAGCGCGTCGGCGTCCTTCTGGCCCAGCCCACCGATCGACTGCCATATGCCGCCGTTGTCGCCGAATGTCATCGTGCCGAGGCAAACCTCCGACACCAGCAGACCAGTCCGGCCAAGTTTCTTGTATCGCATCGTCCTGTCCTTCCCGGCTTCAGTCCTTGCCATATGCCGCGTTGAAGGCGGCGATCAGCTCGGCGCGATCGGTAGGCCCCAGCCCGGTGGCGTAAACGCCTTCGGGAATGTGAGCCGACGGCGCGGCGCGCGAGGTCCAGATGTGCGCCGCCGGCACCACCCAGGACGGATCGTCGAGGGTACCGGCGGCAACGAATACGTACTGCGGCGCATTGAGCGGCTCGTGCCAGACGCGCGTCCCGCAGCTCGCGCAGCGCACGTAATCGGCCTCGCGGCCGCTGTCGGCGCGCTTGCGATAGCGGGCCAGCTCGCCGTGCTCATGACGAAACGCCGCGCGGTCGGCGTAGATCGTCAGGAGATTCGTCGCGCCCGTGAGCTTCTGGCAGTCAAGGCAATGACACGCGACCGTTGCGAGCGGCGCGGCGTCGTACGAATAGCGCACGACACCACACAGGCAGCCGCCCCGAAACGGCGGCGCAGGAATCGGCGGGCGATAGATCATTCCGACCCCGTGTAGCTAACCAAGGCATGCCGGAGCATGTCAGCGCGCGACGGTTGCCGCAATCGCCCCGAAGTCGATCGAGTCAAGCAACGAGTCGAGCCTGGCGGGATCGGCCTGCACCGTGACCGCCACGGCATGCGCGGCCGATGACGGCCTGGTCCCTCGACCCGTACGATCCTTGCGCAGGTCATGGTTGTTGTCCTTGTTCTTGAGTCGTTCAGAGCCTACTCGCCGGCTTTCGCGAATGCCATCAACCGTTA
>Ga0207706_10002894_pt1 | contig 16602 bp, 9 predicted proteins | sample KBSC53metaG_FD_184318 | JGI IMG/M metagenome (GOLD analysis project Ga0207706, IMG submission 184318) | Corn rhizosphere microbial communities from Kellogg Biological Station, Michigan, USA - KBS C5-3 metaG (SPAdes) (version 2) | ecosystem: Host-associated > Plants > Roots > Rhizosphere > Soil ... | reverse complement strand
TGGCTGCGCCCGACCCTCCTCCTTTACTTCGCTGCGCAGGGCACCCCACCCGCCCGATCTGCACCACCGTGGCAGCCCCCGGGTCTTCGCACACCCTCACTGGTGCAAGCCAAGGACACCGGGTGGCCGGCATAGCGAAGTAAAGGAGGAGGCGACCGCGCAGCGGGCGCCGGGGGACATGAGCGGCGCCGGCCACCCGGTGGCCTTGGCACACTCGGTCAAGGCATGCGACAGGCAGCGCAGCGGCCAACTTCATCTCAACCCACCCCCAGCAAGCGAGCCACATACGGCGTCAGCATCCGCCCCTGCGGATCAAGCTCGCGCCGCACCGCCAGGAAATCCCGCCATCGCGGATACCGCGCCGCCAGCTCGGTCGAGCTCATGTCGTGCAGCTTGCCCCAGTGCGGCCGCCCGCCATGGCGGCGGAACACCGGCCCGAGGTCGCGCACCAGGTAGTCGTAGGGCTCGCCCTGCAGCGCATGCACCGCGATCGAGCAGGAGTCTCGGCCGTGGAAAGGGCTGAGCCAGGCGCCATCACCCTTGATGAAGCGGAACTCCATCGGGAAGAACACGTCGTTGCGCTTCTCCAGCGTGGCCAGCACCTCGCGCAGGCAGGCCACGCCCTGCTCGCGCGGCACGTGGTATTCGGATTCGTTGAAGCGCGTCGGCCGCACCGAGGCCAGCAGCTCCCACGACACGTCGACCATGTCCTCGGCCTTGGTGTCGCCGATCGCCTTGGCCGCCACCCAGCGGCGCAGCGAAGGCCAACGGCCGAACCAGTCGCGCAGACGCTGCAGGTCACGCAGCACGTCTTCATCCTGTGCCGGAGGGCGCTGCACCGCGCCGATGGGCGCCTCGTCATGCGCGATCGCGGCGCCGTAGCCCGTGAAGGGCAGCAGGTAGAGCTCGAAATGCAGGTGCTTCGCGGCCAGGCTCTCGGCCTGCGCGAAGAGCTCCTCGTTCGGTGCGAGCCACACATGCCGCCGCAGGAAATGGCGCGGCCGGACCTTCAGCGTCACCTCGGTGACGACGCCCAGCGCACCGAGCGACACCTGCGCGGCATTGAACAGCTCGGGCCGCTGCGTGGGCGAGCAGTCGAGCAGATCGCCGGCCGGCGTCATCAGCTTCAGGCCGAGCAGCTCCGAATGCATCGCGCCGTAGCGCTGGCCGGTGCCGTGCGTCGCCGTGGCCATCGCGCCGGCGAAGCTCTGCATGTCGATGTCGGGCTGGTTCATCAGCGCGAGGCCGGCATCGTCGAGCAGGCGGGTGGCCTGAGCGATGCGGGTGCCGGCGCCGAAAGTCGCGATGCCGGCCTGGGCATCGTGGTGCAGCAGCCCGGAGAGGCGGTCGATCGACAGCAGCGTGCCGCTGGTGGGCACGAGGCCGGTGAACGAATGCCCGGCGCCGACGCAGCGCAACGGCCCGGGCGCCGCCTTCAACAGGCCGGCCAGCTCGTCGAGCGAGGCCGGCACCGGCCACTGGCGCGGCTGGCAGGACTCGATGCCCGACCAGTTGTGCCACATCCCCGCACCCGCCGCTGCAGGCGCCGCCCGCTCGGCGGCGACCGCGGAGGCCGACAGCCGCAGGCCGGCCAGGCCGGCGACGGCATTGCACAGGAAGGATCGGCGCGTGCTCATCGCCGAACAATGTAGTGATGGTTAAGTTATAGCGTCAACTATATTTTCCTGGTGGATTTCCCTCGGTTTTTCCGCACGATCGTCCGGCGCCGGCTGTTGGCCCGGCGCCACGGATCGGCCGCGCCATGCGCGATACTTTTCGCTACAGCCGGGGATCACCCCGGGAGTGAGGACACCGCCCACCCGGGCGAGTGAGAGAGGAGCCGCCGGCCCACGGCGGCGCAAACCACGCGGCACCCGCCGCTCTACATCGAGATTGCAATGACGATCAACAAGCTGATTCCCCTGGCTCTCGTGGCCTTGTCCACCGCTGCCTGCGCCGCCGACGACGAGCGCTCGCTGCGCTTCGTGGCCGGCATCGGCCTCACCAACGGCGGCAAGACGCTGATCAACGCGCAGTTCACCGACGGCACCACCGAAAAAGTCACCAGCGGCGGCCTCGTGCACCTGTATGCCGGCGGCGAATACAGCTTCACGCCGCAGATCGCAGTGCAGGCCAACGTGGGCTACCACGTGCACGACACCAGCCCCGCCACCAATGGCAGCCTCACGTTCAGCCGCGTGCCGGTCGAGCTGCTGGGCTACTACCGGATCACCGACAACGTGCGCCTCGGCGGCGGCGCGCGCTTCATCAGCAACGCCAAGCTCAAGGGCAGCGGCGTGGCGAGCGACATCGACGTCAAGTTCAAGTCGACCACCGGCGCGGTGATCGAGACCGAATACCTCTTCACCCGCAACGTCGGCCTGAAGCTGCGCTACGTGTCCGAGAAGTACAAGGCCGAGGGCGACACCGAGAGCGTGTCGGGCGACCACGGCGGCGTGTACCTGACCGGCTACTTCTAAGTCTAGGCAGCCCCGGGGCCGGGCTGCAGCAAGCCCAGCTCGATGGCCTTGGCGATGGCCTGCTGCCGGTTCACCGCATCGAGCCGGACGCAGGCGTTGCGCAGGTGGTAGACCACCGTGTGCTCGCTGATGCGCAGCAGCTGGCCGATCTCCCACGTGGTCTTGCCCATCGCGGCCCACGAGAGGCATTCCAGCTCGCGTGACCTCAGCTGCGGGCGCAGCCCCTGGCCGAAGCGCTCGATGAACGGCGCGCAGGCCAGGTGCAGGTGGCGCGAGAACAGCGCCGCCGGCGCCTGCGCCTCGCGCAACGCGCCTTCGCTGAGATGGCGTCGCGTGGCGAGCATCAAGGTCGAATGGCGCAGCCCCACCGGGGCCGGCACCAGCAAGCCCCCGCGCACGCCATGCCTCAGCGCCCGCTCGCGGAAGGCCTCACCGAACCCCTGCTCGGGCAGCTGGGCCGCGGCAACGAACCAGCACTGCGGTATGCCGTGGCGCTCGCGCTCCGACAGCGGGGCCGCCATGCGCCGCGCCAGGCACTCGAGCCGTGGCTCGTCGAGATCGCGCGGAAAGTTGCCGATCGACCAGACCCTGGCCTCGTCGCGCCGGCCCGTCTGCACGAGGCTGGACAACGCCCACCACTCGAAGCCGATCGAGGCCGCCATGCGCCCCGCCTCATCCTTCAGGCGCTCCTCGCTTTCGCATCGCTCCAACAGCTCGAACTGAAGCACTTCCATCTCCTGCAAGGGCGGCTCAGGAGAATGTAGGCACCGGTGCAGCGGCCGGCCAATACTGTGGGCGCGATCCCCCACACGCGGCCTGCAGGAGAAGCTCGGGGCTAACCCTGTCCCATCCAGCCAGCCGCCCGCTCGGCGAGCATGACGCAGCACAGGTTCGTCGGCGTGCTCGGCAGCACCGGCATCACCGAGGCATCGACGATGTACAGGCGGTCGAGGCCATGCACACGGCAGCGCTCGTCGACCACCGCCTGCGCGTCGTCCGCCGGGCCCATGTGCGCGGTGCCGGCCGCATGCCACGTGCCGGTCATCAGCCGGCGCACCGCGTTGCGCAGCAATTCATCGTTCGCGATCATGGCCTCGCGCCACAGGAAGGCCGTGCGGACGAAAGGCGCCAGCGGCGCGCCCGCGGCCAGTCGCCAGGCCAGGCGCACGCCCGCCATCAGGCGCTCGACATCGGCCCCGGCGCTGCCGAGCCCGAGATCGATGTGCGGCATCTCGCGAGGGTCGCCGCTGCGCAGGCTCACCCGCCCCTGCGAGGCCGGGCGCGCGAGCATCACGCTGATGCCGTGGGCACGGGGCACACCGAGCATCGCATCCAGCCGCGGCATCCGCGCCGTGGGGAAGCCGCCGAGCATGAAGAAGGCGAGGTCGGGCTCCGCCTCGTGCCCGCTGCAGACGCGCGCCATGAGCTGGTGCACCGGCTGCATGGCGCCGGCCGGCTCACCGTCACGCGGCAGCAGCCACAGCATCACCGCCGGATGGTCCATCAAGTGGCGGCCGACGCCCGGCAGATAGGCCACCGTCGCCACGCCCAGGCGCCGGCATTCGCCCGCATCGCCGATGCCCGAGCGCATCAGCAGCGCGGGCGTGTGGATGGCGCCGCCGCACAAGGTGACACGGCCCGCGGCCACCTGCGCGAGCCGGCCCTGGTGCAGCACGTCGACACCCACCGCGCGCCGCCCATCGAACACCACGCGCAGCACCTCGTGCCCGCCGCGCACCACGAGGTTGGGCCGCGACCGCGCCGGCATCAGGTAGGCCACCGCGGTGGACACGCGCAGGCCATCCAGCGTGTTGGTCGGCAATGGCCCGAAGCCCGGCGCGCTGCCGGCATTGAGGTCTTGGAGACGGTGCAGCCCTGCGGCCTCGCAGCACCGGCCAAAGGCTTGCTGCACCGGCGACAGCGCGGGGTCAGGCGGCCGCGAGATCGGCACCGGCCCGCCCCGGCCATGCAGGGAGCCGGCGGCATCGCGGTCGTCTTCCAGCGCGATGAAGTGCGGCAACACCGCCTCCCAACGCCAGAGCGGGCCCGCCGCGTCGGCCCACCGCTCGAAGTCTTCGGCCCAGGGCCGCAGCGCCAGCGCGCCGTTGATCGACGACGAGCCGCCGACCACGCGCCCCAGCGGATACGGGAACCCGGACGCCGCACCCGCGGCGACATGGGGCCAGTTGAATCCGCTGAACACCGCGCAACGCGCATCGCGCAGAAGCGGCGGCAGGTGGTCGAGCTGCGCGAAGTCCGGCCCGGCCTCGAGCAGCAGCACGCGCCGATGCGGGTCTTCCGACAGCCGCGCCGCAAGCACGGCGCCGCTGGAGCCGGCACCGACGACGATGTCGTCGAACAAGCCGGCATCGGCCGTCATGGCTGCATAGCGGCCAGCGCCTCGATCGTCATGCCATCGAACAGCTCATGCATCTGCAGCGGCTGCGGCAGCATGGCATTCAGCTCGAGCAGCAGCTGCGTCGCCAGCACCGAATCGCCGCCCAGCTCGAAGAAGCTGTCGGTCACGCCGATCTCGGCCGACGGCAGCACACGCTGCCAGATCGCATGGATCGCGGCCTCCGCGTCGTTGCGCGGCGCCATGCGCACGGGAGCCGCCGCCCGCTCGGCCGGCTCGGGCAGCGCGCGCAGGTCGAGCTTGCCGTTGGCCGACAGCGGCAGGCGCGCCAGCGGCACGATGCGGCGCGGCAGCATGTAGGCGGGCAGGCGCTCGGCCAGATGCTCGCGCAGGCCGGCCTCCAGCGCGGCGGCATCGGCGCCGGGGCCGGGCTGCACATAGGCCACGAGCTGCCGCGCACCATCGGCCAGCGGCGCCACCACGGCCGCCTGCGACACCGCCGGGTGCCGGCACAGCACCGCCTCGATCTCGCCCAGCTCCACGCGGTGGCCGCGGATCTTCACCTGGCCATCGTCGCGGCCCAGGATCACCACGCTGCCGTCCTCTGCATGGAAGCCGAAGTCCCCGGTGTCGTAGAGCCGCTCGCCGCTGGCCGGATGCGTGATGAAGCGGCTGGCCGTGAGCGCCTCGTCACCCAGGTAGCCCTGCGCGAGGCCGGCGCCGCCGATGTGGATGCGGCCGCGCACATGGTCCGGCGTGGGGCGCAGCGCACTGTCCAGCACGCAGATCGTCTGGTTCGGCAGCGGCCGGCCATAGGGGATGCTGTGCCAGGCGGGATCGATGCCGCGCACCCGATGGAAGACCGACCAGATGGCGGCCTCGGTCGCGCCGCCCAGGCTCACGAGCTCGGCGGTGCAGCCGTGGTGCCGCAGCCGATCGGCCGTGTCCAGCGGCGTGAAGTCGCCGCTGAGCAGCACCGTCCGCAGCGCCCCTGGCAGCGCCTCGCCGGGGGCGAGGCCGTCGAGCAGCATGCGCATCAGCTGCGGCGCCGAGTTCCACAGCGTGATGCCGTGGGTGTGCATCAGCTCGCACCAGTGCACGGGATCGTGGGCCCTGTCGGCGCCGGGCAGCACCAGCGTGCCGCCGGCGCCGAGCACGCCGAAGATGTCGTAGACCGAGAGGTCGAAGCTCAGCGACGACAGGCCGAGCACGGCATCGCCAGTCCCCACGTCGAACAGGCGATTCACCGCCTCGACCGTGTTGTGGGCCGCGGCATGGCCGATCACCACGCCCTTGGGCACGCCGGTGGTGCCCGAGGTGAAGATGACGTAGGCCGGCCGGTCGGGCGCATCGAGCAGCGACCGGCGATGGCGTTCACCGCAGGCAGCGTGCTCGCCGGGCCGCAGCGCATGCACCATCCACGGCCCCTCCTGCAGCGCCGCGTCCGGCAGGCCAGGCTGCGTGAGCACCTGCCGAACGCCGCACAGTCCAAGCAGCTCGCGCTGGCGCCGCGGCGGCAGGTCGGCATCGACCGGCACGTAGGCGCCGCCGGCCAGCAGCACGCCCAGCACACCGACCACCTGCTCCCAGCCCTTGCGCATGAGCACCGCCACCGGCTCGCCGGCAGCGACGCCGCCGGCCAGCAACCGGTCGGCCACGGCGGCCGATTCCGCCAGCAGCTCGCCGTAGCGGAGCGTGCGGCCCGGCGTGACGACGGCCACGGCCCCCGGGCAGGCTGCGGCCCGCTCGACAAGGGCGGCATGCAAGCCCTGTCTAGACAAGTCGACCGCCGTACGGTTCAGGGCCTCGCGCCTCAGCTGCATCGCCGCGGGCAGCCCGGCCAGGCCGGTGCGATCCCACGCGCCGCCCTCGTCGGCCAGGCGGCCGAACAGCGCGGCATACGACGCAAACATCGCATCGAGCACGCCCGGCATGAACGCATCGTCCACCGCATCCCACACCAGCAGCAGATCGCCACCGTCCTCTGTGCATTGGTGGTCGAGCCACACCTGCGAGGTCTGGCTGAGGCCATAGGTCCGGTCGCCGAAGTCGGACACGCCGAAGTCGCCCAGCCCCAGCAGGCTGGTGAACACCACCGGCATCGCGGCGCCCGGCGCCACGCCATGCCGGCGTGCCCACTCGCGCCGCACCTCGGTGCCGTCGGCGTCGGCATGCGCCAGGTCCTGCAGCAGCCGCTGCTGCTGGGCGGCGGCGAAGGCCGCGAAGCCCTCGTGCGTGCGGCTGCGGTCCACTTCGTGCAGCACCATCGACGTGAAATCGCCGAGGATGCCTGCCGCCCCCGGCTGTCCACGGTCGCGCAGGTCGATCGTGACATTGAGCGTGAAGCGCGGCATGGCGCTCCAGCGCGCCAGCACCTCGCCATAGGCGGACATCACCATGCAGGCCGGCGTGAGCCCCCTGCGCCGGCCCTGCGACTTGATGCGTTCCCAGCTCGCGCACGGCACCCGCCATTCGCGCCGCCTGAACCGCGGCGCACGTACCGCACCCGCCCGCGAGCGCAGCGGCAGCTCGGGCGCCGGCGGCAGCGCCCCGATGCGAGCCGCCCAGTAGGCCCGCGCCGCCTCGCCGCGCTGGCCGGCGGCCGCCGCCTGCCGCGACAGCACCCAGTCGCGGAACGTGAACGCCGGCAGGGCCGGGAGCGCCGCGCCGTCGTACAGCGCGCGCCATTCACGCAGGAACATCGCGATGCTGGCGGCATCGAGGATGAGCAGGTCCAGGCTCAGGTGCAGGCAGACCGCGCCGCCCGGCAACCGCGTCGCGCGGATGTCGAACAGCGGCCAGCGCTGCGGATCGAGCACCTGGTGCGACAGCTGCCCGCGCGTGGCGGCCAGCACCGCCGGCGCATCGGCAACGGCGATCCGGTAGCGCGGCACCTGCGGCAGCACCCGCTGCTGGCCCTCGCCGTCGAGCACGGCGCGCAGCATGTCGTGCCGCTCGATCAACCGGTTCAGCGCATCGCCGAGCCGCTCCAGGTCGAGGCCATGGCAGGTCTGCTCCACATACAGGTGCGTCGCGACGCCGCCCAGTTCCACCGTGCCGTTGCGGCCCAGCCAGTACGCGCGCTGCAGCGGCGTCAGCGGAAACGGCTCGTGCCGGCCCTCGGCATCGTGAGCCGGCCATGCAGCGGGCTGCGCACCGCCCACCGCCTGCGCGCGCAGCAACGCGAGCAGCCGCGGCTTGTGCAGGCGCAAGGCGTCGCGCAAGCCATCGTCCAGCGCACCGGCCGGCGCCGACACCCGCAGCGCTTCGCCCTCCACGGCCAAGCCGATGCCGCGTTGCTGCAGCTCCGACAGCAACTGCTCCATGCCTGTGCCTCCTTGAATGGTCGAACGCCGGGCAGCGTAGGCAATCGCGCCGGGGCTGCCAACTGCACTTTTGTGGAGGTGCGCCGCACACCGCTTTCAGCCACCATGGCTCGCCCCGAGCGGCCGACAGAGCCGCCGGACAGACACGGAGACAGACACATGCAGACGACCGACGGCCTCCGCCTTGCGCCGCAGCGCGCTGCGTTGGCCCACAGTCCATCGCTCGTGGCGGTGTTGCAGGAGCAGGCGCGCGAGCGGCCGCACAAGACCGCCATCACCTTCCTGGCCGACGGCGACATCGAAACGCAGCGCATCGGCTATGCCGAGCTCGACCGGCGCGCCCGCGTGCTCGCCGCGCAGTTGCAGGCACGGGGCCTGCAAGGCGAGCGGGTGCTGCTGCTGCTGCACTCGGGCATCGACTATGCGGTGGCTTTCTGGGGCTGCCTGTATGCGAAGGCGATCGCGGTTCCGCTGTATCCGCCGGGCTCGAGCAGGCATGCCGAGCGCGTCGCGCGGATCGTCGAGGACTGCAGCGCCCGCTGCGCGATCACGCATTCGCAGCTGCTGCCGCTGCTCGAGCGCCGCATGGCCGATGCCGCGCCCCACACCGCAAGGCTGGCCTGGCTGGACATCGACGGCATCGGCGCCTCGGCGGCGGGCGAGGCCGCACCGCCGCTGGCCCGGCACGACCTCGCGCTGCTGCAGTACACCTCGGGCTCGACCGGCGATCCCCGCGGCGTGATGGTCAGCCACGGCAACCTGCTGCACCACGGCGCCCGGTTCGCCGAGGCCTGGCGCATCACGTCCAGCGACCGGATGGTGAGCTGGCTGCCGCTGTTCCACGACATGGGGCTGATCGGCGGCCTGCTGCAGCCCCTGCTGGTGGGTGCCGAGGTGGTGCTGATGCCGCCGGCCGCCTTCGTGCAACGGCCGGCGCGCTGGCTGCAGGCCCTGAGCCGCCACCGGGGCACGCTGAGCATGGCGCCGAACTTCGCGTTCGATCTCTGCGCCACCGTGCCGCCGCACGGGCTCGACCTGTCGGCATGGCGCATCGCCGGCAATGGCGCCGAACCGGTGCAGGTGGACACGCTGCGCCGCTTCGCGCAGCGCTTCGCTGCGGCGGGGCTGCGCGAAGCGGCGCTGGCACCCTGCTATGGGCTGGCGGAAGCCACGCTGATCGTCACCTTGCACCATGGCATCGACGGCCCCGGGGCGACGCATCTGTGCGCCGACGCGGCCGAACTCGAAGAGGGACGCCTCACGCCCCGGCACGACGAACGGGACCGCGGGCTGTGGGTGGCGAGCTGCGGCATGCCGCAGGAAGCGGGCAGCGTGCTGATCGTCGATCCGGCATCGCGCATGCCATGCACGGCCGGCACCATCGGCGAGATCTGGGTGCGCGGCCCGTCGGTCGCGCAGGGCTACTGGCAGCAGCCGGAGGCCACCGCAGCCACCTTCGGCGCGACGCTGGCCGATGGCGGGGGCCGGTGGCTGCGCACCGGCGACCTGGGCGCGATGCGCAACGGCGAGCTGTTCGTGGCCGGAAGGCTGAAGGACCTGATCATCGTGCGCGGGCAGAACCATCACCCGGCCGACCTGGAGCACAGCGCGCTGCATGCGCATGCAGCGCTGGCCACCGGGCGCGCCATCGCCTTCGCGATCGACGGCCGCGGCGAGGAGCGGGTGGTGCTGGCCTGCGAACTGCGACGCACCGAGCGCAAGCGCTTCGATGGCGACGAGATCGCGCGCAGCGTCGCCGCCGCGCTGTCCGACGAGCACGGGCTGCGACTGCATGCGCTGCTGCTGCTGCCGCCCGGCACGCTGCCGATCACCTCCAGCGGCAAGGTGCAGCGCCGGGCCTGCAGGCAGCGCTTTCTCGAAGGATCGCTGGGCGAGGTGTTCATGTGGCGCGAGCCCGCGTCCGGCGAGGACACGCCGCGGCCCGAGTCCATCGGCGGCCTGATGCTGCCGGCGGATACCGATGCGGCACTGCACGGACTGCTCGAACTGCTGTGGCAGGCCACCGCCGCCGCGCTGCGGCTCGACGAACGCCGCCAGACCGAGCTGCGCCCGACGTTCGCCGAGGAGCGGCTCGGCATGCTGGGCCTCGACTCGCTCGCCGCCATCGAGCTGAGCCACCGGCTCCAGGTCGCGGCCGGCATGGAGGTGGCGCTGCCCGAGCTGCTGGGCAGCGCCAGCGCGCTCGAGATCGCGCGGCACATGCACACCGTGCTGCTCGCCCGCAGCGTGCTGCGCGCACCCGCCGCCGGCAGCGAGGCCGGAGATCGCGAGGTCGAGGTATGGACACTCTGATGCGCGGCTTCGATCCGGATCTGCAGACCCTGCTCACCGAGCTGTCGCATGCGGGCGTGCAGTTGTCGCTGCAGGCCGGTGGCCAGCTTGGCGTCAGCGCGCCGGCGCATGCCGTGCCGGCCGGGCTGCTGCAGCGGCTGCGCGAGCGCAAGGCCGACCTGCTCGCATGGCTCCATCGCATGGAAGCCGCGCAGGCCGGCATGCGGCTGCCGCAGATCGTGCCCGACCCGCAGCGCCATGCCGAGCCTTTCGGCCTGGCCGACCTGCAGGTCGCTTTCGCGATGGGCGACAGCGAGGCAATGGAATTCCACGTGCGGCCGCACTACTACCTCGAGATCGAGTGGCCGGGGCTGGATCCGCAACGCTACGAAGAGGCCCTGGACCGCGCGCTGCGGCGCCAGCAGCACAACCTGCTGGTGCTCACGCAGGACATGCGCCTGCGGGCGATCGGACGCTACGAGCCGCTGCGCCTGCAGGTGCACGACCTGCGCGGCCTGCCCACCGGCGCACAGCAGGAAGCGCTGCTGGCGCGGCGTGCCGAGCTGTCGCGCCGCACGCTGCCGCTGGACCGCTGGCCGTGGATGGATTGCCAGGTCAGCCTGTATGACGACTGCGGTGCGCGCCTGCACTGGAACAACAACAACTTCTTCAGCGACGGCTACGGCAGCTTCCGGCTGATGGACGACGCGAAGCGCTTCTACGACGACCCGGCGCTCGCGTCGCCGCCGTTGCAGCTCGGCTTCCGCGATTGCGTGCTGGCGCTGCAGCGTGCCGAAACTTCGGCCCTCGGCGAGCGCTCGCGCGACTACTGGCTGCAGCGCCTGCCGCAGCTGCCGGGGCCGCCGCCGCTGCCGCTGGTGCCCGGCTTCGACCGGCAGCGGCGCTCCTGGCTGCAGCGCCGCGACGCAGTGCTGCCGGCCGCCCGATGGTCGGCCTTCCAGCGCAGTGCCCGGCGGCACGGGCTCACGCCGACCAACGCACTGTTCGCCGCTTATGCCGAGGTGGTGGCGCGCTGGAGCGGCTCGCGCCACTTCCTGCTCAACAACATGGTCACGCACCGGCAGCCGCTGCATCCGCAGATCAACGAGGTGCTGGGCAACTTCGCGTCGCTGTATCCGCTGGAGGTCGACTGGCGCGAGGCCGCTCCCTTCGCCGCGCGGGCCCGCACGCTGCAGCAGCGCATCGTGCAGGACCTGCAGCACACGCACTGGAGCGGCGTGAAGGTGCTGCAGGCCCTCAACCGGTTGCGCAAGACGCCCGGCCAGGCGCCCTGCCCGTTCGTGGTGGGCAGCGGCCTGTTCATGGCGCCGATGAGCTCGCCGCATGCGGGCTGCCTGGAGACCCCGCAGGTGCTGCTCGACCACCAGTTCTGGGCCCTGGAGGATGGCGGCCTGTGGACGGTGTGGGACGTGATCGAGGAAGCCTTCCCCGCCGGCCTGATCGATGCGATGTGGCAGGCCTACCGCGGGCTGCTCGACCGGCTCTGCGGCGACGAGGCCGCGTGGTCGTGCGAGGGCTTCGACCTGCTGCCGCCGGACCAGCGTGCCGGCCGCCGGCGCGCCAACGACACCGCGCGGCCGCTGCCCGCCGGCCTGCTGCACCAGGGCCTGGCCCGCAGCGCACGGCGCTGGCCCGGGCGCACCGCGGTGATCGATGCGCAGCGCCGCATGAGCTATGCGCAGCTGCACTGCCATGCCAACCGGCTCGCGCACGCACTGCGCGATGCGGGCGTGGGCCGGGGCGACCGGGTGGCGGTGCTGCTCGACAAGGGCTGGCAGCAGGTGGTGGCGGTGCACGGCATCCTCGGCGCAGGGGCGGCCTACGTGCCGCTGTCGCCCGACTGGCCGGCGGCGCGCATCGCGGCGCTGCTGGCGGGCGTGGGGGCGGTGCATGTGGTCACGCGCGAGGCCTTGCCCGGCGGCCTGGCGCTGCCAGCCGGCGTGCGCGCGTGGCGCGTCGACGACAGCGAACTCGACCGCTGGCCCGGCACCGCGCCCGAGCCGGTGTCGGCACCGGACGACCCAGCCTACATCCTCTTCACCTCGGGGTCGACCGGCGTGCCCAAGGGCGTGGTGATCGACCACCGCGGCGCGCTCAATACCGTGGCCGACATCAACCAGCGCTTCGGCGTGACGGAGCACGACGTGGTGTTCGGCCTTTCGTCGCTGTGCTTCGACCTCTCGGTCTACGACCTGTTCGGCACGCTGCTGGCGGGCGGCACGCTGGTGCTGCCGGCCGCGGCCGAGGTGCTGGAGCCGGTGGCCTGGCTGCGGGCGCTGCTCGAGCACGGCGTGACGCTGTGGAACTCGGTGCCGGCGCTGATGCAGCTGATGCTGGAGGCGGCGCAGGCCCAGGACATCACGCTGCCGCAGCTGCACACCGTGCTGCTCAGCGGCGACTGGATCCCGCTCACGCTGCCGCCGCGCATCCACCGCTGCGCGCCGCAGGCGCAGGTCGTGAGCCTGGGGGGCGCCACCGAAGCGTCGATCTGGTCGATCGTGCACCGCATCGGCCACGTCGACCCGCGCTGGGCCAGCATTCCCTACGGCAGGCCGCTGGCCAACCAGCGCTGGCATGTGCTGCACGACGACGGCCACGACGCGCCCGACTGGGTGCCGGGCCAGCTGCACATCGCGGGCGACGGGCTGGCCCTCGGCTACTGGGGCGACGACGCCAGGACCGCGGCGGCCTTCGCGGCGCACCCGCGCACCGGCGAGCGCCTGTACCGCACCGGCGACCTCGGCCGCTACCTGCCCGACGGCAGCATCGAGTTCCTTGGCCGCGCCGACTTCCAGCTCAAGGTGCAGGGGCTGCGCATCGAGCCCGGCGAGGTGGAGCAGGCGTTGCTCGCCCATCCGCATGTCGAGTCGGCCGTGGTGCTGGCCGGCGGGCGCGAGGCGGGCCGGCGGCTGCTGGCCTTCGTGGTCGGCCGGCGGCCGCATGCCCTGGACGCCGAAGCGCTGCTGGCGTTCGCACGCGGCCTGCTGCCGGCCTACATGGTGCCGGCCTGCATCGTGCCGCTGGAGGCCCTGCCGCTCACCGGCACCGGCAAGCTCGACCGGCAGGCGCTGCAGCGCCTGGCCGATGGCCACGGCGAGGCGCGGCCGGCGCCCGTGGCGCCGCGCACGCCGGTCGAGCAGGCATTGGCGGCAATCTGGCAGGAGGTGCTGGCGCTGCCCGCCATCGGCGTGCATGACGACTTCTTCGAGCTCGGCGGCCAGTCGTTCGCGGCGGTGCGGATGATGACGCGCATCGCGGCGCGCTTCGGCCGGCACCTGTCGCTCGGCAGCCTGCTGGAGGCACGCACGATCGCGCGGCTCGCCGAGCGGCTGGGCGGGGCGCAGCACGCATCGCCGCGCGTGATGCTGTGGGATGCAGGCGAAGGCACGCCGTGCTTCCTCGTCCATCCGGCAGGCGGCGGCGTGCTCTGCTATCGCGCGCTGGCCGAGCGCATGGATCGCCCGGTCCATGGCCTGCAGGCACCAGGCCTGCATGGCGGGCCCCAGCCCGATGAACTGCCCGCGCTGGCGGCGCTGTATGTGGACGCAGTGCAAGAAGCCCAACCCGCCGGGCCCTACCTGCTGGGCGGCTGGTCGTCGGGCGGCGTCATCGCGTACGAGATGGCGCGCCAGCTCGAAGCCCAAGGCCACACCGTGGCACAGCTGGTGGTGATCGATGCGCCGGCACCGATGCCGCACGACACGGCGCCCCCGGCGTCGCGGTGCATCCCTGATGCGCCGGCGCACGAACCCGAGGCGCTGCAGCCCATGCAGCAGGTGTTTGCCGCCATCGTCGAAGCGGTGCGGCGCTACCGCCCGCCTGCGCAACGCATTCGTGCCGGCATCACCGTGCTGCGCGCCGCCGAGGGCACGCTGCCCGAGTGGGCCGGCCATCCCGCCGCGCACTCGGCCGACTGGGGCTGGGCAGGCTTCACCTCGGGCCGCGTGCGCGCCCTCGAGATGCCGGGCAACCACGACACGATGCTGGCCGCTCCGCACGACGCCGCACTGGCGCGCGCCGTGGCGTCGGCCTTCCTGCACACCGACCACGACACCCACCTGGAGATCCGATGAAGACACCCCATGCATTCAAGGCCGCGGCGGCCGGCCTGCTCGCGCTGCTGCTGGCCAGCCCGGCCGCGCAGGCCCATGTCGGGATCGTCGCCACGCCGGCCAGGGCCGGCGACGAAGTGCGCATCGCCTTCCAGGTGGGCCACGGCTGCGGCGACAGCCCCACCGTCGCCCTCACCGTTCAGGTGCCCGAAGGCCTGCTGCTGGGCCGGCCGATGGTGAAGCCGGGCTGGACCATCGCCACGCAGGACCGCCGGCTCGATCTGCCCTTCGTGCGCCACGGCATCGCCTTCACCCAATCGATGGCCCTCGTCCACTGGAACGGCGGCTCGCTGCCCGGCGCCTTGTTCGACGAGTTCGTGATCAAGGGCATCGTCTCGGAGCAGGCGCGCGGCAGCCTCGCCTTCCCGGTGCTGCAGGTGTGCCAGAACGGCCAGCAATACGACTGGAGCGGCGCGGCGGATTCGGCGCAGCCCGCGCCGCTGCTGGAGATCGAGCCGGGCCGGCATCCTCGGCCCCGGCCATGAACTCGATCAGCAGGCCAGGTGCGCCTCGATCAGCGGCGCCGCTTCGTTGGCATGCGTGCAGGCCGCGTCGTGCGCGCCGCCGGGCAGCACATGCAAGGTCGCGCGCGGCAGCAACGCGGCCAGGTGCCGGCCCACGCTCAGCGGACTGATCGGATCCGCATCGCCCCACAACAGCAGCACCGGCATCGCCAGCGAGGCGAGCGCGCCCGACAGGTCGGATCGATCCTGCACGAACCAGTCGGGCAACGCCGGGTTCGCCTGCACGAACGCCGGGCGCCAGTCTTCGCCCCCCAGCGCCCGGACGTCGATACCGCCCGAGGTGGCGGCCAGTACCAGGTGCGTGACCAGCCCCGGGCGCGCGAGCGCCGCCTTCACCGCGACGATGCCGCCCATCGACTGCGCGATCAACGCGCTCGGCCGGTCGATGCACGCCGCGACGCCGGCCGCGAGGTCATCGAGGCCCTTCACCGACGGATCGGGTGGCGTCGGGCCGAAGCCCGGCCAGCCCAGGTGATGCCGCGCGGCCGGATGCCGCAGCCGTTCGGCCACCGGTTGCCAGAAGCGGGTGTTGCCGGAAGCGCCGGGCAGGAAGAGCAGTTGCTGAGGCAGCGTCATCTCGGAAGGTCTCCAGTGGGTTCAGGCCGGCACGCGCAGCTCGAAACCGCAGCCTCGCCCGTCGAGGCCCGTGCCCAGCGTCACGCTGCCGCCCAGCCGCAGCGCGGCCTGTTTCACGATCGCCAGGCCCAGGCCCGAGCCGGCCGCATCCTGGCCCGCGGCACGGTAGAAGCGGTCGAACACCAGCTCGCGCTCGGCCGGCGCGATGCCCGGCCCGTCGTCGGCCACCACCAGCACCAAGGCTCCGGCCTCGCGGCGCAGCTCGACCGCGACGCGGCCGCCCTCGCGGCCATAGCGCACCGCGTTGTCCACCAGGTTGTGCAGCACCGACTGGAAGGCATGCGCCTCCAGCCGCATCGGCAGCGCGTCGGGCGCGTCGAGCGAGAGCTCGATCTCCCGCGCCATCGCGGCGGGCGCGCATTGCGCGATCTCCTGCCGCGCGAGCTGGGCCACGTCTTCCAGCGCGGGCGCGGCGGGCCGGTCGGCATCGATGCGGGCCAGCACCAGCAACTGCTGCACCAAGTGCGACGCGCGGGCGATCGCATGGTCCATGCGCTGCTCGGCCTCGAAGCGGGCATCGGCATCGGCGGCCTTGGCCAGCACGTGCGCCTGTGCGGAGATCACCGCCATCGGCGTGCGCAGCTCGTGCGCCGCGTCCTGCACGAAGGCATGCTCACGCTTGATCTTGGCGCGCAGCTGCGACAGCAGCGCATCCAGCGCGGACACCAGCGGCTTCAGTTCGGCATAGCGCGGATCGACGCCCACCGGCGACAGGTCATCGACCCCGCGATGCGCGATGCGCTCCGACAGCCGGCGCAGCGGCCGCAGGCCATGGCGCACCGCCAGCCACACCGGCAACAGCACGATCGGGAAGGCGATGACCATGTACCGGGTCAGGTCGTCGCTGAGCCGCCC
>Ga0207706_10002893_pt1 | contig 16604 bp, 15 predicted proteins | sample KBSC53metaG_FD_184318 | JGI IMG/M metagenome (GOLD analysis project Ga0207706, IMG submission 184318) | Corn rhizosphere microbial communities from Kellogg Biological Station, Michigan, USA - KBS C5-3 metaG (SPAdes) (version 2) | ecosystem: Host-associated > Plants > Roots > Rhizosphere > Soil ... | reverse complement strand
CCAGCTCTGGTCGCAGCCGACGACGACCGTGCACGGTCGGTTCTTCGACATCACTGAGTGTCCGATGGTCGCGCCCGAGCCCGTGGACGTACCGCTGTTGATCGGAGGGGGAGGGCGGCGCGCCGTCGGCCTCGCAGGTCGAACGGCCGACGTCGTGTCGGTCATCCCGCGCCAGTCATCGGGCGGGTGGTCGCTTCCCGACTCGATGCCGGATTCGACCGGGAGCCGCATGGCCGAGAAGACGGCTTGGGCGCGTCAGGCTGGGCGAGCTAAACCAGATAATTGGTAGATATGAAGTGCGCATGCTCAGCTATTTTCGCCGGCACGGCTACCGAACCGACGCGCTTATACCGATTGAGCTAAGCCAAGCGCCAGTCAACAGGACGCTCACGAGTTGGCGCGAGCTGATTGAGGCGGGCTTCCCATTCCTCAAACGAAGGCTTAGCCGAACAGGCCCTCCCACCGCTGGCAATGAAGACTGGTGCGAGTTCATAATGACTCGCGGGTACGACCCACGTCTTCTTCTTTGCGATAAGGCGGGAGACGCACCGGCGTCCACATCGGTCTCCTGAGAAGATCAGGAGCCGTTTGAGTACGCATTCTAGTTAGGCCATTGAGACGCGCTGCGCGCGCCAACCCAAACTTTGAAATCTGGCGAGGCTATGCCAAGGCGCCACGTGAGAGGAACAGCCTCGGCATGTGCGGCATCGCGGGAATTTCGACGAGCGGGCGGCCTAGCCAGCCGCTGATCCGCGCCATGATCCAATCGATGCCGCACCGCGGGCCCGACGACGAGGGCCTATGGACCGACGCGGAGGCGGGGATCGCGTTCGGGCACCGGCGGCTGGCGATCGTCGACCTGTCGCCTGCGGGCCATCAGCCGATGCACTCGCGTGACGGCCGCTTCGTCATCATTCTCAACGGCGAGATCTACAACCATGCCGAGGTCCGGCGCGAGCTCGATCGGGTGCGGCCGGGCGACAGCGGCGACTGGCGCGGGCATTCCGATACCGAGACTTTCGTCGAGGCCATTTCGCACTGGGGTCTGGCGGACGCGCTCGAGCGGTCAGTCGGCATGTTCGCCTTCGCTTTGTGGGACCGCAGGGAGCGCAAGCTCAGTCTGGTCCGTGACCGCTTCGGCGAGAAGCCGCTCTATTACGGTTGGATAGGCAGGGATTTCCTGTTCGCCTCGGAACTCAAGGCCTTCCGCGCACATCCGGCGTTCGACGGGGAAGTCGATCGTAACGCGCTTCGGCTCTTCGCATCGCGCACGTACATCCCGGCGCCACTCTCGATCTATCGGCGGATTTTCAAGCTCGAGCCGGGCTGCATTCTGACGGTTACCGCCGAGGGCGCGGGCGAGCCGCTCGACGAACCTCCGGCGGAAGCTGCGAACGGGAAGATTCGGCTCGATCGTTACTGGTCCTATCGCGACGTGGTGGGCGACGGCCTTCGCGATCCGATTTCGAACGAGGAGGACGCGCTTGCCGAGCTTGATCGCGCCCTCGGCCGCTCTGTCGCCGAGCAGTCCATGGCGGACGTGCCTGTCGGCATGTTCCTGTCGGGCGGCATCGACAGCTCGACCATCGCCGCTTTTTACCAGCGCACGTCGAGCCGGCCTGTCAGAACCTTCTCGATCGGCTTCGAGGACCCGAGATACAATGAGGCGCCCTTCGCCCGCCTGGTCGCCGAGCGGCTCGGGACGGTTCATCACGAGCAGATCGTGACGGAACGGGACGCGCTCGACGTCATTCCGTCGCTTCCCCGCATCTACGACGAGCCGTTCGGCGACAGCTCGCAGATCCCGACCTACCTGGTCAGCCGGCTCGCGCGCTCCGAAGTGACCGTGGCGCTCACCGGTGATGGCGGCGATGAGCTGTTCGGCGGATATTATCGTCATTTTTACGCTCCGCGGCTTTGGCGCCGCATCAGCCGCGTCCCTCGTCCGGTCCGAGCGCTCGGGGCGCCGTTCAGTCGCATTCCCGCCCATTTGTGGAGCCGCGCGGCGGGGCTTCTTCGGGGCCACGGGCGATCCAACCTCGGCGCGAAGATCCAGAAGGGGTTGCGGGTCAGCTCGTCCGCGGGCGCGATCGACGATGTCTACCAGAGCTTCCTCGACGAATGGAGCTTCGAGGGCTCTCCGGTGCCCGGATCGGCACATGGCGCGCGATGGGATTTGGACGTTGCGAAGGGCGCGGCGGATGAGGTGCGGATCATGTATTGCGACGCGGTCTCCTACCTTCCCGACGACATCCTCTGCAAAGTCGACCGGGCGGCCATGGCGGTCAGCCTGGAGACGCGCGTCCCGTTCCTCGACCACCGCGTCGCCGGGGTGGCGGCACGGATACCCATCGACCTCAAGATCTCGGGCGGCGAGGGCAAGCGGATCCTCCGCAAGCTGCTGTACCGCGAAGCCCCGCGAGAGCTGTTCGAGCGTCCCAAGGCCGGCTTTGCGATCCCGGTCGGCGAATGGTTGAAGGGGCCCCTTAGAAGCTGGGCCGAAGAGCTGCTCGATGAGGGGCGGCTGGCGCGCGAAGGGTGGTTCGATGCCGGTGCCGTAAGGGCCCGCTGGCGCGATCATTTGAGCGGACGGCGGGATTCCCGGGCCGCGATCTGGGCGATTCTGATGTTCCAGGCGTGGCTCGACGAGCAGCGTTCGCCTCTGCTCGCCGCGGCCTAGCCCAGCTCACCGCGACCCGAATCCGGTGAGGACCGTCTTGATCGTCCGAACGACGATAAGGAGGTCCAGCCACGGCGAGAAATATTTGATGTAGTAGAAGTCGTACTGGAGCTTGCGATGGACCTGCTCGACGTCGGCGACATGGCCCTGGTTGACCTGGGCCCAGCCCGATATGCCAGGCTTCACGACATGGCGGTACCGGTAGAACGGAATCTGCCCCTGGTACCAGTGTGAGAGGACCTCCGCTTCGGGCCGCGGTCCGATCCAGCTCATCTCGCCCTTGAGGATGTTGAGGATCTGCGCCAGTTCGTCGAGCCTGAACTTCCGCAATGTCCGGCCGACCCGGGTGACCCGCTCGTCGCGATGGTCGGTGATCGCGGCATCGCGAGCATCGTCTGCCGGGGCTTCGCGCATGGTCCGGAACTTGTAGACGGTGATCGGCCTGCCCGCATGGCCCACGCGCTTCTGGCGGAACAGCGCCGGCCCCTTGCTGTCGATCCTGATTGCAAGGGCAATCAATGCCATGACCGGCAGGGCCAGGGGCAGGAGGGCCAGGGCGACGGCGAGGTCCGCCGCGGACTTGAAATAGAAATAGCCTCGCGCCGGGACCAGCGAGCCGAAGCTGTTCTCCGACAATTGCTCGAGCTGGACTCGGCCCGACAGCGATTCCGACAATTGCTTCACCTGGTAGACGATGCGGCCTGCAAGTGCCGCCTCGGCGAGAAAGGCTTCCCATTCCTCGGGAAGGTCCGCGGTGAAATCGGCGACGATGGCCTGGCAGCCGCGCGTATCGTGCAGCCGCGCCCTCGAGAGCATCAGCCAGTCCACCTCCGCGATCCTGCTGAGCATCTGAATGCGGCCGAAGGGGACAACGGCGATCCGCCGGCGAACGCCGAGCTCGGTGGAGACGAAGATGGCGTAGAGGGAGGCAACGTGGATCATGAACCCGAGCACCAGCCCGACGCGGTCATAGGGGAGACGCGTCAGGACGAACCACACGAGGGTGAGCCCATGGGCGGTGAGCGCCGAAGGGAGAATTACATAGGCACGGCGGATTCCGGGATAGGATTCGATCGAGAGACGCATCCAGAACGCGAGCAGAACGGCAGCGGCGTTGGCGATGAGCGTGTTGACTGCGGCGGGCTCGAAGGGGCGGCCGGGCAGGAACAGGCTTCGGACGAGCCAGGGGACGAGGGCGCCGAGCAGTGCGGCGGCCAAAAGCTGGACGCGTCTGCGCGCAAGGATCGAACGCACACGGGCGCCGGAGAAGCGCTCTCGCGTTCGAATTGTGATTGGAGTGCCGAGCTGACCCGGTTCGTGCCTCAGCGCCACTCTCCCAAAACGACGAGCCGGCCCCTAGAGAGCATCTGGACAGCTCGTCCATGACCCCCGACTGAGGCATCGCTCCGAACCTGACATGAAGCAAGGCCTCCTCGAAACCCGAACCATCCGCCGTGCCGGATCCTGGCCCTACCAGTGAAGGTCCAATGGCCAGAATAGCGATCCTCGCGAACAGCAGCTGGAATATCGAGCACTTCAGAAGTGGCCTCGTCCGGGCGCTGCTCCTGAACGGTCATGAAGTCATGACGGTTTCACCGGATCCGGAAGGAGTGCGGGTCGGCGAACAGCGGGTTCCGCACCGGACGTGCATGATGGACCGTTCGGGCAGGAATCCATTCAGGGAGCTCGGCCTTGTCCGCCGCCTGCAAAGGATCATCGTCGAGGAAAGGCCCGACATCGTCCTCGGATTCACGATCAAGCCGAACATATATGGCTGCACGGTGTGCAGGCTCCTCCGCGTCCCTGCCGTTCCAAACGTCACGGGCCTCGGCACCGCGTTCCTTGGAGGCTCTGCGTTCCGCCGGGCTATCCTGCTTATGTACCGGTTCGCATTCTCCCGGGCGAGGGCGGTGTTCTTCCAGAATAAGGACGACGAGGCGCTCTTCCTTCGCGAACGGATTGTTCGTCCGGGCCAAAGCCGGGTGCTTCCCGGGTCCGGGATCGATCTCGACCGTTTCCGGCCGACGGAACTTCCCGAACAGCCTCGCTTCCTGATGATCGCGCGCCTGTTGGGCGACAAGGGCGTTCGCGAATATGTGGGAGCGGCTCGGACGCTTCGAACCAGGCTTCCGTCAGCCCGCTTCGCTCTCCTCGGCGAGGTCGATCGTCACAACCGGAGCGCCGTTTCCAAGGAGGAGCTGGACGCGTGGGTCCGCGAAGGAGCCATCGACTATCTCGGGGTCGTGCAGGATGTGCGTCCGCACATCGGCAAGTCGGCGGCGATTGTCCTGCCATCCTACCGTGAGGGCCTTCCCCGCACCTTGCTCGAAGGGGCGGCCATGGGGCGGCCACTGATCGGCACCGACGTGCCGGGCTGCAGGGAGGTGGTTCGCGACGGCGTCACCGGCCTCCTGTGCGAGGCGCGCAGCGCCGACTCGCTGGCCGCTGCGATGGAACGCATGGCGCGGCTGCCCAATGAGGAAAGGGCCCGGCTTGGAGCGGAAGCCCGGTCAATGGCCGAGCGCGAGTTCGACGAGAAGCTTGTGACCGGTGCATATTTGGAGATCATCGCGAGGCTGCCGGCCTGAGACACTCCGGCCCGATCCTCGCCCATTTCGCCATTGTTGTTCATTTTGGCCATTGACCTCATTCTACTTTGCGCGCTTTCTTAATCATTGGCATGCATGCAACTTTTCTGCATTCTTGGTGTTTCCGCTCACAGCGAGTGAGCAGGGTCTTGTTTCCGTCGGGAGAGCAATCATGAGGGTGTCCAGGGCTTTCGTCGGCTGTGTTGTGGCCGGGTCGATGCTGTTCAGTTCGACGGGCGCCATTGCGGCCACCGCCCCCATCTCCCAGCCTGACCCTTGGGCTGCCCTCAGTGTTTTGAGCGGCGGCGCTTCGGCCGCCGCTGTCTGCGGAGCCGCTGCCGCTGCCGCTGCCGCTGCGCAGCCGGCGACCGGCTGCGTGCTTCCCCAGGTCGATGCGCCGCCACCCGTTGCGCAGACCCCGCCGCCACAGCCGATCCCGGTGCCTCCGGTTGAATCAGCGGGCGCAGGGTTCGGGATCAGCCCGCTCCTCCTGGGCCTGGCCGCGATCGCTGCCGGGGTTGGCCTCTATCTCATCCTTCACAAGAACAATAACAACAATCACGCCAACAGCCCCGCTTGAAGGCTGGTTCGCGGTCTTGCTCTGATCGGAAGGGAATCGGGATCATGATGAGCTGCTTTGCGACGCGTGCCGCGCTTGGACTGACGGTCGGCGCGCTTCTACCGGCCGCTGCGATGGCGCAGCCCTGGACTCCGGGCGTCGAGGTGATCGGCCAGCCGATCCAGGTCACGACTAACGGAGTCACCAATACGGTCTATCTCGACCCGGGCGGACAGCTTAGGGTCATGACTCCGGGCGGAAACACGGTCCCGGGAACCTGGAGCGCCGCCAACGGCCAATTGTGCATCGCGGTGGGCGGTGGGCAGGAGTGCGTGCCATATTCCGGGCCGTTCCAGGCCGGCGCTCCAATGACGATGACGAGCTCGTGCGGCGCCAGCGAGACCTGGCTGGCGCAATCGACAAACGGGCCGCCGCCTCCGGCGCAGGGCGAGCGGGGCGAGCGAGGCCGCTAGTCCGGCTCACACCACATTTGTCGACCGAGCTTGCGGCCGCCTTCGGGCGGCCGCAACCCGTTTGAGGCTGCCATCGCTTGCCGGCATCGTGAATGTTCCGTTTCGGATCATTGGTTAGCTCCTCAGGAAACATTCTGCGTCAGTGGCCGTTCTCCCGATCGGAGAGACGGCGATGACGTTCAGCAGTCGTGCGCGGTACGCCTTGGCGCTTGCGTGGCTCCTCGCTCCGTCCGCCCCGGCGGCGGCGGGCGATCTCGGTCCGACCTCCCGGGGGACCGTCTCGATCAGCATCACGATCCCGCCACACGTATGGGTGAGTCGGCCAGCCGGCTCGGCTCCCTCTGACCTCCGCGGACTGTGCGTCGACGGCATTGGCCTGGGCGAGTATCGTGTGAGGATCCTGAACGCGGCAGGATCGCAGCTCGGCCAGGACATGCTTCCGGGCCGCCTAGGCGGCTGCGCCAGCCTCGGAGCGACGGCGATCGCGAACGCCGCCGTCGGCCCGGCCGAATCCGGGCCCATGACGCTTCTGATCGTTCCCGACTGACGCGACCGCTTCGACGTAATGCCCGGTCCTTGGCCAGGAGCCGAGGTCCGTGCGTCAGTCCCGGTCTCAACCTCCGCTCCAACGGAACCGTGCCACAATCCGTCCAAACCGGACCGATTTGACGGAATGTTAACGCTTGTCGGGCAATAACTCCGAAACGGACATGGTTAAGGCGGAGTGGGACAATGCGTGGATTTCTCAGGAGTGGCCTCCTGCTCGGTTGCAGCGGCCTCATGGTGCCCGGCGCAGCCCAGGCGGCGACGCAGGGAACGGCGGGTGCGACCTCGACGGGTTCGGTGACGGTCAGCGCGACCGTGCCCGGCCGCGTCCAGATCAGCGGCCTTACGGACGTCGCCTTCGGAACGGTTGATCCGACGAGCCCCGCATCGAGCGCAGAGAACGTCTGCGTGTGGAGCAACACCAGCGGCAAGGGCTATTCGGTGACGGCGTCCGGAAACGGAACCGGCAATGCCTTCACCCTGAGCGACGGCACGAACAGCCTCCCATATTCGGTCGAGTGGGCAGGGTCCTCCGGCCAGACGTCGGGAACCGCACTGTCCAGCGGTGCGGCCCTCGCGGGGCTGTCCTCGACTGCGACGAATCCGACCTGCTCCGCGGGCCCGGCCGCGACCGCGAGCCTGATCGTCAAGATGACGGCCGCCAATCTGCAGGCAGCGGTTGCAAGCGCCTATACGGGCACGCTGACGCTGGTCGTCGCTCCTCAGTGATGCGGCGGATTCGGTGGCGCGATATCCAACCGACGCCCGTCTCCGCCGGGCGCCCGAGGGCCGGCGAGGCCGGCTGACGTTCGGTCGCGCCGCATTCGCCACGCTCGCCCTCGCGGCGGTTCCAGCGCAAGCCATCGCCTCCGACACTGTCAGGATCAGCGGTCTGTCGGATCTCGCGTTCGGCTCGATCACGAGTTTCGGGACCGACTCCGTCCTCAGCGAGAGCATTTGTCTCTACGCGAAGAGTCCGCCCGGCGACAATTACCGGGTCACTGCAAGCGGTTCGGGCTCGGGCGGCGCCTTCGTGCTGAGTTCGGGCAGCGCGGTGCTGCCGTTCGAGGTTCAATGGAGCGCCACGCCCGGCCAGACCTCGGGCTTGCAGCTTCTCGCCAATCAGGCGCTGACCGGACAGCATAGCGCGTCCGGCTCCGCCGCCGTTGACGATTGCTCGAAGGGGCCCGCAACCAGCGCGAGCCTGATCGTGATCCTGCGCTCGGCCGCGCTCGGCTCGGCCAGCAGCGGCACCTATACCGGCACGCTCACCCTCCTCGTCGCTCCGGAATGATCGGTTACCGGCGTGGCTCGTCTCTCTCCCTCACTCTGTCTCCCGCTGTTAACCATGTTTTCCGGGGCGGCTTCCGCCGCGGAGCATGGAGCGATGCCGGCGATCGAGACCGTCGGGGTCCCGCCGGGTTTCGCGGAGCTGACGCTCGACCATGAATTGCTGGTCGACGTCTATTTTGGCGGCCGGAAGCTGGGCGAGGCGATGGTGGTCGCCCGGCCTGGCTATGTCCGGTTCAAGGATCCCGCCCGGATCGTCGCGCTCATTCCCAACGTCGTGCCCTCGGGCGCGCTGTCCGCCGCCTTCGCCGGCGAGCTTCCGGCCAATGCGGCGCTCGTCTGCTCCGGCGGAGCCAGCCGCGGCTGCGGTTCGCTCTCGCCCCAGACCGCCGGAATCATCTTCGACGAGGACCATTTTCGGGTGGACCTGTTCGTCAATCCCAAGGCGCTTCAGCTCATTCGGCCGAACGACAGCCTCTACCTTCCCGAACCGACGGCGCCTTTGTCGCTGACCAGCTCCGCCGGCCTGGCGCTGTCCGGCTCGAGCGACGCATCGCCCGTCTACAACATCCAGAACCAGACGATCCTGGGATTCAGGAACGCCCGGCTCCGGTCCGACAGCTCCTATGCCTCGAAGTTCGGGTTCGTCATGGACAGGCTGGTCGGAGAGATCGACCGGCCCGGCCTTCGGTATTCGGCGGGGCTTTTCTGGGCACCGGGCCTCGACCTGATCGGTCCACGCAGGATCGTCGGGGTCGGAGTCACGACGCAGTTCGACACCAGGACGGATCGCGACACGCTTCGCGGGACTCCTTTGGTGCTGTTCCTCGCACAGCCCGCGCGGGTGGACATTCTTGTCGACGGGCGCCTCCTGACCTCGGCCTCCTACGAGGCGGGAAACAATGTCCTCGACACCGCGACCCTTCCCGACGGATCCTATTCGCTGCTGCTGAGGATCCATGAAGCGAACGGGGCGACCACCGAGGAACGCCGGTTCTTCGCGAAGAATGTTCAAATCGCGCCGATCGGGCAGCCCATCTATTTCGCTTATGCGGGAACGCTTGCGAACACCCGCCCGGGCCGGCCGGTGAGCCTTTCGGACGGTCTCTTCTACCAGTTCGGAACGGCTCGCCGGCTCACCCGAAACGTCGCGCTCGACCTGTCGGTCATCGGCACGAGGACCAAGCCAATCGCCGAGGCCGGCGCGTGGCTGATCACGCCGCTCGTCAGGCTTCGCGCGGCCGCTCTCGCTTCGTCGAAAGGAGACGCCGGCGCCCTTGTCCAGATCGCTTCGGGCCAGGCGGGACCGCTCAACGTGAATCTGGACCTCCGGCGGATCTGGAGCAGCGACGGGCGGTCCCTGATCCCGCTTCCCGATTATGCCGCGACCTTCGACCCGGTGGACCTCGACGGGAGGCAGATCGGCGAAGGGTCCTATACCCAGGCGAGCGGGAGCATCGGCTGCCAGCTCGGCGCTGCTTATGCCGAGATCATCGGGTCGCTCCGGAAGGACAAGGGGATGGCGCTCGATTACAGCATCGGGCCCAATCTCAACTGGCCCGTGGTCAATGCGAACGGCCTGCAGATCGCGCTGCACGCGGACGCTCAGGTCACCTCGGCCGCCAGGTCCGGCTATGTCGGAGTGAGGATGTTCTTCAACAGGGGAGGCTATGCCGTGTCGAGCAGCGTCGGCCGCCGCGGAGTCTCGAGCAAAAGCGGCGCGGGTTCGTCGGGGCTTCGGGCGGTCGGCGACACGACCGCCCATTTCGCCTATGCCGATGAAAACGGCACCGATCTGTCGCTCGCCGGCGGGGTCACCCGCGAAATCGATTCGACCGCGGGCCATGCCGAGGCGGTGGTCTATAGCCGCCTCGGAAGCGCCCGAGGCCAGGTCCTGCATGATTTCGAGGGGACCAACCGCACGCAATATGGCCTCACCGTGCAGACCGGCGCGGTCCTCAACCGCGACGATGCGGTTCTCGGCGGGCGCAATCTCGCGCAGAGCGCGGTGATCGTGTCGGTCGACGGCGCTCCCGACGGTTCGCAATTTGACATCCTTGTCGATGGCCATTCGCGCGGCCGGGTGAAGGCGGGGCGCCGGGTTCCGATTTTCCTCGAGCCCTACCACTCCTATTCGGTGCGGCTCCGCCCGCTGAACGCGGCTTCGGTGTGGTTCGACACGGCCTCGCGCGCGCTCACCCTCTATCCCGGCAACGTCCAGCATGTCCGCTGGCACGTGGAGCACCTGCTGACGATTTTCGGTCGGGCCGTCGGACCGGACGGCAAGGCCGTCGCCGACGCGACGGTCACGTCCCGAAGGGGCATCGGCCAGTCCGATTCCAATGGCTATTTCCAGATCGAGACCTCGAGCGATGACGCCTTGTCCTTCGAAATCGCCGGGGGAACGAAATGCCGGGTGACCCTTGGCGGACTCGATCAGAAGCTCGATTATGCAGCCGTCGGGAGGGTCTTGTGCCAATGAAGGGCTTTCGCGCGATCCTGATTGGCGCCTTCCTCGCGGTTGCCGGCTTGGCTGAGCCGATCGGGATGGCGCATGCGGAGCTGCTCGTCTCCCAGCTGGTCGTCGAGCTCGCGCCGGGCGAGCATCGGCGGTCGGACGTCGAGATCATGAACAGCGGCCCGGAACGGATTTTCGTGTCCGTCGAGCCCCGCGAAATCCTCCACCCCGGCACGCCCGCCGAATCCGGCCGTAGCGACCCGGATCCGGAAAGGCTCGGGCTTTTGGTCTCGCCGGCCCGGCTGATCCTCGACCCGGGTCAGCGCAAGCTCCTGAGGATTGCCTCGATCGCAACCAGTGATCGAGAGCGGGTCTTCCGGGTGACCGTGAAGCCGGTGGTCGGACAGCTTGAATCCGAGGCTTCGGGCCTGAAGGTACTGGTCGGCTACGACATGCTGGTCATCGTCCGGCCGGACGCGCCGAACCCGCATGTCACCGCCGCCCGCGCCAACGGCCGGCTGATCCTCACGAACGATGGCAATGTCAGCGTTGAGCTGGACGACGGGAAAGGCTGCGATTCGGCAATGAAGAACTGTCAGGCGCTTCCGGGCGGCCGGCTGTATGTCGGCGCCACGAAGACGATCGCGGTCGGTCCGGGCCGCCGAGTCACCTACAAGGCCAAGGCCGGATCGAAGATCCTTCCGATTCAGTTGTGAAACTGGTTGCGGGAATGGCCTTCTCGGGAAAGAAGCCGATAACCTTTTTTAGATCATCCATGTTTAACTTTCAGCCGGGGGGCGGAAATGGAATATTCAGCAAAGGATCGGCACCAGGCTCTAGCCGAGGCCTCGCAACATCTGCGGTTGGCGCTCGACCTCCTCGACTCGATATCGGCTCCGGCCCAGATCGGCGCTCATGTGGATCTCGCAGTCAATCAGGTCGAAGCGGAGATATTCGCTGCCGCCGAGCGCTGTTCGGCTACTGGCTGATGCATCGCGCGGCATGGGAGCGGCCGGATTCTCGATGTCCGGCGGACCACAGATCGCCAGGAGACTCGTTCAGATCGAGACGAAAGCCGCGCCCCATCGGCGGGCGAGGCGCTCGAGTTTCGACCGCCCCTCGGCGCTGAGCTCGATGCGGGCCTGGCCCAGTGCCCCGCCCGAGGACATGATGAGGCCGCGTTCGTCGAGCGCCGAGAGCCAGCGCGCCGCCGTCGAAGGCGGTATCCCGATCGCGATCGCGAGATCCTGCATGGTCATCGCACGCCGGCCGAGCTTCGCCGCGTAAAGCTCCAGAAGCAGGTCCCAGGCCGGATCGGAGAAGAGATCCTCGCCGAGGAGCTCGTCCCTCGCCCGCCGGGCGAGCAGCAGGGACTGGATGTGATCCTCGCGGATCTCGAAGGGCCGCTCGTCGGCAAGCATGGCCTTCAGTCCGTCCAGCGCGCCCGACTTGGTGCCCAATTGCGCCTCACCGCACGGTGAGCGCGCCTTCTTGTGATCCGCCACCGTTCATCCTCGCTCGCCTGCAGTTCGTCACCGCCGAGCTCGGTGGAGCAGCAGAACGCCCGCGCTAACACAGCTGCATTGGATATCAACTCTTCTGTAGCGCGATGCTGCCCCATTCTGCGACATCGGGCCCCGCAGAAATGCCCGCATCCGGGCCTCATGGCCCTAAAGGCAGGCTGCTAGAAGCCGGCTCCGCCGGTCTCGGGGCTGTGAAAATAGCGCTTCATCCCCTCCTCACCGGCGGGAGAAAGGTCGACCCAGACGCGCCGGCCGTCGTCGCTGTCGTCGCTCCGGATGATCAGCCCCGCGGCTTCCAGCTTGCCGATCCACCTCAATGCGGTTGTGTACGGAACCGCAGAACCCTTGCAAAGATCGCTGACCGCTGCGCTCTTGCCTTCGAGCCGGGCTGCATAAAGATCCAGCAGCATGTCCCACGCAGGATCGGCGAAAAGCGAGCCGAAGATGATGGTTCGGCGACGCCTGGCTTCGAGCATTCCTCTGATCCAATCGGCCGAAATGCGCTCGGGCGGCACACTTGGGTCGTAATTCGAGAAGAGGGCCGTCAACTGGTCCAGCTCGGCCCTCACGCGCTTCAGCTGTTCGTCGAGGCTTTCCCGAAGATCGTCATTCCGGCGCCGATTTGCCAAGCGGATCCCCTCTCGAAGCGGTGGAGCAACGGATGGCGCATTCGAGCCCTGCCGCGCAAGTGGCCGCCAATGCTCAGGCGTCGCGCCGGTCTTCGCGCCGGACGAGGGCATCGGTCGGCCGAAATGTCCATCCGATTTGCTGCTGTCCGATTTTGCAACAGAATGAACAGCTTGCTCCCAAAGGAGAATAGGCTCTTCTACAGCAGGGCCGCGATGGTTAAACAGATGTATGCGTTTGGGGGCGGCCATGCCAGGTGAGATGCCCGAGAGTTGCGATCAAGCCGTCATCGATGCGCTCGCGCACCTCGAAGCTGCCCTCGGTCTTCTCGACGGTGCCGATGCCCCGGCGCATATCGGCGCCCATGTCGACCTTGCCATCTGCCGGCTGCGCGAAGCCTTCGGGCTCGAACCGGACCGTCCGGCCACTGTGCCGGCGGGCAGAGATCTTCCGACCGATTAGACGGCGTTCGAGCTGGCGGTCCCGCGGACGCTAATTGCCGAGGTCAAAGGGGCACGGAGCCCGCGTGCCGCTTGAGATAGGCTTTGACCGAGTCGAAGCCCTGGTCGGTGATCTCGACCCAGACGCGCCTGCCGTCATTCTTGTCCGCTTCCCGCTCGAGAAGTCCTTCCGATTGAAGCTTCTCGATCCAGCGCAGGGCCGTGGTCGTCGGAACGGCCGCCGCGATGCAGAGCTTCGAGACTGACGTGCGATGCTGCTCGCAACGCAGCGCGTAGAGCTCGAGCAGGATGTCCCATGCCGGATCGGCAAACAGGTCGGGGTTGAAGAATTGCTGCCTCGCCGCCCTCGCGGCGAGGACCTTGCGGACGAACTGGGGCGAGCAATTGCCCGCATAGTCCGCGGCGCCGGCTTCGGTTGCGAGCCGCTCGACATGCGCCATGATCAGCGCGGCTCTCGACGACGGCTCGAGCTTTGCCCTGTCAGCGCTCGGCGCTCCCTCTAGGCTTGCGGCTTCTGTCATTTCTAGACCTCGTGATTGTTCGTTGACCGAGCGGGCAAATGCTGGTCCGAAATGGTTAACAGTGGCTTAGGGAGGCGTCCGAACCTGAGCCATTTTGGATTTAAAATCAGAGGATTGGGGCGCATCGCATCACAGCGACCGAGGCAGCGGAAGCCGATTTCCCCTCGGGCGCCTCGGTCGCAGTGCGCCGGTCGGAATTCATGCCGGAATGGATGAATCGGCCAGCGCCCGGACGGTTTCGGATCGTCTTTCCGCGCCGGAGCGGGATTGGCGGATGATGCCACGCAAGCACCGCCTCTTCCGATTCTAGCGCGGAAGGCTTGCAGCCTGCCTTTCGGCATGCACTATGCCCCTGCCGAGGAAGGGGGATTCGTGAAATTTCGGAATGCGTTGCTCGCTTGCGCGGGCCTGTTCGTCGTTGCGCCTGCTTCAGCCCAGGATGCATCGCTCGCCGCCGACGCAAAGGCCTTCGGGTCGCGCGAGGCGGTGATCTCGCCGAGACTTTCGCCCGATGGAACCAGCGTCATGTATCTGACGCCCGGACCCGGCCCCAAGACTTTCGCGGTCATCTCCAATCTGGCGACCGGCAAGACGGCGGTGATGACGTCCACCGATGGCAATCCCGAGCTGCTGCGCTGGTGCGATTATGCGGCCGCCGACCGCGCGGTCTGTCTCGTGACCGGAACCGCGGAGCGAAGCGGCGAGCTGCTCGGGTTCGAGCGGCTCCTTGCCATGGACACGGACGGCAAGGATGCGAAGCTGCTGGGCCAGCCCGAAAGCGAATATGACGCCGGGCTTCGCCAGTTCGACGCGAGCGTGCTCGACTGGGGCAAGCGGACTGACGGCAAGCTGCTGATGGAGCGCGAATATGTGCCCGAGGCCGGCAAGATCGGCTCCAACATCATCCGCAAGAAGAGCGGGCTCGGCGTCGATCTCGTCGATGCGCGCTCGCTCAGGGCCGACCATGTCGAGCAGCCGAAGGACGCGGCGTCGGACTACATCAGCGACGGCCGCGGCAACGTGCGCATCATGCAGGTCAACGAGGCGAAGTCCGACGGAACCCTGACCGGCCGGATCAAATATTTCTACCGGACGCCGGACTCGCGCGACTGGAAGACGTTGGTCGACTATGCCGACTGGCAGCAGCAGATGCAGCCGCTCGCAGTCGATGCCGACATCGACGCGCTCTACGCGCTCAAGAAGACCAACGGCCGCTACGCGCTCTACACGATCGAGCTGGACGGGAGCGGCGCGGAAAGGCTGATCGCATCCAACCCCCAGGTCGACATCGACGACGTCGTCCGCATCGGAAACGGCCTGAAGGTGATCGGCTACACCTATGCCGACGAATCGCGCCACGCCGAATATTTCGATCCGGAGTTCAAGGCGCTCGCGGCCTCGCTGTCGAAGGCGCTTCCGAACCTGCCGCTCGTCGACTTCGTCGATTCGAGCGCCGACGGGCGCAAGCTCCTGATCTACGCCGGAAGCGATACCGACCCCGGCCGCTATTATCTGTTCGACCGCGACAGGAAGACGCTGAATGAGGCGATGGTCGAGCGGCCGGACCTGCAGGGGCGGACGCTGGCCGCGGTCAAGGCGGTGACCGTGCCCGGAGCCGACGGAGCGCAGATCCCCGCTTACCTGACCCTTCCGCCCGGCAAGGCGACCGCGAAGGGTTTGCCGGCAGTGGTCCTTCCCCACGGCGGACCGAGCGCGCGCGACGAATGGGGCTTCGACTGGCTTCCGCAATTCCTCGCCGCCCGCGGCTATGCGGTGATCCAGCCGCAATATCGCGGCTCGGCGGGCTACGGGCAGATGTGGGAGAATGTGAACGGCTTCGTGAACTGGCGGACGTCGATGTCGGACATTGCGGCCTCGACCCGCTGGCTCGCTTCGCAAGGGATCGCCGATGCCAAGCGGATTGCGATCGTCGGCTGGTCCTACGGCGGCTATGCGGCGCTGATGGAGGCGGAGACCGATCCGTCGCTTTACAAGGCGGTGGTCGCGGTTGCGCCCGTGACGGACCTTGAGCTGCTCAAGCAGGACTCAGCGAACTTCACCAGCGCGCGCATGGTCGACGACTTCGTCGGGAGCGGTTCGCACATCATCGAGGGCTCGCCGCTTCGCCATGCCGGGAAGATCCAGGCGCCGGTACTTCTTGCCCACGGCGACATGGACCGGAACGTGCGATTTTGGCACTCGCAGAAGATGGCGGACGCGCTTCAGGACGCGGGCAAGAAGGTCGAATTTCTCCAGTACAAGGGGCTCAACCACCAGCTCGACGATTCGACGGCGCGGACCGATCTTCTGACGCACATCGGAGCGTTGCTCGACCGCACCATCGGCCACTAGGCCGCGCCCGAACCGCCTCTTATGCTAGCGCTAACAGGAGGCGCGCGATGAAGAGGGCTTTGGCATTTGCGGCGGTGCTGGCGGTGGCGATCTCGCCGGCAGCGGCGGCGATCCACGCGAGCGCTTCCATCGACGCCAGCGCGCCAGGGCCCAGGATCGCGCCCGAGATATACGGGCAGTTCGCCGAGCAGCTCGGGAAGGGGATCACCGAGGGCCTCTGGGTCGGCGAGGATTCGGCGATCCCCAACATCCACGGCTACCGCCGCGACGTGGTCGAGGCGCTTCAGGCGCTCCACGTGCCGGTGCTCCGCTGGCCGGGCGGCTGCTATGCCGACACCTATCACTGGCGCGACGGGATCGGCCCGCGCGGAAAGCGCCCGGTCACGCTCAACCGCTGGTGGGGCAACAATGCGGAAAGCAACGCCTTCGGAACGCATGAGTTCTTCGACTTCGCCGAGCTGATCGGGGCGAAAACGTTCCTCAGCGTCAATGTCGGCACCGGCACCGCCGGCGAAGCCAAGGACTG
>Ga0207706_10002888_pt1 | contig 16643 bp, 16 predicted proteins | sample KBSC53metaG_FD_184318 | JGI IMG/M metagenome (GOLD analysis project Ga0207706, IMG submission 184318) | Corn rhizosphere microbial communities from Kellogg Biological Station, Michigan, USA - KBS C5-3 metaG (SPAdes) (version 2) | ecosystem: Host-associated > Plants > Roots > Rhizosphere > Soil ... | reverse complement strand
CGCCGGTCGAGGCCGGCCCGGACAGGCGGTCGAGGCGGAAGGTTCGCCAGTCCTCGCGGCGCCGGTCCCAGGCGACCAGGTACCAGCGGCGGCCGAGGTTCACGAGCGTGTGGGGCTCGACCTCGCGGCGGCTCTCGGTGCCGTCGCGGCGCCGGTAGGCGAAGCGGACGCACTCGAAGTCGCGGCAGGCCGCCGCGATCAGCGTCAGGTGCTGTGGGTCGACGGTGGGGCCGCCGAACGAGGGGGCGATCGTCGCCGAGCCCAGCGCCGTCACGCGCCGGCGCAGGTGGGCAGGCAGGACCTGCTCGAGCTTGACCAGCGCGCGCACCGCGGTCTCCTCGATCCCGGCCACCGACGAGCGGGCGGCGGTGAGGAGGCCGACGGCGATCGCGATCGCCTCCTCGTCGTCCAGCAGCAGCGGCGGCATGGCCGTGCCGGCGCGCAGCCGGTACCCGCCCGCCGGACCGGTCAGCGACTCGACCGGGTAGCCCAGCTCGCGCAGGCGGTCGACGTCGCGCCGGATCGTGCGCCCGGAGACCGCGAGCCGGTCGGCCAGCTCGGCGCCGGGCCAGTCGCGGCGCGCCTGCAGCAGGGAAAGCAGCTCCAGGAGCCGGCTCGAGGTGGTCGTCAAGGTTGTCGCATAGTTGCGAACAATGAGGACAGATCCTGACCTAAACCTTGATTAGCGTGCGGGGTCCTGTCAACGACTCGAAAGGGAGCATCGATGCCCGAGCGCGACGGATATATCCCCGGCGTACCCTGCTGGATCGACACCAGCCAGCCCGATCCCGAGGCCGCGGTCCGCTTCTACAGCGAGCTCTTCGGCTGGGAGTTCGAGGACGTGATGCCGCCGGGCTCGCCGGGCAAGTACTTCAGCGCGAGGATTCGCGGTGGCGACGTGGCGGCGGTCGGGTCCATCCCCGAGGGCGCGCCACAGGTCGCCACCTGGAACACCTACGTCTGGGTCGACAGCGCGGACGAGACGGCCGCCAGGGTGCGGGACGCCGGCGGGAACGTGCTGATGGAGCCGTTCGACATCATGGACGCAGGGCGGATGGCCGTGTTCGCCGACCCCGAGGGCGCCGTCTTCATGGTGTGGCAGGCGAAGGAGCACAGGGGCGCGCGGATCGTCAACGAGCACGGGAGCCTCAACTTCAACGACCTGAACACGCGGGACCTGGAGGGGGCAAAGGCCTTCTACGGGGCCGTGTTCGGGTGGCGGACGCTCGAGATCCCCGGCGGCTTCCTCGGCTGGACGCTCCCGGGGTACGGCGACCATCTCTCCCGTGACAACCCCGCCCTGCGCGAGCAGGTGGCCGAGGTCGGCGGGCCCGAGGGCTTCGAGGACGTCGTCGCCAGCATCGTCCCGGTCCCGGATGACCAGCCCGACACGCCGGCGCACTGGGGCGTGACGTTCGCAGTCGACGACGCCGACGCCATCGCCAAGGCCGCCGCGGAGCTCGGGGGCAGGGTGATCGTCCCGCCGCTCGACGCGCCGTGGGTCCGCCTCACCGTGATCACCGACCCGCAGGGCGCGACCTTCACCGCCAGCAAGTTCGTGATCGAGAACAAGGACCTGGCGACGAGGGACGCGGGAGTGAGCGCCGCGTAGCGGCCGCGAGGCGCGGAGGCTTAGGCTCCGCGTCCCATGACGACGATCCTGCTGTACGGCGACACGATCCGATATCCCGCGCTGCGGCACGAGGTGCCGCTCGAGATCATGGATCCGCTGCTGTTCGTCGTCCGCGACGGGCGCGCGCTGGTCATGACGAGCCAGCTCGAGGCGGCGCGCATCTCGAGGGCGCTCCCCGAGGCGCAGGTGGTTACGACCGCCGAGCTCGGGTTCTATGACCTCGTCGACGAGGGCATGTCGGCCAACGAGGCCGAGCTCGAGACCGCGGTGCGCGCCCTCCGGAGCTGGCAGATCGAGGGCGCGGTCGTCCCGCCCGACCTGGCGGTGGCCGTCGCCGACCGCCTACGGGCCGAGGGCATCGCCATAGACGTCGACGGCCCGACGGTCGACGAGCGGAGGCGCGTCAAGACGCCCGCCGAGCTCGCAGGCATCCGCCGCGCCCAGCGCGCGGCCGAGGCGGGCATGGCCGCCGCAGAGGAGCTGATCCGCGGCGCCGAGCGGTCAGACGGGCGTCTGCATCACGAGGGCGAGCTGCTCACGGCCGAGAGGGTCCGCGACGCGATCCGAAGCGCGTGCGCCGCGGCCGGGGCCCCCGCGCCGCCGGACATCCTCGTGACCTCGGCTCTCTCCGGCGGGGGCCATGACCCGGGCAGCGGCCCGCTGCCGGCCGACCTGCCGATCCACATCGACGTCTGGCCGCGCGACGAGGAGAGCGGCTGCTGGGCGGACATGGCGCGCACGTTCGTCGCCGGCGAGATCAGCCCGGAGGTGACCGAGGTGCGCGACGTGGTCCGCGAGGCGCTCGAGACGGCGCGTGCCGCCGCCCGGCCGGGAATCACCGGCCGGGAGCTCTACGACATGGCCGCGGAGATCATCGAGCGCGCCGGGCATCCCACGCAGCGCACCACCCCGCCGGGCGAGACGCTCACGCACGGCTTCTACTTCAGCCTCGGGCATGGGGTCGGGCTGGAGGTGCACGAGCCGCCCGGCCTCGGGCTGTTCGGCCGCGACCCGCTGGTGGCGGGAGACGTGGTCGCTGTGGAGCCGGGTGTCGAGGGCCTCGACGGCATCGGCGGCGTCGGCTTCGAGGATCTGCTCCTGATCACCGAGATCGGGAGCGAGACGCTGACCGACTACCCCTACGACCTCTAGCCGTCCGAAGCGGAGGGTCGCGCGAACTCGTGCGAGGCGCGGACGAGGCTTTCGATGACCTCGAGCTCGTCCTCGTCGCGCGGGGCGTAGAGCATCACCGCCGTGGGCGGGATCAGGCCCTTCAGGGCCACGGGGTGCGGCTCGGCCCAGCCGGCCTCGACCGCGGCGGACGCCGTCTCGGCCGGGAGCATCGCGTGCAGGCTGTGGTCGGGACCCGGATGGAGATGGGCGAACTCGCGCTCGATCAGGAAGGCCTCAGGCGGGCCGGTCGGCTCGCCCGGCGCCAGGATCAGCGCTCGGGCGCCCGGCACCGAGATGCGGCTCGGCTCGTCGAGCACGCCCGGCAGCTCGAAGACTCGCCTTGCCAGCTCCTCCACCCAACGCAGGTCCGTCGGCTGCTGATCGAGCTGCGTGTGGGGGTTCGTCGGCGTGGTGCGGGGCCGATCGCCGGCCCGCATGGGCAACGGCGCCATGGCGAAGAGTCTACGCCGGGCTCGGCAGGCGGCTGGGCGAGGTAGTGTCGCTCGCGATGTCCGACGAGCACGTGCGGATCGTCCAAGCCGCCCTCGTCGACGATGTCGACCTCCAGCCTGCCGGCCAGGCGCGCCAGGCGCGCGCCTGACGCGCGTCGTTGCCGTCAGCGTCCATGCCAGCTCGAGACTCGCTGCATGACGTGTTCCACGAGCTCCGGGATCCAGTTGTGGCCGAAGGCCTTGGTCTCGCCCTCGCTACGAACCTTGGCGGCGTCACCCAAGCAGTCGATCTCTATCTGGTGCTCGCCATCGCCGCTGGTCACGACGATCAGCAAGCCCCCTCCACGGGTCCTGCCGATGGACCCGGTGGTGCCCGAGGGACGCAGCTTCTCGAGCGCCGCACCCAGTGCTCGTGCTGCGGCCTCGCCCCAGTCGGATCGATGGTCGCTCGGAATCTCACCGAAGAATGGGCATGGCGTGCTCATTCGGTCGCCGCCCGCACCACGTTCAGGAGCGGCTCGCCGCGCGCGAAGCGAGCCAGCTGCTCGGCGCCGAAGCGCATCGCGCGCTCGTCCGCGGCCCGGGTGTCGCCGGCGTTGTGGGGCGTGATCGCGAGCGCGGCCTCCCAGAGCGGGTGGTCGTCGGGGAGCGGCTCCGGGTCGACGACGTCCAGCACGGCGCGCAGGCGCCCGGATTCCAGCTCGCCGAGCAGCGCCTCGCTGTCGACCACGCGGCCGCGGCCCGCGTTCACGATCAGCGCGCCGTCGCGCATGCGGGCGAGCAGTGCGGCGTCGAAGAGCCCCTCGGTGTCCGGCGTGAGCGGAGCGAGCACGACGACGGCGTCCGCCCGCCCGACGAGGGAGGGCAGCTCATCGGTGCCGTGCACGCCGTCCCGGGCACGCCGCGCGACGCCCGTGACGGTGACGCCGAATGGCTCGAGGCGGCGGCTCACCGCCTCGCCGATCGATCCGAACCCGACGATCAGCACCTGGCTGCCCTGGAGCTCGCGAGGGGGTGCTTCCGACCACCGGCGACGGTGCGCGGCGGCAAGCTGGCCGTAGGCGTCGCCCAGCAGCGCGCCGACCACCCACTCGGCCACCGCCGCATCGCGCGTGCCGCGCGCGTTGCAGAGCGTCGTCCAGGGCGGGACGCGCGCATCGATCCCGTCCGTGCCCGCCGAGAGCACCTGCAGCACCCGCAGCCGCTCGAGCTCCGGCAGCGCGCGGAAGGAATCGCGGTCGTCCCAGCTGGGCACCAGGAACTCGGCCCGCTCGCGCCCGTCGGGAAGCTGGAGCACCTCCACGCCTGCCGGCGCCAGCTCGACGGCCACGTCGAACGCGAGCGGTGTGACGGCGGCGAGCATGGGCCTCTGCACGCTAGCCGGGGCACGCCCGAGATAACAAACCCGCAACGCAAGGTTCGCACCAGAGGGGTAGCTTGCTCGACCAGGACGCCAGGGGAAGACGGCGTCCGCCGCCGGGAGGCGGGAGGACATAAAGGGGGAATCGATGAAGAAGGTCTTCGCGACTCTGTTCGCTCTGATCGCCGTGCTCGCGCTGCCCGCTGCCGCGCCTGCAAAGCCGCCCGACACTCATGTCCAGCTGCTCGCGATCAACGACCTTCACGGGCACCTCGCCCCGAACACCCCCGGCAGCATCCAGGTCGGTTGCTGCAATCCGGTCACCAAGGACGGAGTGCAGACCGGCTGGACGCAGAAGACAGTCCCGGCCGGCGGCATCGCCTATCTCGCCACACACATCAAGTCGATGCGCAGGACGCACCCCAACACGATCACGGTGGGCGCCGGAGACCTGATCGGCGCGAGCCCACTCGTGTCGGCGCTCTTCCACGACGAGCCGACCATCGAGGCGCTCAACTCAATCGGCATGGACGTGACTGGTGTCGGCAACCACGAGTTCGACGAGGGCATCGACGAGCTGGAGCGCATGCGCTACGGGAACCAGCTCGGCGGTGACGGGTGCCACCCCATCGACGGCTGCCAGGACGGCACTCCGTACGGAGGCTCGCTGTTCCCGTTCCTCGCCGCGAACGTCTTCTTCGCGGGCACGGACGAGACGATCTTCCCGCCCTACGAGATCCGCAGGGTCGGCGGGGCGAAGATCGCGTTCATCGGGCTGACCTTCGAGGGCACGCCCACCGTCGTCACGCCGAGCGCCGTCGAGGGGCTCGAGTTCCGGCCGGAGGTGGCGACGGTCAACGCGCTCGTGGACAAGCTGCGCGACGAGCAGGGCATCAATGCGTTCGTCGTCCTGTTGCACCAGGGCGGCGCGCAGCGGCCTCCCTCGCCGCCGGCCGACCCCGCGGCGACGCCGACCGGCGACGAGTACACCGACGTGAACCGGTGCGTGAACTTCAACGGCCCGGAGATGACCTCGATCGCGAACGGGCTCGACGACGACGTGGGGGTCATCGTCAGCGCCCACACGCATCAGCCCTACATCTGCGAGATGGCAGGGAAGCTCGTTACGAGCGCATCGTCGTTCGGCCGGCTCGTGACCGACATCGAGCTCACGATCGACCCACGCTCCGACGAGATCACGGGCGCCAGCGCGTTCAATCACATCGTCACGCAGGACGTGAAGCAGGATGCGCGCGCCCAGGCGATCCTCGACAAGTACACGACGCTCTCGGCCCCGCTCGCCAATCGCGTGATCGGCTCGATCACAGCTGACATCCGGTCGTCGCGTGACGTGCCCAGCGGGCAGAACCCGGCGGGCGAGCAGCCGATGGGCGACGTGATCGCCGACGCCATGCTCGAGGCGACCGCCCCGAGCGACTTCGGCGAAGCGGTGGCCGCGTTCATGAACTCCGGCGGCGTGCGCGGCGGCCTGCTCTTCGATCAGGTCGGCGGCGGCGAGCAGCCGGGTGAGGTCACGTACGGAGAGGCCTTCACGGTCCAGCCGTTCGGCAACACGCTCGTGGTGAAGACCTGCACGGGACAGCAGATCTACGACGTCCTGAACCAGCAGTTCAACAACCCCGCGGCGGACCAGAACCGGATCATGCTGCCGTCGGCGAACGTCCACTACCAGTGGACGACGGTCGGCGGGCCGCACATAGTCGACGGCTCCGTGTCGTTCGACGGCGGGACCACCCCGATCGACAAGAGCGCGTCCTACCGCATCGCCGTGAACAACTTCATGGCGGACGGCGGAGACAACTACACGGTCTTCCGGTCGTGCACGGAGCCGCTCGGCGGCGAGGTGGACCTCGACGCCTTCGCGCGCTACCTGCAGGGGCACTCGCCCCTGGAGCCGCCCGAGCTCAACCGGATCGAGAAGGTGGGCTAGCCCTGGTGACAGCCGGTGCTCGCGGTGATCTCGAACTCGGGGATGTAGGCCGACGCGCGCACGGATAGCACGCCGTCGGCCACCCCCGATCCATGGATGTGGAGGCGGCGATCCGCGGCAGGATCGCCGCCTGGGTCCTCGATGCTGACCGGAACACCGCGGACACGCAGCCGCTCCGCCCAGCGACCCAGGGCGGCGGCGGTCGCCGCGCCGGACGAGAGGCCGTAGCCCGCGGCCGGCCCGCGGTGCTCCCACTCGAACCGGTGCGAGCCGGTGGAGCGGCCGTACGCGTCGCGGCATGTGACCGGTCCCCTCCGCCGGATCTCACGCAGCGCGTCGCCGAGCGGCGTACCAGTCGAGGCCACGGCACGGCCGTCCGCAAGCACCCGTTCCCAGCGTGCTCGCGCCGCGTTCAACGGACCGGGCGAGGCCTGGTAGTCGGGCAGCTGTGACCACACCGCCACCGCCGTGGCCATCACCGTGATCGCGACTCCGCCCGCGAGCGTCGCCCGCCATGGCCTCCCGCGCCGGGAGCGCAGCCATGTGACGACGAGTGTCGAGAAGGCCGCCACGCCGTAGACGCCGACGATCAGCGCGGTGTCCGTGTCGCGCTCGGGCGTGCAGCCGAACCCGATTCCCTCGCAGGCGCGGCCGGAGCCTACGTGCGGGTGGACGAGCAGTCCGAGGACGACCGCCCCCGCCAACGCGCCCGCCGCCCCGATCAGCCACCAGCGCCCGGTCATGAGAGGGGCGTCGGCCGATACCGTCCGCATCTTGAGGTGCGCGACGCTGGCCAGCGACGGCACGAAGCGAGTCCCTATCCAAATGTGCTGTCTTGTGTGAGATGACGAGGCCGGTCTTCTACTTCGACTTCAACTCGCCCTATGCCTACCTGGCAGCCGAGCGAATCGAGGGCATGATTCCCGACGCCGAGTGGAGGCCGATCGCATTCCCGATGGTCCTTCATCAGCTCGGCCGCCTCGAGCACGTGCTCCAGCGCGACTTCCCGAACGTCCTTCCCGAAGTCCGCGGGCGGGCCGCCGAGCGCGGGCTCCCTCCGGTGGAGCCTCCGCCCGGTTGGCCGGTCGAGACCTGGTCCCTCGGCCCGCTCCGGGCCGCCGTCTTCGCCGGCGATCGCGGCCGCGGCCCCGAGTTCGCGAGGGCGGCGTTCCGCCGGGTCTTCGTCGAGAGCCGCGCGCTGAGCGACCCCGAGGTCCTGGCCGACGCAGCCGCCGAGGCCGGCCTCGACCCGGCTGAGGTTGCCGAGGCCATCCAGCGGACCGAGATCAAGGAGCGCCTGAAGGAGCTCACGAACGGCGCAGTCGAGCGAGGGGTCACGGGCATCCCGACGGTCGAGATCGGCGACGAGCTGTTCTGGGGCGACGACCATCTCGAGGACGCCACCGCGGCGGCAGCCGCTCAGAGCTAGCGCGGCCTGGATAATCGGGCGTATGAAGCCCAGGCTCGACCACATTGGACTCGACGTGCGTGACTACGCCGCTAGCAAGGCCTTCTACGAGCAGGCGCTCGCGCCGCTCGGGATGAGGTGCATCACGGAACCGGTCCCAAACCTGGGCGGGTTCGGAGCGGACTTCCCGTTCTTCTGGATCGGCGAGCGCGGGCGCGGGCCGGACAGCGGCACGCATGTGGCGTTCACGGCGGAGAACCGCGAGACCGTGAACGCCTTCCACGAGGCCGCGCTTGCCGCCGGCGGGCGCGACAACGGCGCCCCGGGTCCCCGGGAGATCTACCACCCGACCTACTACGGTGCGTTTGTGCTCGACCCGGACGGCAACAACATCGAGGCCGTCTTCCATGGAGAGCTCGGCTGATCGCAGCCATGTTCGGCTCGCCGAGCTCGTAGCCGCCCTCTCGCTGGGCATCGACCTCGGCTTCGGGCAGCCGATGGAGCACGTGCTCCGCCAGTGCCTGATCGCTCTGCGCCTGGGCGAGGCACTCGGCCTCGACGAGGAGGAGCGCGCGGTCGTCTACTACACGGCGCTGCTCATCAACGTTGGCTGCCACTCGGACGCCCACGAGCAGGCGAAGTGGTTCGGCGACGACATCGCCATGAAGGCCGGCAAGTACGACCACGAGCTGAGGAGCATCCGGTCGGCCCTCTCAGGGCTGCGGATGCTCGGGGCCGGCCGCTCCCCGCTTCAGCGCTTCCAGCTCGCGCTCGAGTTCGCCCTCTCGGGCCACCGCGAGGTCGACGGGATGATTGCCCAGCACGCCGAGATGGCCCGCTCTCTGGGCGAGCAGCTGGAGCTCCCGGCGCAGGTGCTCGAGGCCCTCGGCGCGTCGTACGAGCGCTGGGACGGGCGCGGCTGGCCCGGCGAGCTGGGCGGGGAGGACGTCCCCATGGCCTCGCGGCTGGCGCAGGCCGCCGAATTCGTCGAGGTGGCGAACCGCGTCGGCGGCGCGGCGGCGGCGAAGGAGCTGGCGCGCGATCGGCGCGGCGAGCAGTTCGACCCCGCTGTGTCCGACGTGATCGAGGCGGAGGCAGAGGTGATCCTGTCCGATCTCGACACGCTCGGTGGCTGGGATGCGGTGATCGCGGCGGAGCCGGCGCTGGCGATCGTCGTCTCTGGCGAGCGCTTCGATGCCGCGCTCCTGGCCGTGGCGAGCTTCGTGGACCTAAAGTCGCCCTATTTCCTCGGCCACGCGCGCGCCGTCTCCGAGCTGGCCGGAGCGGCGGCGGAGCGGCTCGGCATGCCTGATTCGGAGATCCGTACGCTGCGGCGGGCCGGCCTGGTCCACGACCTCGGGCGACTCGGGATCTCGAACGCGGTCCTGGACAAACGCGGTCCGCTCGCCAGCGGCGATTGGGAGCGCATTCGCATGGGGCCGTACCTCACCGAGCGGATGCTGCGGCAGTCGGAGGCGCTCGCCCCGCTTGCGGCGATCGCCGTTCAGCACCGCGAGCGTTGCAACGGCTCCGGGTATCCGCGCGGCCTCTCGGGCAACGGGATCTCCCAGCCCGCGCGCGTGCTGGGCGCGGCCGATGCCTACCAGGCGATGCGCGAGCCGCGGCCGCACCGCGCCGCGCTCTCGGCCGAGGCCGCCGCAGCCGAGCTGCGCGCCGCTGTGAAGGCCGGCGGCCTCGATGCCGACGCGGTACAGGCGGTCCTCGGCGCGGCGGGCCACCGCGTGTCTCGCCGTCACGGCGGCCCGGCGGGGCTGACCCAGCGCGAGGTGGAGGTGCTACGGCTGCTTGCGCGCGGGCTCTCCAACAAGGAGATCGCCGAACGGCTCGTGATCTCGCCCAAGACCGTTGGCAATCACGTGGAGCACATCTACCTGAAGATCGAAGCGTCGACGCGCGCAGCCGCTGGGCTGTTCGCGATGAGGCACGGGCTCCTCCCGGAGGAGGAGTTCCCCGTGCCCGTCCTGGCCTGAGCCGGGCTCAGGCCGACTGCATCGCCTTCATGTTCCGCTCCATCGCCGCCTCGGTGACGGCCAGCTCGTCGGTCGGGCTGAACATGACGAACTCCGTGCCGGGTGCGTGCTTGACGGGCACGTGTCCCGGCGGGATGTAGAAGGCCTCACCGGCGACGACCTGCTCCTCGCCGTCGGCGTATCGGAACGTGACGGCGCCGTTCAGCACGTAGCCCCAGTGGTGACACTGGCAGCGGTCGTCGGGCAGGCCCTTGTAGAGCGGCGTCGCGTCGATGTCCTCCCGGAACGACACGAAGCTGAGCGTGTAGCCCTCCAGCTCCTCGAAGCGGTCGAGCACCGCGCCGTAGTCGCCGCCCTTGGTTGCGCTCTCCTTCGAGACCTTCGGCATCGCAGCCTCCTTCGTGGATGTGAGGCCACGCTAAGCGCGGGCGTGCTGCGCCACATGGGGCGTTTGACCCATCTTTGGCGTCCGGCGCTGCACGACGATCTCGCCGCCCCGGTTCGGCGTGACGACGAGCGCGCTGCGGCGCGCGCTCTCGGGCTCGGGCCGGACGGGTGTGATCGTCAGGTCCGTGGCCGCCCGGAGCACCTCGCGCATCTCCATCTCGGCGAATGGCGCGCCGGCGCAGCGGCGCACGCCGCCGCCGAAGGGAATCCACGAGGCCGGCGTGGCATGCGTTCCGTCCAGCCAGCGCTCGGGCCTGAAGGCAGCGGCGTCCGGCCAGAGGTCCTCGCGGCGCATCGCGAGCCAGAGGCAGGCGGCCACGTGCACACCCGCCGGCAGTCTCCAGCCGGCGAGCTCGACCGGCTCCAGGAGCCGGCGCGGCGCGATCGTGAGCGCGGGCCGCACTCTCAGGACCTCCTTCACGACCGCGTCGAGGTACGCGGTGTCGCCATCGCGGAGCCGGTCCTGCACGTGCGGGTGGCGCGCGATCCGCTCGAACGCCCACGAGAGCGACGCGGCCGAGGTGTCATGGCCGGCCGCGAGCAGCGCCACGAGCTGATCGCGCAGGTGGCGGTCGCTCGGCGGGTTCCCGTCCTCGTCGCGCTGTTCGAGGAGGATCGCGAGCATGGAGTCGTCGCCGGGGTCGGCGCGCCTGCGCGCGAGCACGTCGAGCAGCAGCGAGTCAAAGCGCTCGACCGCGAGCCGGAAGCGTCCCCACGGGCTGCGCGGCCCGAGGTCGCGCTGCACGAGCGACATCGCGAGCATGCGCGGCATCGACCGGACCGTGTCGAGCGTGCCGTGGACCGCGTCCCGAAGCTCGGCGGCCTCGCGCTCGCCGCGGACCCCGAAGATCACCTGCAGGATCGTCTCGAGCGTGAGGTGCTTCATGCGCTCGAGCGTCACCACCCGTCCGCGCCAGGTGTCGAGCTCGTCGCGCGCGAGCTCGGCCACGCGCGGTTGGAACGAGCGCATGCGCTCGCCGTGGAACGGCGTCTGGATCAGCCGCCGCTCGCGAAGATGCTCGTCGCCGTCGAGCACCAGGATCGAGTGCGGCCCCGCGAACGGCCGCAGGAACTCCCAGCTCTGGCCCGCCGGCGCCACTGCCGGATCGAGCCGGAACAGCTCTCGAACCGCGTCCGGGCTCGAGAACAACACCATCGGCTCGTCCGTCCAGAAGGTCCGGATCGTGACCGGGTCCCCAAAGCGCGCATGAACCCGTCGCAGGAACGCACCGGGCCTCACGGTCCACCCAACCGTCTGCCAGGCGGCGGGAGCGCGCGGACCGGGCGGCAATGGGGCGAGAAGCTCGGGTGTCGTCCTCAACATTGTGGTGCCCCGAATCAGCGAGTTCTACGGGATCGCCACTGCGTCCGTCATAGCCGGATCGCTCCCACGAAGAGCCCATCGCCTCGTGGTGGTGTCTTCTCACTCATCTCCACGCGCCGCGATCTATTCGAGCTTACGGGCCCATGTCTGGGCTCCGCTTAAAGCGCCGGACCCTGCGCCAGCCGGCGACAGCCCCGCGCAGCTAGCCGCTGTCCTGCGCCGCGTCCTCCTCGCCGTTCGGCCAGAAATCCTCGACCTGCTCCGTGTCCTGGCGTGGGTCCTCCGACTTCTTGGAGACGATGATCAGGACGGCGTCGCCCGGGCCCGCGTTCCAGACCGAGCGGGCAACGTCCGGCGCCACTCGCACGACCGTGCCCTCCGGCACGTCGACGATCTCGTCCTCCAGCTTGAACTGAAGCGTCCCGGAGGCGACGAAGTAGACCTCCTCCTGGGTCAGGTGGCGATGGCCGTAGCCGCCCTTGCCGCCGGTCAGGGGCGGCATCCGCCGCCAGGTGAAGCCCACCTGCTCGGTGCCCAGGTCGCTCGCGGCGCTCATGCGCATCTCGCCCGGGTAGTCGCCCAGGACGTCCGGAATCTCCTCGAGCGCCCTGATCGTGTAGCCGGCCATCTCACCTCCACTGTTCGAGCGCGTGCCGCACGCGCGGCACCCACCAGTTGAGCTCTGTTCTCGCCCATTGTCGTTCGGCGGGGTCGGTATGCACAACCGCGCTGTGCCCGAAGATCCATCCGTACTGCACGAGGCCGCTGATCAGGCCGAGCTCGAGGGCCACGGGATCGTCGCGCTCGCCGAGCGCGCGTCGGTAGTCCTCGACGACCTCGTCGTGGGTCGCCTCGATCCGCCAGACGTCGTGGACCATGTACCAGGCGAGCTCCAGGGCGGGGTTGCCCTGGGTCGCGAGGCCGAAGTCCAGGAGCACGAGCCGAGCGTCGGGCAGGGCGATGTTCTCGTCGCGCAGGTCACCGTGGATCAGCGTCGTGCCGCGGGCGGCGAGCGCATCGGCGAGCGGGGTCACGTCGCCGAGCAGCTCCAGGATCGCTTCGCCGACGTCGCGATCCACCGCCTCGCCAAACGCCTCCCAGGCGGCCTCGAACTGCTTCGGCAGGATGTCCACGTCGTCGCGCTCCCGCTCGGAGATCGCCGGCTCGGCAAACGCCAGGCGGTCGGCCAGGCTGGACAGGTGCGGGATCTCCTCGCCCCAGAACCGGGCCCACATCTCCGCAGCGCGAGCCAGCACGAAGCGGTTCTGTTCACGCGTCAACGGCGTCGACTCGTCGAGCAGCTCCGAGCTCACGTCGCGCATCACGACCCACCATGCATCGCCGTCCGGCTCGGCGGCGACGACAGCCGGATCGACGCTCGCCGGCATCCGCCCGAAGACGCCGTCGGCGAACAGCAGCGCCTCGCGGCCTGGGTCATGGGTGGCCCGCCCGAGCCAGTCCGAGCCGGGGACGATCCGCTTCGCGATCAGCGCGCGGCCGTCGGCGAGCACGAGCCGATCGATGCGGTTGCCGGACCAGCCGCTCGATGCGAGCGTGGCGCGCTCGGCGATCTCGCCGAGGCTCGCGAACAGCTCCTCAGCGACCTCCGGCACGGTATCGGCGGCGGGCGCGGTGCGAGGCCGCGCCGTGTAGATCCAGTGGCGATCGATCAGCCCGCCTCCGTCCAGATGGAGATAGTGGCGCTGCCGAACCGCGCTGCCGTCCTCGCCCACCCGCTCCAGCCATACGGCGACGCCGCCGTCCTGAAGGGCCTCGTCCCACTCGATCAGCCGACCCGGACCGGCGAACACACCGGCCAGCACCGCGATGATGGCCGCCGGTCCACGCACCCGCTCCCGCGCTCCCGGCAGCGCGGCGTCGAGCGAGGCCCCAGGGGCGTAGGCGTCGGCGAGCCGGGCGAAGTCGCCGGTTTCGACGCAGTCGCGTAGCGCGGTGGTGACCATTTGCGCACCCTAAGGCGCGGAGGGTTTAGCGACGAGCACTGACGGGGGTGGTCCGGCCGGAACTGAGCGACCAAGAGACACGCCCTTCACCGCCGTCGTTCGGCCGAGCTACGACCAGCTGTCCCACGCCTGCAGCGAGGGCAGCGGGTCGAACGGCTTCCCGCCGTCGTACCAGCCGGGCGCGCTCCACATCTCGAAGTGGAGATGGCAGCCGTCCGCGTTGCCGCTGTCTCCGACCGCGCCGATCGTCTGACCCGTGTAGACGCGGTCGCCCGCGCTGAACGGCGAGGGCTGGTCGAGGTGCATGTAGACGTAGTCGACGTCGGTGCCGTCGCCGTCGATCACGATGTAGTGGCCGGCGGCGGCGTGGTACTGCTTGAACTGCACCCGGCCGCCGCGCGCCGCCACCATGCGCGTCCCGCACTTCGCGAAGGTGTCCTGGCCCTGGTGGATGTGCCCGGCGCGGCCCGCGCCGAAGCGCGCGCCCGAGTTGCCGAAGTTGTGGGGGCCGCGGATCGGGAAGATGTGGTCGTACAGGTCGAACGCGTCGCGCTGCATGTCGCCGGACTGGGAGCTGCGCGCCTCCGAGCCGTCGGCGGAGGCGGCGGTGAGGCGGAACGAGTACCGCCCCGGCCTGGCACTCGCCCTCCCGAGCCGCCCGTTCCAGGAGATGCTCTGAACCTGGTCGGCGGGCACGTCCTGTGGCGTCCAGGTCTTGACGACGGTTCCGTCGGTCGCGCTCACCAGCTCCACCTTGAGAGCCGCCGGCGAGGCACCGGAGAGCCGGAACGAGAACTTCACGCCCGGGCGCGCGTCTATGTACGCCTTCGTGCGGCTGGTGCCGGTCTCGATGCTCGGCGCGCCGCTCATCCGCGGACCGGGCACGGGCGAGAGCTCGGGGTTCGGCTCAGGTGCCAGCGGCGGCAGGATCAGAACGGGCTTCGACGGCGCCGAGTGGCCGCCGGCCGCGGTCGTCAGCTCGATCGGGCCGGTTACGGCGCCGAGCGGGACGCGCGCCTGCACGCGGCTGTTGCTCCCGGCGCGGACCCTGACCGTCACGTTGTCGCCGCTGCCGTAGCTGCCCATGTAGGTCAGCTGGTTGACCCCGGAGAGCTCGGTCCCCACGACCTTGATCACCGATCCTCCGCGCGCCCTGTGCTTCGACGCGCACTTCCGCAGGCAGGCGACCTTCGCGACCTTGGGCGTGGCCACGTACACGCTGCCGCCGCCCGAGGACTGCGCCGAGGCCGCCGAGGGTGCCGCCACCGCCGCGCACAGAATCAGCGCGCAGGCGCCACGCTTCGCGGGAAGACGGCTGTCTCGCAAACTCCTCCGGCCTCTCTTCGGTTTTGGGGCCTACGGGGTTAGCTGACGGGCTCGCGCCGGAAGAGCGGCGCTACCACCGGGGTGTTCCGGTGGATTCGCCCCTCGCAGGTACGTCCTTCGACGCCCTGCGAACGGTTCCCCCGTTCACCGGGCCTACGGCGTAGTGGCCCGGCAATTCGGCAGGCAATGAATTCGCGGCAGTATATCCCCGCTCCAGACGGCTGACGAAACCAGGCTGCCGCTACACTTGTGCGCCGCCGCCCAGGGGTGCGGCTCCTTTGTAATGAAGACTTACGTGGCAACACCGGCTACCCGCGAGCGCAATTGGCTCGTGGTCGACGCGACCGGCAAGACGCTGGGCAGGTTGGCGACCCAGATCGCCGACGCCCTGCGCGGCAAGCGCAAGCCCCAGTACACGCCCCATATCGACGTGGGCGACTTCGTGGTCGTGGTGAATGCCGAGAAGGTCTCGGTGACCGGCAACAAGCGCGCGGAGAAGCGCTACTACCGCCACTCCGGCTATCCCGGAGGCCTCCGCAGCCGCACGCTCGACGACATGCTCGAGCGCCGGCCCGAGGAGGTCCTGCGCCTCGCGGTGAAGGGGATGTTGCCCCGCACCCGCCTCGGCCGCGCGCAGCTGCGCAAGCTGAAGGTCTACGCCGGGCCCGACCACCCCCATGCCGCGCAGAAGCCAGAGCCGATGGAGGTTGACGCCTGATGACGGAAGAGCCCCGGCAGCCCGAGGGCGAGGCGCCCGACGAGGAGACGCCCGCCGACGCTGAGGCTCCGGGCCCCGAGATCGAGGGCCTCGAGGAGCTCGGCCAGGCCGCGTCCGAGGAGCGCGACGACGCACCGGCCGAGGAGCCGGCCGCCGAGGAGGAGCCGCCCGCCGAGGAGCCGGCCGCCGAGGAGCAGCCGGCCGCCGAGGAGGAGACTGCGGCCGAGGGCGAACCTGCCGCCGAGGGCGAACCTGCCGCCGAGGGCGAGCCCGCCGCGGCGGAGGCCCCGGGCGAGCGCGCGGGCGGGCGTCGCGGCAAGGGTGGCGGCGACCAGGAGGAGGTCATCCCCGGCGCACACCTCGAGCCGGACCTGGTGCTCGAGGAGCAGCGACCCGAGGGCGAGTACGGCGAGTACGACCAGTACGCGGACACCGAGGGCACACCCGAGGACGCGGAGGCAGGCGAGGACACGGCCGAGCCGGCTCCCGTCGCACACACGCCTCTCGAGCTGGCCGCTGACGCGCGCTACCACGCGACCGGCAAGCGCAAGAGCGCCATCGCCCGGGTGATCCTGAGGCCCGGCGAGGGCAGCTACACGGTCAACGGCCGCCACCTGGACGAGTACTTCCCGCGCGTTCGGCTCCAGCGCATGGCAAGCCAGCCGCTCGAGGCGGCGGGGTATCACACGCGCATGGACGTCGTCGCTCGCATCCACGGCGGCGGTGTCTCTGCCCAGGCGAACGCGCTTCGGCACGGCATCGCGCGCGCGCTCGTGGAGGCCGACCCGGCGCTGCGCGCCGAGATGAAGCGCCGCGGCTACCTCACGCGCGACCCGCGCGAGAAGGAGCGCAAGAAGGCCGGCCTCAAGAAGGCCCGCAAGCGGCCGCAGTTCTCG
>Ga0207706_10002885_pt1 | contig 16648 bp, 14 predicted proteins | sample KBSC53metaG_FD_184318 | JGI IMG/M metagenome (GOLD analysis project Ga0207706, IMG submission 184318) | Corn rhizosphere microbial communities from Kellogg Biological Station, Michigan, USA - KBS C5-3 metaG (SPAdes) (version 2) | ecosystem: Host-associated > Plants > Roots > Rhizosphere > Soil ... | reverse complement strand
CGGCCAGATGTCCTTCAGGAAAACCGGCTTTCCGTCGGTGCTCGTGCCGATCGGATCAGTGGTGATATCCTTCGCTGTCGTCCCGAACAGCGAATAGGCGACGACCAGTGGCGGCGATGCGAGATAGTTGGCGCGCACGTCGGGCGAGACGCGGCCTTCGAAGTTCCGGTTGCCTGAGAGCACGGCGCTGGCGACGAGGTCATTCTCGTTGATCGCCTTGGAGATCGGCTCCGGCAGCGGGCCGGAGTTGCCGATGCAGGTCGTGCAGCCATAGCCGACGAGATTGAAGCCGAGGGCGTCGAGATCCTCGGTCAGGCCTGCCTTGGCGAGATAATCGGTGACGACCTGGCTTCCGGGCGCGAGGCTGCTCTTCACCCAGGGCTTGCGCTCGAGACCCAGCGCGCGCGCCTTGCGGGCGACGAGGCCGGCGGCGACCAGCACCGACGGGTTGGAGGTGTTGGTGCAGCTGGTGATGGCAGCGATCACGACGTCGCCATGGCCCAGGCCGTGGCTGGCGCCGTCGACGGCAACGCGCTTGTCGCCTTCGTCGCCTTTCTTGTAGCCGGTGGCGAGTTCGTTGTTGAAGCCTTCGTCGACCGAGCTGAGGACGACGCGGTCCTGCGGGCGCTTCGGGCCGGCGAGCGACGGCTGCACAGTGCCCATGTCGAGCGACAGCGAGTCGGTGAATACGGGATCGGGCGAGGCGACGTCGCGCCACATGCCCTGCGCCTTGCTATAGGCCTCGACCAGCGCGACCTGCTCGTCGGTGCGGCCGGTAAGGCGCATGTAGACAAGGGTTGCGTCGTCGACCGGGAAGAAGCCGCAGGTCGCGCCATATTCCGGGGCCATATTGGCGATGGTCGCACGGTCGGCGAGGCTGAGCGCATCGAGGCCGGGGCCATAGAACTCCGCGAAGCGACCCACCACGCCCTTGGCGCGGAGCATCTGGGTGACGGTCAGCACCAGATCGGTCGCGGTGATGCCCTCGGTCAGCGTGCCGGTCAGCTTGAAGCCGACGACTTCAGGAATGAGCATCGACACGGGCTGGCCGAGCATCGCCGCCTCTGCCTCGATGCCACCGACGCCCCAGCCCAGCACGCCGAGGCCGTTGACCATCGTAGTGTGGCTGTCGGTGCCGACGCAGGTGTCGGGATAGGCGATCGTCGCGCCATCAGGCGCGGTCGAGGTCCACACGGCCTGCGCGATATGCTCGAGGTTCACCTGGTGGCAGATGCCGGTGCCGGGGGGCACGACCTTGAAATTGTCGAGCGCCTTGGAGCCCCAGCGGAGGAACTCGTAACGCTCGCCGTTGCGCTGATATTCAAGCTCCACATTCTCACCGAATGCCTTGGGCGTGCCGAAATTGTCGACCATCACCGAGTGATCGATGACAAGGTGCACCGGCACCAGCGGGTTGATCTTCTGCGCGTCGCCGCCGAGCTTGCCCATCGCATCCCGCATCGCGGCGAGATCGACAACGCAGGGCACGCCGGTGAAATCCTGCATCAGCACGCGGGCGGGGCGATACTGGATCTCACGCTCGGACGTGCGCTCCTTCTGCCAGTCGATGATCGCCTGCACGTCATCGGTGCTGACGGTGACGCCGTCCTCGAAGCGGAGCATATTCTCCAGCAGCACCTTCATCGAGAAGGGCAGGCGGGAGATATCGCCGTATTTTTCCGCCGCCTTGGCCAGGGAGTAATAGCTGTAGCTCTTGCCGCCGACTTCGAGGGTCGTGCGAGCTTTGAGCGTGTCCTGGCCAACGGTGGTCATAATAAGGGGCCCTTCCCGGTGATGAGGGCGCAGGTGGGGAAGGCTGCGCCGGGTTTTTGCAGTTGCGAGATTCGCGGCGGCTATAGCGAGCGGCTGCCCAGAGGAAAAGAGGCAGTCCGGTAACCCTTTTTTTCTGTTCGTGCGGCTATTGTTTCGCCTGCGGATCGCGGAGCGGTTAAATGACGGTACATGCAGGCGGGCTACGGAAGTTCTTCGGCGTACGGACTCAGGACGAGGCCGTCGCGGAGGCGTCGTCGATCGACTCGTTGCCGGAAGTCCTGCGGGTGACGGAAACGCTTGCCGACCCGGACGCACAGCGCCGGTCCGATGAGGCCGCCGCCGAGCTTGACCGCTATCGCGCTATTCTCGCCAATGTCAGTGCGTTTCTGCTGGAACATGCGATCGAGCCGCTGCCGGATCATTACACGCTCGCTTATCGCCACCGTATTGCCGGGGAGCCGGGGCTCGGCCAGCAGGTCGGTGCTCTTGTCCGCGACGGCCACGCGACGATTGAGGCGATTGGCCAGAATGATGCGGGCCTTAGCGTCGCCCTTCTGGCTTCGCTGGTCCAGCAGGCGCAGCAGCAGCTGGCTGATGTCGCCGCGCTTGCCCGCCGATCGGGCGAGGAAGCCAAGGCCTATGGCCAGGCGCTTGACGAGAATATCGCTGAACTGGCACCCGCGATGGCCAGCCACCCGGTCTTGGGATCGCTGGTGGGCCTCACCCGCATGATGATCGAGAAGACCGCCGCCGCGGAAGCGCAGATGCGGCATTCGGCATCGCAGATTGAAACCATGCGCGACAATCTCGATCAGGCGCGCGAGCAGGCGGAGACCGACGCGCTCACCGGCCTGTTCAACCGCCGCGCCTTCGAACGCGAACTCGGCGCCGCCTGTGAACGGTCCAAGATGCACGGCACGCCGCTGTCGCTCGCCTTCTGCGACATCGATCATTTCAAGCTGGTCAACGACACGCACGGCCATGACATCGGTGATCGCGTGCTGTCGTTCGTCGGCAAGGTGCTGGTCGAGAATGTCGGCAAGCGCGGCATCGTCGCGCGGCATGGCGGCGAGGAATTCGTGATCCTGTTCGACAACATGACGCCCGAGGACGCGTTCGAGATCGTCGACATCGCCTGCTACGATCTCGCCAAGCGCAACATCATCGATCGGAACGCGGGGCAGCCGATCGGGACAGTCACCATTTCCGCCGGCGTGGCCGGGATCGGCATGGACAGCAATATCTCGAACATGCTGCGCCGCGCCGACCGCGCGCTGTATCGTGCCAAGCGCGAGGGCCGCAATCGCGTGCTGCTGGCAGACAACGATATCACCACCGTAAATCCCGATCGCCCGCTTCCCTGAGAGCCTGATCCGAAATTAAGCTGATTCTTGGTATGATCGACTGCCAAGACCCGCTTCACATCGAGCGTATACGACCTACTCAAGCTCCGGCCCGTTCGTTGAACGGTTGGTGGGTCTATTGGGCCGCTCGACCCGTCGGCGAGAGAAATCCTGCGATGACAGCTGGCGCCGACCAGAAGTAACCATGGACGTAGGTCGCCCACAGCGACCCTTTGCGAAACAGCAGCTCGCCCACGCCGCCGTTTGGGTTATGCGCCGTGATTTCAGGCGCAAGGGAATGCTCCAGCCGCGAGAAGTGAAATGTGTGGCCGCGCAGGCTGCCGTCCGGCAAATCCAGTTGCTGAAGGCCCAGAGCGGTCAGTCGGGTTTGCAGCACGGCCGTGCCCGGCAAGAGTCCTAGCATCGAGGCACGCTTGCCCTTGCCGTTATCCAAGTGATCGAGGCAATAGAGCATGCCTCCACATTCGGCCAATATGGGCTTAGCGGCTGCATGATGCGCGCGGATCGCTTCGTGCATGGGGGCATTGGCCGCCAATTGATCAAGATGGAGTTCGGGATATCCGCCCGGCAGCCAAAGGGCGTCGCATTCCGGGAGGGCGGCATCATCCAGAGGCGAAAAAAACCGCACCTGCGCGCCCAGAGACCGCAGGCAATCGACGTTCGCAGGGTAGATAAAACCAAAGGCTGCATCGCGGGCAATGGCCACGGTCACACCTTCAAGCAGCGGCCCCATCGTAATTTTGGCCGGAGCGGGAAAGGCAACGCGATCCGGCAACCAGCCTGCCGCCTCGGGCAGCGCCTTGGCCGCACGGTCCAGACGCTGATCAAGGTTGGCAATCTCTGCGGCCTGTACCAGGCCCAGATGGCGTTCTGGCAGGCCCATTTCCGTGTCGCGGCCAAGCCCGCCCAGCCATCGCAAGCCGGACCGCAAACTCCCTTCCAGCATCGCGGCATGACGCTCGCTGCCTACGCGGTTGGCGAGCACGGCAACCACATTGACGTCGGCTCGCCATGAGTCGAGCCCATGGGCTAGCGCGCCGAAAGTCTGCGCCATGGCACTGCCATCCAACACCGCCAGTACGGGAAGGCCAAACCGGGCCGCGAGATCGGCCGCGGACGGGTTCCCGTCGAACAGCCCCATCACACCTTCGACAAGGATCAGGTCGGCCTCGCGCGCCGCATCGTGCAGCAGACGGCGGCATTCTTCCTCCCCGCACATGAACAGGTCGAGCTGGTAGACCGGAGCGCCCGAAGCCTGTTCCAGGATCATCGGATCGAGGAAGTCCGGCCCGCATTTGAAGACCCGCACCCGCCGTCCGGTCATGCGGTGCCGCCGCGCCAGAGCCGCGGTCACCAACGTCTTGCCTTGTCCCGATGCCGGCGCCGACACGAGCAGCGCCGGACAATGGACCGCCGTCACCGGTCGATGCCCTCCTGCGCGCGGATGCCATCGCGGAAAGCATGCTTCACATCGCGGATCGCACTGACGGTATCGGCGGCTTCGATCAGCGCATCGTGGGCCGCGCGTCCCGTGATGACCACATGCTGCAGGGCCGGCCGGGACAGGATCGGCGGCAAGATCTCATTTAGCTCCAGGTAACGATAGGTGAGCAGATAGGTCAGCTCATCCAGCACAACGAGGCAGATCGCGGGATCCGCCAGCGCCTGTTTCGCTTTCTCCCAGCCGGCGCGGGCGGCGGCGATATCGCGTGCGCGATCCTGGGTTTCCCAGGTAAATCCTTCGCCGCATTTCTCCCAGATCACATCGGGCTGACGGGAGAAGAAGGCGCGCTCGCCTACGTCCTCCGCGCCTTTGATGAACTGGAAAACCGCCGCCCTGCGACCATAGCCCAAGGTGCGCGCAACCATGCCGAAGGCGCTGGAAGACTTGCCCTTGCCGTTGCCGGTGAGGACGAGGAGGAGACCCTTGTCGGTCTGGGCAGCGGCGATCTTGGCGTCAACCACCACCTTGTGCTTCTGAGCACGTTCCTTGTGGCGGCGCTCGTCGTCCGCGGTCACGGGCGCCGGCTGTCGCGCAACTCGGGCCGGATGACATGGAGCAGGGCGATGGCCGCGGCAGCCAGTCCACTCCAGCCCAGCGTGGCCCAGAGCGTCGGCGGGAAATAGCGCAAGAGACGCGGCAGGAAGCCGGCGATGGTCGGATCGGCAAAGCGACCGCCGAGGAAGTAGAAACCGCCGCTCGAAAACAGCTCAGACACAAAGGTCGCGCCAGCGAGCAGTATCGCGATGGCGGGCAGGGCAGCGGCGTCGACGCCCCAGCGGTCCTGGGCGGTCCGGCCTGCCAGCCACATCGTGCCATAGGCGGGCACCAACAGCCAATAAGCCGGCGTGAAGCAGAAATCCGACTGGCCAAACCAATTGATCACCACCACGTCGATGGCGAAACCCAGCAGGAACAGGGCGGCGAAAGCGGTGACGCGGCGTACCAGGAAGCCCAGCACGAAGAAGCTCGCCAGACTGGTGTCGGGCAGATGCATGTAGGGGCTAAGCGAATGCGTGCGGGTGATCAGCATGACCAGCGCCAGCACGGCAAATACGATGACATCGGGGTGATAACGGTGAATCATGAACGGCACTCCCTGGCCTTGAACGAACATATGTCGTCCACCAGGGGCCGCCCCATCATGGGGTTGCCCTCGTCCGCCCGGTTCATCCCGCCCGCGCGAAGGAACGACGGTATCGGGCCGGTTTCCTGACTTCCGGATCACCGCGCTTTTCGCCGCCTTCTCGAGGACTTGCGTCCCCAATGGCATCGTGGCGATGCGCTATCCGGTTACAGTTGCGGGAGCAGTGCCGGCTTCGACCCGAAGATCTTCCGGACTTCCCGATTAAGCCCTTCCGGGCACCCGTTACGCCGCTGCCGATAGAGCAGTGCAATCATCCGCGCAAGCATTCGCACTTGCAGCAGGCCAAACCCGGCGATAGATGCGACGGCGCGACAGGTTCCTCGCGAGGGGATCAAAAGGGAACGGAGTTCAAGGCTCCGGCTGCCCCTGCAACTGTAAGCGGCGAGCTTACCGGCCATTATGCCATTGGGACATTCCAGTCCTGAGAAGGCGGCCGGAACGGCGTTGACCCGTGAGCCAGGAGACCTGCCTGACGCGGTCGTTCTTCATCCGGGCAGGGTGCACCGGGTGTCCGAGGTTCCCGCCTTCCAAGCGGTCCAGCCCTCGCGAAACGACAGCCACCGCCCGCCGGGAAGCCCGTGTGGGAGGCGCTTTCACGTGGGGCCTAGTTGCGCCCGTGCTTGCCCCTTCCTGCGGTTCGACCGGTCGGCAAACGCCGTTCGTCAATGAAGGGGCCGCACCATGCGCTCTACGCGAATCTCCCCAACTCACTTTTCGATAGCCTGCCTGATTTCCCTGCATCTGGCGCTTCCTGCCGCCGCTCATGCAGAGGAAGCGGAAGGCGATCCCTCGATCGTCGTCACCGCGCTGCGCACGCCGGTTGAGCAGCCCCGTGTGTCCGCCATCGTCACCGTGCTCGATGAAGAGGCAATCCAGCAGCAGCAGCCGATTGCCCTGACCGATATCCTCCTGCGCACGCCCGGCATCAGCCTGACCCGCAACGGCGGCTATGGCACCGCCACCTCGCTGCGCATCCGGGGCGCGGACGCGGCGCAGTCGGTGATGGTGATCGACGGGATGCGCCTGTCCGATCCGTCGTCGACCGCTGGCGGCTACGGCTTCTCCAACCTGTTCGTGAACGACATCGCGCGGATCGAGATCCTGCGTGGCCCGCAATCGATCCTGTGGGGCAGCGATGCCATCGGCGGGGTAATTTCGGTCTCCACCCGCAAGGCGGAAAAGCCGCTGGAAGGCAGCTTTGCGGCTGAAGCGGGATCACACGATACGCTCAGCGTGCGTGCCGGCATCGGCGGCACCGGCAGCCTGATCGACTGGCGCCTGTCCGCCTCTAACTTCATCACCGACGGCATTTCGGCCCGCAGCAACGGGACCGAGCCCGACGGTTATCGCCGCACGGCTGCCAACGGCGCGGTCACGGTCAAGCTGGCACCGTACGTCTCGCTCGATCTGCGTGGCTACTGGGCCGATGCCCGCAACGATTTCGACGGGTTCTCGGGCGATTTGGCTGCCTATGGACTGACCCGCGAATGGTCGGGTTATGCCGGGTTCGACTTCGCCCTGCTGGGCGGGCGGTTCAAGAACCGGATGGCGTTCCTACAAACCGAAACCGACCGCGAGAACTACGATCCAGCGCGCAGCGTGCGTCCGCTTAATTTCGACGCGCACGGCCTGGTGCGGCGGTACGAGTATCAGGGTACCATCACGATATCGCCGGCGATCCAGGCAACCTTCGGCGCCGAGCGCGAGGAACAGCGCATGACCAGCGCCTCGCCGGGCAATTCCAATGCGCCCTATGCGCTCATCCCCAATTCCGCCGATACCGACAGCTTCTTCGGCGAACTGCGCGCCACCCCGCTGCCCGGCCTCACCCTCAACGGCGGGCTGCGCCATGACCGGCAATCGCGCTTCGGCGGCAATAAGGTCGCCAGCGCCGGCGCCGCCTATACCCCCAATGATGGCGCAACCGTGCTCCGTGCCAGCTACGACGAAGGCTACAAGGCCCCCTCGCTCTACCAGCTGTTCAGCCAATATGGCGATGCCGCGCTCAAGCCCGAACAGGCTAGGGGTTGGCAGGCCGGGATCCAACACCATCTGGGCCAAAGCCTGAGCACGTCGGCCACCTGGTTCGAGCGCGATACCGACAACCTGATCGACTTTGCCTTTTGCCCCACCAGCGGGCCGCTCCCGGCCGAATGCCATGTTCCGGGCACGACAAATACGCGCTTCGGCTACTACGCCAACATCAAGCGCAGCCGGGCCAAGGGCATCGAACTCACCGCCGAGGCACGGGCCGGCGTGTTCTTCGCGGCAGGCAACTACAGCTGGGTATCGGCGGTGGACCACACGCCCGGCAGCGCCGATCTCGGCCGCCAGCTCGCCCGCGTTCCCCGGCACCTGGCTAACGTGGAAGCGGGCGTGGATTTCCCCGCCGGCTTCAAGACCAGCGTGGCCGGACGCTATTCGGGCAGCACGTTCGATCGGGCCGGAAGTGCAAACGTCCTGGCCGATTTCTGGCTGGTCGATCTCCGGGTGCAGTGGAAGGTTGCCGATGGCCTGACCCTGCAAGGCCGCATCGAGAACCTTGCCGACAAGTACTACGAAACTGCCAGCGGATACGGCAGCCTCGGCCGGATGGTCTACCTTGGCCTCAGGAGCCGTTTCTGATGCTGCGCGCGGTTGAAGCCGGTCCGGCCGTGGTGGTTTGCTCGACCTGCCGCCTCTCTGCCGACGCGCGCGAGGATGAAGGCGGGCGGCGCGGTGGCGCGCTGCTCGCCGAGGCGATGCGCGAGGTGCAGGCGGCGGATCCGGCGCTGGCGGGAGTGGAGGTGCAGGAAATGTCCTGCCTGTTCGCCTGCCAGCGGCACTGCGCCGTGCATATCCGCGCGCCGGGGCGGCTCGGCTATGTGCTGGGCGATTTCACGCCCGGCGAAGCCGCAGCCCGCGCGGTCCTCGAATATGCCATGCTTCACGCGCAAAGCGAGGAAGGCTTCGTGCCCTATGGCCAGTGGCCGCAGGGGGTGAAGGGCCATTTCATCTCCCGCACCCCGCCCGAAGGGTTCGTGTGCGCATGATCCGCTTTGCCGATGCGGCCGCGTTCGAGGCTGCCCTGCACGATCTCCCCGTGGCCGACGCCGCTGCTGTCGCCCAGGCCCGCACGCGCCAGGCCGAACTCACCAAACCGGCCGGATCGCTCGGCCGGCTGGAGGAGATCGCGCTGTTCATGGCCAGCTGGCAAGGCACCGAGCGGCCCCGCGCCAAGCGGGTAAGGGCGGCGCTGTTCGCAGGCAATCACGGTGTGGCGGCGCGTGGGGTCAGCGCTTTCCCTGCCGAGGTCACAGCGCAAATGGTCGCCAACTTCCAGGCAGGCGGCGCGGCGATCAACGTTCTGGCGGATCTGTGCGGCGTGCAGCTCTCTGTCATCCCGCTCGCCCTGGATCGGCCCACCGGCGATATCGCGACCGAGCCGGCGATGAGCGCGGCGGAATGCCTGGCCGCGCTGAACGCCGGAGCGGCGCAGGTCGCTCCCGATGCAGATCTCATGTTCGCGGGCGAAATGGGGATCGGCAACACCACGCCTGCCGCCGCGCTCTGCGCCCAGGCATTCGACGGCGATGCCGAGGCATGGTGCGGGCGCGGCAGCGGCGTGGACAATGCGGGCGCCGCGCGCAAGGTTGCGGCGGTCAGCGCGGCGCTGGCGCTGCACGGGCCAGATTGCACCGGCCCGTTCGAAACGCTCCGCCGGCTCGGCGGGCGCGAGATCGCGGCCATGGCCGGCGCGATCCTGGCCGCGCGGATGCACCGTGTGCCGGTGCTGCTCGATGGCTTCATCTGCTGCGCGGCCATCGCCCCGCTGGTGGCGGCGAACCCGGCCTTTACCGACCACTGCCTTGCCGCCCATCGCTCGGCCGAAGGAGGCCATGCGCGGCTGCTGGCCCACTTCGGGCTGGAACCGCTGCTCCAGCTCAACATGCGGCTGGGCGAAGGGTCGGGCGCGGCGGTGGCGGTCCATCTGGTGCGGGCTGCGCTCGCCGCGCACAACAACATGGCAACCTTTGCCGAAGCGGCCGTGGCAGGCGCGCATTGAGCGGGATCCAGCTTCACCTGATGCGCCACGGCGCCCCGGTGCAGACCGGGCTGATGCTTGGCCACGCCGACATGCCGATCAGCGAGGCGGGCTGTTCGGCCTGCTTCGAGCGCGGCCGCAGGCTTCATGTGGCGGCAATTGTATCTTCCGATCTAAAGCGCGCGCGGCGCCCTGCCGATTTGATCGCTGCATGGCAGGATGTGCCGCTCCACTACGATTCCCGCTGGCGGGAGCTGGACTTCGGTCAGTGGGACGGCGCCGCGCCTGCCGATCTTCCTCAGGCAGAGCTTGCGGCCTTCTGGGATGATCCAGACCGTTCCGCCCCGCCTGGCGGCGAAACCTGGGCGGGATTGTGCGACCGGGTCAGCGCGGCGCTGGCAGAAATCGACCGATCGACGCTGGTGGTCGCTCATGCCGGATCGATCAGGGCGGCGCTCTCCCGGCTGCTGGGATGGGATTACCGGCAGAGCTGGTCGCTCGCATTGCCTTATACTGCGCTCGTCAGCCTGACGGTCTGGCCGGGCAGCAAGCGCACGGCCCAGATCACGGGGCTGATAGCATGAAGTCCGTGATCCTCGCCGTCGCCTTCCTCACCCGCCTGCCGCTGCCGCAAGTAAACGCCGATCCTGCTGACTATGCCCGCGCGATCAGGTGGTTTCCGCTGGCCGGGCTGGCGGTAGGGCTCGCCATCGCGGCGGCGGCATGGCTCGGGCAGCGCCATGATCCCTGGGGCGGCGCGCTCTGTGCCCTGCTGGTTTGGGCAGCGATTACCGGGGCGCTGCACCTGGATGGTCTCGGCGACATCGCCGATGCCGCAGGCGCGGCGCATGGCAACCGGGCGCGGCTTTCCGCTGTGCTGGCCGACCCGCACATCGGCAGTTTTGGGGTGGTCGCCATCGTGCTGCAACTGGCCACAAAGCTGGTGCTGTTGGCCCTTGCCATCGAGCAGGGGCCAGCTTGGCCGCTGATCCTGATCGCGGCGCTGGCCCGCATCGGCCCACTGGTCTGGTCGCTGGTCTTGCCGCCCTTGCATGAAGGCATGGGCACAAGCGTTCGCGCCGGGGCTAACTGGCAAGCGGCTGCGCTGTGGCTGCTGGTTCTGGGCGCTGCCGGGCTATACGCCGCGCCGCCCTTGCTGGCCGGCCTGCTCGCGATTCCCGCCTGGGCCCTGTGGCTGCGGCGCAGGATCGGCGGCATTTCGGGCGACGGCCACGGCGCAGGCATCGAACTTAGCGAAAGCGCGCTGCTGGCAGCTTGGGTTTTCCTCGGATGAGCCGCGCTTTTACCTTCCACGGCGGCCGCCTGACCGACGCGCGGGCGCGCTTCGGCGGCACGGCTGAAGACTGGGTGGATCTGTCGACCGGGATCAACCCCGACCCCTGGCCTGGCGGCAATGGGCAGGCCATCGATTGGCGTGGCCTCCCTGATCCGCAGGGCCTGCGCGAACTGGAAAGCGAGGCGGCCGCCTATTTCGACGCCGACTCGGCCTTGTGCTGCGCGGTGCCCGGCAGCGAGATCGGGCTGCGCATGCTGGCCCGCATCCTCGGGCTTCCGGGCCGGCACCTGCCGTTATCCTACAGCACCCACGCCGATGCCTTCGCGGACTATCCCGCCGCAATTCCCGGCGGCCGCTCCACCTTCGTAATCGCCAACCCCAACAACCCCGATGGCGAGCTCTCACCGCCCGACCGCCTGCTGAACCTGCTCGAGCGGCAGGAGGCCGGCAGCGGCTGGCTGATCGTGGATGAAGCGTTTGCTGATTGCCGCGCCGACTGGACTATTGCGGGAGCGGTGCGCGAGGATCGGCGGCTGATCGTGCTGCGTTCGTTCGGCAAGTTCTTCGGGCTGGCCGGTGTGCGCCTGGGCTTCGTGCTGGCGCCGCTGGCGGTGACAGGCCGATTGCGACGGCTGATGGGAGAATGGCCGGTCTGTTCCGCAGCGCTCGCATACGGCACAGCAGCCTATAGCGACAGCGCCTGGATCGCCGCAACTCGCGCCGCGCTCCCGTCGCATGCAGCACGCCTCGATGCCGTGCTCGCCCGGCATGGATTGGCCGCGCAAGGCGAATGTCCGCTTTTCCGTCTGGTCAAAACCGACCGGGCACACAGCCTGTTTACCGCGCTGGCCCGCCGCCACATTCTGATCCGGCCATTTGCGGCCCACCCCGGCCTGCTGCGTTTCGGTCTTCCGACCGGCCCCGCCGATCTGGCCTTGCTCGATGCTGCCTTGGACGAGGCCTGCGCCCGTGGCTGAACCGCTGGCCCTTGCTGCGTTCGCGCTCGACGCTGCCGCCGGCTGGCCCGGCCCGCTCTACCGCCGCGTCGGCCACCCGGTTGGCGCCTTCGCACGGGGTATCGCGGCTTGCGAACGGCGCTGGAACCGGCCGCATTATGCCGAGGGGACAAGACGCGCGCTTGGCGTGGTGACGCTGCTGCTGCTTGCAGGCGGCAGCGCGCTGATAGCCTGGGCAGTGGACGCCGCCATCCGGTATTTCGCCGGCGCCTGGGCCTGGCCGTTCCTTGCGCTTGCAGCTTGGCCAGCGCTCGCCCAGCGCAGCCTCCTCGAGCATTATCGCCCCGTGCTCGCCGCGCTGGAGCAGGGCGATGTGGCCGGGGCGCGCCAGTCCGTGAGCCTGATCGTCGGGCGCGATACCGCAGCGCTGGACGAGCCCGGCGTGACCCGCGCCGCAATCGAAACCCTGGCCGAAAGCTTCTGCGACGGGATCGCCGCGCCCCTGTTCTGGCTCATTCTGCTCGGGCTGCCCGGGATCTGGACGTTCAAGGCCGTGAGCACGGCGGACAGCCTGATAGGCCACCCGGAACAACCCTTGCGCGCGTTCGGCTGGGCGTCCGCTCGGTGCGACGATGCGCTGAACCTCGTCCCGGCGCGCCTTGCCGGAGTGCTGCTCTGCCTGGCAGGCGGCAAGGGCTGGCGCGTGCTCTGGTGCGATCATGCACGCCACGCCTCACCCAACGCCGGCTGGCCCGAGGCGGCGATGGCAGGCGCTCTCAACGTGCGGTTGGCCGGCCCCGTCAGCTACCAAGGCAGGTTGCAGGATAAGGCATGGATCGGCAATGGCCCGCCGCCGACCACGGAATCGATGCAGAAGGCTGAGGCCATATTCGTGCGCGCTTGCGCACTGCTCTTGCTCATCGCAGGAGGGCTGGCGTGGGTGCTTTGATGTTGCAGGGGACCGGTTCGGACGTCGGCAAGTCGGTGCTGGTCGCAGGGCTGTGCCGGGCGTTGGCCAATCGCGGCACCGCGGTCCTGCCGTTCAAGCCGCAGAACATGTCGAACAATGCCGCCGTTACCGTGGATGGCGGCGAGATCGGGCGGGCGCAGGCCCTGCAGGCGCTTGCCGCCCGCGCAGCGCCACACACAGACATGAACCCCGTTCTGTTGAAGCCGCAGGCGGACCGCACGTCGCAGCTTGTCGTCCACGGCAAAGTGCGCGGCGCGCTTGGCAGCGCCAACTTCCGCGAAGGCCGCCGCAACCTGCTGCCCGAAGTGCTGGAGAGCTGGGAGCGCCTGCGTGCGCGGTGCGACATCGTCGTGGTCGAGGGCGCCGGATCGCCCGCCGAGATCAACCTGCGCGAAGGCGATATCGCCAACATGGGCTTTGCCCGCGCTGCCAACGTCCCCGTGATTCTCGTAGGCGATATCGACCGCGGCGGGGTCATCGCCTCGCTGGTCGGCACGCGCACGGTGCTTGACGCTGCCGATGCCGCGATGATCCGGGGCTTCATCGTCAACAAGTTTCGCGGCGATCCCGCCCTGTTTGCGGACGGATATGCGTCGATTGAAGAGTTGACCGACTGGCGCGGCTATGGCCTGGTCCCGTGGATTGCGGCAACCGTTCATCTGCCAAGCGAAGATGCGGTGATTCTGGAGCGCGGGCTGGGTGCTACGCCCGGCAAAAAACTCGTCGCCTGTCCGATCTTGCCGCGCATCTCCAACTTCGACGATTTGGACCCGCTGAAAGCCGAGCCGGAGATCGAATTCGCAATGGTTCCGCCAGGAACGCCTATCCCAGCCGATGCTGCGATGGTCGTCCTGCCGGGGTCCAAGGCCACCATCGCCGACATGGCCTTCCTGCGGGCGCAGGGCTGGGACATCGACGTCCTTGCCCATCACCGGCGCGGCGGCACGGTGCTGGGCCTGTGCGGCGGCTACCAGATGCTCGGGCGGCACATTGCGGACCCCTTGGGGATAGAAGGGCCGCCCAGCGAATGCGGGGGGCTGGGTCTGATCGACGTGGAAACGCGCCTCGCCCCGGAAAAGACGCTCCGCCATGTGACTGGCACGGCGCTCGGTGCCGCGTTTGACGGATACGAGATGCATATGGGCGAAACGCTGGGGCCAGATACTTCGACGCCTTTTGCACGCCTTGACGATAGCAGCTTTGACGGTGCCATCAGCGCTGATGGCCGGGTGCTGGGCACATATTGCCACGGACTGTTCGCAGCGCCGGGACTGCGCACCGCGCTGCTGGCGCGCATAGGGGCTGGGTCGGACGGGACGAACCACGCCGCCGCCGTGGATACTGCGCTCGATGAGTTGGCAGCAGAGCTGGAACGCCACCTCGACATCGAAGGACTGCTCTCCTTGGCAACGGAGACACAGTCATGAACCGGCTCCTCGTTCTGGGCGGTGCGCGTTCTGGCAAGAGCCGCTATGCCCAACAGCGGATAGAGGCCTTCGACGGCAAGCTGGTCTACATTGCCACCGCCCAGGCGCTCGACCAGGAAATGGCAGATCGCGTTGCACAGCATCAGGCAGATCGTGGCGGGCGCTGGCGTACGGTGGAAGCTCCGATCGACCTGCCCGACGCGATCCAGCAAACCGGGGCTTCGTGCGACGCCATTCTGGTCGACTGCCTGACCCTGTGGCTGTCGAACCTGATCCTGGCAGGGCACGACGTTGCCGTCGCGACCTCCGCATTGCACACGATTTTGGCCGATTGCTCCATACCCATCGCGTTGGTAGCGAACGAAGTCGGCCTTGGCATCGTGCCGGAAAACGGGTTGGCGCGCCGGTTTCGAGACGAGGCCGGGCGATTGAACCAGACGGTCGCCTCTGCATGCGAAGAAGTGTCCTTCCTTGCAGCCGGCCTTGCTATCCGTCTCAAATAAGCGACAGATCTCTTTATCGATGCGCCCAAGGCAGCTCGGAACGTATGGATTGGCTGCCAGTGTGCCCACACCGAGCGCGCGTCACGTTGCCAAGTCGGCGCGACGTTCGACTGGCGAGCTGTTAAGCGTAAGGCGCATGGCGCACCGACGATCGGGAGGTAGACCACGTTCCCGTTCTGCACAAAGCACCGCGGTAAGCCAAAGCCCCGCATCGCACTCGTTTAATACCTCAAATCCAAATCGCGCATAGAATGGCGCGTTCCAAGGTACGTCTCTGAATGTGGTGAGCGAAGCTGAATCAAAACCTCGTCGCCGAGCTTCGCCGAGAGCATGTTCTATCAGCCGCCCTCCAAGTCCGCGCCGCTGGCGATCGAGATGCACGTAGAGTTCTGAAATATGAAAGTCCGAGGAGACGACCTCTCCGCTCAGATAGGCAATCGGCACATCCTTGTTATCGACGGCGACCCAACACATTCCTTGGGCGATCAGCTCCCGATGGCGTTCAACGGTCACATCATCTTCGTCAGCCAGCCAGGCAAGATCTGGAATGGTCCTGAAGGTCTGCCCTGCTGACCGTTCGATGGACGGCAGGGTTATGGCATCCGTCAGACGAGTTTGTCTGATCTCAAACATGGATTCAGTAAATCGCGATCGTTCGTGGGGGCGCATAACACAGTTCAATTCAGCTTTTCATTAGCGCAACATAAGCTTCGCTAAGCAAGGTCAGCGGGATCTGTATCGGAACTGCCCAATATTCCGGCCCACCCAACGTCCCACAGGTCAGACTGCACCACTCCCATTCGACGTTCAGCTGGGTCACCCTCGCGTCGATGCAGCGAGTGAGGTTAGGGGCAAGAACCCTCCCAATTGCTGAAACGTGAGTCAGTGATGCTTCAGGCCTTCCAGCTCATTGGAAATATCCGCTTGAGCGCTTCGACCTTGGGACGATCGTTGACCACGATATACGGGTAGGTTGGATTGCGAGCCATGAAATCCTGATGGTGCGCTTCCGCTGGAAAGAAGGCGCGGCGGGGTTCGATGCGGGTGGCGATCGGTCGCGCGTAAACATGGGCGGCCGAGAGCTGGGCTATGTAGGCGCGCGCTACCTTTTCTTGTGACGGAGACAATGGGAACAGCGCAGAGCGATATTGCGTCCCTGTGTCCGGCCCCTGCCGGTTGACCTGCGTCGGATCGGCGACCACCGAGAAATAGATCCTCAGCAGATCGGCGTAGTTCACCTGAGCGGGATCGAACACGACCCTGACGGATTCGGCATGGCCAGTTGTTCCAGTTGAAACGGTTTCATAGTTGGCTGTCGATGCCTTTCCGCCAGCATAACCCGAGGTTGCGCTGATCACGCCCTTCACATGCGAGAAAACGCCCTCGACGCCCCAGAAGCAGCCACCGGCGAAAATCGCTGTCTCGCGGCGGCCGGTCGCGGGTTCGATCATCGCAGGCGCTGGTGCCTTGATCGCCTGTTCAGCGTTTGCCGACGCGAATGGTGTGGTTCCAGCGAGAAGCAATGCGGCAATCGTGGTGAAGCGGAACATCGAAAACTCTCCTGAGAAAACGCTATCTCCTCATTCGTTAGGAATCGTCGGACGGTTACATTTCTCGACAAGGCGTAATGTAACCAGATGCCGTCGGCGCGCGAATGAACGAGCATGACATATGAACTAACCGCCC
>Ga0207706_10002883_pt1 | contig 16654 bp, 15 predicted proteins | sample KBSC53metaG_FD_184318 | JGI IMG/M metagenome (GOLD analysis project Ga0207706, IMG submission 184318) | Corn rhizosphere microbial communities from Kellogg Biological Station, Michigan, USA - KBS C5-3 metaG (SPAdes) (version 2) | ecosystem: Host-associated > Plants > Roots > Rhizosphere > Soil ... | reverse complement strand
GCGGCCGTAGAGCTCCATCGGCTCGTGCATGACGAACGGCGCGCCGAAAATCGAGAAGTCGCGCGGCGTCGCGTCGCGCACCCTGCCGCTCAGGTCCTTGGCCTGCCGCGACGACTCCTGGATCGTCCTCAGCCGCTCGAGCGGGTCGCGGATGTCGGTCGCCAGGCTGCACAGCATCCCCGAGACCTGGTTGTTCGAGTCGGTGTTGCCGGGCTCTCGCAACGACACCGGAACGAACGCGACGAGCGGCTCCTTCGGCAGCGCGTGCTTCTCGATCAGGTAGCGCCTGAGCGCGCCGGCGCACGTCGCCATCACGACGTCGTTGAGCTTGGTCCCGGTTTCCTTCGCGATCGCCTTCGAGTCGGCGAGCGAGAGCGAGCGTGCGGTGAACGAGCGCTGGCTCGTGATCGTCGCGTTGAGGATCGTCTTCGGCGCGACCAGATTCGGCAGCCCTTGGGTAGGAATTCGCACGACATTGCCGACGACCGGCATCGTGACGCTCGCGATCGCTTTCAGCACGTCGGGAATCCTCTGCAGCGCGCTGACCTGCTGGCTCAGCATGTTCTTGTACGCGCCGCCGATCAGCGCGAGCGCGTCGGGCAGCTCGTGCTTCACCGCCGCGGGCGGCGGCGGGACCTCACGCCCTGCCGCGCTCGTGTCGTACATCATGTTCGTCAGTGCCATGCCCGCGCCGCCGTCTACCGCCGCGTGGTGGATCTTGGTGTAGACCGCGAGGCGGCCGTCGGCGAGACCGTCGATGACGTAGAACTCCCACAGTGGCCGGCTGCGGTCGAGAAAGTTCGAATGCAGCCGGCCGACGAGATCCTCTAGCTGCTCCATCGTGCCGGGCTTGGGAAGCCGGCTGTCGCGGATGTGGTAGTCGATGTCGAGCTCGTCGTCGTCGATCCAGATCGGGTGGTCGATGTCCCACGGCACGGGGACGATCTTCTTCTTCAGCACCGGGAACAGGTGCAGGCGCGACGCGATGTGGCGCTTGTAGACCTCGTAGAAGCTGCCCTTGAAGCCCTTCGGCAGCTCGACGATCGAGAGGCCCGCGACGTGCATCGGCGTCTGCGGCGTCTCCATGTACAGAAAGCTCGCGTCGAGCCCACCGAGTGATTTCATGCTCGCCTCGCGTCGAAGATGGAGTTCATTGGTTTCGCTCCGCCCGTCTTGCCTGCGGCCCAGTCGGGCAGTCCGGCGGTCGCGGGCGCGCGGTGCGGATCGGGATAGACAAAGCTGCGCAGGCCGCTGCGATCGAAGCGCTGCCACCGTCCTTCAGGCTGCGTCAGACGATCGGCGATCGCGTAGAGCACCACCGGGTTGTGGCCGAGGCCGCAGTGGCTGCCTTCGACTTCGATGTTCTCCGTCTGCGGGCCCTCGCGCTCGAGGCATCCCTGCCACGCGACGATGCCGTCGCTGCGGCTGAAGATCGCGGTCGCCGGCACCGGCGGCGGCGTCTTCATGTGCTCGCGCCAGGGGTGATCGTCGACCTTGCGCTCGCTGACGCGTTCGTAGAGCTGCCACGCGTTGCTCGCCCGCGGCGCGCCCGCGAACGGGCTGCCGAGCGTGATCACCGTGCGCACCTGCTCCGGCGCACGGCGCGCCATCTCGCGCGCGAAGATGCCGCCGAGGCTCCAGCCGATCAGGCTCACCTTGCGGCCCGACGCGCGAAAGATGCTCGCGAGGCGCTCCTGCATCTTCGCTTCGACCCCCGGGCGCGGACCGTGGTTCGCGCCGAGCGCCCAGCCGTGTGCAGCCCAGCCCTGGTCGGTGAGAAAGCGCCGCAGCGGCCGCGTCGACGTGTCGCTCGCGGCGAGCCCGGGGACGACGAGCACCGCGTGGCCATCGCCGCGCGGCGCGAGACGAAGCATCGGATACGTCGCGAAGAACGCGCTCAGCTCCCAGACCGCGCGCACCTCGAGGAGCAGGAGCTCTCGCGACGGCGGCGCGGCGGGGTTGGTGGCGGCGCTCAATCGCATCTCCTCGACCGCGAGAGTATCAGGCGGCGTGCCTCGCGATCTCGTCGACGAGGCGCGGCCAGCACGAAATCGGCAGTGCATGGCCCATGCCCGGAATCACGACGAGGCGCGCACCCGGAACCGACTCGGCGGTGTCGACGCCGCACGCGAGCGGCACGAGCGGATCGGCGTCGCCGTGGAGAACGAGGGTGGGCACGCGCACCGACCGAAGCCCCGCCTTGCGGCTGCCCGAAGCGAGGATCGCCGCGAGCTGGCGCGCGACCCCGGGCGGATTGAGGCCGCGGGCGAAGACCTGCTCGGCGCGCTCGCGGTCGAGCGCCTCGTCCTCGGGGAAGCTGCCGCCGCGCAGCACCTTCCAAGTCTGCGCGTAGCTCTCGATGAAGCCCTCGAGCGTCGTCACCGGCGGCGCGATCAGCACGCGCATCGCATCGGGCGTCGGCGGCGGGAGCCCCGGCTGGCCGGTGGTCGCCATGATCGAGGTCAACGTCAGCAGGCGATCGGGACGCTCGATTGCCATCGTCTGCGCGATCGCACCGCCCATCGATGCGCCGACGACGTGCGCGCGCGCGATGCCGAGCGCATCGAGCAGGCCGAAAGCATCGGCGGCCATGTCGCTCAGGCGGTACGGCGCGTCGACCGGCTTGCCCTGCATCGCCGCGGCAAGGGCGGCACCGATGTTCGGAACGCCGGCGGCGTCGAAGTGCGTCGACAGCCCGATGTCGCGGTTGTCGAAGCGGATGACGCGAAAGCCCCGCTCCGCGATGCGCTCGCAGAACTCCTCCGGCCACGCGATCATCTGCGCCGCCAGCCCCATGATGAGGAGGATCGGCGGCGCGCCGGCTTCGCCGAAGCTGTCCCAGCAGAGCTCGATGCCGTTCGCGCGGGCGCGCTCGGGGGAGGTTCTCGCGACGGTCGCCATGGCTTCGCGCGCTGCTGGCCCGGCGCGGCTCAGACCTCGAGCCACTCCTTGCGGATGTCGGCGTTCCTGCGTAGGTCGTCGGGCGTGCCTTCGAAGACGATGCTGCCGTGACCCATGACGTAGCAGCGCTCCGAGATTTGCAGCGCGATCGTCAGCTTCTGCTCGACGAGCAGGACCGAGACGCCGCGGCGGCGCAGCTCCTGCAGGTACTCGCCGACGAGCTGGACGATCTTCGGCGCCAGCCCTTCGGTCGGCTCGTCGATCATGATCAGGTCGGGGTCGCCCATCAGCGTGCGGCACAGCGTCAGCATCTGCTGCTCGCCGCCCGAGAGCACGCCGGCCTCGGTGTGCTCGCGCTCCTTCAGGCGCGGAAAGAGGCGGTACATGTCGTCGAACGACCAGCGCGGCTTCCTGGCGCCGCGCTTCTCGCCGAGCTGCAGGTTCTGCTCGACGGTGAGCCTGGGGAAGATGTCGCGGTTCTCGGGAACGTAACCGATGCCCCGGTGGGCGATGTTGAACGTGCGCTGGCCGAGGATCTCCTCGTCGCGCAGGCGGATCGAGCCTTCGGCGGCGACCAGCCCCATGATCGACTTCACCGTCGTCGACCGCCCGGAGCCGTTGCGCCCGAGCAGGCTCACGATCTCGCCCTCGCCGACGTTCATGTCGACGCCGTGCAGGATGTGACTCTTGCCGTAGTAGGCGTGGACGTCGGCGAGCTTCAGGAGCATGGCGCCGCTCAATGGGTCGGCCGCGCGGCGCCGTCCGCCTGGGCGTCGGCGAGCACCGAGCCGAGATAGGCTTCCTGGACGCGCGGATTGGCGCGCACGGCATCGGGGGTGTCGAACGCGATGACCTCGCCGTAGACGAGCACCGCGATCTTGTCGGCGAGGCCGAAGACGACGCCCATGTCGTGCTCGACTGTGAGGAGCGTCTTGCCGACCGTCACCTCGCGGATGAGGCCGATGAAACGGGCCGTCTCGCTCTTGCTCATCCCGGCGGTCGGCTCGTCGAGCAGGATCACGCTCGCGCCGCCGGCGATCGTCACGCCGATCTCGAGGGCGCGCTGCTCGGCGTAGGTGAGGTTCATTGCCAACGTGTCGCGCTTGCGCTCGAGGCGGATCATGCGCAGCAGCTGCTCGGCACGCTCGTTGGCGTCGGTGAGGCTGGCGAGGAACTTCCAGAACGCGTAGCGATAGCCCATCGACCAGAGCAGCCCGCAGCGCAGGTTCTCGAACACCGAGAGGTGGCCGAAGATGTTGGTGATCTGAAAGCTCCGCGCCAGCCCGCGACGGTTGATCTCGTAAGGCACCATGCCGTCGATGCGCTCGCCGTTGAGGAGGATCCGGCCGCTGGTCGGGCCGAACCGGCCGCTGACGAGGTTGAAGAGCGTCGACTTGCCGGCGCCGTTCGGGCCGATGACGGCGACGCGCTCGCCCGAGCGCACGGCGAGGTTGGCACCGCGGATGATCTCGGTCTTGCCGAACGACTTGCGGACGTCCTGCAGCTCGACGGCGTAGCCCGAGGTGCTCATGGCTTGCCCGCCTCCGCGGAAGCCGCAGCGCCGTGCTCGGGCAGATCGGCGGGCACGTCGACAGGGCTCGGCTCCTTGAACGTCATGTCGGATTCGATCTCCATCTGGATCGCGCCCCAGGCGAGCGCGAAGCGGCGGCGCGTCGCCTCGAGCGCGACGAAGCCGATCGCGAACACCACCGCTGCCCCGATCCAGGTGACCGCGCTTGTCGTGTCGAGCGTGACGCCCAGGTAGCCGAGCGTCGGCTCGCCGGCGCCTCCCAGCTGGAGGTGGTAGACCATCTCGATCAACGCCGCCGCGCCGACGAGCATCACCAGCGATGCCGCCACCAGCCCGGCGTACCAGCCCCACAGGCGATGCAGCTTCTTGTACTTGGCGACGCGCACGTTCATCATGATCAGGCTGGCGATGCCGCCGGGCGCGTACATCACCATGAAGAGGAAGATCAATCCGAGGTAGAGCTGCCAGGCCTTGGTCACCTCCGAGAACAGCGCGAAGCCGAGGACCATGAGCACCGCGCCGATGATCGGGCCGAAGAAGAAGGTCGCGCCGCCGAGGAAGGTGAAGAACAGGTAGAGGCCCGAACGACCGGCGCCGACCACCTCGGCCGTGGCGATCTCGAAATTGAGCGCGGCCATCCCGCCAGCGATGCCGGCGAAGAAGCCCGCGATGACGAACGAGAAGAAGCGAACGCGCTGCGTGCTGTAGCCGATGAACTCGACGCGCTCCGGATTGTCGCGGACTGCATTGAGCATGCGCCCGAGCGGCGTTCGGGTGAAGGCGAACATCGCCGCCGTGCTGACGAACGCGTACAACGCGAGCAGGTAGTAGACCTGGATCTGCGGACCGTAGGTGATGCCGAGGAAGCTCTTGCCCGCCGAGCGGTTCGCCGACACGCCGCCTTCGCCGCCGAAGAACTCGGGGATCATCAGCGCCATCGCGGTGACGAGCTCGCCGAGACCGAGGGTGATCATCGCGAACGGCGTTCCCGCCTTCTTGGTCGTGACGTAGCCGAGGATGATCGCGAAGAACATTCCCGCCAGCCCGCCGACGAACGGGATCAGGCTGGTCGGGACGGGCAGCGTGCCGTTGGCGATAGCAAGCATCGCGTGGACGGCGACGAAGGTGCCGAGACCGGAGTAGACCGCGTGGCCGAAGCTCAGCATGCCGCCCTGGCCGAGCAGCATGTTGTACGACAGGCACGCGACGATGGCGATCGCCACCTGCGAAAGGATCGAGACACTGAAGTCGCTGCGGAAGATCAACGGGGCGATCGCGAAGACGAGCGCGAACCCGCTCCACACCAGGACGCGGCGGCCGGGCAGCGGCCGGCCCTGGGCAACGATCGGTGCGCGCGCGACTCCGGTCGACATCAGCCCTCCCGAGTGCCGAGTAGCCCCTTGGGCCTGAAGATCAGGATCAGGACGAGGAACAGGTATGGCAGGATCGGCGCGATCTGCGAGACCGTCAGCTTCAGCAGCGAGTTGTCGGCCGCACCCGCCGAGATGGGAATGCCGAGCGACTTGACGGCACCGACGAGCGAATAGTCGAACGCGACCGCGAAGGTCTGGATGATGCCGATCAGGAGCGAAGCGACGAAGGCGCCGGCGAGCGAGCCCATGCCGCCGACGACGACGACGACGAAGATCACCGAACCGACCGTCGCCGCCATCGCCGGCTCCGTGACGAAGGTGCTGCCGCCGATCACGCCGGCGAGTCCCGCGAGCGCCGAGCCGGCGCCGAAGACGAGCATGAACACGCGCGGCACGTTGTGGCCGAGCGACTCGACCATCTCGGGATGCGTCAGCGCGCTCTGGATGACGAGGCCGATGCGCGTGCGCGTCAGCAAAAGCCAGAGCGCGACGAGCATCGCCAGCGCGACGAGCATCATGAACCCGCGCGTCGCCGGGAACGGCGAACAGACGACCCGCACCGCGGCGTCGGCCGCGCTGCACATCGCCGCATCCGCCTTGCCGGCGACGATCGCCAGGCCGGTCTGCGACGAGTTGACGATCGTGAACGCCGGACCGCGCAGCACTTCGGGCGGCGGGAACTCGACCGCCGTCCGGCCCCAGATCAGGAGCACCAGCTCCCCGATGACGAACGCGAGACCGAACGTGATGAGCAATTCGGGGACGTGACCGAACTTGTGGACGCGGCGCAGGCAGGAACGCTCGAACAGGGCGCCGAGCAGGCCGACGACAACCGGCGCGATCACGAGGCCGGGCCAGAAGCCGGTGAAGCGCGAGATCGAGTATGCGATGTACGCGCCGAGCATGTAGAAGCTCGCGTGCGCGAAGTTCAGCACGCCCATCATGCTGAAGATCAGCGTGAGCCCCGAGCTGAGCATGAAGAGCAGCAGCCCGTAGCTCAGGCCGTTCAGCATCGAGATGGTGAAGAACTCCACGGTGCCTTCGCGATCGGTACAGACAGGAAGCCCGGCGTCCGCCGGGCTTCACCAGAGACGACCTTGCGGGACACGGGCCAGCCCGCCCCGCAGCGGCCGCTTAGGCGCCCGGCCTCTTCATCTGGCAGCTGGTTGGCGTGCTCGACACGTACGGCGGGTATTCGGCCACCGTGGCCAGCGTCATCCCGGTGTTCTCGATGCTGTACGTGAACTTGCCGCCGACCGGACGCCACACCGTGATGTAGAGCGACTGCTGCAGCTGGTGGTCGGACTTGCGCATCTCGACTTCACCGCCGAAGATGCTCTTCCACTTGAGGCCCTCGAGCGCGGCGGCGACCTTGACCGGATCGGTCGACTTCGCCTGTGCCATGCCCTGGCCGAGCCCCTCGAGGATGCGGTAGATCGAGCCGGTATAGAAGTCGTCGTTGTACTTCTGCTTGAACTCAAGTCCCCACTGGTCGTACGTGCCGCCCATGTTCGCGGCCGCGTACGCGACCTGGTAGACCTTGCCGTCGCCGTTGTGGCCGAGCGCCGTCGGCGTGCCGGTGACGCCGGTGTAGTAGGTGAAGAACTTGCCGTTGTAGCCGCCCTCCACCGCCGCCTTCACGAGCAGCGCGAGGTCGGAGCCCCAGTTGCCGGTGATGACGGAATCAGCGCCCGCCGCCTTGATCTTCGCGATGTAAGGCGCGAAGTCACGGACCTGCGCGAGCGGGTGCAGGTCCTCGCCGACGATCTCGATGTCGGGGCGCTTCCTCTTCAGGTACTCCTTGGCGTACTTCGCGACCTGCTGGCCGTGCGAGTAGTTCTGGTTCAGCAGGTACACCTTCTTGATGTCCTTCTGGTCCTTCATGTACGTCGTCATCGCCTCCATCTTCATGGTCGTGTCGGCGTCGAACCGGTATTGCCAGTAGCTGCACTTGCTGTTGGTGAGGTCGGGGTCGACCGCAGCCTCGTTGAGGTAGATCACCTCCTTGCCGGGGTTGCGCTCGTTGTACTTGTTGATCGCATCGATCAGCGCCAGCGCGACCGACGAGCCGTTGCCCTGGATGATGTAGCGGATGCCCTGGTCGGTCGCCGATTTCAGCGCGTTCAGGCTTTCGGTCGGCGAGAGCTTGTTGTCGAGGCCGATGATCTCGAACTTGACCCCGGCCGGATTCATGGCGTTGAACTTCTCGATCGCGAACTTCCAACTGTTGAGCTGGTTGTTCCCGACGGGCGCCATCAGACCCGACAGCGGGTCGATCCAGGCCATCTTGACGACCTGGCCCTGCAACGGCTTGCCTTGTGCGAGCGCCGTTCCTGCGGAGGCGGCGAAGGCGGCACCGATGCAAACAGCAATGGCCCTGCGGGCGAGCGATGGAGCGTGGAAAGGCATGTTGTCTCCTGTGAAAAGCAGCCGCTTGTCGGAAGTTAGCGGAACGCGCCTATCGTCGTTACAGGGGTTTCCCACAAGGCGGTCGTGGCCACTGCGGCGGAGCACCGGGGCCGCGTCCTCCGTCAGGGCATCCCCTTCGATTCGCCGCCGTCGCTGACGATAGACTCGGCACCTAGCCCGGCGCGCGCGCCGACGAGCGCACCCGCCTGGGGCCCATGAAGCTGTTCCTCGACTTCCTTCCTCTCATCCTGTTCTTCGGCGTCTTCAAGGTCGCCGACCTGAACGCCGAGGCGGCCGCCCGCTACGCCACCGATCATCTCGGCTTCGTCGTCTCCGGCGGCGTCGTCGGCGTCGAAGAGGCGCCGGTGCTGCTCGCGACCGTCGTCGTCATGGTCGCGACTCTGGTCCAGATCGCGATCCTGCTGTTGATGCGGCGCAAGGTCGACGCCATGCTCTGGGTGACCTTCGGTCTGATCGTCGTCCTCGGCGGCGCGACCGTCTGGCTGCACGACCCGACCTTCATCAAGTGGAAGCCGAGCGTGCTCGACTGGGCGATGGCCGGCGCGCTCTGGCTCAGCCAGGCGCTTTTCGGCAAGAACCTGCTGCAGGTCCTGATCGGCGCCCAGCTCGAGCTGCCCAGGCCGGTCTGGCAGCGCCTCAACGTCGCCTGGATCGTCTTCTTCGTCGCGATGGGCGTCGTCAATCTGTGGGTCGCCTACACCTTCTCGACCTCGGTCTGGGCGACCTTCAAGGTGTTCGGGCTGACCGGGCTGATGCTCGTCTTCATGGTCGCGCAGGGGTTCTACGTTTCGCGCTACCTGAAGGACGACGACGACGCTGCGAAGCCTGCGCCCGGCGGCGCGGCGACGCCGGTCGGTCCCGACTCGCGGTGAGCGTCACCGCCGCCGAGATCGAGCGGGTGCTGCGCGCCGCGCTCGCCCCCGAAGCGCTCGCCGTCATCGACGACAGCCATCTGCACGTCGGCCACGCCGGTGCCCGCGAGGGCCGCCACTTCAGCGTCGAGATCACGAGCTCCCGGTTCGAAGGCCTCGGCCCGGTGGCACGCCACCGCCTCGTATATCATGCCCTGCGCGACGTGATGCCGCGCGGCATCCACGCCCTGGCGATCGACGCCCGCACTCCACCGACCCGCTGAGCTCCGCCACCAGGGCCGAGCCGCCCTCGAGCCGGATGCTCGTTCCACCTCATCTGCCTGAAAGCAACGTTCCACCATGAAGAAAAGAGTTTTCGCCGCGAGCATCGTGCTCGCCGCCGCCGGCCTGGCATCGCTGGCCGCGCAGGCGCAGAACGTCGCCGTCGTCAACGGCAAGCCGGTGCCGAAGTCGCGCGTCGACACGATCGTCAGCCAGGTCCAGAAGCAGGCGGCGGCGCGCGGCCAGCAGCTGCCGCCCGACTTTGACAAGCTCGTCCGCGACAAGGTCGTCACCGACGAGATCCTGTCCCAGGAGGCCGAGCGGCGCGGCCTCGCGACATCGGCCGAGTTCAAGTCGCAGATGGAGCTCGCCCGCCAGAGCATCCTGATCGGGCTGCTGTCGCAGGACCTCGACAAGACCTCGAAGGTCAGCGACGCCGAGATCCAGAAGGAATACGACAAGTTCAAGGCGCAGGCGAGCGGCACCGAGTACAAGGTGCGCCACATCCTGGTCGAGAAGGAAGACGAGGCGAAGGCGATCCTCGCGCAGCTCAAGGCCGGCGCGAAGTTCGAGGACCTCGCCAAGAAGAACTCGAAGGATCCCGGCTCGGCGCCGAACGGCGGCGAGCTCGACTTCGCGTCGCCGGCGTCGTACGTGCCCGAGTTCTCGCAGGCGATGGTCGCGCTGAAGAAGGGCGAGACGACCGAGACGCCGGTGAAGACGCAGTTCGGCTACCACATCATTCGCCTCGACGACACGCGCGCCGCGCAGTTCCCGCCGCTCGCCGACGTCAAGCCGCAGATCCAGCAGCGGCTCGCGCAGCAGAAGGCGCAACAGTTCCGCGACGAGCTGCGCGCGAAGGCGAAGACCGACTACAAGTTCAGCAACTGACCACCGGTCCGTCGCTGCGTCCCGAGCGAAGCGAAGGATCTCTGCGGGCAGCGGCGGCGCTCAGGCAGCCGCCGCGGTCCGCGCTGCCGCGCTGACCCGCCCCGCCTCGATGTGGAGCTGCTCGTCGCAGCGCGCGGCGAGCTCGGCGTCGTGGGTGACGAGCACGAGCGTCGTCCCCGCCTCGCGGTTGAGCTCGAGCATCAGCTCCATCACCGTCTCGCCGGTCGCGAAGTCGAGGCTTCCCGTGGGCTCGTCGGCGAGCAGCAGCATCGGCCGGACGACGAAGGCGCGCGCGAGCGCGACGCGCTGCTGCTCGCCGCCCGAAAGCACGCGCGGATAGTGGCGAAGTCGCTCGCCCAGGCCGACGCGTCTGAGCATCTCGGTCGCGAGCGCGCGCGCGTCGACGCGGCCCTGCAGCTCGAGCGGCAGCATCACGTTCTCGAGCGCGGTGAGGTTGGCGAGCAGCTGGAAGCTCTGGAAGACGAAGCCGACCTTGGCGGCGCGGACCGCGGCGCGCTCGTCCTCGTCGATCGCGAACAGGTCGACGCCGTCGAGGCGCACGGTTCCGCTCGTCGGCGTGTCGAGGCCCGCGATCAGCGACAGCAGCGTGCTCTTCCCCGACCCCGACGCGCCGACGATCGCGACCGAGCGCTGCGGCGGCAGGGTGAAATCGATCTCGTGGAGAATCGTCAGCGTTCCGGTGGAGTCGTGCACGCGCTTGGTCAGGCGCTCGACGGCGATGATCGGCTCGGACATGAAGGTGATGGTCGATGGCGATGACGCGCCGACGCTGGCTGGCGCACTGTAGCGCGGCGTTGGCACTCGCCGCCGCGGCGGCGGCGATGCCCGCATTCGCCGCCGCGACGCGAACGCTCCTCGTCGTCGGCGACAGCCTGTCGGCCGAATACGGCCTCGTGCGCGGCACCGGCTGGGTGGCGCTGCTCGAGGAGCGGATCGTGCGCGAGAAGATCGCGGCGAACGTCGTCAACGCGAGCATCAGCGGCGACACGACGGCGGGCGGCCTCGCGCGGCTGCCTGCGCTGCTGCGCGAGAAGAAGCCCGCCGTCGTCGTCATCGAGCTCGGCGGCAACGATGCGCTGCGCGGATTGCCGCTCGAGGCGACGCGCGCCAATCTCGTCGAAATGACCAAGCTCGCGAAAGCCGCAGGCGCGAAGGTCGTGATCGTCGGCATGCAGCTGCCACCCAACTACGGCCGCGCTTACGGCGACCGCTTCGCGTCGCTCTTCGCCGACGTCGCCAAGACGGAGGGCGCCGCGCTCGTTCCCTTTCTGCTGAAGGGCATCGCCGACGTGCCGCAGGCCGAGGCGATGTTCCAGCCCGACCGCATCCATCCGCTCGCGAGCGCGCACCCGACGATGCTCGCCAACGTCTGGCCGGTCCTCGCGCCGCTGCTCAAGTAGCGGCAAGGCGCACCTCAGCGCTGCTTCTCGCCGCCCTCGCGCCGCTCGTCGCGCCGTTCTTCCTTGCCAGGCGGCTCGGGCCGGGTCATCTTGTGCTCGGGGGGCGGACGCTGCGCGACCGGCGGCGGCGCGGCCGGTGGCGCTGCGGCAGCGACCGGCGGACGTTGCGATTGCGGCGGGGCGACCGCCGCTTCCGGCGGACGATTGGCGCGCGGCGGCGCTTCGCGTCCCGGCGGCGCGCTCTCGCGGATCGCCGGCGCGGGCTCGCGCACCGCCGGAGCGGCTTCGCGCGGCGCGTTGATGCGCGACGGCGGTGGCATGGCTGGCTTCGGTCCGCCACGGTCGTCGTCGGCTGCTTCGCGGCCACGGTACGCCGGTCGACCGCCGGCTTCGCCCGGCGGCCCGCCGCGATGCACCGGGCTCGGCGGCACGACCGCTTCGGATCGCGGTGGCTGCGCCGCGACGCTCTCGTTCGGCGCACCGCCGCGCGTCGGCGGACGCGTCGACGGCTCGACGAGGACGCCGCGACTGCCAAACGGCGGGCCGCCTGGCGTCGCGGCGGTCGCCGGCGCAGTGCCGACGCTCGGCGGCGCCGGAGCGACCGCGGGATTCGGAGCGGTCACCACCGGCGGCCCGCCGCGCTCGTTGCCGCGTCCGGGCTCGGGACGTCCGCCGCGGTTGTCTGGGCGAGCGGCGTCGGACCGGGGCGGCGGCGCCGCGACTTCGGCGCGCGGCGGCGGCGCCGTGCCCGCGCGTGGATCCGGTCGCTGCGGTTCGACGGCGCCCGGCGGACGCGCCGCTTCGGGCCGGCCGGCGAATCCGGGCGCGCGGTTCTCGAACGGCGGCCGCGGCGGCCTCACTTGCGACGACGGCCGCTGCGCCGGCGGCGGCGCGCTCACCGGCGGTGCCGTCACCACCGGCGGCGGCGCCGCGTCGGCGACGAGCGAACGCACCTTCGGGTCGTTGCGCAGTTGCGCTGCGACCGGAGCGACCGGTTGCCGGCGCAGCATGGTTTCCTGCGGCACGAAGGTCACTGCGTTCGGGAACTTGCGGTTCGCGAAGTCGCGACGATCCGCCTCTCCGTTGCGGTTGTTGACGATCGTCGTGATGTTGGTGACGTTCGTGACGTGCGTGACGTTGACCTCGCGCACGTAGCGCTGCGTGTAGCGGTACGGCGGAACGTAGACCTCGCGCGGCGCGAGCGGGACCCAGCCGACCGGTGGTCCGCCGCCGCCGATCCCGATCGAAATACTGACGCTCGGCCCGCCGATCCAGGCGACGAGCGCCGGCGCGTAGACCGGACGCGCGACGTACGTGCCCGGCGCCCAGCACCAGACGTCGCGGCGATAGACCCATCGTCCGTAGTGGAACGGCGCGAAGCCCCAGGGCGCATCGTCGACCCAGGTCCAGCCCCACGGCCGCACCCACGCCCAGTGGCCGACGCTGTACGGCGCCCAGCCGACCGGCACCTGGCGCGGCACCCAGAGCGCGCCGTACTCGGGCGTCTGCTCCCACGTGCCGTAGCGGTCGAGGTCCTCGGCGCCGGTCATCTCCGGCGAGACGTAGCGGCGCTGCTGGGCGACGCGGTCCTCGGCGCGATCGCGCTCGTCGTTCCAGGCCGCGAACTCGTCGCGGGTGACCTGCACCAGCGCGTACTGCGGCACGCCGCCCTGGTCGATCCAGAACTGCGCGTGCTGGCCGGCGGTCACCGGCAGTGCGGTGTTGCGCGCCTCGTAGATCGCCTGCCCGGTGAACACGGTGACCTCGCTCGCCTGGTCGAAGCGGTCGAAGCGGAATCGACCGACGGTCTGCGCGCGGAAGCGCCCCTCGTCGGTCGAGAGCTCGAACTCGGCGAACGACTGCGGGCTGCGCAGACGCGCCGCGACGCTGCCGCCGTGCAGGCGCAGCGCGAAGCGGCCGTCGTCGAGACGAACGATCTCGAGCTCGGTCGCCGCATCGAGGCGCAGCGTCGTCGAGCCGAGCGTGACCTCGGCGCGCGCGCCGTTGTCGGTCGCGATGCGGTCGCCGGTCGTGAGCGGCCGGTTGCGCGAGATCGCGACCCACTCGTTGTTGTCGGCGCTGAAGAGCCAGACCTGTCCGGAGGCATCGCTCAGCCGGGCGACGCGGCTCGGTGGGTCGACGATCGGCTGCGCGTGCGCAGCGATCGCTGCGCCGAAGGCGACGAGCGCCGTGAGCACGACGATCCACACGCGCGGCATCCGGCGCGTGCCGACCGCCTGCGCGACCAGGCGCTGCGATGACGTCTTCATCCCCTGCTCCTCGCGCGGCACGACGGCGCCGCGCATGTCATAGAACGCCCGCGGCGCCCGGATCGCCGACCGCCCGGGCGCAGCGACACGTTCCTTTACAGCAATCCGGGTGCCTCGGGCTCAGTCGTCGGCCCCGGCATCGACCCCGGGAAACAGGACGCTGGTGAAGCCGAAGCGACTGAAGTCGCGGATCCGCATCGGGTAGAGCTTGCCGACCAGGTGGTCGCATTCGTGCTGGACGACGCGGGCGTGAAATCCTTCCGCCTCGCGTTCGATTTGGCGGCCGTCGAGATCGAAGCCGCGGTAGCGGATGCGCGCGAAACGCGGCACGACGCCGCGCAGCCCCGGCACCGAGAGGCATCCCTCCCAGCCCTCTTCCTCGTCGCTCCCGATCGGCTCGATCGTCGGATTGACGAGGATCGTCTCGGGCACCGGCGGCGCGTCTGGATAGCGCTCGTTGCGGTCGAAGCCGAAGATGACGAGCTGCAGGTCGACGCCGACCTGCGGTGCCGCGAGCCCGGCGCCGTTCGCCGCGTGCATCGTCTCGAACATGTCGGCGACAAGCGCGCGCAGCTCCGGAGTCGCGAAGCGCTCGACCGGCCGGGCGATCGCGAGCAATCGCGGATCGCCCATCTTCAGGATCGTGCGAACCGTCATCGCGGATCCGCGCCGAGGGCATTGCCGAAGGTCGCTTCGTCGCGCGCGGCCCGCCACGCCGCGATGACGTCGGTCGGCGCCTGCACCAGCTCGACGAGGACGCCCGCGCCAGCGATCGGAAACGCGTCGTTCGGCCGCGGATGGATGAAGCAGATGTCGTGGCCGCTGGCGCCGGTGCGGATGCCGCCCGGCGCCATGCGGACGCCGTTCGCCTCGAGCCAGGCGACGGCAGCGCGCAGGTCGTCGATCCACAGACCCACGTGGTTGAGCGGCGGCTGGTGGACCGCGGGCTTGCCGTTCGGATCGATCGGCTCCATCAGATCGACCTCGACGCGGGCGAGACCCTGGCCGACCTCGCAGATGTCCTCGTCGACGTTCTCGCGCTCGGAGCGAAACCAGCCGGTCACCGACAGGCCGAGGCGATCGACCCAGAGCGCGCGCAACTCCGCCTTGCTCGCGGCGCCGAGCGCGATCTGCTGCAGGCCGAGGACGTTGAACGGGCGATCGCCGAGGGCGCTCATCGCTTGGCCTCGGCGTCGGCGAACTCGAGGATGACCTCGTCGACGGCGACGCTCTCGCCCGGCATCGCGACGATCTTCGCGACGACGCCGTCGTACGCGGCGACGACGACGTTCTCCATCTTCATCGCCTCGATCACGGCGAGCCGCTCGCCCGCGCGCACCGCTTGCCCCGCCTTGACCGCCACCTGCACGAGCAACCCGGGCATCGGCGAGAGAAGGAAGCGCGACAGATCCGGCGGCGGCTTGTACGGCATCAGCGCGCCCAGCTCGGCGGCGCGTGGTGTCAGCACGCGGACCTCGACGCGCGCGCCGTCGTGCGCGACGCGAAGCGCGATGCCGGCGCGCTCGACCTGGGCACGAAACGGCTTGCCGTCGACGCCGCCTTCGACCGCGACGCTCGCGAGCGGGCTCGCGAGCGTGATGCGCCGCGCCTTGCCGGCGATCGTGACGATGAAGGCACCGCCGTCGACGCGCACCTCGAGCGGTGTCTCGCGCGCGCTGCCGTCGCCTTGCGGCTCGACCGCGACGAAACGCTCGCCGATCTTCAGCTCGTGGCCCGGCAGCTGGCCGGTGAGCCCGGCGGAGCGCGCGAGCAGGCGTCGTTCGCACGCAGCGGCGAGCGCGATCAGGAAGTCGCGGTCGGGGTGCGCGACTGCGGAGGCGTCGAACCCGTGCGGAAACTCCTCGGCGATGAAGCCGGTGTTGAAGTCGCCGGCGGCGAAACGCGGGTGCGCGAGCAGCGCCGACTGGAACGCGAGGTTGCTCGCGACGCCGCGGACGACGAAGCCGTTCAGCGCCTCGCGCATGCGCGCGATGGCGTCGGCGCGATCGCTGCCGCACGCGATCAGCTTGCAGATCATCGAGTCGTAGTGGACCGGAATCTCGCCGCCTTCGTAGACGCCGGTGTCGACGCGGACGCCCGGCGTTCCGGCCGGCTGCGGATCGCCGGCGACGAGCGTCGTCGCCGGCGGCCGGAAGACGACGAGCCTGCCGGTGCTCGGCAGGAAGCCGCGCACCGGATCTTCGGCGTTGATGCGGCACTCGATCGCCCAGCCCCGCCGCGCGATGTCCTTCTGCGCGAACGCGAGCGGCTCGCCGGCGGCGACGCGGATCATCTGCTCGACGAGATCGAGCCCGGTGATCGACTCGGTCACCGGATGCTCGACCTGCAGCCGCGTGTTCATCTCGAGGAAGTAGAAGCGCCTGTCCTTGCCGACGACGAACTCGACCGTCCCGGCCGACTGGTAGCCGACCGCTTTGGCGAGCGCGACCGCCTGCTCGCCCATCGCGCGGCGCGTCGAATCGTCGAGAAACGGGCTCGGCGCTTCCTCGACGACCTTCTGGTGGCGGCGCTGGATCGAGCACTCGCGCTCCCACAGGTAGAGGCAGTGGCCGTGCCCGTCGCCGAGGACCTGGATCTCGATGTGGCGCGGCTCCTCGACGAACTTCTCGATGAAGACGCGGTCGTCGCCGAAGCTCGCCTTCGCCTCGTTGCGGCACGACGCGAAGCCTTCCTCGGCCTGCCT
>Ga0207706_10002882_pt1 | contig 16655 bp, 19 predicted proteins | sample KBSC53metaG_FD_184318 | JGI IMG/M metagenome (GOLD analysis project Ga0207706, IMG submission 184318) | Corn rhizosphere microbial communities from Kellogg Biological Station, Michigan, USA - KBS C5-3 metaG (SPAdes) (version 2) | ecosystem: Host-associated > Plants > Roots > Rhizosphere > Soil ... | reverse complement strand
CCGCATCTCGCTTCGGGTTTTGCCGCATCAATCGGGCCACGTTTTGTTGATGGCCCGGCTGGATAATCTCGGGAAAGGCGCGGCCGGTGTGGCGATTCAAAACTTGAATCTTATGCTCGGCATGCCGGAAGAGACGGGATTGCCAGCCTGAACAAAGTCTGCGACGAACATCCCAGTGTGCCGAATTTTCTTGTCATCTGAAATGTCATATTGTGATTTGCGATTCTTCAGTGAGGAGTAACGCGTCGCACTTTTTCAGCCGCCCGGGCATTTGGGACAATCCGAATCACTCCAGGGACCAAAGGAAGAAGAAATCGGACCATTTTTGAAAAGCGCGCGAGAAGTTTTGCTCTCCGAGCGCTCCAGTTAAGGCCGTACCCTTCTCGAAGCCTCGCCGGCAATAATCCCGCCGTCACCAGACGAAACAGCGGGCCAGCCAGTTTGAAGATCCAGGGCCGTGCGTAAAGAATATCTTGACTAACGCTTCGTGCGGTTGAGTCGATCGTGATTTCATCGCCTGCCATCATCTGATGCATGTACTTTTCAAAGTCATTCAGATTGTTTGGAATCAACTTCTCGTCAATCCCAAACAGCCTGGCCAATCTTTTGGAATCATCGTAGTACGCGGTTTTTTGCGTCCTGGTCATTGGCGCGACAAACTGCTCGTAGCCGACGAGCGCTGAATCGATCAGCGTCGCATGTACCCACAAAAGCAACTCTTGATCATTGGCATTATAAGATGTGCCGGCAAAGGCTCCTTCGTCCGGATCCACCACGCCCCGAACTCTAGCGTGAACCTTCCCGATGCCTTCGAGGGCCGCCCGGGCTTGCGGTTCTTCGTCAAAGACGATGGACCACATGGCCGCCATCGTGCGATGCAGGCGCGCGAACGGATCTCTTTGGAAATCGCTGTGCTGGGCCACACCGGCCGCGACTTTGGGATGCGCGACTTGCATCAGCAGCGCGCGCCCGCCCGCCGCCAAAAGAATCATCTCCCGATTGACTCGCCAGATCGTGCTATCTTGCTCGAAGAATCCGACTGCGGGTTTGTGACTGTAGCTAACGCGGGTCACTTTCACCGACGCTTATGCCAGCGCATCGCTCGACAAGGCCACCTCTTCAGCCTTGTGGGTCGACTGCGGAGCGCTCGGTAAAATCCACCAACTCGCAGCACCCAACACGATCGCGCCGGCGCCGCAAATGAAATACAGCAGATCGATACCGCCGTGATCGAGAAGCCAGCCTGCCGAGGCGTTGGACGCGATCGCGGCAATGCCGGCCGCGACCATGGAAAGCATGCTTTGCGCCGTCGATCGAAGTTTTTCCGGCGCGACGACATCAAGATAGAGCGGACTGCCCAGGTTCAAACCGACCACGGTCACGCCGTGGAGCGCCTGTACCGCGAACAAGAGCGGGCCGTCGCCGCTCACCGCGCACAAAAACCAGCGCAATCCACCAACCAGCACTCCCACACCCAGTAAACCCCGTGCGCCGAGCCGCTTCAAGCCGCTACCCGTCGAGAGCACGAGCGGAATCTCCAATAGCAACATCAGGATCCACATATTGCGGATGGTTCCGAGATCGCCGCCGCGGGAACGCACAAAAAGGGGGAACAACCACATCGGCCCATGCATTAGAAAATGTGCCAGTAGAGCAAAAACCAAAAATCGTAAGAAGACGCGATTGTGCGCGAGCTCGCGCCAATCATCGCGTGCCGCGCGCAGCGCCACCGCACCGCTCCTAGGCAATAAAAAAGCGATCAAGCTCGCGATAAAAACCAAAGCTGCGGTCATGGGAAACATCAACCCCAGTCCAGGCTGCGAAACGTTGGTGAGCTTGATTTCAGCCGGCGTTGGAATCATTGGGAGGAGCGAAGGGAAAATTAGCACCAGAACGAAATAACCGATTGTGCCCCAGACGCGCACCCGACCGAAGGCGTGCTGCCCCGCGTCCCGAAGTAAAGCCAAACTCACCGACATTGTCATCGGAAGGACTGCGGTCCCAACCAATGCCAAAGCTGCCGTGGCAACGACGATGGCCCAGAAGCCGCTCGCGACCCCGACCGCATAGTAACCCGCGGCGGTAGCGAGGGTGAGAAGCGCGAGCAACCGGCCGCGCTTGCCCGTACGATCGGCCAACTGCCCCCAGAACGGCTGCGCAATCATGCCGACCAAAGGCGAGATCGCCAAGATCAATCCGACCTCCGTGCCCGTGAGACCCGCGTTTTCTCTTAAGTAGAGACTGAAGTAGGGGTAAAAAATCCCCAGCGATGCAAAGTAAACGAACCAGAATAAAGTCAGTGGAATGGAATGCCACATGGGCCGATGATAGCATCAGTTATGCTGAGTATCAGCGGCTGTGAACCTAACGCGCCATGCTCAACGCCAATTGCCCCTCGCCGCATACATTGCATACTGTAGGGCACTCGACTCGGACCTTGGAAACGCTCATCGGACTGCTGCGCCTACATTCGATTGAGATTGTGATCGATGTCCGCCGCTGGCCGGCTTCGCGCCGTTTGCCCCATTTCAATCGCGATGCTTTAGGTGCTGCACTCAAAGCCGACCGCATCGATTATCTCTGGCGTGGCGACCTCGGCGGCTTCCGCAAGGCGTCTCCCGTTTCGCCGAACACCGGTTGGCGCGTTGCCACGTTTCGCGCTTACGCGGACTTTATGCTTCAGGAGGAGTTCGCGCGTATCATGAACGAAATGGAAAAAATCGCCGGACAGAATCGCGCGACGATTATGTGTGCCGAAGCGGTGCCGTGGCGCTGTCATCGGCAGTTACTCGCCGATGCATTTGTCGTGCGCGGATGGAGTGTGCGTCACATTATGGACGATGGCTGCCACGAACATCACCTGACAAAGTTCGCCGAACCGCACGGCACGCAAATTTACTATAGGAATGAACCGAAAGATCAAAACACGATAGATCCAAAATTGTTTTGATCACGTCTCCACCGTCAAAAGCGCGATCGAAACCTTCTTGTTCAAAATACGTGCGCGGAACCCAGATTTAATCCCCTTGCTCTTTCAAAGAGGGGAATAAACAAGTTTCTAGACAATTTGGCCGGATTTGATTCGAGCGCCGTCACTTAACGGTACATGCCGCTTGGATCGAGCTCCTCTCTAATCAAGCGGAGCTCTTGTACGGAAGGTGGCGATACTTGCTCGAGCTGCGCAGCGCGGCGCAATTTCCAGCCCGTTTCAGCTCGCACATCTTGTTCGGATACGCCAGGATAAATTGCGCTGAGCTGCATCTCGCGCTCGGCGTTGTCGAAATTCAAAATCGCCCGATCCGTGATGACGATCTCAGGTCCCTTGCCGGGCAAGCCCAGGCGAGAGCGGCTGTCACCTCCGCTGAGATGGCCAGGACTGGTGACAAAATCTAATTTTTCGACGAAGGCGCGGCGCTTGAGCCGCATGATCATGAAGGTGCGTTGCGCGTTGGTGGCGATTTCACAGGCGCCGCCGCTGCCGGGCAGTCGCGTCTTCGGCTTGTTGTAATCGCCGATTACGGAGGAATTAAGATTGCCGTATTTATCGATTTGGGCGCCACCGAGGAGTGCAATTTCCACTAACCCTCGCTGGAGATATAACCCGAACAAATCTGCCATCGATACCACCGAGACGGCGCCGCTCACCAGGGTCGGATCGCCGATCGAGAGCGGCAAGCGCTCCGGGCGCGCGCCATAGACACCCGACTCATAAATCATCTCCATGTCGGGGGCCACCGTAACCCTGGCCAGATTGCAGGCGATATTCGGCAGACCGACTCCGACAAAGACTGTGCGCGCCCCCTTCAACATGCGCGCCGCCACAGCGATCATCATCTCCGATGCTGAATAGTTTTCGCTCATCGATACCTCCCGTAATCGACGGATGGCGCCGGGTACGGTTCCGGTTTGAGCTTATCGAAACGTGCTTGGCCAATCTTCCGCACGTAAGCAGCAAAGTCTTCAACGCCGTAAACCCATTCGTCCAGCCACGCCGTCACCGCCGCATGGTCCTGCGAGAGCTTGTCCCAGACGAGATAAGACTCATTGTCGCGATCGTAATAACCCTGAACGTACGAAGGATGGGCACCATAGGGTTCGTGCACGACGGCATCGACGATCAATCCCGGAATCAACGTGCGGTTGGGATCGGCGCGAATGATCGACTCGTCGACGATCTCTTCGACCACCACGATCACATGCTGGGCGGCGAATGCGACTTCCTTCTGCATGCCGACGAGGCCCCAGATCTGGGTGTTCCCGCGGCGGTCTGCACGCTGCGCATGCAGGATCGCCACGTTGGGATTCAGCGGCGGCACGACGGCAATTTTCCCCGTGCCGTAAGGATCGTCGATCAGCTTGATGAGCGGATTGGCCGTAAGCATGTCGGAACCGACATAGCTGCGGAGCGCGAAAAACGGCATGCGCGCGGCGCCCGCTGCATAACGGCCGACCAATCCGTAATGAGAGTATTCCTCCAGCTCCAGCGGCAGCGGGATATTTTTCTCCACCGCGCGGCGAATGCAGTACAACGATCCCACGCCTGGATTGCCCATGTAACTGAATATCAGCTTCTTTGCCGTCCCTGCGGCGATCATTTGATCGTAGATCAGATCCGGTGTCATGCGGATCAAGGTGAGATCACGGCGCCGTTGCCGAATGATTTCATGGCCGGCGGCAAAACAAATGAATCCCGTAAAGCCTTCGATCGCAACCGAGCTGCCATCGCTGACATATTGGGCGACGGCTTCCCGCATCGAAACAATCTTGTCCGCTGTGTTGTTGTTCATATTTGACTCGGGTCGTTTGAGCCAAAACAGCTGTCAGCCGCCTGCAGAACGCGATCGAGAATTTCATTCGCTGCGCCGAGGTAGTTTTCGGGCTGGGCAAGAGCCTGCCAATCGATAGAGCCGGAAGCGACCTCCCCTGCCGATAGCTCTTGTACCACGACAACCAGCGATTTGCCCTCACTCACCGCCACGCCACAGGCTTTCTTGACCAACTCTTCCGCTTTTGATTTCGGCATCGCCTGGGCGAGCGCAAATACCGCGGCCTCGGCGAGAATGAGGTGGTTGCCCTGCGCGATGTTCGCTCTCATGCTTTTGCCGTCGGCTTGCAAATGGCTGGCAAGATAGCGCGCGTGCTTGAGCGCCCCGCTCGTGAGAAGCATCATCTGCGGCAACGTCAGCCACTCCATTTGCCAACCGTGTGTCGCCCGCTCCTGTTCCTGAATTTGTGCATTATGCATCGCCGATAATAGCGCGGCATTGGTCCGCGCCGCCGCGACCATCAGCTCGCTGGTAATGGGATTGCTCTTCTGCGGCATCGTGCTGCTAGCGCCTCGCCCGTGTTCCGCGGACTCCCCCATTTCGCCGACCTCGGTTTGTGTCAAAAGAATAATGTCCTGCGCCATTTTGCCCAGACTTCCTGTGACGAGACTAAGCCAGCCGGCAAATTCGACCAGCGAATCCCTTTGCGCGTGCCAAGGCATCAACGGCACGCCCAGCCGAAGCTCCTCGGCAAGCGCTCGCATTACCGGAACTCCCTTATCTCCGAGGGCTGCCAGCGTTCCAGCAGCACCGCCGAATTGGACCACGAGCAAACGCGGAAGAATTTCATCGAGACGCTGGAGATGACGCAAAATTGGCGCGAGCCACGCGGCCACTTTGATGCCAAAGGTGATCGGCAAAGCCTGCTGGCCGTGGGTTCGCCCGGCCATTACTAGATTTCGGTGGCGATTAGCGAGAGCGCTCAGATATCGCACGATGTCTATAATCCTGCTTTTGAATAATTCGATGGCTGATCGAATCTGCAAGATAGACGCGGTATCAATAATGTCCTGCGTGGTCGCGCCCCAGTGGACAAACGACGCAGCTTCGCTGCCCACTTGCTTCCGTAGCTCTTCGACCAGGGCAATGATCGGAAATCCGGAGCGCAGCGTCCCCTTGGTAAGCGCTTCAATGTCAATCCTGTCTGCGCGCACCTCGGCGATCCGCTCCGCGGCCTTTGGTGGAATCACACCTGAGCCCGCCTCCGCTCGCCCAAGCGCAATTTCCACCTGCACCAGCGCGTGGACGAACGCATCGTCGCTGAATAACGTAGAAACTTCTTCGTCCGTGAAGAGCGGAGCGAAAATGGCTGAATCGAGCGGTGTCATTTAGATATTAGCTCACAGGTTAGCTTGCAGGGCGAATTTTTCATTTTGTCTATTTGACGGTGATCACTTCACCAGAAATCTTTCCGTGGACCGCAACAGGAGAAGATTCCTCACATGCGTTCGGAATGACACAAGGGATGACTCTTATCGGATTACCACAACCGCAACACTCCAACGCTCCATTACTCGAGCTTCCGGCTCCCTACATATCAAAGAACACGGTCTCGTTTTCACCTTGGAGCCGAATATCGAAACGATAGACGGGTTTGCCGCTCGGTTCTTGGCGCCCGGCGATCAGAGTCGCACGGCGTTTTTTGTTCTTGATCGAATTAAGGACCGGATCGGTCGCGTTCGCCCGCTCATCGGCAAAATACATTCGGGTGTATGCATGGACTAACATGCCGCGGGCAAAAATTACGAAGTTGATGTGCGGCGCCTGAACCGAACCGTTATTTCCCGGCACCGGACCCGGTTTTATGGTTTCAAAGCTGTAAATACATTTTTCATCGGTTCCGGACCGCCCCCAACCCGTAAAGGTCGGGTCCATGGGTTTTTCTTGCTTGTCGTCCGGATGGTGATAGCGGCCATAGGCATTGGCCTGCCAAATCTCCAGCATCACATCGGGAATCGCTGCGCCATCGCCATCAAATACCTGTCCTTCGATGCGAATCCCTTCGCCTTGTGTGGATTCATTGGCGAGGACGTTCATCGGTTTGCGTGTAAGTCCGATGGCATAAAACGGCCCCACCGTTTGTGAAGGCGTTTGCTTTATCAACGCGGTTCCTCAAACGGCGTAGCTTTTCTGCCGCGTAAAACGATATCGAAGTGATAGCCCAACGCGAATTCGGGTTCGGTGACGTTGTGATCGTATGCCGAAATCAATCGGCGACGTCCGTCTTTGGTCGGCACGGACTCTAAAATCGGATCGAAGGGGATCAATGGATCATCCGGGAAAAACATCTGAGTGACCAAACGGGTCACGAAGCTCGGACCGAATAACGAGAGATGGATGTGCGCCGGCCGCCACGCGTTCGGATGGTTCTGCCAGGGATAAGCACCCGGCCTTATCGTCAGATAGCGATACTCGCCTTGGCCGTTGGTGACACAGCGACCGGCACCGGTAAAATTCGGATCGAGCGGTGCATTGTGTTGATCAACGGGGTGGTGGTAACGCCCGGCGGCGTTTGCCTGCCAGATTTCAATTAACGTATTCGGCACCGGGCGCTCGTCTTCGTCCAGCACGCGTCCGACCACGATGATTCTCTCGCCCATGGCTTCTTTGCCGGTGACCGGATCGCGCGTAAGGTCATTCTCGCCCGGTTCCAATTGGATATCGTTGAACAAAGGTCCGGTGATCTCGGAAAGGGTCTGCTGGATCGGTACGAGCTTTTTCAGCGGCCCTCGCTTGATTGAAGAGCCGTAGGGTTTGAAACTATACGGCGGGTGCGACTTCCAGTCGCGCGGATTGTATTCATGAACACGCATATGCGCCTCTCATCAAGAAATATCATCCTGAACGGAGTGAGGGATCTTTCGTCACTTCTTCCCGGATTCCATTTCCTTATAAATGCGTTTGGCAACGGCAAATGCTGAATTCGCGGCCGGCGCGCCGGCATAGACCGCAACTTGCAAGAGCACTTCTTTGACTTCGTCTTGAGTGACTCCGGTATTGCGAGTTGCTCGAATATGGGCGCCGAGCTCGTCTAGTCGGCCCAAGGTCGCGAGCATGGCGATCGTTAGCATACTGCGCGTGCGTCGATCGAGCCCTGGCCTGCTCCACACCGCCGCCCAAGCGTGCTCGGTTACATACCGTTGCCAGTCCGCGTCAAACTCGGTCTTATTCGCTTCGGCTCGCTCGACGTAATCCGCGCCGAGCACCGCTCGACGTACGGCCATGCCTTTCTCAAATAGCTCATCAGACAATTTTCACCTCCCGAAAAAAATCTATCATCCGCTCAGCCATGATTTCCGGCTGCTCGACACACGCGAGATGCGCCGCATTTTCGACAGGACAGAAAAATGGAGCTCGCAAGCTCGCGGCCGAGCTGCGGAGTTGTTGCAATATCCTCAGCCGTGCCACAGAACGAGCAATCAACCCGCAATAGTGCATCTGACATTTAACCGCGCGAAAGGCATTTGCGAGTGCGTCCTCTACCTAAAGACCGGCTACAAACTGCGCCGGACATAACTGATTAGCCGCTCGAGTGCTGCAAACATCACCTGGCGCTCCTCGAGATCAAGCTGAGCGATGAGCCGCCGCTGCCGTTCGCGGTTCATGCGCATAACCGTTTCGTACTTTTTCTTGCCCTGTCTGGTGATCGCGAAAACAGCGCTGCGCTCGTCTGCAAAATCTCTACGTCGCCGCGCATGACCCGTTCGCACCAAGGAAGCCGCCGCGCGGCTAATCTGCGACTTCGCCATATAAGTTTTCGCCGCAATGGTTCGCACTGTGTTCGGAGAATCGGTCGCCAATTGTCCCAGCACGCGCCATTCGGCAATCGAGAGATCATGATGCTCGGATAGAATTTTTTTGAGCTGCCGATCGAGCAACCGGTAGAGCACGTTGATACGAAAGGTAAGAAAATCTTTGATCTCCCACGTGCTGGTATCGGGGCCGAGACTCGAAATATCGCGCTCAGCCTCTCTGCAACGGATTCGAGCCGCGACACCGCCGCTGCGCGACGATTTGGCGCCCGGGTGAGAAAAGGATTTCTGCAACACGGAATTGATCTTGGACATGGACCCACTCGAAAGAATTCTCGTCGATCGCCCCGATCCTAACGAAAACAACTCGAACTTTTCAACCGAGCTTCAGCAGCTTTCGCGCGTTCTCCTCATAAATCTTTTTCTTATCTTCGATAGACGCAGTGATATTGTCGATCACCCGAATGGTCTCTCGAATAAATCCGGGCCCCTTCTCCGGATCGAAAGGCATGTCCGTACCGAAGAGGACGTGATCGGAACCAAAAAAAGCCAACCCGCATTCCGTCGCCGGCAATGCGCCGAACAGCGCCGTGTCGGCGTAGAACATCCTGAAATAATCGTAGGGTCGTTTTTTCAGTCGGCCAAGCGTACCGACATCGTGCTCGTCGTCCGTTCGCCTGCCCAGTTGATCCAATCCGCCGCCGATCCGCCCTTCAAAGTAGGGAATCATGGCCCCCATGTGGTGCGTGATGATCTTCAGATCAGGGTTCTCATCGAAAACTCCCGAGAGCGCCAGCCGTCCCATAGCGACGCTGGTCTCGTAGGGCCAACCGAAAGCCCACCACAGATCGTACTTCGAGCGATTCTCGGTTTTGTAATCGGCGAAGTCGGGCGACCGCGTCGGGTGTAGCCAGATGGGGTAGCCAAGCCGAGCCATCAGAGAAAACAACGGCCGGAACTCCGGTTCATCGAGGGGACGACCGTTGACGTTCGAGCCGATTTGTACCCCGCGCGCATGAAGATGATTGACCGCCCGTTCCGCTTCTCGCAACGTCGCATCCGGATTGTTCAGCGGCAGTGATGCGACGAACGCTGGAAAATGCTTGGGGTGTTTGGCGACCAGTTCAGCCATACTGTCGTTGGCGAGTTTTGCCAGATCGGGACTCTCTCTGGGACCCGCGACCACTTCGATCGGCGGCAGATTGAGGGTCAGCACCTGCGCATAATCTTGATACTGTTCCATAATCCGAAAACGGATGTCGAGATCATACATGACTGGAATAGCTCGAACGCGCTTCTGCATGTACGCGCTTCGATCGCTCAGCGAAAGCATCTTGTCGAAATAGGGCTTCGGAAGAATGTGCGGAAAAATATCGATTTTAGTCATGCTTCTCCTCCCGGATGATCAATTTTTTCGGCAGTGGCACGAAACGTTCACTTTGCAACGAATTTAACAATGCCGCAGAGGTCAATCAACCACCGTCGAAAGTTATCGCGCGACCTTTGACTTCACGCCGCTCCGCCCATTAGAATCAAATTTCGTTAGGAAGGAGTTGATTATGACCGAGCCGCTGGTTCTAGAGATCTTTTCCGATTTCGTTTGACCCTGGTGCTATCTCGTCACCGGGCGTGTCGAGAAACTAAAAAACAATTACGGCCTCGGGATCAAATGGACTCATTTCCCGCTCCATCCCGAGACTCCGGAGGAAGGCAATTCGCGCGGACCCGAGATCATTGCGCGCAATGAACGCATGAAGGTCAACATGGATCGCGAGGGCTTGCCGTTCAATGCCGAACGCAACATGTCCTACAACAGCCGTCTTGCCCAGGAGCTGGCGAAATGGGCGGAAACGAAAGGCAAGGGCGAAGAGATCAGCGATGCGCTTTTTCGCGCCTACTTTGTCGACGTGAAAAACATCGGCAAGCCCGACGTTCTCGCCGGCATTGCCGCGGAGCACGGCTTACCCGCGGACGAAGCGACCGATGTCTTGCTCAGCCGCAAATACAAAGACGCCGTCGATGAAGACTGGCACCGTTGTGCTGCGCTGAAGGTCAACGCCGTGCCGACCTTTCTCGCCGGCCGGTATATGATGGTCGGCGCCCAACCCTACGAGGAGCTCGAACGGCTCGTCCAGCACGTGATGCAAGGCGCTTCGGCGTAGCTCCGCGAAGATCGGTGGGAGGAAGAATGAGATCCCTGGCTCGACTGGCGCTTTGGCCGCTCGCAGTTTTTATTCTTGTCAGTGCTTCAGCGAGCGGCGCGCTCTGCGCCGAACTCACCCGAGTGCGCATGGGACTGGCCGCGCGCAGCACCACATCGATGCCGTTTTTTGTTGCCAAAGAACGCGGCTTTTTTGCCGAGGAAGGTTTGGATGTCGAGCTGATCGTCATGCAGGCGATCCAAACGATTCAAGCAACGATGGGCAAGAGCACCCAGTTCGCCTCGGCGACCGGTTCGGCGGTCAGCGCGGCCGTAAGCGGCGCCGACATGAAAACGATTTTGGCGGTGACGGATCGCCCCTCCTTCGATCTCATCGTGCAACCGAACATTACCAACGTGCAACAGTTGCGCGGAAAAAAAATCGGCACCGGCGGCGTCGGCTCGTTGGCAGAGATTCTCACGCGGCGAATTTTGCTCGTCAACAACGTTCGCCCCGAGGAAGTTACGATTCTCGCCACCGGCCCCAGTCATCTGACGTACTTGTCGTTAAAAGCGAAAGTCATCGATGCCGCGCCGCTGCAAATGCCGTTGACCTTCACCGCGCAGGATGAGGGTTTTCGCAAGCTCGTCGCGGCGGGTGATGTATATCAATCGGTGCAAGGCGGTCTTGCGACCACCAAAGCGATGCTGTCCGAGCAGCCCGAGCTCGTCACCAAGGTGGTGCGCGCGATGCTTCGGGCGATCCGCCTCATCAAAAACGACAGAAAATACGGCATCGACTTTATCAAAGGACCGTGGCTCGATCTCGGCAAAGATCGGGAACGGATCGCCGGCCGTGTCTACGATGCCGCCGCGCCCGATCTCCTGGAAAATGGCGTAGTGAATGAAGACATTCAGCGGCAGATGATCGCCGACGCCTCTGCGCGCATCAAGCCAGCGCATCCGGTTTTGCCCGAGCAGGTATTCGATTTCAGTATTACGCGTAAAGTCGCGGCTGCATTGAAATGAAGAGGAAAATTCAACGAGAATAGTTTCAGCGATTCTTGCTTCCCGTCGCCTCTTGTACTTTTCTTAACAAGCTCATGTCTTCCAAATCTTCCGGCGTGAAGGTTTTGGCGAGCTTGAGCGATTCGCGATAAATTTCGATTTCTTTTTCCACCGAAGCGCGCGGTTTGCTGCCATCTTTACTGTAGCCAAGCATCTGTGCCGCGAAGGCCTTTTCGGCGAGCGGCAAGTCGATCTTGTGATAAGTGGACACGTATTGAATGACTTCATTGCGATTCGCCGGATTAAGAATATAGTTCATCGTCCGGTGCAGTGCCGCGATCATGCCGTAAACCTTCTGAGGACTTTTTTTGATCGCCTCCGTCGATGACACGAGACCAATGAAGCTCAAAGGCGCGTACGTTCGAGCTTCCGCTAGCTTAACGTAACCCTTCGCTTCCAACTCCTCCACGTACGGCGGCGCCAGTAAAGTCGCAGAGACTCTTTTCGTGATCAACGACTGGATCGCATTGTCGGTCACCTGCATCGCGAGCAAAGTCACTTTGCCGGGTTCGATACCATTGGCGCGGAGAATCATGTTCGCGGACATGCCGACGGCGTCTGTCAATGCAGTGACGCCCACCGCTTTACCGACCAAATCTCGCACCGACTTGATTTCCGGTTGCGCCACCAACGCATGCACCGGGTCCTGCTGAACATAAAACACGCGGCGCAGCGGCAAGCCCCGCATGATGGCCGACGTGGCGGCTCCCATCGTTGAAGAAAAATCCAATTCGCCCCCGACCAGCGCTGCGATCGCGGTAGGCGGCGCCATCATGACAAGTTGTGGCTCGATCTGCTCCGCGGCAAAAAAACCCTTATCTTTGCCAAAATAGTAAGGCATGAGCGACAAGCTTTTAGAGGGGATGTGGAGCGTGACCTTGATCGGTGTCGAAGCGCCGTGCGCGAGTTGCCACGAGAGTAACAGCCCAACGATAATCACCGCACGACAAAAAATTTTCCGTTCGTCCATCACACCCATCTCCAACACGGTTAGGTCGAAATGCTTTGCCCCGACGCGCACTGACGCAAAACTCTCGGCCCGAGTTCGGCCGGAATCAGTCAACGTGTCATTTCGACCGAATGGGAGAATCTTTCGGAGAATTCTCTATCTCGCGCGATGCGCCCGTCTTCGGTTAGCTGCTTCACCGCCCTGGCGAAAAAACATTGGCCGACAGGCTCGCGCAGATTGGTTCCCCGCTATTCGTGAAACTTGCCGGCCGCCTCGGCCGCCACTTCTTTTACCGCCGGTAGCGGGCAAAAGCCCTGCGCCTCCACGGCGAAAACCGGATTGAACTTGCTCCGGAAATTTTCTAATCCCACGATCGCGGCAAGCTCGACCAGTTCTTCCTCCGAGAAATGCTGCTTCAACTGATCAAAAAACCGATCCGTCACGCGCTGATCGGTATAGGTCATACGCTCGCATAACTCGAGCGCCAACTTTTCCCGCGGTGAAAACAATGAGCTCTTTTTATAATCTCCGAGGGCCGCCTCCACTTTTTCCGCGGATGCTCCGTTGCGCATCCCACTGGATGCGTTGATATCAATTCAATAGGGGCACCCGTTGATGCTGGCCGCTTTCATACAGAGAAGATGGCGCAAGTCGGCACTGATCAACCCCGACTCGAGAATGCCGGCTTGCAACGCCTGCACGCCCTTTTGGATGCTCGGCCGAAGCCCGTAAACTTTCGCGGTGTTTAAGATTGAGCCGTATTGCTTTTCCTGTTCCTCAAAAATTTTGCGCGACTCTCCCGAGACATCTTCTTTACTCACACCCTTGATCCGTAGCATTTCGCACCTCCTAAAAAGCGTTAAATTATATTTTCAGCAATGTCGCCGCGGTTCCGCCTAACATCGCCCGCTTAACGGTTTCCGCTAGCGGCAGCTGCTCTATTTCTCGGATATACAGTTTGACACCGTCGACGCTCTGGCCCTGTTTTGGATCGCTGTTATTGAAATTCTGCGGGTAGTCGGTCGCAAAGATCATCCGTTCGGGACGGATGCCCTCGAGCGCGCAACGCAGCGCGATCGAACTGCCTTCAAATCCCGCCATATCGAAGTAAAGCCGATCAAAATAATCTTCGAAACGCTGGGGCAGTTTGAAGCGATACGATGAGCGCGCGATCCGCTCTTTGTACCCGGCCAATCCCCCGCCAAAATGTGCAAACACGAAATTGAGGTCCGGATGGCGCTCCACCACACCGCCGGCAATGAGTCGCGTTACCGCGAGACCGAGATCGAATTCGCGCGTCAGGATCACCGGGAGCTGATAATCATTCATCAAACTATAGCCCTTCGGCGCCAAGGCGGGATGGACGAAGATCGGTACTCGTAAGCGTCGCATTAACTGGTAAAATGCATTGAACTCCTTTGCATCGACGGGCAATCCGTTCACCTGCGAGGAGATCGTTACACCTTTCAACCCCAGCTCACCGATGGCCCGTTCCAATTCTCGCAATCCGTCTTCTTCAAGAACCGGGGCGTGCGCCAAACCAACGAACCGGCCACGGTGCTGCTGTTGCGCCGCCGCGGTGCAGTCGTTGATGAGCCGACAGTTCTCCAGTGTCGTATCCCAGCCGAGAATACAGCTCTGCACGGCGATATCGATGCCGACACGGTCCATGTCACGGAGCTGCGCTTCGAGATCGAACAGTTGCGCGTGCACCGTCGCATCGCGCGTCTTCACGGCTTGTTTCCGCGTCGGATCGATGCCGAGCCGGCGCCCGAGCTCCGCGGGAATATAGTGATGCTCGAAGTCGATGATCATTTCGCTTGCTCTTTGTGCCTAGCGATCAAGATGCGACGGAAAGTTGTCCAGCGTGGATGATAGAACATATCGGCATATGTGAGGTGTTGCGAGCGTAACCAATGCGCCCGGCTGGGTCGATCAGGATGAGCCCGCCGGTGCTGCCAGTGAGCTGCTGCAGATCATCGACCGCGCGCCGCGCGGCTGCAAACGGCTCTCTACCGTCTTGCAAATATTCCAGGGCTCTGCGCGCCATCAGGATGCGCATAATCGCTTCACCATGGCCGGTGCAGGAGACCGCGCCATACTTGCTGGCATACGTTCCGCACCCGAGCAGCGGTGAATCACCGACCCGGCCCGGCAGCTTGTTGAAGGTGCCGCCAGTCGAAGTCGCCACCGCCAGCTTGCCTTCACGATCGAACGCGACGCAACCCACCGTGCCATGCGCGCTTTGCCAACGATCTCTCTCCCGCTCTGAAATCAGGGACTCCACAGGAACCTGAGCAAAGCCGATTTGCCGAGCGAATATAAGCGCTCCTTCGCCGGCAAGCATCACATGGCGTCCATCCTCTATGATCTGGCGCGCGAGCTTTATCGGGTTCTTAATCCCGCTCACCGCGGCAACGGCCCCGGCGCGCAGCGACTCCCCTTCCATGATCGCGGCATCCATCTCGACTTTTCCGAGACTATTTAAAGTGGAACCCGTCCCCGCGTTAAACAGCGGGTTATCTTCGAGCACAATCACAGCGGCTTCAACGGCGTCCAGCGAGGTGCCGCCAGCCGCGACTATTTCCCACCCAGCCAGCGCCGCTTGCTGACAACCGGCCAGACGCGCCGAGAGACTACCATCTTTGATCGGCCCAGCTCCGCCATGGACGATGATGGCTGGAGCAAATTTCTGCTCAGTAATAGGAATTCTCCTCCTCTACTCAATAATCCAGTGCGACGTTCTCATTTCGACCGAAGCGAGAAACCCTGCTCAAAACCGCGACGACGAACAGACAAGCGGCGCAGCCGGCGGAAACTTTGAACTGTGATCCTCGATCGGCAGCCTTTCATGCGAGCTCGCGCAGCACCGCTCTACAAGGCGCGCCGTCGGAGCCAGCGAGCTTCACAGGCGGACAGAATAATTCATACCGACCCGGCGCCACTTCTGACAAATCTACGCCTTCGAGCAAAATGACACCGTGATCGAGAAATGCGCGATGCACCGGCACTTGCTCGTTCGCCGCCGCCGCCGAGAGATAATCGAGCCCGACCAGTTTCACTCCGAGATCGACGAGCGCGTTCGCGGCGTCGACGGAGAAGGGCGCGAAGCTCGCGTCGTAAACGCCAACTTTCAACAACGTCGAGTTACGCGTTTTGAACAACACGCGCGTCTCGCCTTGCAATCCCGCGCCGGCGACATCAGCCGCGGTAATATGGCTACCCGGCTTCACCGCGCACACCCGCGCCGGACCGATAAATGTTTCCAGCGGCAGTGATTCGATCGTCATCCCATCCGGGACGAAGTGAAACGGCGCATCGACGTGAGTACCCGCATGAACACTGGTATGAACCGATGATGAATTGTTGGCATCGCCACGGCTCATGCGCTTGCGTTCGATCAGTTCCAGCGGCTGCGCAGTGACCCAGCGTATCGATTGCGGCGAGAGCGTAAGAGAAATATCGTAGAGCTTCACGAGTCACACCTCCAAAATTGAATCTTATTCGAGGCCGTTAACCCTGACAAGTGCGGCGGAGCGTCTCACCACGAAGGCACGAAGGACACGAAGTCGGGGCAAGAAAAGTTTTCGCTCCTACGGAACATCCTTCATGAGCTTCGTGTTCTTCGTGCTGAATGACCCGTGCGATCAGGTTCTGTCATTTCGACCCGTTCGAAACTCGGGTAAACTCCGGGAGAAATCTTTCCGGCGCATCTTTCTTTCTCATCGTCATCTTCCCAGATGAATCGCGAAATTGCCGGCGACCACGCTGATAATTCCCGCGATCACTTTCTGATTGATCGGCTCGACGTCGCGCAAAAGCAGCGCCGATAAAATGAGCGACCAGACCGGGTAGCTCGCTGCAATCGGTGCGACAATGACGACCCGTCCCATGCTGATCGCGGTAATGATCAGGAGAAT
>Ga0207706_10002879_pt1 | contig 16670 bp, 17 predicted proteins | sample KBSC53metaG_FD_184318 | JGI IMG/M metagenome (GOLD analysis project Ga0207706, IMG submission 184318) | Corn rhizosphere microbial communities from Kellogg Biological Station, Michigan, USA - KBS C5-3 metaG (SPAdes) (version 2) | ecosystem: Host-associated > Plants > Roots > Rhizosphere > Soil ... | reverse complement strand
TGCCACGATCTCGTCGAGCGGGAACTCGCGTTCGGCAAGGGTCGCGAGCATCTCACGCCCGACATTCCCCGTCGCTCCGACAACCGCTACCCGGTAACCCATCACACACTCCGCTAGGCAAGAACTCCCGCCGCCCTACCCGGGCGCGGGCGTGGTGCAATGCACAAAAGTCTGTGCGCGGGCAAGCGCGGCTTTAACTATTGCTGCGGCGCAACCCCGTGGCGGGCGAGAAATTCGAAAATCGTCTCATAGAGGTGGGTGCGGAGGCTGGGCCCGGTGATCGCATGGGTGGAACCCGGGTAGAGCATCATCTCGAACGGCACCTTCTTCTGCTGCAGCTCGGCGATGATTTCGGTGCTGTTGGTGAACACTACGTTGTCATCTGCCATGCCGTGGATCAGCAGCAACGGATCCGCGACCTTGCCGGCGTCCGCCACCGTGGAAGATTTCGCGTAGGCGGCGGCATCGGTCTGCGGCTGACCCATGTAGCGTTCGGTGTAGAACGTGTCGTAGAGCTCCCACCGCGCGACCGGCGCAACCGCGATGCCGGCGGCGTACTCGCCCGGGTCGGCCTCGAGCTGCTTCAGCGTCATGTAGCCGCCGTAGGACCAGCCGAAGATCGCAATCTTCTTCGGATCGACGAAATCGAGCGTCTTGAGGTACTCGGCGCCGGCCTTCTGGTCCGCCACCTCGGGCCCACCCATCGCGCGGTAGATCGCCTTCTCAAACGCGACCCCGCGGTTGGAGCTGCCGCGGTTGTCGATTTCGAAGTAGATGTAGCCCTTGTCGACAATCGCCTGTTCGAGTGTCCCGCCCCATGCTTTGGTCACCGTCTGCGAATGCGGGCCGCCATAGTGCGAGAAGAATACCGGATAGCGCTTGCCCGCCACGAGCCGTGGCGTGACCATCTTCCAGTGCAGCAAGGTACCGTCAGGGCCTTTGATCGTGCCGAACTGCGGCAGGCGGTGGCCGGCCAGATACGGCGCATAGGGATGGCCGGCGTCGAGCCTGTTCTCCTCAACCCAGGCGAGCCGCTTGCCACTTTCATCGGCGAGATAGGACTGCAGCGGTTGGCTTGGGGACGAACGCGAGACCAGCAGCGTCTTGCCGAGCTTGTCCATCGACGCTGCGTTGGCGAATGCGAGCTCGGGCAGGCGCTTTGGTTCGCCCGGGTTGAGATAGTCGAGCGAATAGACTTGCGGCGCCAGGACATCGTCCCTCGTCGCTGTGAAGAACAGGCGGTGGTTCGCCTGGTCGATGCCGGCGAGCTTGGTGACCACCCACGGGCCCGTGGTCAGCTGCCGCCATTGTCCGCCAGCATAGTGGTACAGATGGCCGAAGCCGTCGCGCTCCGACCACCAAATCAGGCTGCCGTCCTCGAGGAAACGGTAGTTGTCGCTGAGGTTGATCCAGTGCTGCGGCGCCGCCGCTTCGGTGAACAGCACGCGTGACTGGCCGGTCGCCGGATCGACCGCTAGCATGTCGAGCCGGGTCTGCCCGCGATCGACCCGCTGGACGTAAAGCGTCCCGCCGTCCTGCGCCCAATCAACTCGAGCGAGGTAGATGTCGCGTTCCGGCCCGAGATCGACCTGGATCTTACCACCGTCCTCGGGATCGATGACGAACAACGACACCTCGACGTTCGGCGTGCCCGCCGCCGGATACCGCTGCTCGAAGGTCCTGGTCCCGCTGGCGCCGATCGCTGCGCGAGTAACCACGCCCACCATCGCCTCGTCGAAACGCTCGACTGCGATCCGCGTGTCAGTCGGCGACCACCAGTAACCGGTAAAACGGTTCATTTCTTCCTGGGCAACGAATTCGGCCTCGCCCCAATGGACCGTGTCGGCGCTTTCCGCGGGCGTCACCGGTTTGGCGTCGCCACCCACGAGTCCGGCCCACAGCCGACGGTCACGGACGAACGAGACGTACTTACCGGTCTCGCTGAGCACGGGGTTGAGCTGCCCCCCGGGGTTGCTCGTCAATTTCTCCACTGTGCCGTCGAGGCCGCCAAGATAGAGAGCACCTTCGACCGGCACGAGGACCGACTTGCCGTCAGGCGACCAATCGTAGGCGACGATGCCCTTGAGACCGGCGATACGCTTCCGCTCGCGCTGCATCTTCTCGGCTTCGGACAGTTCCTTGCCACTGCCGAGCTTCTCCGAATCGACCAGCATCCGCCATTGGCCATCGCTACGGTCGTAGGCCCACAGGTCGTAGCGCTCGCGGTCGCTCTCGCGGTTGCGCAGCACGGTCAGGTAGCGGCCGTCGGGCGACAGCTTGGGCAGCCGGGGCGCCGGACCGTCGAGCGAGGGGCTGGCGAACACACGCTCGATCGTCAACGTGGGCTCGGATGAGTCGGGCACGTGGGTTGCCTCCTTGGCAACGGCGATAGTCGGGAGAGCGAACGACACAAGCGCGCTCGCGGCGGAGCGAATGAACAACGAACAAAGCAAGGTGCGACCCTCAGAAACGAAAAGGGCGCCCCGATCGGGACGCCCTAACTCGTTACGCATGAAAGCGGTTGGAGAAAACCCCTCAGCTTTCCTTCTGCACCTCGCGCCGCTCGGCGATGCGGGCGCGCTTGCCGGTGCGGCCGCGCAGGTAATAGAGTTTGGCCCGCCGCACCACGCCCTTGCGGACCACGGTGATGCTCTCGACGTTCGGCGAATAGAGCGGAAAGACGCGCTCGACACCTTCGCCGAAGCTCATCTTGCGGACTGTGAAATTGCTGTTGAGGCCGCGGTTCGAACGAGCGATGCACACGCCTTCGAAGTTCTGAACGCGGGTGCGCTCGCCTTCGACCACGCGGACGCCGACGCGCAGCGTGTCGCCGGCGCGGAATTCGGGAATTTCCTTCGTCGTATTGAAAGCTGCGATGGCCTCGGCCTCGAGCTCCTGGATCAGACCCATGACGGGTTTCCTTAACCTTACACCGCGCGCCAGAGGCAGGCTGGTCCCGAGCGCCCCGGTGGCGCTCCCAAAGGCCCGGCCTGCGTAACCGATTGCCTCGCATGATCCCCCGATCGCAGCACTTCAGGGATCGTGCGCCCTTCCCTTTGTCGAGGTCGGGTATGAAGCGGATGGGCTTTGACGCCCTCGCCGCTCAGGGCGCGCGCCTTACGATCACGGTGGCCGCGATGCAAGCGTAAAGACGGGCGTCACGGCCAGCTTCCTCAACGCGGAATTAACCAAAAGCAGGCAAGGCAGGCCGATGTCCGACGCCCTGGCCTTGCCGCTCCGGCCCTCCGCGCCCGCCCAGACGCGGGACTTGCGGGCTTTCCTGACCTGGCTCGGCTGCTGGCTGGTCCTGCCCAACCTGCCGTTCCTGCCGGTCACGCTGATGGGCGGACCGCCACGCTGGCGCGAAATCGCCGTTTGCGGGATCGTTGGTCTGGCGGTGCACCGCTGGGCCTACCCGTTGCGTTTGGCGGCCTATCTGGCGTTGATGACCTATCTCACGGTGACCTTCATCGCGCACATGTTCAACATGGGCACGGCCATGATCCTGTCGGTGATCGGCCTGGTCTTCGACATGGACCTGATGGCCTCCCCCGAATACGCCGTCGGCACCGCGCTGTTACTCGGCTCGCTGGGCGGCGCGGCCGTTCTCCTGCGCCGGAACAGCAAGTTCGTAAGGTGGAAATGGGCGGCAGCGGCAGCGGCACTAACAGTGGCCTGGGCTGCGGCCGATCTTGCGGTGTCGCGCGACACGATGGGGTCGTACACCCGCATCGCACCGGAAGGTGCGCCGTTCACCTCCGCCACGTCGCAAACCCATCTCGCATCCCTCGCCGACGGAAAGGCCAACCTGATGGTCGTGCTGGTCGAAGCGATGGGCGAGCCGCGCGATCTCGCCTTGCGCCAACGCCAGCTTGCGATGTGGAACCGTCCCGAGCTAGCCGGCCGCTTTGCCATGACCCACGGCGAGACCAGCTATTTCGGCTCGACCACCAGCGGCGAAATGCGGGAATTGTGCGAACGCTGGGGTAACTACCCGGACATCGGCGGGCCTGATCCGACCTGCCTGCCGGCGATCCTGAAAGCGCGCGGTTACCGCACCAGCTCCTACCACGGCTTCACTTCCGACTTCTTCGACCGCGACCGCTGGTATCCGCTGATCGGCATCGACCATTCGCAGTTCGAGCCTGAGCTCAAGGCTCGCGGTGCGCGTACTTGCCGCACGGTGTTTTCCGGCGTCTGCGACCCCGACATCGCCAGCCTGATCGGCGACGACCTGGCGAAAGCGAAAGGTCCGCAGTTCACGTATTGGGTCACGCTCAATTCGCACTTGCCGGTGGTCGCCAACGCCGACTTGCACACCGATCACTGCGAGCGTTACGATCCCGCACTGGACAAGCAGCTGCCGCTGGTCTGCCGCCTGTTCACGATCTGGGACCAGACCGCTGCGGCGCTAGCGAAGACGCTCGCCCGGCCCGATTTTCCGCCGACCGACATCCTGATCGTCGGCGACCACATGCCGCCGTTCAGCCAGCAGCAGAGCCGCCTGGCGTTCGAGCCCGACCGCGTTCCGTGGATCCTGCTGCGCGACAAGCGGCTTCAGGCACCGTCGCGCACCGCCAGGTAGGCTTCCCAGAGATCGGGCCGCCGCTCGCGCGTATCCTCCTCGGCGCGCGCCTTGCGCCACGCGGCGATCTTCGCGTGATCGCCCGATCGCAGCACCTCGGGAATCGCCAACCCCTCCCACTCGCTCGGCCGGGTGTATTGCGGGTATTCGAGCAGGCCCTCTTCGAACGATTCCTCGGTTCCGCTGTCCGCCGCGCCCATCACTCCGGGGAGCAGGCGAACGCACGCGTCGAGCAGGGCCAGCGCGGCGGGCTCACCGCCCGACAGGACGATGTCGCCAAGGCTGACTTCCTCGACCCGCCGCGCTTCAAAGATTCGCTCGTCAAACCCCTCGAACCGGCCGCACAGGATTGTCACGCCCGGTCCCGCCGCCAGTTCGCGCACTCGCGCTTGCGTCAGGGGCTTGCCGCGCGGGGTCATCGCCAGCACCGGGCAATCGGGTTGCGCCGTCAGCGCATGGTCGACCGCCGCCGCGATCACATCGACCTTCAGTACCATTCCCGCGCCGCCACCGGCCGGAGTGTCGTCGACGGTGTGGTGCTTGTCAGCCGCGAAATCGCGAATCTGCACGGCGGCGAGCGACCACGCCCCCTCCGCCAGTGCACGACCGGCCAGCGACAAACCAAGCGGACCGGGGAACATCTCCGGATAGAGGGTCAGCACTGTTGCGGCGAACGTCATTGCGATGCCTCCCACACTTCCGGTGGCAGAAAGTCGCGGTCGGCGGCAAGCTCGGTGTGGAGCCATTCGCGGAAACGTTCGATCTTGCGCACGCCAATCCGGCTCGCTGGATGGACCAGCCATTGCGAATGGCGCGAGATGTAGAGCGTGTCGAACGGTTGCACCAGGCGCCCGCTCTCGAGGTCCGCACGCCAGAACAGGGGGGTCATCATGGCAATGCCGAAGCCGCCCTGGATCACGTTGGCCTCCTGCAATTGGCTATCGAGCACGACGCCGCGGCGCGGTGGTGGCGGCGTGCCGATCCCTGCGGCTGCAAACCAGCTTGCCCACAGCGAATCGTTCGGCCCCAGCCGTTCAACCCAGAGCAGGTCTTCTGGCCGCTCGATGGCGTTGGCTTTGAGGAAGTCGGGCGCACAAATCGGCGCGTAATGCTGGCGGAACAGAAAATCGCTGCGCAGCCCGTCCCACTGCCCTTGCCCGACCCGGAACGCGGCATCGATCCCGCCGAGCCCGAAGTCGATCAAATCGTTGGTCAGCGAAAGCTTCACCGCGAGCTCGGGATGACGCACCTGAAAGCGGCCAATGCGCGAGCTCAGCCAGGTCGCGCCGATCGAGACTGAAGTGTCGATCGCGAGGACGTCCTCGTCCTCCTCGCGCAGCAGGTCGAACGCCTCGGCGATCGCGGCGAACCCGCTGGTCAGCGCCGGTAGCAGGCGCCGTCCACTGTCGGACAACCGTACACGGCCCTTTTCGCGCACGAACATCGGCTTGCCGACGCGGTCCTCCAGTTGACGAATCTGGTAGCTGATCGCCGCCTGGGTCATCCCCAGTTCGTCCGCAGCGCGCGAGAAATTCTCGTGCCGGCCGGCCGCTTCGAAGGCTCGGATGGCGGTTAGCGGCGGTAGGCGTGACATGCCGGTGTTATAAATTCACCTTATGCTATTCCCCAAGCGTTTTGTTGGCGTTCAGGCTCGGAACCCGGCAACTAAGGGGCACCAGATGAAAGGGACCAAGCGATGACCGACGAATATCTGATGCGGATATGGACCGAATCTCACGATGGATTTTCCGCCAATTTCGACCGCGGCATCCTCAAGCTCGATCACTACCTTCGCGGTCGCCCGCAAGCCGGCGCACCGATAGAGCCGACTTATGTCTCCCGCGATTGCGCGGCTGCCCCGTCCCACGCTCCGATGAGCGCGACCGCTCGCGCCGCACTCGCTGGCGTGACGGCTTGCCTGGCGACCATGGGCCTGCTGCTCACGGTCGGCTTGCTGACCACGGCCGATGTGCACCCGGCGTCCGCGTACCCGATCCCGACACACACGATCGTGGCCTGAGCAGCCACGCGGGGGCCGAAGCTACCTCGCAACCCAGTCCCCAGGCGGGGAAAGCTTCGGCCCCTCTACCGTTGTCCGGCGAATGGACGATTGCATCATCATCGGCGCCGGCCCCGCGGGCCTGACCGCGGCGATCTACCTCTCCCGCTACCACCTCTCGATCCGCCTGTTCGACAGCGGCGACAGCCGCGCGGCGCTAATCCCGTGCACGCGCAACCATGCCGGCTTTCCCGGCGGCATCTCCGGCAAGGACTTGCTCGACCGCATGCGCGAACAGGCGCGCGATTTCGGCGCGATCCGCGAGGAGAAGCGGGCCGAGCACCTGGCGCGCCACGCGGACGGATTCACCGTCGGCACCGACAGCGGAACTTATCGCGCGCGCACCGTGCTTGTCGCGACCGGCGCGGTGAACTTGCGCCCTCCGGGGATGGATGCGGCGCTCCACGACGAAGCGCTGGCGCGGGGCCTGCTGCGCTATTGCCCCGTGTGCGACGGATACGAGGTGACCGACGAGCGCGTCGCCGTGATCGGCGGCGGCAACCATGGCACGCGCGAGGCCGAGTTCCTGCGCGGCTACACCGCCGACGTGACCCTCATCGACCCGATCGGCGAGCATGAGCTCGACGACGAATGCCGACACCGGCTCGAAGAAGCCCAAGTTTCGATCGTTCCCGGACCGTGCGGCGGCTATGCGATCGACGGCGAGCGATTGACCATGATGACGGGCGACGGGCGCAAGGCGTTCGACAGCGTCTACCCTGCCCTGGGCCTGCACATGCGCTCGGAGCTGGCAGTCGCCGCCGGAGCGAAGGCGGCCGCGGACGGAAGTCTCGTGGTGAGCGACCACCTCGAAACTGCCGTGCCCGGGCTGTTCGCCGCGGGCGATGTGGTCATCGGCCTCGACCAGATTAGCCACGCGATGGGTCAGGCAGGGGTTGCCGCGACTGCGATTAGGAACCATCTGGCGGCTGAGCGACCGTTGCGGCGCGATCCCCCGGCAGGAGAATGACGATGGCAAATCTCGGCGGTACCTACCGGCTCGGCGACTGTACCGTGCACCGCATGGGTTACGGCGCGATGCAGCTCGCCGGACCGCACGTATTCGGCCCGCCGCGCGATCGCGATCAGGCGATCGCCGTGCTGCGCGAGGCCGTCGCGCTGGGCATCGACCACATCGACACCAGCGATTTCTACGGCCCGCACGTGGTCAATGAGCTGATCCGGGAGGCGCTTTCGCCCTACCCGAGCAGCCTGACACTGGTGACCAAGCTCGGCGCTCGCCGCGATGAGGCGGGCGGCTGGCTACCGTGGAATGAGCCGGCCGATCTCGAGCAAGGCTTGCGCGACAACATGGCTCACCTGGGGCTGGATGCGATCGAGGTCGCCAACATGCGAATCATGGGGAACATCGACGGGCCGGCCGAAGGCTCCATCGCCCAATTTATCGAACCGCTGGCGCGTCTCAAGGACCAAGGCCTCCTGCGGCACATCGGGATCAGCAACGCGACGCCGAAGCAGGTCGACGAAGCGCGCTCGCTGACCAAGATCGTTTGCGTCCAGAACGCCTACAACTTGGCGAACCGTGCGGACGACGAGCTGATCGACTACCTCGCGGCGGAAGGCATTGCCTACGTGCCGTTCTTCCCCTTGGGTGGTTTCAGTCCGTTGCAGTCGGACGCACTGAACCGGGTGGCCGCGAGCCTCGATGCCAGCCCGATGCAGGTCGCCCTGGCGTGGCTGCTACAGCGTTCGCCTAACATCCTGCTTATTCCGGGCACCTCGTCGCTGGCTCACTTGCGCGAGAACGTCGCCGCCGCCGATCTGGAACTGCCGGAAGACGCGCTTGCCGAGTTGGACTCAATCGCCGGTTAGGTTTCGGCAAACCCGGCACTGATCACCACGCGTTCGTCGTTCCAATCGGGGACAGCGGCCTCGATCATCGGCACCATGAAGCGTTTGCCGGTGGGACGCTCGATCTCGAGGATGTCGCCGGCGCCGAAGTTCTCGACCGCGACTACGGTGCCCAGCGATTCTCCGGTATCGGAGACGGCGGCCAGCCCTAGCAAATCGGCGTGGTAGTATTCGCCCTCCGCGAGCGGGGGCAGGGCCGAGCGGGGGACGGTTAGCTCAGTGCCGCGCAGCGCCTCCGCTGCGGTGCGGTCGGCCAATTCGGCGAAGCGAGCGATGGCGCCGCCCTTGCCATCGTCGCGCAGGTTCTTGAGCGTTAGCGCGCCGTTGTTGAACGCCTTGTGGCGCTTGAGCGAGTTAACGCCCTCACCGAACAGCTTCAGGCGGACTTCGCCCGTCACGCCATGCGCGCCGGCGATGGCGGCAAGCGTGACGGGTTTGTCTTCAGCCAAGGATCAGCCCTCGGCCTTTTCCTCGGTGGCGGCTTCATCCGCCGGAGCTTCCTCTGCAGGGGCTTCCTCAGCCGCAGGCGCTTCCTCGGCAGGGGCTTCGGCGGTCGCTTCTTCAGCGGCCGCTTCTTCGGCCGGAGCGGCTTCGGCCTGCTCCTCGAGCGCTTCCTCGATCACTTCCTCGCCGCCCTCGGCTGGCTGATCGGCGGCGGTCTCAACCACCTCTTCCTCGGCCGGGGCTTCAACCGGAGCCTTGGCGGCCTCTTCGGCCTCGGCGAGCTTGGCAGCTTTCTCCTCGGCGCGGGTCTTGGCGTTCTCGCCCGGCTCGCCCTTCTTCGGGTTCAGACGCGCGGCGCGCTCCTTGATGCCGGCTGCATCGAGGAAGCGGGCAACCCGGTCGGAAGCCTGGGCGCCGACGCCGAGCCAGTGGCGCGCGCGGTCCTCGTTCAGCTTCACGCGGGCCGGGTCGTCCTTGGCGAGCAGCGGATTGTAAGTGCCGATCTGCTCGAGATACTTGCCGTCGCGCGAGGCGCGGCTGTCGGCCACCACGATGCGATAGTACGGACGCTTCTTGGCGCCACCGCGCGAAAGCCTGATTGAAACTGCCATTTTACGTTACCTTTCCGATTCAAGTATCTGAATTATCATTTGTTCTTGAGAAGATGGTTCATGTTGCCCGGCATCGAGCCGCCACCGAGCCCGGGCAGCGAACCCGGCGCCCCACCAGGGCCACCCATTCCACCCATTCCGCCGCCCCCAAGCAGCGCGCCGAGGCCCTTCAATCCGCCCATCTTGCGGATCTGCTTCATCGCCCGGCCCATTTCCTGGTGCATCTTGAGCAGCTTGTTGATGTCCTGAACATCGGTGCCCGAACCGGCCGCGACGCGCTTCTTGCGCTTGGCGTTGAGCAGCTCGGGGCGCTGGCGTTCCTTGGGCGTCATCGAGCCGATGATCGCGTCCATGTGCACCAGCACTTTGTCGTCGACGCCCGACTGGGCCATCGCCTGCTTGGCCTTCTTCATGCCCGGGAGCATCCCGGCGAGCATGCCCAGCCCGCCCATGTTCTGCATCTGCTTCAATTGGGTGCGCAGGTCGTTGAGGTCGAACTGACCCTTGATCATCCGCGCGGCGAGCGCGTCGGCCTCGTCCTTGTCGATCGTCGCCGCGGCCTTTTCGACCAGGCTGACGACGTCGCCCATGCCGAGGATGCGGCCGGCGACCCGCTCCGGGCTGAACGGCTCAATCGCGTCGAGCTTTTCGCCGGTGCCCGCGAACTTGATCGGCTTGCCGGTGACCGCGCGCATCGACAGCGCCGCGCCGCCGCGGGCATCGCCGTCCATCCGTGTGAGGATCACGCCGGTCAGCGGCACTTCGCCGGAGAAGCTCTGGGCGACGTTGACCGCGTCCTGCCCGGTCAGCGAATCGACTACCAGCAGCACTTCGGTCGGCGCCGAGACCCCGGCGACCGCGCGCATTTCGGCCATCAGCGCTTCGTCGACGTGGAGGCGCCCGGCGGTGTCGAGCAGCAGCACATCGACCGCCTGCAGCTTCGCGGATTCAAGCGCGCGGCGGGCAATGTCGACCGGCTGCTGGCCGGGGACGATCGGCAGCGTCGCCACCTCGACCTGCTCGCCGAGCACCTTCAATTGCTCCTGCGCCGCCGGCCGGGCGACGTCGAGCGAGGCCATCAGCGCTTTCTTGCCGTGCTTTTCGCGGATCAGCTTGCCGAGCTTGGCGGTGGTCGTGGTCTTGCCCGAGCCCTGCAGGCCGACCATCAGGATCACCGCGGGCGGCCGAACGTCGAGCTCGAGCGGCGCCGCGCCTTCTCCGCCGAGCATCTCGATCAGCTCGTCGTTGACGATCTTGACCACTTGCTGGCCGGGCGTGACCGACTTCAGGACCTGCTGGCCGACGGCCTTCTCGGTCACCGCGTCGATGAACTTGCGCGCCACCGGCAGCGCCACGTCGGCCTCGAGCAGCGCCACGCGCACTTCCCGCATCGCTTCGCGCACGTCGCTTTCGTTCAGCGCACCACGCCCGCGGAGGCGGTCGAACACCCCGGTCAGGCGATCTGACAGCGTATCGAACATCGTGCTCGGTTACTCCAAAAGCCGAAAACGCCGGCGGACGAAACCTCGTCAGCCAGCGGGCGGGTCAGCAATGCGGCCGCGAGATCTGCGCGACCCATTTCAGTAATCGTTCTCGAATGGTGGAGCCTAGCGGGATCGAACCGCTGACCTCTACAATGCCATTGTAGCGCTCTCCCAGCTGAGCTAAGGCCCCGTATCCATTCAATTTTTAACGAACCCTGGGAGGTTCGCTACCCTTGCGGGAGGGCCGCCCTTTATGAGCAGCCCCGCCGAATCGCAAGAGTCAAATCAGGTATCTTCCTCGTTCTCGTCTGCCGCGCCGGGCACGCCGAGGTCGTCGTCGCCGCCCAAGTCGATGTCGTTGTCGGGGGAATCCTCTTCCTCGTCGACATCCTCCAGCTCCTCGTCGGCGAGATCGGAATCGACCTCCTCCTTCTCCTTCTTCTCTTCCTCGAAGGGGATTGGCTGCTTGGACTTGAGCACCGGCTCCGGCTGCCACTTGTTGCCGCATTCGATGCAGGTGACGGGGTCGTCGACACCGAGGTCGTAGAAGCGCTCACCGCACTTGGGGCAGTTGCGCTTGTGACCCCACTCAGGCTTGACCATTCGAATATGTCCTTGTCGCTCGCCGCCCCGTCCGGGCAGCGGAAATTCGTATACTTGATTGGGTGCGGCCCCTACGCGATTCAAGGACCGATGCAAGAGCGGGGCGCGCCTTGCCATAGCGCGGGTGCGCTGTCAAAAGCCCGCGCGCCTCATGACCCACCACGATCCCTCATTCCCGCGCCCGCGCCGCTTCGGTCCTTCGGGGTCGCTCAAGGGGCGCATCCGCGTGCCCGGTGACAAGTCGATCAGCCACCGCTCGCTGATGTTCGGCGCGCTGGCTGTAGGGGAAACGCGCGTTTCCGGCCTTCTGGAAGGCGAGGACGTGATGGCCACGGCCGCCGCACTACGTGCGATGGGCGCGACGATCGAGCGCGTGGCCGAAGGCGAGTGGCGCATCCACGGCGTCGGTGTCGGCGGCTTGCTGCAGCCGCAAACGCCGCTCGACATGGGCAATTCGGGTACATCGACGCGGCTGCTCATGGGCCTCGTTGCCAGCCACCCCATCACCGCGCAGTTCGTCGGCGACGCCAGCCTGTCGAAGCGGCCGATGGGCCGGGTGACCGAGCCGCTCGGGCTGATGGGCGCCGATTTTTCGGGCACCACGCTACCCCTGACCGAGCGGGGTCTCAGTCCCGCGGTGCCGATTACCTACCGCCTGCCCGTCGCCAGTGCGCAAGTGAAGAGCGCGGTGCTGCTGGCCGGACTCAACACTGCAGGCATAACGACCGTGATCGAGCCGGTCCCGACGCGCGACCACACCGAACGCATGCTCAAGGGCTTCGGCGCCGAGTTGTGGGTCGAGGAGCAGGACGGCGAGCGCGTCATCCGCCTGCGCGGCGAGGCCGACCTGAAGCCCCAACAGATCGAAGTGCCGGGCGATCCCTCCTCGGCGGCTTTCTTCGCCGTCGCGGCGCTCGTGGTCCCCGGCAGCGAGCTGACGATCGAGAACGTCGGTCTCAACCCCACCCGCGCCGGGCTGTTCGAAGTACTGCGCCAGATGGGTGGGAGCATCGAGGAGCTGAACCGGCGCGAAGTCGGCGGCGAGCCGGTCGCCGACCTCCTCGTGCGCCACTCGGCATTGAAAGGCATCGAGGTCGACCCCGCCCTCGCCCCGAGCATGATCGACGAATTTCCGGTACTGTTCGTCGCGGCCTCGCTGGCGCGCGGCACGACCACGACCAGCGGACTCGACGAGCTGCGCGTAAAGGAGTCCGACCGCCTGGCGGCAATGGCCGCCGCCCTCACCGGCGCCGGCGCGCGGGTGAGCGAGCGCGAGGATGGCCTGGTCATCGAAGGCACCGGCGGCGAACCACTGCGCGGCAGCGCCAACAGCCGCACGAAAACCCACCTCGACCACCGCATCGCCATGAGCATGGCCGTGGCCGGCCTTGCCAGCACCGGCGGGGTGGAAGTCGACGACACCCGCCCGATCGCCACCAGCTTCCCGGCGTTCGAAGCGCTGCTGGACGGGTTGGCCGGGTGAGCGCGCCCCCGCCCTTCCACTCCACCCGTCATGCTGAACTCGTTTCAGCATCCATTGCGCCCCGCACACGGACGGCGCGTGTGGAGAAATGGACCCTGAAACAAGTTCAGGGTGACAATGGGGAGTTGGAGAGATGACCCCCGAATTCGCCAACATCATCGGTTTCATCGGCATGGCGCTGATCGTCTCGGCCTACGCCTACCTGACCGCCAGCAAGGCGGCGAAGCCGGTGGTACTGCACGGCATGAACCTGGTTGGCGCGGCCTTGCTGATCCTCTCACTCACCGTGAACCGCAACCTGCCGTCGATGGTGCTCGAAAGCGTGTGGGCAGCGGTCGCGCTGTTCGGCCTCGGCAAAGCGCTGCTCTCCCCTCCCGCTCGCGGGAGGGGTTAGGGGTGGGCCCGTCGGCGGATGAGGCGATAAGCCCACCCCCGGCCCCTCCCGGAAGCGGGAGGGGAGAGTGATCATCGCCGTCGACGGCCCCACGGCCTCGGGCAAGGGCACCATCGCCAGAGCACTGGCCGCGCACTTCGGGTTGCCGCACCTCGACACCGGGCTGCTTTACCGCGCGGTCGGGCGCCAGGTCTTCCTCGACGGCGGCGACCCGGACGATGGCGGCGATGCGCTCGCCGCGTGCAGCTTTCCCGAAGGTCTGCTGCTCGATCCCGAGCTGCGCAGCGAGGCAACCGGCGGCCTGGCCAGCCGCGTCTCGGTTCATCACTCGGTGCGCGAGGCGCTCTACGAACGCCAGCGGGCCTTCGCCACCCAGCCGCGTGGCGCGGTGCTCGACGGGCGCGACATCGGCACCGTGATCGCGCCCGACGCGGAGGTGAAGCTGTTCGTCACGGCTAGCCTCGAAGCGCGCGCCCGGCGCCGCTGGAAGGAAATGCACGCCCGCGGCGACCAGCGCTCGCTCGAAGAAATCACCGAAGACCTCTGCCGCCGCGACGACCGCGACAGCAACCGCATCGAAGCTCCGCTGAGGGCGGCCGACGGTGCGGTGGTGCTCGATACGTCGAAAATGTCGATCGAGGCCGCAATCATGGCCGCCGTCGCGGCCGTTCAGAGCGTTCGCCAAGCGGATCTTCGATAGCAATCCATACCGGCGAACGCCCCCGTCCGTCGAACCTGCCCATCGCACCATCGACTGTCTGGCTCGGCAGGGGCCGCCATGCTAGGCACCGCGCCGGAAGAAGGCTTGTCACCCGGCGAGGCATTAGGTGGGCTGCGGATTGGCGCATGTTGAAAAATCTGTTCTCGAAGGCTCCCCAAAGTGCTGCAACCGAACCGGAGCCGGGCACCGGTCGGCCAGAACCAGCAGAATCCCGCACGTATACCGTCGGCTGGTTGCTCAATACCGATAACGCAAGCATCGTCTGGGACACACCCAGGCCGGTGCGGATTGAATCCCAGAGCAGCGATCCGCGGTCGGTCGGGCAATGCCCTTCGGTGCTCGATTTCGATCGCCGCCAATTCGTCGTCAATTGCCCGATCGACGTGCACCTGCGGATGAACCTGACCGCTACCGGCATGGACATCACGAATGTCCTGGCGGACAAAAGCCCGATCCGCGCCGACGCGCTCCAGCGCTGGATCGTGTTCCAGCCGCGACACGAATGGCGCCACCCCAACCGGCCGGTGCTGCAGATGCTGACGCCGTACGTGTTCGTGACGGACGACCCGTTTTACATTAACCAATCGCCTCCAATCCTCCATTATTGGGGAGACACCCGGCCGGGCATCCAGATCAGCGGCCGCTTTCCGATCGACATCTGGCCGCGCGCGCTCCAGTGGGCCTTCGAGTGGCACGACACGACGAAGGACCTCGTCCTCCGGCGCGGCGAGCCGCTGTTCTATGTTCGGTTCGAAGGGCCCGATCCGGCGGCGCACGTTCGGCTGGTCGAGGCCAGGAAAACGCCTGAGTTGGAAAGCTACATGGCCTCCATTACCGGCGTTACCGAGATCGTCGGGCAGACCTATTCGTTGTTCAAGACCGCTCGCGAGCGCCGGCCAGCGAAGCTGCTGTTTCCAAAGCAATAACGCGGCAATGGGTGCCAAGCCGAGCAATCGCCGCGAAGCAAGGAGGATACGTTGAAGTACATTCGGTTTGAAAAGTGGTGGCTTGATGGCGGCAGCATCCACGTCGAAATGCTCGGCGACGACCAGGAGCTGCACCGCATCGAAGTCGGCCCGGAGTGTGCCGGGGTGCTCGCATCAGTCCTGGCGGCCGGATCCGAAAAGCTCCAGGATACGGAACGGCAGTTGATCCGCCCGACCGGAATGCAGACCGGAAAGACAGCTCAGGATGAGCCGATGCTCCTCATGACCCTCGACGGCGGAGCAGAATTGCCGCTGGTCTTTCGGCCCGAAGCCTTGGGCGTGCTGATATCCGAGCTCGAAAAGCTCAGGGCCATTCTCCAGCCGGGATCGCAAGTCCGGTGGCATTGAAATCGTTGTTGACGCCGTGAACCACCGCGACGATCGCGACAGGATCACAGGGCGTGACTTGCGTGAGGTCGCGAGCGCGGATTCGCTATCCCGATAGCGCAGCCAGCCAAGTTGGCTTTCGCTTGCGTTTCGCGCCCTTTGCGCTTACTTGCGCGCCCGTTCGATCGGGCCGCGGCCCGGGTCGAGAGCGCGCTTTCAAGCACGGCCGGCAGCGACGGGGCGGTTCACCGCCCTCCCCGGCTTTTCCCGCCCTCGCCCGTCCACGGTTCGAAAGAATGCTCGCGCCGGCATTCGGCCTCGCGGGCAGCTCGGCCACCAAGACCGGCGGATTCAACCGCCTGGCCGGAAAAACGAATTAGGAACCTGAACTCCATGGCTTCAACCGCCAACCCCACCCGCGCCGATTTCGAGGCGCTCCTCAACGAACAACTCGGCGGCGCCGGCGAAGATGGCTTCGAAGGCCGCGTCGTCCACGGCACCGTCACCGCGATCGAGAATGGCATGGCCCTGATCGACGTCGGCCTGAAGAGCGAGGGCCGCGTGTCCTTGCGCGAATTCGGCCGCGGCGAAGGCGATGAGCCGCTCAAGGTCGGCGACGACGTCGAAGTCTTCGTCGATCGCGTCGAGAACGCCGACGGCGAAGCGATGCTCAGCCGCGACCGCGCCCGCCGCGAAGCCGCGTGGGACAAGCTCGAAAGCGAATTCGGCGAAGGCAAGCGCGTCGAAGGCCGCATCTTCGGCCGCGTCAAGGGCGGCTTCACCGTCGACCTCGACGGCGCCGTAGCCTTCCTGCCCGGCAGCCAGGTGGATATCCGCCCGGTGCGCGACGTCGGCCCGCTGATGGACATGCCGCAGCCGTTCCAGATCCTCAAGATGGACCGCCGCCGCGGCAACATCGTCGTTTCGCGCCGCGCGGTCCTCGAAGAGACCCGCGCCGAACAGCGCAGCGAGCTTATCGACAAGCTGACCGAAGGCCAGGTGCTCGACGGCGTGGTCAAGAACATCACCGATTACGGCGCGTTCGTCGACCTCGGTGGGATCGACGGCCTGCTCCACGTCACCGACATGAGCTACAAGCGG
>Ga0207706_10002874_pt1 | contig 16690 bp, 15 predicted proteins | sample KBSC53metaG_FD_184318 | JGI IMG/M metagenome (GOLD analysis project Ga0207706, IMG submission 184318) | Corn rhizosphere microbial communities from Kellogg Biological Station, Michigan, USA - KBS C5-3 metaG (SPAdes) (version 2) | ecosystem: Host-associated > Plants > Roots > Rhizosphere > Soil ... | reverse complement strand
CGTCAACGACACCTACGGCCATGCCGTCGGGGACGTGGTCCTCCGCGGGGTCGCCCAAACGATCGCGGAAAGCCTGCGGGCGTCGGACATGATCGGCCGCTACGGCGGCGAGGAATTCATGCTCATCCTCACCGAGACCGACGTCGAAGAGGGATCCGTGCTGACGGAGAAGCTGCGTACGCTCGTCGGCCGCCAGCGCTTCTCGGTCGAGGGCGCGCCTGACATCGCAGTCACCATCTCGATCGGTATCGCCGGCGGGGTCGGGACCAAGCTGCGGATGGAGAACCTTGTCCGCGACGCCGACGCGGCCATGTACTCGGCCAAGTCGCTCGGTCGCAATCAGACCTATGTGTTCGCGGAGCCCGACGACGACGCCCGGGTGCCGCGCGCCCCGATCTCCGCCGCGGGGCGAGCTCGGGCGGTCGAGATCGGCCAACGCGCACGCGACGCCGCGACGGCGGCGCTCGCGTCGGTTCTTGCGCCGATGCCCCACTACCGCGGCCAGCCGTCGGCCCTCATCGCGTCGATCGTCGTGACCCTGGGCCGTCAGCTCCAGCTGTCCGACACCGAGATCGACCGCCTCCGGGTCGCGGCGCTCCTCCATGACGTCGGCAAGATCGCCGTCCCGGAGGAGATCCTCGAGAAGCCGACATCGTTGACGTCATCCGAGTGGCGGACCGTCGTGCAGCATCCGCGCATCGGGCAGGTGATCCTCGAGCAGGCGGCGGCGCTCAAGGACGCCGTGCCGATCATCCTCCACCACCACGAGCGCTACGCCGGGCACGGTTATCCGTTCGGACTTCGCGCCCACGAGATCCCGCTGGGCGCCAGGATCGTGGCCATCGCGGACGCGTACGACGCGATGATCAACGACCGACCGTACAAGCGGGCGATCACCCACGAGCAGGCCATCTCCGAGCTTCGCAGGCACGCGGGGACGCAGTTCGATCCCGAGCTCGTCGAGCTCTTCTGTGACCTCTACGCGGACCACGCCCCGGAGCCCGACGCGACGGTCCTTGCGATGGGCGCCAGTGCCCAGGCGCATCGGAATGCGCCACTGATCGTGCCTGACGCCACGCCCCGGCCCGCCGTCCGAAAGCGCCGCGTGAATGGCGAGACGCCGCAGGCGATCGACAGCCGCACCGATGAGCCCCTCGGCCAGCTGTCCTCTGCGGCGGGCGCCCCGCCGGCCGAGTCGCTGACGATGGCGCCTGATGGGTCGATCGGCCTTGCGCCGCCGGTCACGCAGGTCGTCCCGAGCTTTCCGACCGTCCCGCCGCCCGCGCCACCATCGACGTCGCGCGGGCGCCGCACGGACTCCGCCGCCGGCTGATCCCGGTCAGTCGCCGGTCAGAGGCGCCGCGGCGTACTCCTCGTCGGTCACATGATCGCCCCACGTCGCCGAGCGACCGTCGTCATCGACTTCCTGCATCGCGAGATGGGTCATGAATCGGGTCGGCGACGCCCCGTGCCAGTGCTCCTCGCCGGGCTCGATGGAGACCCGGTCGCCGGCACGGATCACCTCGATCGATCCGCTGCGCGCCTGGGCGAGGCCGACGCCCTCGAGCACGAACGGCGATTGACCGTGCGGGTGTCGGTGCCACGCCGTTCGGGCGCCGGGCGTGAAGTGGACGTTGCTGGCGCTGATCCGGGCGCCGTTCCCCGGCGCCGCTGCGGTGTCGAGGAACACGGCGCCCGTGAACCATTCCGCCGGGCCGGGGGTCGTCTCACTCATCCTTGTGACCTTCATACGGATGCTCCTCGGTCGTGCGGCCTCTTGGTATGCGACGAGCGTGACACGCACGTGCCACCGATGCGATGAGCCCCGGTCAAGCGCCCGATACGTGGCCGTGCAGGGGCCGTTGCTAGCGTCCGGATGACACCCCGCCGGAACGCAGGGTCGGGACCGGAGCATCCGGCCGACCGGGAAGGAGATCCGACCGTGAACAAGGTCTTCCTCACGGGTCGCCTGACGCGCGACCCGGAGATGCGGAGCCTCGCCAGTGGGAAGAACGTCACGACCTTCACCGTCGCCAGCAACGAGTACCTGAGCGGCGGCCGCGAGAAGGCGGAGTACTCGAACGTCGTCACGTGGGACCGCCTGGCGGAGATCGCGGGCACGTACCTCGGCAAGGGCCAGCAGGTCGCCGTCGAGGGCCGGCTCCAGACGCGATCGTGGGACGACGAGCGGGGCCAGCGGCACTGGAAGACCGAGGTCGTGGCCTCGCACGTCGAGATGCTATCGGGCAGGCGGAAGAAGGATTACGAGGCCGTGCAGGCCGCCGACTCGCTGGTCGCACAGGCCGAGCGATACGGCGAGGCGCCACCGACCGAGCCGATCCCGGACGACGCCGAAGCCGCGCTCGGCGTGGATGTCGATGACGAGGATGACGCCGAGGGCGCCGCTGCCTGAATCCGACTCCCCTCCTCCGCGCGACGGCGACGCGTTCCCCCTCCCGCGTCGTCGTCGCGCGCCAGCCCGTCCGAAAGGGTTGACGCCGCCGTCCTATCGTCGCCGCCTCGACCGGCATCAGTTCTGGTAAGCGCCACCGAGGGGCGCCGGACGAGGGATGGTGGACCGCCGGATGAGCCAGCTGCCCGAGCGGATGGAGGTCGTCGAAGCCCTGACGATCGATGCTACGGTCGAGCGCGCCCAGCGCGGTGACGCAGCATCGTTCGAACGATTGGTCGAGGACCGCATCGGTTCGCTTGTGCGCCTCGCGTCGGCGATCATCGGCGACGAGGCCGAAGCCCGCGATGCGGTCCAGGACGCGTGCGTCAGCGCATGGCGAGCGCTCCCCACGCTTCGCGAGCCGGGCCGCTTCGACGCTTGGCTGACACGGATCGTCACCAATACGTGCCGCATGGCGCTGCGACGACGACGCCGCCGCCGGGTCCGGGAGGTGACCGTCGGGTCCCTCCATCCTGACGCCCAGCGACGGATCCTCGAACGACCGGTCGCCGAGCCTGCTGACGAGATCGGCGAGCTCGAGCTTCTGGACCGAGCGTTCCAGCAGCTCGACCCGGATCAGCGCATCGCACTCGCGCTGCACTACCTCGAGGGGCGCCCGGTCGCCGAGGTCGCGGAACTGACCGGGGTGTCCGTGCCGACTGCCAAATGGCGCCTCCACGTCGCCCGCGGCGCCCTTGCAACCGCCCTGGAGGTCGAAGGACGATGACTGAGCGACACGCGCTGTCCGACGACCAGATCCGCCGCTTGCTCGAGATGCGGGCGCGACGGGCCGACCGGACCGGCCTTGTCGAGGCGATCTCGGCGGAGGTCGCAGGCGAACCACAGCGCTCGTGGCACGTCGACTTCCGGGCGCTCGGCTGGGTAGCGGCCGTGGCCGCCGTGGTCGTCATCGCGGTCGGCGGCGCGGCACTCCTTCCGCGCGGGCCGTCGGGGACGGGCAGCGTCGGCGGCTCAGCCAGCCCGTCGGCGCTTCCCTCAGCGTCGGAAAGCAGCTCACCAACGATGGCCAGCCCCGCACCGACGGGTCAGCCACTGGCCCCTGCCGGCCTCGACGCACCGCCCATGGCCGCGGGTCGCTGGTCGACCGTCGCATTCCGACCCGGCGTCTCGTTCACGGTGCCGGCCGGCCGCTGGTCGCCGGGCCTCGACCTGCCCCAGCAGGTCTACCTCCGGGCCCACCTCCTCGCAGCTCCCACTGACGAGATCGACGCGGTCACGATCGTGCGGCTGGAGGACGTCTACGACGATCCGTGCGGGCAGGGCCCCAGCGGCCGGACGAAGCCCTGGTCGGGCGGCGCCGACGCATTCATCCAGTGGCTCCAGGAGCGATCGCCCGTCGATCTCGGATCGGTGTCGCACGCGACGGTCCTTGGCAAACCCGCCCTCCAGATCGAGCTGGAAGTCCCAGCCGGTGCGTATTCGACGTGCTCGGAGGGCTATCTACCGATCGGCGAGATCGCCGGTGGACCAAGCGGTCAGATCGCGATCCCCCGCATCGGTCAGCGATTTCGTCTGTCGACCGTCGATGTCGATGGCGGGACGCTGCTGATCCTCACGTTCGGCTCGCCCCAGCGCTGGGACGCGCTCGTAGCCGCCGCTGACCAGGTCCTCGCCACGGTCCAGTTCCAGTAAGGGCATGTCCCCACGGTGGTGGGGATCGCAGGGAGGTTCGTCATGGTCCACATCCGCCTCGTTTCGGCGTGCCTCGCGATGGCCATCGTCCTTATCACCAGCGGTACGGCCGCTGCTGCGTCCCCCGGTCGGATCCAGGCCCGGGTCGCGATCGGTCACCCTGTCTTCGATCCCGGATTCGACGGCACCTTCGCCTCGGGCGCGCTGTGGGTGTCGGTAGGCGACGACGCGATCGCCCGGATCGACCCGGCGACGAACTCGATCGTGGCGACGATCGCCGTCGGCGTCGGCTTCCGGCACGAGATCGCAGGTGGCAACGGGGCGATCTGGGTGACGAACCCCGATGACGGGACGGTCTCGCGCATCGACCCCGCTGCGAACGCGGTGACGGGCTCCTTCTCGAGTGGGGGGCTCGATCCCATCGGCGTCACGACCACGACGGGAGCCGTGTGGGTCGCGAACCATCACGCCCCCGACGGTGGGACCGGGTCGGTCGTACGCATCGACCCGGACAGCGGCGCGATCGTCGCCACGATCCCGCTCGGCGCGCCCTTCTTCGAAGGTGGTCCGGGCGGGATGACCGCAGACGATGCCCATGTCTGGGTGGCCGTGCCGAATCTCGGATCCCTCGTTCGGATCGATCCGTCGACGAACGCGGTGGACGGATCGGTCGGCGTCCAACCGTGCGGGATCCCCGCCCTGGGGACGAGCTTTGTCCTGATGCCCGGCGCCGGTTGCGGAGGGCCGTACCTCGGTCGCGTCGACCCCCAGACCCTGGCGGTCAAGAAACTGAACCCGGGCGGCATCGTCCGCTTCGCCGCGGCCGCCGGCGGGTCGGCATGGGCCTCCGTCACGAGCGCCTCGTGCCCGACCAACTGCCCGCCGACGCGCTCGACCCTGGTCCGGATCGACCTAACGACCGGCGATGTCCTCGCCCGTGTGCCACTCGATGGCTTCGGGTTCGTCGCGGTCGGCGCGAACTCGGTCTGGGTGGGCGACGGCACCGCCGGCCAGGTCCTGCGGGTCCAGCCCTGACCGAACCTGACGTCGCGACCTACTTCACCTCGAAGAACGAGATGGCCAGGATGATGTAGACGAGCGTGAGCAAAGCGCCCTCGAGCCAGTTCGATTCGCCATCGAGCGCGATGAGGGCGCTGATGCCCACGGCCGCCGCCACGGAGGCGACCTCGAGTGGCGTGAAGACGAGGTCCATCGGCTGCCCGAGGAGGGCGCCGATGATCACCAGGACCGGCGCGACGAACAGCGCGACCTGGAGGCTCGAGCCGAAGCTCACCGCCATCGCGAACTCCATCTTGTCCTTGGCAGCGAGCTGCACCGCGACGAGGTGTTCAGCGAGGTTGCCGATCGTCGGGACGATGACGACTCCGACGAAGAACGCCGAGAGCCCGAAGGATTCGATGAACGTCTCGATCGAGTCGACCAGGATCTCGGACAGCACGGCGAGCAGCGCCGCCGCGACGATCAGGACGATGACCGCGACGCGCACCGTCCAGGCGGGGCCACCATGGCCCGCGGACTCGCCGTGGCCACCGAGCGTCTCGTCGGGGTTCGTGAACTGGTACACCAGCGACAGGACATACCCGGCGATCAAGGCGAACGCTATGAGCACCGACTCCTCGGTGAGCGTCCCCTGCTCCGGGTTCGTCGTGAAGGCGAAGACGGCCGGCACGAACAGGCCGATCACCGCGAGCACCAGGAGCGACGCGTTGGACGACGCGACCCGCGCGCTGAACGTCTGGATCCCGTGGCGGAGTCCGCCGACGAGGATGCTCGCCCCAAGGACGAGCAGCAGGTTACCGATGATCGACCCGGTCAGTGACGCCTTCACGACCTCGATCAGACCGGCCTGCAGCGCGAAGAACGCGATGATCAGCTCGGCGATGTTGCCGAACGTGGCGTTGAGGATCCCGCCGACCCTCGGCCCGGTCAGCGAGCCCAACCGCTCCGTGGAGAGCCCGACGACCCACGCGAGGCCGAGGATCGCGATGGCCGAGACGACGAAGACGACGTTCTTGTCGACGTGTATGCCGAAGTCGAGGACGATCCCAAGCGCGCTCATGAGCAGCGTCGCGACGAGCGCGATGCGGCTCGTCAGGGAGAGCTTGTCGAGGACCGGCAGCCCGCGCCCGACCGACGGCGGGACCGGCGAGCTGTCGGCGGTCATCGTCGCATCCTAGGCGCGTGCCCTTGCAGAAGGGTGACGGCAGCGGCCCGGTCGGCGTACGAGGCCTGCGTCCCGCGGCGCGTGACGCTATCGGCCGCAGCGGCGCACGCGAGACCGACGGCCGCGACCGGGGACCAGCCACTTGCGAGCCCGACCGCGAAGGCACCCACAAAGGCGTCACCCGCGCCGGTCGTATCGATCGCGTCGACCCAGGGTGCGGCAACCCAGGTTTCAGCCTCGCCACGCGGCACGACCAGCGCGCCGCGCTCGCCGAGGGTCACGACCAATGAGACGGCCAGCCGCTCCCCGAGCGCACGGATGGTACGGAGCTCATCGTCCGGCGACCCGCCGAGGGAAGCCCCAGCGATCAGCTCGAACTCCGGCCCGTTCGGGACGAGCCAATCCGTTACCGCGAGCAGCTCCGGCGCAACGGCCGCCGCTGGCGCAGGGTTGAGCACGGTGATCGCCCCGATTCGCCGCCCCGCCTCGAAGCCCGCCGCCGTCGTGGCCTGGGGGATCTCGAACTGGCCGACGACGACATGGGGCCGGAACGTCTCGACGGCCTCGGCTGCGACCTCCGCAAGAACATGCTCGTTCGCGCCGGGGACCACGATGATCCGGTTCGTCCCACGTGCGTCGACCCAGATCGGCGCGACGCCCGACGAACCGGGCACGCGCCGCATGAAGGTCGTATCGATGCCCTCGGAGGCCAGTCTCTCCAGGTACGCCGTCCCGTGGCCGTCATCGCCGACTGTGTTGACCATCGCGACCGCGGCGCCGAAGCGTGCCGCCATCACCGCCTGATTGGCACCCTTCCCACCGAATCCCGTCGCGTAGCTGGTGCCGACGACCGTCTCGCCGTCGCCCGGCAAGCGGTCCGCGTAGGCGATCTGGTCGATCATCGTGCTGCCGACGACGACGATCCTTGGCGTGGGCATGCCGGTCATCCTACGAGCCGCCTCGCGCGGCCATGGCATCGACGAAGGCACGCTCCGTCGGCGTCGACCCGAGTCCGAGGCGCGCGCCGATCCTCGCCGCTACGGGCGGCTCGATGAACGAGGAAGCGAGCGTCGGCCACGCCGCCTCGGCGAAGACCTCCGAGACCGACCCATCGAGCACCACCCGACCGCGCTGCATGACCACGACCCGCTCGAACGTCTCGGCGACGAACCGCATGTCGTGGCTCACCGCGATCACGGTCCGTCCGGCGGTTACCAGGGTCTCGACGAGTGTCGCTACCCGCCGCACACCGCGGGCATCCTGCCCGGTGGTCGGTTCGTCGAGCACCACGACCGGTGTCTCCATCGCGACCACGGAAGCCAGGGCGAGGAGCTTTCTACGCGAGTAGCCGACGTCGTACGGGTTCTGATCGGCGACATCGGTAAGTCCGACGAGCTCCAGCGCCTCGGCGACCGACGCCACGACCCGTTCCTTCGAGTGACCGAGGATCCGCGGCCCGAATGCGACCTCATCCCGTATCCGTCGCGAGAAGATCTGGCGTCCCGGGTCCTGGAACGCGACCCCGACGACCGAGGCCATCGCCGCCGTTCGGCGCTCGGCAGTGTCGACGCCGTCGTGGAGGACGCGCCCCTCGGTCGGGCGAAGCAGCCCGTTGAGGTGGCGCACGAGTGTGGACTTGCCACTCCCGTTCTGGCCGATCAGCGCGACGGAAGCCCCGGGCTCCACCACGAGATCGACCGCGTCGAGCGCACGTGTCCCATCCGGGTACACGAAACCGACCTGCTCGAGCGCCAGCCGCGTCATCCGCGCACGACCTCGGGATCCAGGCCACGCTCCGCGAGCGCCCGCTCCAGGTGCACCGTGCTTGGCGGCTCGATGCCGTACGACTCCATCGCCGGGTCGGCGAGGACCTCCGTGACGCCACCCGCCGCGACGAGCCGGCCGCCGTCGATCACGACGACGCGGTCGCATACGTCAGCGAGCAGGTCGGTCTTGTGCTCGGCGATGAGGAGACCGGTCCCGGTCGCCGCCAGGCGACCGAGGGCCTCCCCGACGAGCCGTGTCCCTTCGGGATCCAGCTGCGCTGTCGGTTCGTCGAGGACGAGGTACGGCGGCCTCATGGCCAGGAGCGCAGCGAGCACCACGAGTTGCCCCTGACCGCCCGAGAGCCGCCGCGGCGCACGTTCGGCGAGCTCCTCGATCCCGAGCGTGGCGAGCGCCGCCTTGGTCCGCTCGACGGTCTCGCGAGCGGGCAGTCCAAGGTCCATCGGCCCCAGGGCGACCTCCTCGAAGACCGAGCCGGCAACGCCCGACAGTTGCGTCGCTGGGTTCTGGAATCCGATCCCGACCTGCGTGGCGAGCTCATGGAGCGGCCGCCCCGCTGTCGGGCGGTCATCGATCTCGACGCTGCCCGTCGTCAGCTCGCCACCGATGGAACCCGGCGCGAGTCCCGAGGCGACGAGGCAGAGCGTCGACTTGCCCGACTCATTGGCACCGACGACGCCCACGATCTCGCCGGGCCGGAGCTCCAACGTCACCTCGCGGAGAGCAGGCGTCGCAAACCCGGGATAGCGGTAGCTGACGCCAGCGAGTCGGAGCATCAGCCGACGACCGGGAGCGGGACACCCGCGACGCGAACGACCACGGCGCCGAGGAGCGCGAGGACGAGAACGACCCGCAGCAGGCGCTCGCGACCGGAGTCCGGCATGGACCACAGGAGGTGCCGACGACCCGGACGGCTGAACGCACGCGACTCGAGCGCGAGGCTCCGCTCCTCGACATCGGTCAGCGATGTGATGACCGCCGGCCCGACCAGCGGAAGGACGCCACGGACCCGGGCTCGGACGCCTCCTTCGGTGTCGAGTCCGCGGGCCCGCTGGCTCTCGGCGATCGTCGCAGCTCGCTCGACCAGCGTCGGGACCGCCTCGATCGTCGCGAGGGCCACGAACGTGAAACGCGGCGGAACGCCGCGGCGCTCGAGATCGAAGACGAACGCGCGTGCTTCGGTCGTCAGGAGGAACAGGCCGATCGAGAGCGAGATCGCAAGGAGCCGGACGAGCGTCTGGGCGGCGAAATCGACGCCCTCGAGGGTCGCGTCGAACGGCCCGATCGTGAACAGGACCGTCGAGCCGGGTCGCGTGAAGACACTGACGAGCACGACCGAGACCGCGATCGGGAGACTCAGCAGAAGACTCGCGCGAAGGAGCGCACGGGCGACACCGGCGGCCCGCGCTCCGAGCAGCATCGCGACGCCGATCGCGATCGGACCCACGTACCCGCCGAGCACGAACGCTCCGATCGAGCCGACGGTCGCGATGACCGCCTTGGTCAGCGGATTGAGCCGGTGATAGGCGCTCGGCGTGGGCGGGACCAGCCGGGCGATGAAGGGTGCATCGACTGGATCGAGATCGTCGGCCAGGTCGGCCCAGACCGACGCCGCGCTAGCTACGCCCCCTCCAGGCTGACCGCCTTCTCACCTTGTGGGAATCGGGCGATGAACCTGCGCGACAACGTCTGCAACAGGACGAACACGACGAAGAATGTCGCCGTCTTGTCGATCGGATCGGACAGCAACCCCTGCTGCAGGACCGCGGTCTGCAGATCCGAGCCGGCCTTCTGGAAGGCGGCGACGAGGAGATCCGTCCCCGAGCCCGTGACGCCGCCAAAGACCCCGGCCGCGATCGGTGCCGAGATGATCGCCGAGAGGATCCCGCAGACGAGCCCGGCGATCGCCACGAACGCGACGCCGATGTCGCGGCGGATGACGAGGAGGGCGATGAGTCCGAGGATCGACCCGATGATCAGGATCGCGATGACGTAGGCGAGGATCGTGAACAGCGTGTCGGCCTGCGTGGCCGGGTTGAAGAACGTGAAATCGGCTCCGGCGTAGAACGGGATGAACCCGTAGAACCCGATCGCCCCGATGACGAGCAGGACCACGATCGCCGCAAGGATCACGCGGCCCCAGTCGGCATCCGGGCGGCTGCGCATGAAGCCCCACTGTGTGACGAGCCCCGAGTAGAAGCCGATGAACGACGCCGTGATCGCGAACGGCGCGGCGAAGTCGTTGTGGAAGGGTGGCGGCACCACGTACGTCCACAGGAGGTTCGATAGGAGGCCGGTCGCGAGACCCGGGATCGGACCTGCCAGCACGCCGACGAGCACCGTCCCGATCGAGTCGAGGTAGATCGGGATCTTGAGTACCGACGCGATGGTCTGGCCGAGGACGATGTTGATCGCGATCGCGATCGGCATGAGGACGAGGGTCCTCGTATCGAACCGGCCCCAGCTGAAGCCCATCCCGCGCACTCCTTGCCTGTCGCGACGACCGTCACGACCCGATCGGCGACCCCGCCGCTGTAGCGTGCCACAGCGCTCGTGCCGCGACGCGGCGGCCGGGCCGCGATCGACGCGGCGGCCGGGCCGCGATCAACGCGGCGGCCGGGCCGCGATCGACGAAGCGGCGGGACGGGACGGACCGGCGGGCTAGGCGCCTTCGCCCTGGTCCTGGCCCGCGCCGTACAACCGTCGCCGTGGCAGACCGGTGTCCGCGGCCACGCGTCGTGCCGCCTCCCCGCGAGCGACACCCTCGCCGACGAGTCGTTCGACGGCCCCTCGGGCTGCGACCAGATCTCGGGCGTTCCCTGTCGTGGGTGTCGCTTCGCCCATCCCCACGACGAGCACGAACTCGCCACGGGACGGGATCCGGCCCTCCACGACGGCGGCCGCCAGCGAGCCGAGCGTGCCGCGCTCGATCTGCTCATGGAGCTTGGTCAGCTCGCGTGCGACGGCGCCCGTGCGCTCGTCGCCGCACGCCACCGCCAGGTCGCGGAGCGTCGCGGCCACGCGACCCGGGGCCTCGAACAGGACCGTCCCGCGCGGGTCACCGGCGATGGCCGCGAGCCGCTCGCGTCGATCCCGGCCGCTCCTTGGCAGGAACCCCTCGAACGCCCAGCGGGGTCCGGCGATCCCGGACGCAGCGACGGCGGCGAGGACGGCCGACGCCCCGGGTATCGGTACGACGCGACCGCCCTCGGCGGCCCACGCGGAGACAAGGTCGGCCCCGGGGTCGCTGATGGCCGGTGTCCCGGCGTCGGTCACGAGCGCAAGGTCAGCGCCGCCACGAAGGTGCGCGACCAGCTCGTCCAGCCGGGCCGGCGCGCTGCGAGCGTGGAAGCTGATCGAACGAGTCGGGATGTCGTGGCGCTCGAGCAGCCGTCGGGTAAGCCGTGTGTCCTCCGCCGCGATCAGCGGGACGTCGCGAAGCACCTCGATGGCGCGGAGCGTGATGTCGCCGAGATTGCCGATCGGCGTCGCGACCATGTAGAGCGTGCCGCCGCGCTCCGTCTCGGGCGGAGGCAAGCCGTCAGCTGCTCGTCGAGCGAGCGGAGCCCGGCCGTCGACGGGGATAGAGGTAGTCGACGCCTGCCGTCCGTGGCCCGAGCTTGGCGATCGGTGGCACCTGCCGCTTGAACTCGGCACCGGCCACCATCCGATCGACGCGCTCGACCAGCTCGCGTGCGAACCCGAGCGCGACCATCTCGTCGATCGAGCGGCGCTTGTCGATGCGCCAGAAGAGCAGGCGATCGAGCGTCGGGTAGTCGAAGCCGCCCTCGGTCTCATCTGTCTGGCCCGGCCACAGGTCCGCCGACGGTGCCTTGCGGATGATCTCGTCAGGGACGCCGATCGCCGCGGCGAGCTGGCGGACCTGGCTCTTGTAGAGGTCACCGATCGGGTTGAAGGCGCAGGCGTTGTCGCCGAAGACCGTCGTGTAGCCGATGAGCGATTCGGTCTTGTTGCCCGTGCCGACGACCAGCCCGCCCCACGTCACGGAGCGGTCGTACAGGACCGCCATCCGCTGGCGGGCCATGAAGTTGCCGCGCCGGAGCGACGAGGCGTCGCTTTCCGGACCGAAGAAGCCGTCGACCATCGCCGTGATCTCGACGAGCTCCGATGGCGTGCCGAGGCGACGGACGACCTCCTCGGCGTCGTGCTGTGATGCCGGCGACGACGTGCGATACGGCATCAGGACACAGAGCAGCTTGTCCGCGCCGATCGCCTCGGCGACGAGGAACGCCACAAGCGCCGAGTCGATGCCGCCCGAAAGCCCGAGCACCGCCCGCTCGAAGCCGGCCTGCCGGAGCTGCCCGCGGATGAACTCCTCGATGATCCGTCGCGCTACATCCGTATCGATCGCCAGCTCGGTCGGCAGCTCGAAGGCCGCGGGCGCCGTCATCCGCCCGAGCTCCCGCTGGCGCGCCGGAACCCGATCGGGTGCGGCGTCCTGTCGCCAGGCGCGACGTCCAGCCCCGGCTCCGCGTCACGGTCGCCGGTCGCATCGCGTGCCAGCCCGGCGCGTTCCGCGACGATGCGCGACAGCTCGCGGACCTGGAATTCCGGCCGCTCGTCGCGGAGCAGCGGCAGCGCGACCCGCTCACGGCGGATGTCCGCTGTGGCGATGTCGGTCAGGAACAGCCCCTCGTCATAGAGGGGCGCCGTGAGGACGGCCGCTCCGCTCGGGCCGATGACCTCGGAACCTCCCCAGAACGAGATCGATTCGTCGATGCCGACCCGATTGCAGAACACGACGAACGTCGTCGTCAGCTGGGCGTAGGTCCGCATCAGCGTCCGCCACGAGTTCGCCGTCCCCAGCCCGACCTCGTTCGTCGCGGCGAGATCGCGACCCGGCGACGACGACACGTTCACAAGGATCTGGGCCCCGTCGAGGGCCAGGATCTGGGGCACCGTGAGATGCCAAAAATCCTCGCAGATCGCGATTCCCATCCCGATGCCCAGCCGCGACGGGACCGCCCGCAGGATGTCGCCCGGGGCGAAGAACCGTCGCTCATCGAACAAGCCGTAGGTCGGCAGGAAGAGCTTGCGGTGGACGTGGCAGATCTGGCCGTCCTCGAGCAGCGCCGCTGCGATGAACAGCCGGTGGTCCGCTGACTCCTCGACGAAGGACACGATGACCGAGAGGTCCTCCGTCGCCGCCGCGAGGTCCGCCAGCCGGGGATCGTCGAGGCGGATCGAGACCTCGGCCGCGAGGTCCTGGAGCTGGTACCCAGTGAGCCCGAGCTCCGGAAAGACGACGAGGTCAGCGCCCTTCGAGCGCGCCTCGCGGATCAGCTCCTGGTGCCGCGCGAGATTCGCGTCGAATTGGCCGAGCGCCGGCGCGATCTGCGCGAGGGCCACGCGCACCGTCTGCATGCGGCCGAGCATACGCGAAGCTGACTGCTAGGCTACGCGCCGATGCCACGACGACCACGGCCCGGCCGCCTGATCGCGGCCGGGTTGGTGACGATCAGCGTGATCGTCGGATGCGCGGGCCCAGCGCCGTCGACGAGCCCCGAGACGTCCCTTCTACCCGGTCCAAGCGGAAGCTCGGCGTTCCCCACCGCCCCACCCAGCTCAGGCGTGTTCGAGCCGATGAAATACCCGGCAGAGGGCCCCGCACCCTGCGAGGAAGCGGCGAGCTCCGACCCTGCCTACGGTCCATACACGGGCTCGCTCCGACGCGTGTTCGCCCGCGACGCGTCCACGGTCGTCTTCGAGCTGTGTGACGCCGACCCGGCGTTCCTCTCGAAGATCGCCTCACCCGCGCTGGCCATCGACGACACCGCCTGGCTCCAGAGCCATATCGACCCCAGTGCGCAGCAGCAGCCGATCCTGACCCAGGTCAACGGCACGGGCCCATACCGCCTCGATGCCTGGGACGGCTCGGGCGACATCACGCTCAGTCGCTACGACGGGTACTGGGGCACGCCGGCGTTGACCCCGTCGATCATCTTCGTTGGCGAGGAGGACGCCGGCCAGCGGTTCTCGAAGCTGCGCGAGGGGTCCGTCGACGCGGTCGATGAGCTGGCTCCGGGAGACGTCGAAGCCGCCCAGGCGAACCCCGACCTGACCATCACGCCGCGGCAAGGGCTCAACACGGCCTACATCGGGTTCGACAATCGATTCGCACCGTTCGACAACGAGACCGTCCGCCGGGCGATCGCCCTCGGTATCGACCGGGCCGCGATCGTCGACGCGAGCTTCCCGCCCGGAACGCAGCTCGCGACACACTTCCTGCCCTGCGCGATCCCGGCGGGGTGCGGCGGCGACCCGTGGTCCGAACCGGATCCCGAGGCCGCCCGCGATCTGCTGGCCGAGGTCGGTATGGCCGATGGCTTCACGTCTACGATCAGCTTCCCCGCAGAGCCGCGCGATTACCTCCCGGATCCGACCGCCACGGCTACGGCACTCCAGGCGCAGCTGAAGGACCAGTTGGGCATCACGACGACGCTGAACCCGATGCCGTTCGACGAGCTGGTGGCTGCAGCGGACGCCGGCAAGCTGGAAGGCTTCTATCTGTTGGGAGCGCGCGCGCGATACCCGGATGCGGGACTGCTACTGGAGAGTCATTTCGGCCCGGCGGCAAGCCTCCAGTTCGGCAACCGGTTTGACGACGTCGCGCGTTGGCTCGGCCGAGGGCGAACGGGCGACGCCAAGGCGCGGGCGAAGGGCTACGCGGGGGTCAACGACCTCATCCGCAAGCACGTGCCGATGATCCCGCTGGCCCATGTGGGCAGCGTCGGGGCATTCCGCACTGATGTCACCGGCAAACAGGCGAGCGCCACCGATACGGACCGCCTCTCGACCGTCGTGCCGGGCGACCGGAGCCAGTTCGTCTACATGCAGAAGGCCCGACCCGGAAGCCTGTTCTGCGCCGACGAGACCGACGACGTCGCCCTGCGGATCTGTGCGCAGCTCGCGGAGTCGCTGTACCGCCACGACATCCCGGAGCCGGGTCTCTCGCCGTCGCTGGCGAAGACCTGCACGCCGGATCCCGATCTGACCGTCTGGACCTGCGCGCTGCGCAAGGGCGTGACCTTCCACGACGGGTCGACCCTCGATGCGAATGACGTCGTCCTGTCCTACGCGATCCGGTGGGATGCGGCGCATCCGCTCCACCGCGGCCGCCAGGGGACGTTCCAGGCATTCATCGACCGGTTCGGCGGCTTCCTCCACCCGCCCGTGGAGCCCTGAATCACGTCATTCGACCCCTGAGCGAACCCCTAGCAACGCGGGGATTCGGGTGCTAAGGTTCCCGCGCACCGTCGCCGGAACGGACACCGGCGTCGATCCATGTCCCAGGTTGGTCGGCTCAGGGAGGATGACGGGCGACCCTCGGGACGCGTAGGAGGAGAACCAGCGCATGACTCGTTCTACGAGCCTGTCGCGCCGGTTGGCTGCCGTCATCGGCATCGCAGCGATCGTCGCTGCATGCACGGGCAGCACACCGTCAGCGAGCACGGCCCCGTCGAGCGCTCCATCGGCCAGCGAGCCAGGGGCATCGGCATCTGGTGGAGCGTTCACGGGCATTTCGTATCCGGAATCCGGCGATGCGCCCTGCGGCGTCGCGCCGTACACCGGCACCATCAAGAGGATCGTCGCGAAGGACGCTCTTACGGTCGAGTTCCAGCTCTGCGCTCCTGACGTCGCATTCCTGCCGAAGGCGGCATTCTCGACGTTCGGGATCCAGGACGCGGACTACCTCGCGGCCCACGCGCCGGACAAGTCATACCTGACGCAGCCCAATGGCACGGGCCCCTACAAGCTCACTCAGTGGGATACCGGCAACCGGATCGACTTCGAAGCCAACCCGGACTACTGGGGCACAGCGGCCAAGGCGCCCAAGGCCGAGCTCCGCTGGAGCGATACCGGGGCGCAGCGCCTCGTCGAGCTCCAGTCGGGCACGATCGACGGCATGGACAACCCCGGCAAGGAAGAGATCACCAAGATCAAGGCCGACTCGTCGCTCCAGTTCATGGCCCGCCCGGCGATGAACACGATGTACATCGGCATGAATCGCGCTGTGAAGCCGTGGGATAACGAGAACGTCCGCAAGGCGATCGCCATGGGTATCAACCGCAAGCAGGTCGTCGACAACTTCTATCCGGAAGGATCGGAAGTCGCGACGCACTTCACCCCGTGCCCGCCGCTCGTGCCGTTCGGCTGTGAGGGCGACGCGTGGTCCGACTTCGACGCCACCGCGGCGAAGAAGCTCCTGACTGACGCCAACTTCGACTTCTCGAAGACCTACCCGCTGTCGTTCCGCGCGGCGGTCCGTCCGTACAACCCCGATCCCCCGGTCATCGCGACCGAGATCCAGCAGCAGCTGGAGAACAACCTCGGGATCAAGACCTCGATCGACCTCCAGGAGTCGGGTGCCTTCACGAAGGCCGTGACGGCCGGCGAGATGACCGGCCTGTTCATCTACGGCTGGGGTGCCGACTATCCGGACGCGACGAACTTCCTCGACTTCCACTTCGGTTCGGGCTCGGGCAAGAAGTTCGGTGGCCCGTTCGACGACATCGCGGCCGCCCTGACCAAGGGCGCGACGTCGCCGGCCGACGCGGATCGGCAGGCCGCCTACAAGGAGGCGAACGACCTCA